>Ga0210389_10004754_pt1 | contig 10529 bp, 7 predicted proteins | sample IncBWH28OmetaG_FD_160127 | JGI IMG/M metagenome (GOLD analysis project Ga0210389, IMG submission 160127) | Forest soil microbial communities from Barre Woods Harvard Forest LTER site, Petersham, Massachusetts, United States - Inc-BW-H-28-O ...
ACGTTTGGTAATGGAAGTAGGCATACATTACTATGGCTGGACTCGAGAAAAAACAATGCAGTACTGGAAAGATAATATTAAAGGACAAGATGAAATTGCCGACCGAGAAATTACCCGCATTACCAACTGGGCTGGACAAGCTTTATGCTACAAAGTAGGCGCACTTACTATTAAAAAGATGGTTGAGCAACAAAAACAAAATGGGGTTTCTATTATAGATGCGCACCAATTTCTTTTAACGCATAGCGATTTTCCTTTACAGGTTTTATTGAATAACGGAAAAAGTTAAAACTGTATAAAACAAAAAACGCCGACTAAAAGCCGGCGTTTCTTTTATAGGAAATATAAATTATGCAAGTTTTACGTTAACAGCATTTAATCCTTTTTTACCTTCTTGTACGTCAAAAGTAACGTTATCGTTTTCACGAATTTCGTCTTGTATACCTGATACGTGAACAAAGATTTCTTCACCTGTTCCTTCTGTTTTAATGAATCCGAAACCTTTGGTTTCATTAAAAAATTTTACTACTCCGTTTTTCATTTTTTGTTTTGTTTTATTTATTTTGTATTTATTAAAAATTTAATCAAAAGAATGCGCAAATACTAATTACACCCTTTCGGTTACTTAATTAAGAAAATGTAAAATTTATCGGATTGCAATGTTTGTTACAAATAGACTGAGATACAATCTTCTTTAAAGAAGTACGCAAATGTACACTTTAATTCGGTAGCAAACTAATTTATTTTATCTAAGCAGGGTAACCGTGCCGTGATAGTCATGTTTTTTATTAAAGTCGTCGTAGAAACTAACCTTCCAAACATATACATCTTCCTGGCATTTGCCACCTTTATAAGTTCCGTCCCAGCTTTTATCTATATCAGTTCCATGAAAAATTAATAAGCCCCAGCGGTCAAAAACCCACAAATTATAGGTAGAATTATCAATGCCTATGCCTAAGCCTTTAAATCCATTATTTATATCATCGTTATTAGGTGTAAAAGCATTTGGGATATAAAACGTAACAGCTTCCTTTATAACCACTACTTCTTTTATTGAATCCATGCATCCATATACATTTTCAACAACTTGTGTTACTGTGTAAGTGCCCGGCACTTGGTCGCTATATGTATGCTGAGGATTTGCTATTGATGAATAACTAAGTGAATCAACTGTTTCATATATGTCGCCAAAGCTCCAATTATAGGCATTTATACCAGATGCCCCTATTGATTGGTTTTGAAAATAAACGATAGGTTGAAGAATATCGACATCTTTTGGATTCCAGGCAAAACCTGCCAGTGGCTTTGGATATACTGTTATGTAATTTGTTTTGGTAACAGTGCTAATGCAATTACTATCGGTTACTACAGTTAGGGTTACTGAAAAATAACTATTTTGAACATGCGAGCCATTGGTATAAGTTTGCTGAACTACCGTATTGTTGGTATAAGTGGCAACGGCTGTATTACCAAAATCCCAAGTCCATGTTTTTACAGGTACACTGTTGTAAATAATATCATTAAATATTGTTTTCAATGGCGTACAACTTACCGAATCTGCGAAAAAATTTGTCTGCGCACTTGGATTAATATATACAGACTCCGTAACCGTATTTGTACAGCCGGCTGTTGTAGTGACTTGCAAAGTCACAGAAAATGTTTTACCCGCTGGTCCAAATAAAAAAGATGGGTTTTTCAGGGTAGATGTTCCCTCTCCAAAAAAGTCCCAATGCCATTGAGTAATAGGGCTTCCACCGGAAGTTGACTCATCTAAAAACTGTGTGCTATTACCATCGCAAGCACCCGAATAAGTAAACCTAGCTATTGGATAAGGGTCTACTGTAATAGAAAAACTTGATGAAGGACCTACACAACCATTTAAACTAACAGTTACATTAATGATATTACTTTGTGCCAATGCAGGAGAACCTGATGCTGTAAACGAAGGGATAATGCTACCACCACTTGAAACAGGTAAGCCAATATTAGGATTGGTGTTTACAGTACTCCATGCTATAGTGGCATTTGTAGGTACAGCTGTTATAGTATCAGCAGGGGCAACTGCATGTGGGCAATAAGCTACATTGCTATGGGTAACAGTAGGCGTTGGTTTTACTGTAACTGTATAACTTTGTGGCGTACCACTACAACCATTTAAAGAGGGCGTAACTGTTATAACACCTAAAATATTTGCACCCGTATAATTTATACCTGCTGTAAATGTAGGTGGGGCATTGGGTCCGCCATTGCTTTGCAATAAACCAATGGCTGTATTATTATTTGCCCAAGCATAAGTAACACTCGCATTTGGTGTAGGTGTAAATGAGGGTGATGAAACAATATCATTCCAACAAAAAGGTGCCGGAGATGTAACTGCAACTTGCGGTATTGGCTTTACATTTAATGTAATTGTTTTTGATGAAACACAACCACTGGTTGATGTTATTGTTAAATCAATTGTAAATTTTCCGGTATCGGGATAGAGGTAAGTAGGGTTTTGAAGATTTGATGTATCTCCGGGGTTTGTTACATCACCAAAATTCCAACTATATGCCACATTTGTTGTAGGGGTAGATGTGTTATTAAAAACAGAATTTGTACCTAAACAAATATTTGGAGAAGAGTAAGATACTATGGCGTTGGCATCAACTTCAACATTAGTAGTTGAAACTGCTTTGCAACTAAAAGCATTTGTTACAGTTAAGGTAGCTGCAAAAACACCCGAGTTGACGTATATATAGGTAGGGCTTTGAGCTGTTGAAGTACCTGAGCCATCGCCAAAATTCCAGTTATAGGTTGCTCCGCCTGTAGATGTATTGGTAAATGTGGTAACAAGTTGTTTACAAACCGTATCAGCAATAAAAGAAGAAGTTGGTAAAGGATTAACCGTAACTGTTGTACTATAAGTTGCTGAACAATTGACCGAACTAACTATAGTGTATGTTACCGGAAAAGTACCTGCCGTGGCATAAGTATGCGTTGGATTATTTGATGCGGATGTTACACCATCGCCAAAATCCCAATTCCAATTAGTAAGTGTACCCTGATTAGGCAATAAAGTAGATTCATCGGTAAATTGTGTAGTATTATTTAGACAAGGTGTTGTAGCTGAAAATGAGGCTATTGGTGATGCCGTTGAACCAACTACATTAGCTGTTAAAGTAAGTGCACAACCAGTTTGCCCAGGGTTAGCAAAGGTTGTCATTGTTACTGAGTATGTTCCTCCTACATTTGCAGTAGCAGTTTGCGATGTATAAGCACTTGTGTTTACTCCTACAATGCCCGGCCCTGTCCAACTATATGTTTGCAAACCAGCCGGGGCTGTAAGAATTGTGTTACCATTAATACAAGGCTGTGGTGGTGCCGTAATTACAGCTAAGGGTGCGCAATCTGCTGCTACATAGGCATAACCAAAATGCCCTCCTCCTCCACAATCACTTGTTTCGAAAGTAAGTTTTACGGTTTGACCAAGGTAAGGAGTTAAAGGTATAAGAACTTGACTCCAATCTTTATAAATAAGTGTGTTTCCTAAACCATCATGAATAGAATCAAAACCTCCAATAAAAAAGGATGTTGTACCATCTACATCATATCTAGCACAGGTTATTTCTGCTCCGGTTTGATCATACATTCTAATTTTAAAAAAAGGCTGAATATTTTCAGGATGGGCACTTTGAGAGCTTTGAGTTAAAGCTACCGCATACCAATAGGTAATAGTTTCTGAAGCGGATGTAACGGAAAATGTATTAGAAATAGTTTGATGATTATACGGAAATTTAGCAGAGCTCAAATTCTCAACATAAGCACTATCATCTCCTAAGCGTAAAGAAAAAGAATGCCCTGGTGGAACTGTGTTAACCGGTACATTTCTATCCATGCCACCAGTACAAATTTCATGTACATAACCCTGATCATTATATCCTGAAGGGGTTGTATTAAACCCATTTGTATTTATTGTTCCATAGGCATTATTGCCTCCAACACCATTATTAGGGGCAAAATTGTTCCATTGCCCTACCCAATTAGTTAAAGTACCCGAAGAGAAATCCAAATTGCTACAACTAGCACTTGCTGTTTTGTTAACTGCCCCGTTTTTTAATTCAGCTCCTCTTTTTTCGCTTTCTTCTTTTTCTAATGCAATGGCAGGTAAATATTTGAATTTATAAACTTCTTCAAAATAAGGCAATTTGTCTATCCAATATTGCTGAGCATTTGCTTTAGTTATGGCTCCTTCTTTTACTAAATTTCTATACTCTTCTATTTTTAGATATTTTAGTTTAGCTGCATATCTAAAAAAACTTTTACTCTCATACGGTGTAATGTGTAAACGCTTGGTAAACTTGGTTTCTACCTCCTTCCAATTATATAAAGAAGGGGTAGTTTCATCCATACATGAGTGAGATTTTGTAGACAAACGATTTTGTGCCTGCAAAAATGAAGACAACAGCAAAAACATGAAAAGAAACCCTTTTTTCACGAATAGTTAAATCGTTAATAATTAGACAAATATAACTTAAAAACGACTGAATTACAATAATTAGAGGTGTAGAATTGCATTCTGAAGGTTAATTAACAAAGTTTACCTTGTTTTTGGGTTTAACTAGGTCTTTTACTAATGTGATTTAGAATTACTTCACTTGTTCTTTTGGTACACGTAACAATAAAACAAAACCAATAATAAAAATTAAAATAAGGGATAAAACTGAATTTCTAATCCCTCCTGTTGCATCTTCTATAAGCCCAAAAGTAGTGGTACCAATTGCTAAGCCTATTTTTTCGCTAACATCATAAAAGCTAAAGTAGCTGGCATGGTCTTTAGTTTCGGGCAACATTTTAGAATAGGTGCTACGCGACATAGCTTGTATCCCTCCCATTACTAAACCAACACATGCAGCAACAATGTAAAACTCATTAGGTGTGTCAACCAACAAATACGTATAAACACAAATAGCCGCCCAAATACCAATATTAAGACCTATTGTTTTTATATTACCAATTATTGAAGACAGTTTAGACATTATAAAAGCGCCCGCTACACCCAAAAACTGAATAATTAAAATAGATATAATTAAACTCTGTTGTTGTTGTTTTTCATTTTCCCATAAAATAGCTTTGGTAGCAAAAGGCACAGCCATTATCATAACTGTTTGCACACCCATGTTATACATAAAATAACTAGTTAAAAAACGACGTAATTGTAGGCGGTTTTTTAAATCTATCCAAACATTTTTAAGTTCTTTATAGCCACTGCTTAATAAATGCTTTTTCTTGTTAGTTGGTTCAACTGATGCAGGCAGACGCCTGAATGTTACCTGTGCAAAACCAATCCACCAAAGGCCTACCAAAGCAAAAGTGTATTGTATTTTAGGGATTGTTTTGGTAAAAACAGCCAACACTAAAATAGCTATTAGTAGTAAAGAACTACCTACATATCCCATGGCAAAACCGCGGGCACTAATTTTATCGTGTTGGTCGGGGTCTGCAATTTCGGGTAAATAAGCATTATAAAAAACCAAACTGCCCCAATAGCCCACACTGGCAAGCATTAGTGCCAACATGCTGAATATAATATGCTCGGTACTAAAAAAACTTAGGGCTATACAGCTAAAAGAACCTAAGTAACAAAATAGCTGAAGGAATCTTTTTTTACCATCAGAATAATCAGCCATCCCTGATAATAAAGGCGATGAAAAGGCAACAATAAGATAAGATACAGCCACTACATAACCGTAAAAAGCCGTATTTATAAACGAGCCTCCGCAAAAAGGGATAAGTCCGTTTAAATCATTTTTTGTAACCTTTTCGTAAAAAATAGGAAAGATGGCTGATGAAATTACCAATGGATATACCGAGTTTGCCCAATCGTAAAAAGTCCAGGCACGAATTGTTTTTTTATCGTTTTTTATAAGCATATAAATTCTTTAGGTTATAAATTTAATAAATCATTCATTGTGTAAACACCTTTTTTATGCTGAATAAATTCGGCTGCTAAAACAGCACCTAAAGCAAAGCCCTTACGATTAAAAGCTTTATGGGTAATAGAAATTTCATCAACAGCCGATGTGTATGATACAGTATGTGTACCGGGCACTTCATCGGTGCGCACTACATCAATAAATAAATTTTTTCCGGAGCTGGTTTCTATACTCCATTTGTTTTTTTGAGAATGGTTTGCTACTATTTTTTCGGCTGTTGTAATGGCTGTACCACTAGGTTTATCAAGTTTATGAATATGATGAATTTCTTGCATGGCTACTTCATAATCACTAAAACTGTTCATCATTTTAGCCAGTTGCTCATTCATTTTAAAAAACAAGTTTACACCCAAACTAAAATTTGTAGCATAAAAAAATGATTGATTGTTTTGTAAGCAAGCATTTTTAATTTCATCAAATTTATTGTACCAACCTGTTGTGCCTGTTACTATGGGCAAATTAGCATTAAAGCATTTATATATGTTTTCAATTACAGCATCGGGTGTGCTAAACTCAATAGCAACATCAGCTTGTTTTAATTGCTGAGGAGTTATATCATTTATATTGCTTCTGTTTATTTTTAATACTATGCTGTGGTTTCTTTGTAAAGCAATTTGTTCAATTTCTTTACCCATTTTACCATAACCAAAAAGTGCTATGTTCATTTTTATAAATGCTTAGTTTTGCAAACTTACAATATATTAAACATGGTCGACCACTTCTACCGGTTATCTGATACTGAAAAAAGAGACTTTTAAAGCTCTTTCAAAACTCGATTTATAACTAATTACGGTGAATTAGGGGTTTTTATCGGTGTTTTAATCCATTTGTTAAAATTTTTTCGATATATATTGTTTTTTAATAGTTAATTACTATTTTTGTTCATACGTACTCTAAAATAAAGACTTATGAATACTGAAGAAAACGGAAGATATAACGAAGAAGCCTTATACTCAAAATCTGTACGAGCAGGTAAACGCACTTACTTTTTTGATGTGCGTTCAACTCGTGGAGGCGACTATTATCTAACCATTACTGAAAGTAAAAAGCGCTTTACCGAAGATGGTAAATTCTCTTATGAGAAACATAAAGTATTTTTATACAAAGAAGACTTTGAAAAGTTTACCGAAAACTTTGGCGATGCTATAGACTTTATTAAAAAGAACGCCCCTGTTGTGGAAACAGCTACTACTGAGAACACAGGCAGCGATGTTAGTTTTGAAGATTTAGGTAAATAAACCTTATAAAACCCCATAAAAAAAGCAGGATAATTATCCTGCTTTTTTGTTTTAATCAGTTTGTATCTATTTCATAGCCAAAGCGCTTTCTACTGCACTTTCCAATTCTTTTCCACGTAAACCTTTACCTATAATTCTGCCTTCTTTATCTAGTAAAATAGTAAAGGGAATGGCATCTATGCCAAATTGTTTAGCCACTTGGTTATCCCAACCTTTTAAATCGCTGGCATGATTCCAAACCAACCCATCAGTTTTTATAGCATTCATCCATTTATCTTTATTATCGTCTAATGATACACCATAAACATCAAAACCTTTAGCGTGCAACTTTTTGTACATAGCCACTACATTAGGGTTTTCTTTACGACATGGGCCGCACCAGCTTGCCCAAAAATCAACTAAAACTACTTTTCCTTTAAAAGAAGATATACTTAACGGTTTACCTTCTGGGGTGGTTAAGGTAAAATCTGGTAATGGGCTTCCATCCGCCAATTTGCTTGTTTTTGCTGATTGAGCTTCAAAAGCAGCTATGTCTCTTTTAAGATTAGCCAAATATTTACTGTTTGGATATTTTGCAGTAAGTGCTATATCAACCTCCTTATATAAATTTAAATATTTTTTAGGGTCTAGTTGCTGAATGCCTGCCAATACTGCTAAAGAGGCTTTATTTTTTTGCACTAAAACAGAAAATTTTTCTTGATACGAATCGATTATCTTATTGTAAATATCGCCAAAAACCTTGTTTAACGAATCCATACGAGCTGTATCCATTTTCATAGTACCCACCATTGCCTGAAACGCTTGTTGCATGCTATCGGTTCGTTGCTGAATTTCTCTACTTAACGCATTAAAATCTAAAAACACTTTAGTGCCTTCAGAACCTTCAGTTTTATACGTGTTTCCAATGTTTTTATAATCGGCACTTAAGGTTACTTTTTGTTCGTCATCTAAAACTAACATAGCAAAATTTTGCTCATTTGCTTTTACACGATAAAACCCCGGAGTAGGTTTAGCATGTGTAAACGAAAAAGCTCCCTTATCATCGATAGTAGCTGAATCTATAGAAACTTTTGCACCAGGAGCTAACTCTTCTAAATAAACAACATCTCCAGAAGTAGCATTTGAAAATGTTCCGTTTAATTGAAATCCCGAATCTTTTGTACCGCAAGATGCTAGCAAAACAGAAACCGACAAAGCATAAATTATTTTTTTCATTTTTGATTTTAAATTAAAGAAAGGCAAAAGTACTATTTTGTTAAGAACAAGCAGCAAATTAACCTAACTGTAATAAAAAATAAGTAAATTAGCATCAACTGAAAAGAAGCATTGCCATATTGTTTTTTTGCCTGACGCTTATTAATTTAAAGGCGCAGGATATACATTTGTCCGAATTTTGGGCTAACCCTTTATACTTAAACCCTGCACAAACAGGTGTTTTTGATGGAGACTATCGTGTGGCAGCAGCCTATCGTAACCAATGGCGAACAATTCCGGTACCTTACTCTACTTTGTCTTTTTGCGGAGATACTAAGTTTAACCAAGTGTTTTCCCAAAATAGCTCGGTTGGTGTTGGCTTAATTTTTAATAATGATGTTTCGGGCGATAGTCGTTATAGCATTAATCAGGCTTATGTCCCTCTATCCTACATTCAAAAATTTAAAGGGGATACTAATTTGACAGTTTCTATTGGTCTTTCGCCCGGGGTTAGTAATATTGCCTTTAACACACGAAAACTTTCATATGATAGTCAGTTTGATGGAGATGCTTACAATCCATCGTTGCCTACTGGAGAAAACTACCCCACTCAATCTAAAACCTATTTTGATTTGGGTTCGGGTTTAGCCATTCAATATAAATTAAAAAAATTGGGTTACATATCGGTTGGAACTAGTCTCTCGCACATTAATAGACCAAATGTTTCTTTCTTTAAAAATGCAGGGATTAATTTATACTCAAAATCAAACACCTATGTAAGCGTGAAATTACCGCTTAATGAGGTGCTATTTGTGCACGGTGATTTTATGTACGAAAAACAAGGCCCGTTTCATGAAACTATTTTAGCCGGTAGGCTGGCTTATGTGATGAGTAAAGAAGATAATATCTCACTAAATTTTGGTTTATCGGCTCGTTGGAACGATGCGGCTATTTTCCTGTTGGGCATGGATTATAAAAATTATCGAGTAGGCTTGGCTTATGATGTAAACACATCTGCCTTTAATGTAGCCACTAATAAACGCGGAGCTATTGAGGTTAGTTTACTTTGTATCTTTAAAAAGAAACCAACCTTTGTACCAAAAAAACGTAGTTGCCCTATTTATATGTAGTATGCTAAAAAAACATCTCTACATATTTATTTCATTATGCTTTGTGTTTTTTGTTCAGCAACAAACCTTTGCTCAAAGCCTAAAAAAACTTTTAAAACAGGGCACTGAGGCCATGAATGACAAAGATTATTTTTCGGCAGCACAGGTATATAACGAGGTTATTAATATTGATTCATCTACCATTGAACATCAGTATTTATATGCTACAGCCAGTCGTTTAAATTATGATAATGATATTGCTTTGCATTGGTATCAAAAAGTTTTTAAAGTTGATAACGGGCGCGTTTATCCCGAAACTATTTTTTGGCTGGGCGAACTTTTAAAAAGCAAAGCACAATATAAACAAGCAAAAAAATTCTTCATCAAGTTTGCTACTGCCAACAAAAAAAACAGAGATGAGCATTTGAAAAAAATGGCTGAGAAATCAAAACTTGAAAGCGAATCATGTGATTTAGCACAACTATTGATAAAAAGCCCGATGCCCATAACAGTTGAGCATTTAGATACAAATGTAAACTCAAAAGTATCGGAATATGCGCCAATAGAGGCTGATAGCCTTTTATATTTTTCATCGTTACGCGATAAAAAGGATAAGGACAAGAAAGCTGATTTATCCTACAACAAAATTTTTATCTCTAAAAAAGAAAATCAAAAATGGCAACGTGCTACCGAAATGGATTCTATCATTAATAAACGAGGAGTACATACTGCTAACACTTGCTTTAATGCTGATTTTACCGAAATTATTTTTTCGGAATGCCAGCAAAAAAATGCATCGACTTTTGTTTGTAAACTATATGGGTCAAAATATGTTGGTGGTAAATGGGCTACCCCTACTCTACTCTCATCACCTGTAAATATTGAAGGTTCAACTACTACGCAACCTTGTTTAAGTAAGATAAATGATGAGACTTATTTATTCTTTTCATCAGACAGAGGCGGCGGGCAAGGCGGCATGGATATTTGGTACTGCAAAAAATCGGCCGATGAAA
>Ga0210389_10004757_pt1 | contig 10527 bp, 8 predicted proteins | sample IncBWH28OmetaG_FD_160127 | JGI IMG/M metagenome (GOLD analysis project Ga0210389, IMG submission 160127) | Forest soil microbial communities from Barre Woods Harvard Forest LTER site, Petersham, Massachusetts, United States - Inc-BW-H-28-O ...
GCGGCATTCCGTGCACGTTGCCGCTCGGGCTCGATTGGGGCGTGTTCATGTCGGCATGCGCATCAATCCATAGCAAACCAATCTTCCGGTTCGATTCCCGAAAGAACCTCGAAATGCCGGCAACCGTTCCGACTGCGATCGAGTGATCCCCACCGAGCACCAGCGGCAACCTCCCGTCGGCAATCGTCTGGCCTACGAGTTCGCCAAGGCGTTCGCACGTCGCGGCGATCTGCGGCAGATATTTCGCGTTGCCGAGTCCGGCGTCGCCAATGCTCTCGGCCTGGGACACGGGTACGTTTCCCAGATCCGTGACGTCGTACCCGAGCGCGGCGAGGCGCCTGCCGAGACCCGCCACGCGAACGGCAGAAGGGCCCATATCGACACCACGGCGTCCCGCGCCCAGATCGAGCGGCGCACCGATTATGGCAACCGACTTGTTTCTCACGGACGCAGCCGGTACAGCATGCGGGGAAATGCGATCGTCTCGCGCACGTGTTCAAGGCCGCAGACCCAGGCCACGCAGCGCTCGATGCCCATGCCGAATCCGCCATGCGGCACGCTGCCGTACTTGCGCAAATCGATGTACCAGTCGAACGCTTCCTTCGGCAGGTTATGTTCTTCGATGCGCTTCAGCAACAGCTCAAGGTCATGGATTCTCTGGCCGCCGCCGATGATTTCGCCGTAGCCCTCCGGCGCGAGGACATCGACGCCCAGAGCAACCTCAGGACGATCCGGATCGGGCGCCATATAGAAAGCTTTTATGGCGGTGGGGAAGCGGTCTACCATGATTGGCCGGTCGAACTGCTGCGTGAGAATTGTTTCGTCGCCCCCGCCGAAATCGCTGCCCCACTGGATTTCAGAAGCGTGCTCCTGCAGATTCTTCACGGCATCGTCATAGCTGATGCGCGGAAATGGCGCCTTGACCGCTTCGAGCTTCGAAACGTCGCGTTCGAGGACCTTGAGTTCTTCACGCCGCCCCGCGAGAACGCGCTCGACGACGTAACACACCATCTCCTCCGCCACGCGCTTGATCTCATCGAGGTCAGCCCAGGCCATCTCGGGTTCCACCATCCAGAACTCAGTGAGGTGGCGGCGGGTTTTGGATTTCTCCGCGCGGAAGGTGGGTCCGAAGCAATAGACTTTCCCGAACGCCATGGCGTCGGCTTCGTTGTAGAGCTGCCCGGATTGAGTCAGGTACGCTTTGTCGTCATCGAAGTAGTTCACTTCGAAGAGCGTGGTGGTTCCTTCACACGCAGCCGGCGTGAATATCGGCGTATCCACGAGCGTGAAGCCGTGGTTGTCAAAGTAGTCGCGCACGGCTTTGATCACTTCGTGCCGTACGCGAATGATGGCATGCTGACGCTGGGAGCGCAGCCACAGATGCCGGTGGTCCATGAGAAAGTCCGTGCCGTGATCCTTGGGCGTGATCGGATACGGATCGCTTTCCGGCACCTTCTGGATGATGTCGACGCTCTCGACATCCATCTCGTAGCCGCCATGCGCGCGGGGTTCTGCGCGAATAGCTCCGCGCACGATCAGCGAGGATTCCTGGGTCAGGTGCTTCAATTCCTCGAAGACATCCTCGGGCAGCGCGCTCTTCAGCGCAACGCACTGGATCAGGCCGGTGCCATCGCGCAGAATCGGGAAGACAATCTTTCCGGATTTGCGCAGGTTATAAAGCCAGCCTGGGATTTCGACGGTCTCGCCCACGTGGCGCGCGGCATCGGCAATGGTGATTCGTTGAGGCATGAATGAACTTTATTTCAGTTTGGCGAAGGTATCACGCGTGGCTGGCATTCGGCTGAACGGCCTCCAACTGGTCGAACACGCGCGCGATTTCTTCGAGCGGACGCTCCATCTCCGGCACTTCGCGCAGTTCCAGAAGCAACGGCACGTCCTTGCGGAGCGAGCGCAGCGAATCCATTGTCGTGCCCCAGTCGATGGTGCCCTTGCCGATCATGGGAAACAGATGCGAGTCTTCCTTGCCGTTGTTGTCGTGAACGTGCAGCGAGCGAATGCGCGGTTTCATGATTTCAAATTCGTGTTCGATTCCGGCGCCGATGTGCGCGTGGCCCGTGTCGAAGACGTAGTTGAGACGCAGATGCGTCATGGAATTGAAGAGCTCCAGTCGCTCCGCTGTTGACAATTCGTTCGGGGTGTTTTCGAGCAGAATCTCCACACCACGCTGCCGCGCGAAGACAATCAGTTCCTCGAGCGATGAGAACGCGGCCTCGACCGCGTATTCGGAGAACTCCTGTCCGCTGACGCCGAGATGCTGAATCAGATAGCGGAAGGGGATGATCTCCGCGATTTCCAGTGCCCGCTTCAGTTCGTCCACCCAGCGAAGGCGATCTGCTTTCGTCCGGTCCGTAATGTTGACATGGGTGTGAGGTCCGGATTTTCCCCACACTTCGTCGGTATAAATTGGAGCGTGCACGGAATGCAATTTCAGCGGGGAATCCCGAAACCAGTGGCCCAACTCAGCGATCTGCGATTTATCCCGGCAATCCAGATGCTGCGCCGCGCAGAATATTTCCACCGCTTGAATGCCCGCGCTGTCGACGCGGTTCAGCCAGGCGGTGGTGAGCCGGTGATTGCAGATTACGTGCGTTGATAAGACTCTGTCCATGAAAATCTATCACCCAAGCCCTGCTTATTTTCCCACTCTGGCTTTCTCGGCCAGCACGGCATCCAGATTGTGCGCGGCCGAAGGTAGATCGGGATTGATGCGGACTTCCTCCCGCAGCGCCGCGATTGTCTCATCCACCTTGCCCATCGTATGGTAGGCGCTGGCAATGTTGGCATACGCCTCGCCGAGATTCGGATTCAGCTTGAGCGCCTCGTTGGCCGCGCGGATGCAATCGTTGTACCGTTGATTCTCATAGTAATGCACCGACAGGCTGAGGTAATGGTCCGCCGTGGGATCTTCGCGCGCGCGTTTCTCGGCGGCAACAACCTGGTCGATCCCGGTTTGGGCAACCAGAAGTCCGCGCGCGCCGTCGGGATCGCCTGGGTACAGGCGTAGCGTTTCGCGCGCCTCCCGCTTCAATTCGACCCATTGGTGCCAGTCGGCGACGACGGCCATGACAGTGCGCCGCGCTGCGAGATCGTACAGGTCGAGTTCAATGGCTTTCCGGGCCATATCGAAGCTCTCCTGAGCCCTGCCCTGGGATTGAAGCCATTGCCCGTAAGCGGCGTATGCGGGCGACCAGGAACGACCATCCGCAATCGCCGCGCGAAAGTTGTCCTCTGCGTCTTTCGTTCGGCTTAGCGTGTTGTATCCACGTGCCAGGCTGATTTCGACGACTGCGTCGTGCGGAGACAACTTTGCCGCGCGCGTCAGGTACGAGACGCCGTCAGCGGGATTGTCTTCCATGCGGGTCAGCCCGAAATACATGAAGGCGCGTCCGTTCTGCGGGCTTTTCGCCAGGGCATCACTCCAAAGGCTCGTTTCCGTTTCCCACACCGCATTTGTCCGATATGTGCCCCAGCCGCACAGCGCGAGGATCAAAACGATCAGGGCGGGCATTCCGATCAGGGCCGCTGCCTTCATGCGCAATCCGAAGAGCAGGGCGAACACGACCCATGCCGCGCGGGAAACTGCCAGGGCCAGACCCACAGATGCGAGATACATCCGCCAGTCGGCTTCGACGACGCGATTTGGAATGACGGCGTAGGGTATCAGAGCGATCAGGAACCACCATAGACCGAACGATACTGCGCGCCATTCCTCCTGGCGGCCGAGAAAAACTGCCAGTGCCACCAAGGCGGCAACGCCTGCGAATCCGGCAAAGGCGAGGGGCGACCAGAAGTGAGCGAACGCAGTCAGGCCGGTCGCGACGGCCAAATGGACTGGAGCAAAGAACGCTAAAAGATAATGCAGCGCGACCCAGGGCTGGGTTATCCAGTAGTTCAAAGCGGGTATGCGCTGGAACTCGCCGAACCGGAACGTCAACAGCAAATGAAAGACCCAATACGCGCCGCAAATCAAAACAGCCGGAAGCGCATCGCGGAGCCGCTTGCCGTTTTCAAAATAAAGAATGTAGACAACCAGAATCGGCGCAAAGACGGCTGCTGCCGGTTCCAGCAGCATCGCGAGTATCACCGGCCACAAATACAGGCCCACGGGCAGATGAATCATACGCAGATAGCGAGCTTCGAGACGCTGGTAGTTCAGCCTTAAATATTCGTCGAAGCCTTTTTGGGGGACTCTTTTCAACTTGAGCGGAAGCTTCTGCGGGAGCAGACGAGGCCAGTAGATCCAGAGGGTCATTCCCGCAATTACGCCCACCGAACCGGCGATCGTTCCCCGCTGCAATGGATAGTTGATTGTCGCGGCAGCGACGGGGTGGAGGCCGTAGAGGAAGGCGCCGAAGAGGGCTGAAAAATAATTTCCGCCCGGTATAAGACGGAATAACTGGAAAAGTACCAGCAATTGGAGGCTGAACCAGGCGAAATTCTCAGCCTGAAAGACGAACGGGCTGGCGCCGCCGCCCAGTTTATAGTCCAGGGCGAACAAGGTGGAAAGAAGCGGACGGTAGTCGGCAGTCTCCTTCGTCACGCTGAACGCGCGCGGATTGGTAAAGAACCGGCCGACATTCGAAAGGCTCCCGAGCCAGGGGTTGTCGACGATCACGGGGAAATCATCGAAGTGAAAACCGTTCTGGAAATGGTTTGACCAGAACCCCAGCCAGGCGATCACAAGCAGCACAAGCCCCGCGCAGAGGGCAAGTAAATAATCTCTGGCCTTGGGGCTGGACGGTGCGATCCCAGTATTATATCCCTCAGTCCGGACAGGGTTCGGCGACTGCGGCGAAGTGTTGAAGCCCGCGCAGGTCAGCGCCGGAGAATCTGTCTGATCTTTCGCCCGAGGGAATCCGCCGAGAAAGGCTTCTGCAGGAAGGCGGAGCCCTCCGCCCCCTCAACGCTGTCGCCGGATTCATCGGAATAGCCGGCGATGAACAGTACCTTCATGCCGGGGTGCGAGAGACGAATGCGGCGCGCGAGTTCCACACCGCTCATATTTGGCATCACTGCGTCGGTGATCAGAAGATCGAAGCCGCCGGAGTCCGCGCTGATCTTCTCTGCCTCCCTTGCGTCCGAAGCCAGCACGACGCGATAGCCCTGCCGCTCCAGCATGTCCCGGCTCAACTCACGTACCAGCGGCTCGTCTTCAACCAGGAGTATCGTTTCGCCGCCGGCGTCGCCGGTCTTTTCCTTTTCCGGGTCTCCGTCGATCCGAGCCATCGCGCAGGGGAGGAACACGTGAAACCCGCAGCGTTGCTCCGAGGCGCCGGCTGTGACGCCGGCGGATAAGAAACCTCCGCGTTGCGTGACCATCGCATGCGCGGACGAAAGGCCCAGAGCGGCGCTTTCGGCGGCGGGCATGGCGGTGAGAGCGCCGAACAGGTCAATCACACTGGTGTGATCCGGGCTCTCGTCCTGCAGACCGCGGACCGACAGTGCCACATAAAGCCCGGGCTGCAGCCCTCCGCAGCGGTCGCAAACTTCATCGTCGAGGTGCACCAACTCGGTTTTCACGTGCACGATTGCAATCGGCGCGACGTTGCGGACCCAGGCGGCAAGACTAAGCAGGGTCAGTTCAACCTGCGTCTGGCCCGCATAAACAGGCGTCGCTTCCGGACACAGCGAAAGAATCAGACCGGTATTCCGGCCAGAAGCGCGGTCGCCCAACAGGAGGCGTAACGCGGGTTGCGAACGCTCAATGGCGCTATTCAGATCGGTACTGCCCTGGACGGGAACCTGCCTGCGGCTGAATGAGAGCAGCTGGTTCGTCAATTTCATGGCATTCCCCGCTGCGTCCAGCAGCTGCTCTGCGCTCGATCGCGCCCGATGCGAAGGATCGAGTTCGGTGAGGACCAGTTGCGCGTAACCCGTTACGACGGTCAGAACGTTGTTGAAATCGTGAGCAATTCCCCCAGCCAGACGGCCCAACGCTTCCGCCTTCTGCGCTTGCCGGAGTTGCTCCTCCATCTTCTTTCTGGGCGTGATGTCGGTGAGGGTTCCCTCGTAGTAAACGATGGAGCCGGATTCATCCCGCACCGCGCGCGCATTTTCCAGAACGCTGATGATGCGGCCATCGCGGCGCCGCAGTTCGTACTCGACGTTCTGGAAGCCGCCTTCATGTTCCAGCCGTTCGATCAGGCGTTGGCGAATATGAGGATCGACGTAGAGGTCCTTCGCGATATTGATATCGTTCAGTTCCGTCTCATTGGAAAGGCCGAGCATCCGAATCAGCATCGGGTTCGCATGCAGAATCCGGCCGTCCGGCGTGCTCTGATACACTCCCTCCAGCACGGTCTCAAAAAGATTGCGGAAGCGCTCCTCGGATCGGCGCAGAGCATATTCGGCTCGCTTGCGCTCGGTGATGTCGGTCATCATCGCCAGAGAGCCGGGCTTCTCGCTTTCATCCGCGTGCAGCAAGTTGGAGCATGTCAGGACCCAGATTTCGGTCCCGTCGTTTCGCCTGAGTCTGCGATCGAACTGTTCTTTGCGCCCGTGATGCAGATTTTCGGCCCGGATACGTTCAACCGAAAGATCAGCGGGCAAGAAAAACTCTTCTTCTTTGCGCCCGACCAATTCGCCCAGGGGAACGCCAAGCATCTCCGCCATCCTGGCGTTGGCGTAGGTTATGACGCCAGCGTCGTCCCGCACCCATATGCCCTCAGCAGCCGTTTCGACGAGGCGCCGATGCCACGCTTCGCTGCGGTCCGCTTCCCGTTTTGCCTTCCACATGCGCGCGCTGCCAATGCTCAGAACAACGCCTTCCACGCCGAGGATCAGGCAGCGCCAGAAAATGCCGTTTGGCGTGCGGTCGTACTCCCAAAGGTCGAAGGCCGCCCAAGTCACCAGAAGCGCGGTAGCCGCCAGTCCGGGACCAGCTCCGGCGAGTGCTGCGCTGGCGATAATTGCGGCAAATGCGAGGAGGAAGGGATAAACGGGCTGGCCGGTTAACCGGTTTAGAACCAGTTCCAGAACGACTCCCAGGACGCAGCACGCGAGCGCAAAGGAGTACCGGACCCACCATGGATCGTGTGGGATGCCAGAGACAATTCCTGGTACGGAACGAGACAATTGGACTCAGCCATAATACCGTACTTGCTAGTACTTTCGTCGGGCCTCGGGCCAAACTTTTTGCCGAAATCCCGAACAGGTACAAAATTTCCGAGCGCGACCAGGCAAATCGACGTCAAATGTTACGGGAGCAACTTGTGAGGTTCTGAACGAATGGTGTGGCTTGACGAAGGCGGAAAAGGCTGCAAGACGGCGCGCCTGGTCGCGCCACCGGCCGGGCTTGCGCCGTGGGTCGAACACTTCTGGATTCAGCGGGGCCTTGAGGATTCCGGGCACCGACCATGGAGAATCGTTCCGGATGTGAGTCCGCACATCATCTTCGCTGTTGAATCGCAGACGAGCGGAGGGAAACGAAGCCGTTGTGTCGTCGTAGGGAGCCGCGCGACGTTTGACGACATTGACGTGGGGAGCAGAGAGATGACGATCGGCGCGCGTCTGCGGCCGGGAGCATTACCGGCGCTTGCGCGATCGCAGGCCAGCGTTTTTACGAACCGCGCGTTTCGAACAGAAGACGTCTTCGGCATCGCCGGCCGCGCGCTGGCCAACCGCATGAGCGACAGCGCCCCCGAAAGCGGAGTCGCTCATCTCAGATCGTTTCTGGAAGAGCGATTGGCGGGGCGCGAACCGGACGTGCGACTGGGTTCTGCCATCGGCCTGGTCCCATCTGTAGCGTCGCTTGCCGCCGCGACGGGCGTTTCGCTGCGTGGTATCTGGAACAGCACCATGGACAAGACGGGACTTGGTCCCCGGCGTCTGCTCCGAATTGTCCGGCTACACCGGGCTCTCCATTATGCGGCGGTATCTGTCAGGAAATGGAGTGAGGTCGCTTACCTGAGCGGATACGCCGATCAGGCCCACATGGTGCGGGAGTTTGTCTCCCTGCTGGGCGAACCTCCGAATGCGTGGCGGAATCGCGCGCGTGCCGATTCGTTCAATACAGCCTCGGCCGAGCCGTTGCAGAGTTAGGGAATGACAACCCGCAGGGCTTTTCTCGCACTGCCGATTCTCGCTGCGCGCCCGCACCTGTGGGCTCAGACAGACCTGCTGGAGCAATATCGCTTTGAATCGAGCCCGTGGCCGAACCTTCACCACTTCCTGTACGTCCTGGCCCGAGAGCGCAAGAGAGCGCCGGACCGAACGCGCGTTGCCGTGCGCGAGGCGCCCCTCGATAACAAAGGATTCGACGCCCTGCCTTCTGAGGACCGCCAGGCGTGGGACGCTGCAATCAGCATCTACGGGAAGGATGCTGCGCCGCTCGAGATTGGATACGGAAAGCTGGTTGATGTCAACTATGCCGTCGCGGATCTTAATGGCTGGACGCCCATCAGCCAGGTCCACGACATCCCGGAGAGTCTGCGCGGCGCTCTTGAGCAAGCCGGTCCTGTATATCGGAAACTTTGGTGGCCACGGCACGATGAGGCAAATCGGGCCTGGATAGAGCAGCTTCGGCCACAAGTCGCGCAATACGGTCCGCGCATGGCGACACAACTGTCTGATGCATTCCGGCATTCCTGGCCAATCGGCCCGCTACGCGTCGAAGTCGTCGCTTACGCAAATTGGGCCGGCGCATACACTACCGGCGATCCGCCACTGATCACGATGTCGAGTCTCAACATAGAGCACCGCGGCGCCGACGGGCTGGAGCAACTCTTCCACGAAACTTCGCACCTGATGATGGACACTATCGATGCGAGCCTCCAGTCGCACGCGCGGGCGCTCGGTAAGGACCTATCGCGCGATGTTTCGCATGCGATTCTCTTCTATACTGCCGGTAAAGTTGTTTCGGGAATTGTGCCCGGTCACGTGCCATATGCCGATCACTACGCCGTCTGGCAGCGCGGCTTCGGGCATTATCACGAACTGGCCTTACAATACTGGCAGCCGTATCTCGACGGGAAAATCGATATGGACGATGCGATCGATCGAATCGTCCGAGGACTTTAGAGCATTTTCACAGTTACTGCAGGGCATGGTGGAATCTGCGGTCGGGCCCCGCGGGCTCCGCCAATCTGGCCTGTCCTTTCGCGATGCATGCCAGGCGCGACACAGTAACTGTGAAATGGTCCAGCGCGACGTTTCCGAGGTGCCCTGACAAAAAGCTGTATACGCACCGCAAGGTGCGTTTCCCTGAAAACGCGGCTGACGCCGCTGTACGCGCCATCGGAAACGTCAGCGCGGCGCCTTCTGGTTTCCCGTCAGGTGCGGGACGTCCTTGTTGTCCTCGCTGCAGATGTACTCGAGCAGATCGGTATCCGGCAGAAGAACCGCATCTTCGTTGACGGTCCACGGTTTCGTATACGTTTTCGGATCGTCGATCGTCAGCTTCATCTCCAGATGCCCGAAGTCGCGCCGGCGATACCGCTCCGTCAGGCGCATAGCTCCCGTGTGCGGGCGGCCCGCGTTATCCAGCCATGTGCGCTCGTTCACGCCGGTTGTCTCGACCACGAAAGTGTCGCCATCCCATTTGCCCACGGAATAACCGAGCCAGGAAGGCTGAGGGTCCTTTGGCAAAGCGCGTCCATCCGTGAAGATCTGACGATAGGTGGTGAAGCCCTCATAAAGAATCAGCATCATATCCGGGACTTGCTGGACAATTTTGTACGGATAAGGCAACACAACCAGCTTGGGCATTCCGGGTATGCAGTACGCCGCAGGATCATCCTTGCCTTGGGAGCCGTCCGCGCGCGCGTCGGTCAACTGGCGGCTCCACGGCTGAAACGGAATGTCCTTCGCTGGGGCGATCACCTGCAAGGGCCTGGTGTCGGGACTCCAGACACCGGAAAGATCGGGATGGCCGTCCGCCGCTCGCGGAACGGGCGCCGAGAGATCCGCTTTCCCATTGGCCGTGCGCGGCGTGCCGGGAGTCGGATAGTTAAACCATTGCGCGGAAAGCGGCCCGCACAAGGCCGCGATCAGGATCGTCGCCGCCGGAGTCTTCATTTAGCGGAATTATACATCCGTCAGGGAGCGGGATTTGCAGGGATGTCTTTTTCCCGAGCATCCCGCGCGCCCAGGCCAGTCTGCAGGAGTTGCACGATGACTACCCGCTTGCCGAAGCGTCTGGCTTCTGAGGTTGACGGCACGTATAGATCGATATGGCGACCGACCACCTTGTTTCCAGTGTCGGTAATCGTGTAGATGCCGCTCCATTCGCCGGCGTTGCGGACGCGGATCCGTGAGCCGAGCGGCAAAACTGCAGGATCGGCGGCAGCCGTGCCTTCATGCGCGACAGTGCCGGCTGCCGTAGGTTTCACAGCCCGGCTATAAGCTGTCGCCTCCATCCGAATGGCTCTCCGTGGATACCTGGACGGAATCCATCCTTGAGATGCCGGGACGGCAACTAAGGACAGCAAAGCCGCGAGAACCGAAAGTCGCCACATTGCGAGCCTCCGATAGGAGATTGGCAATCAGTGCGCCAATGTGAAGTTATTG
>Ga0210389_10004758_pt1 | contig 10527 bp, 11 predicted proteins | sample IncBWH28OmetaG_FD_160127 | JGI IMG/M metagenome (GOLD analysis project Ga0210389, IMG submission 160127) | Forest soil microbial communities from Barre Woods Harvard Forest LTER site, Petersham, Massachusetts, United States - Inc-BW-H-28-O ...
AGAGACAAAAGGACGAACGGCATCGTGGATAACGACATATTGGGTCGTGGGATCACAGGCCGAAAGTCCCTTGAAGGACGACTCTTGTCGGGTCGCTCCACCGGCAACACTTTTGACCCCCTCTTCGTGGACCATCCAGTCAGGAGGGCAGACTAGAACAATTTCATGGAAGAGTTGAGAGGTCTGGAATTTCTCCAGCGTATGTTGATAGATTTTTTTACCCCCCAGATCGTGAAACTGCTTAGGAATCGTGTTTCCAAAGCGTTGACCACTGCCTGCCATGAGGAGAATCGCTGAAACTTTTATTTCCATTCCAACTTGTCATCTCTTATAATTTTGACCTCATTATGCCTAAGTAGCTCAGCTGGTAGAGCAATGCATTCGTAATGCGGAGGTCGTCGGTTCGAGTCCGGCCTTAGGCAAATAAAAAGAGTTCCTTGCTGACTAGCTATACCGTCTTTTGATAGACTTTGACAATATATACGGGTTCTTTTGTCATTCCAGATGAAGAGCCCTGGGCTTCTAGGGCCTTGACCACTTCATAATGCTTTGTCACTTCTCCGAAAATCGTATGTTTCCCTTGAAGCCAAGAAGTAGGAGCTGTCGTAATGAAGAATTGGCTGCCGTTAGTATTCGGGCCTGCATTAGCCATCGCTAGAACGCCTGATTTATCAAATTTGACGGTTGGACTACATTCATCTTCAAAAGGTTTTTCCCAGATCGACTTTCCTCCCCTGCCATTTTTACTTTCGAAATCTCCCCCTTGGATCATGAAATTGGGGATCACTCGATGGAACGGCACTCCATCATATTTTCCACTCTTTGCAAGCTTTAGAAAGTTTTCGCAGGCTTTGGGTGCGACACTTGGAAAAAGAGTGACTTCAAAGGTTCCCTTGTTGGTTTCAATGACTACAATTGGTTTTTCTGTTGATAGAGACAAATTCTCCTCCGCATCTAAAGTTGGGATGAAGCAACACCCCATAATGAATATTAACAATCGTTGTAAGAAATTTTTCATAGGTTTCCCCAGTAAAGAGACCAATATATTAAAACCCAAGATTTGAGTCTATTCCTTCAGCTGCATGCCTTGCAGCTGGGTATGGATAAACTCGGCACGTTTGCGCGCCAACTCTTGAGGATCGGCCACCCTCTCTTTGAGCAGATGGGCCAAATGCCCCCTGCGGCATTGAAAGAGGAGGGTGTTGATCTTTTCCGCAGAGATGTTGATGACCCATCCCAAATCGACGCCCAGTTTTAAAAGGCTTAAACTGTTAAATGCCTCTTTTGCTTGGAGCTGGTAGGCAGTTGTCAAAAGACCAAACGACCGGCCAATCTGGTCTTTAAGCGCAGCGTGACTCTCTTTTTGTAGGCGTGTACGGAGACTTTTTTCGGCAGCCATCAGCTTGAAGGTCGCATTTTGAAGAGAGCGGAGAATATTTTCTTCGGAAAGGCCCAGCGTGTAGTGGTTTTGAAGAACTAAGATATCACCGACCATATCGTCGATCGAACCTTCAAGACTGGTGGCGATGAGATCTTCATCTTTTTGCTTGTCGAGCGTCGCGTGCAGCTCTTGCATGTGGTTGAGGGCCGGAAGGTGGAGATAAAAGGTCGCAAGAAGGGCTGTGCCACACTGTGTTGGATCAGAGGTGAGATAGCCAAACTTTGGAGAGAAAGCAAATTCGGCTTTTTGAGCGATTTCATGCTCGATCTTCGATAGCCTGGCCCATCCCTCTTCGATGTTGGAGGAGGTCTGGATCAGCTGGAGCTGAAGGTGGTTGTGAAGGTTGAAAGAGGCGAAAAACTCTCCTGAGGCATCGACAACAAACCCTTGGCCTGGAGCCGTATTTTGAAAGCTCTCTTTGCATAAGTAGTGCTCAAAAAGGAACTCTTTATCAAGAGGTGGAAGCTCTTCTGCGATTAAAAAAGTGGGAGTTTTCAAAAGGGGAGAGGTTTGAAATATCGGCTCTAAGAGAGTCAACACCGATTTGGCTTGAGCCTCGCTGAGCTTGGCTGGAAACTTGTAACGAGCAAGGTTGCGCAGGAGAATTAAGGAGGAAGCGAACCAGATCGGATTTTTATCTGCTTGCCACGGGTTGTGCTCTAGGAGAAAGGAGGGGAGTTCAGGTTTGCTTGGCATTTTTGTTTTCCGTCAAAGCTTTAATTTGATCGCGCAGCCAGGCAGCTTGCTCGTAGTTTTCTCTTTTCAGAGCCTCGTTCAAAGCTTCATTGAGAGAGGTCAAGCGGCTTGAGAGCGTAATATCTGCAGGTTTGTCGGGGGATTTTCCAATATGGATTGCTTGCATCCGCTGAGTTGCAAGCTTTTTCTTGAGCGAAGGAGGAATCGCATCCGACTCTAAAAGCTCTCCCACCAAAAAATCACCAAAGACGGCATAACACTCCAAGCAGCCCAAAGGCTGTCCCATCTTCACCGATTCTAAAGATGTGCCGCAATGGCCGCAACACAGCTCGCTCGTTTTATCTCGGTTGAGTGTTTTGTTAATATCTCCGTGCAGTTTTTCTTGCAGGACAGGGCAGTCGGCGCACATCTCTGTGCACAAAATGGAGTCGTCAACAATTTCTTTGTAGAGGGTTTTAACAGATTTCTTACACTGGCTACACTCGACAGGTCGATCAGGCATACCCTTTTCATAACAAAATTCACGTTTTATAGACAGAAAATCGCGATCTTCTTATATTTGCCTTTTTAAGGGAGTTCATATGACAAAGTGGATTGTAACTGTTTTAATCGGCTGGGTTGGGATCGTGACTAGTGCCCCCGGGGATCAGACACCGATGCCTCCAAAAGGAGCCGACTGCAGTACTCTCTCTCCAGCGATGCAACAGTTTGCCCAGCAACTCACTCCTGGCAATCAGGCGGTGTTTTGTGGCAAATTTACAGATGCTCAAAGAGCTCAAGCGATGCAGGTCGCTAATCAAGTCGACCCCAGCGGCAAGCCTTTGATGTCGGCCGACCAGGCTGTGCAAAAGGTTGCCTTCGACACGGGTGTCGCTCCCCTGAAAACTCCAGGCGGGTGTCCCGTCAAGTGAAAAATTGTTTCAAATGTTCCCAATCCCTATTTTTTAAGGAGATGAATCTATGAAGAAAATGAATCTGATGATGGTAACGCTCTTGGCTACTGTAGCAGGATCTCTTTCTGCACACGGCGCTGTGATTGCTAAGGAAGAGACATCATGCTCTTCTCTTTCAACGGATGAGCAAACGTTCGCTTCCAAACTGAGCGATCGTCAAAAGAAACTCTTTTGCATGATGAATGCAGATCAAAGAAAAGCGGCGATGACAGCTGCGGCAGACCCTGCTTTGACAGCAGATGGTGCTATCGAGAAAGTCTTAAAAGAGCAACACGTCTCTGCTCTGAACGCTGACAAGAAATAGTAAGCTGGCAGCCACTTTTGGTGGCTGCCATTCTTATACCCTTTATCAAAAATAAACTTCAGAACTGCGGATAGCTTTTATCTGCGGGCCTTTGTCTTCACTCAAGGCAACTTTCCTCAAGTTGCCTTTCGCTCCAGGCTTTGGTCCTCGGCAAAATCTATTGCGCATTTCTAAACCTTATTTTTGATAAAGGGTATTACATGGCATGATAAGAGAAGAAAGTCATGTGAATCAGATTGAGAAGAAAGTGGCAGAAGATGCTGCTTTCAATGGCGCGCGTATATTGGTAGATAGCGCCATAGAGAATCCCCGCCAAAAAGACAAATCCTAAGAGAGCAAAAGAGGTAGTCCATTGAAAATGGGCTAAGGCAAATAGGGCCGAGGTTGCCAGGACGGAAAAGATGTGTCCGGCCGCGCCTTGCCCCAGCCTTTTAAAGAGCTCTTGCTGGATAAATCCTCGAAAAAACCCCTCTTCAGGAATTGTCACGAAGATGAGATTGACAACGATGCGGATGAAGAAGTGGGAGGGCCACTTCAGTTCCCATGCCACAGCTTTGCTTTGCGTGGCTAAAAGAGCCAAAAAGAAAATCCCCAGCAAAGAGATCGGCACGGTTTTTGTGGCGATCTTGATCCATTCGGCTTTGGAGCGAAGAAGGGGTAGCTGGAGTGCTAAGATAAAGAGTCCGATGAAGGGAATGTCGTAGTTGACCCACAAACGCCCTGAGATATTCCAATTGCAAAAGCCCGGAATCTTGTGAAAGCTCAACCCTGCCGAAATCACGATCACGATTAGAACTAAAACCCACCTTAGAGATCCTGACACATTTTTCGTCAGCCAAAAGTGGATTAGCAGTAGAGTGGCAATCGGAATCAGAGAAAAGGGGTTGAGAGTTCCCGATTGGGTTGCTAAAATCAGCGAGATTAAAAGGAAAGAGCCCCAAAGCCAAGCAGACCGATGGATCCAAAGGCTGACAATCGACATGCCAAGAGCAAAAAATGTCAAAATCTGTAAATTCATATAAACAAAGTAACTGAAAAGACAATGCTACGTCAAACAAATGAAGAGGCCGAATGGCTTGAATTCGAACAGTTCGCCCACATCCCAGGGCTTTCTCACGCAATCCTTTTAAGAGGGCCAGCAGAGGCCGTAATAGGGTGCCAGACATGGAGCCGTGCCAAACAGTGCCATAGCGCGCGTGTTGTGATCGCATCGGATCAAAAAGAGGAGTGTGATGCCCTTGTCACACAGGAGAGGGGGCGGGGTCTTGTGATCCAGCATGCCGATTGCCAAGCCACCATCTTTTACGATCCTCAAAAACAAGTCGTCGCCAATGTTCATTCGGGGTGGAGAGGGAATGTCCAAAACATTTATGCCAGCCTGGTCCGTTTTCTCCAGGAAAACTTTGGGTGCGCTTCTGCAAACCTCCTGGTGGGCATCTCGCCGAGTCTGGGCCCATGTTGTGCAGAGTTTCGGAATTTCGAAGTCGAGCTGCCCAGAGAGTTTTGGCCCTTTCAGGTACGTCCGACCTATTTCAACTTGTGGGAGATTGCTCGCCACCAGCTGATGGAGGCTGGCATTCTTGCCCACCACATTGAAATTGCCTCGATTTGCACCTGTTGCAGCGCTGGCTACCACTCGTACCGTCGCGACAAAACCCAGCAGCGCCATACGACCGTTGTGGTACTTAACATCCCCTAGCTTTAAAATCGTAAAAGGTACAATATTCTTTGAGAGCTTTCAGGAGAATCAATTTTTAGGTTTTGATACATGCAAGGTACAGCTGATCTTGATGAGCTAATCCAATCCTCTAGTTTAGACCAAAGTTCTTACAATGCAAAGTGCGCCTTTGCAAAAGAAATTTTGGAAAAACTAGTTTATAAGTTTCCCAAAGCCATTGATCGGCTTATCTTTAAAGAACTAGATCGTATTGTCGCTAATTTAGAAGCTATTTTCTTTAACCAACGTCAGGGTAGCCATTTAGCAAAATTGGCATATTCGATTTATTTTATTAGAAGAAAGATTGCCAGAGATATGGCACTTCTTCCGTTTAAAGACTATTTTGACATTCGTATATTTCCTTCATTTCTGTACTTTACATTTGGATCTAAGCCCGTGCTGAGCATTATGACTCATGCGCGTTTGAAAGATAAATATGAGATTTTTGATGAAGAACAAATTCTATTTATTATTAGAAAGTTTTTGCCGGAAGCCGAATTAGTTAAAGATTCAGTCTATGCTTTTCAGCCGTCCAAACATACAGTTAAGACGCTTTATTTTGAAATTTATAAAAAAAGTGGATTGCAATTTTCTTCTGAAGAGGTTAATCAATTAAAAAAGCTTTTAAAGCGAGAAATCAAATTTTCCATCGAGCAACTTGTTCCTCGCGTTTTTATGATACGTAATGAAGAAGAGATTTTAAAAAACATTTTAATCTTAAGTCGAGAAATTCATTTTATATCTGATTTTCCACAAGTGATGATTTTGTTTGACCAACAGACTCCCCAAGAAGCTATTTTTACGATTATTCTAGTTAAGCTTCTTAAGCCAGGCCAACCGAGTACTCAGGAGAGTTTTGCAAAGGTTCAAGCAGATGTAGAGTATATCTATGACCGTTGTCAAATTGTCCAATACTTTAGAAAGAAATATCCCTTGGAGGCTAATGTATTTAGAGTCAAGCTTTTCAAAAATTCTTCTCTTTTGAGAGGTGATAACTCTTTGAATTTCTATTTAGCGCGTCAAAAGATCAGTCGGATATTAACCGATACAATTGGGGAATTTAGAGACTACAATGGGGGAATCATCATTAAGCAAAGGGAGGCCCTTGCCTCTTTTCGGGATGCATTTCGTGAGCTATCGATAAAAGAACCTGATTTGCTGGAGAATTTTTACTATTCTTTAAGTCCAATTGAAATGCAGGCAACGCTTTCATTGGAATCTTTAAGAACTCTTTTTGGCTTATTCTTAGAGGCTAGAGATGCTGAATTTACAAAACCCTCCGATTATTTTTTTAAAATTCAGAGCAATCAAAAACAACTATTTGTTGCAATGCGCACTCCGGATGAAAATCTCAAAAAAGATATCGATGCCATTTTTTCATCTTTTCAATCAGCCCAAAAAATAGTCACTTGTGCTATCGCTGCACAAAATACTCATTTTTTAGGGTATCTCTTATTAGATGTTGATTTAGAAACGCAGCTTAAACTTTCCCATTCGGTAAATGAAGCTTTAAAAAATTGGAAATTGAAAATAGAAAGTCGTCAAATTTTAAGGCTGAGTCTAGAACATCCGATTGTTTCACTAGATCCTCGTATAGGAGGGGATGAAACTTCTGCAATGATGCTAAAGATGCTTTTTGAAGGTTTAATGAGGATTAACAAAGAAGGAAATCTTGAAAATGGGGTAGCGCAGAATGTTAAGACCTCACCTGATCAAAAAACCTACTTTTTTGAGTTGCGCTCTACTCTATGGTCGAATGGTTCTCCCGTTTCAGCTTATGATTTTGAGTATGCCTGGAAAAAAGTTCTTTCCCCTAGCTTTAAAACTCCTTTTGCTTATCTTTTTTATCCGATTAAGAACGCTAAGCTTGCAAAGAGTGGGTCTGTAACAGCCGAAGCAATTGGGGTTAAGGCTTTGAATGATCTTGTTTTAAAAGTAGAGTTAGAGTTCCCTTCTCCCTATTTTTTAGAGTTGACAGCCCATACGATTTATTCTCCGATCAATCGTCTTGTAGATCAAAGACATCCAAATTGGGTTTTTGAAGATAAAGGAGCTTATATTTGTAATGGTGCATTTCAATTGAAGAAGAATCATCCTAATGAAGGATATGAGCTAATTAAAAACCAGCTTTATTGGGATGCTATCAACATCAAGTTGGACGAAATTGCGATTCTTAAGGCTAGTCGTTATCACGGCTATGAAATGTTTCAGAAGAATATGAATCATTGGATTGGTTCTCCCTTAGGAACTTGGGATCCAAGCTTTGCCCCTCAGGAAAATGATGAACGGATTGCTTTTTTGGGAACAATTGTTTATTGGTTTGCCTTTAATACACAACGCTTTCCCTTCAAGCATAAAAAAATACGCCAAGCGCTTGCCTGGGGAATTAATCGATCGAGATTAAAGGATATCACAAATAGCCAGCTTGCATATTCTCCTATCCCTCCTGTGCATAGTCAAGTCGATCATACAGTTTTATCTGTCTATAGCCTTGAAGAGGCAAAAGCTACGTTTAAAGAGGCGCTTAAAGAGCTTAATATGTCTCTTCGAGATTTTCCGATTATTCCTTTAACCTACTTGATAGGCCCTGCTAGAAATCAAGTAGCTCATTTTATTAAAGAAGAGTGGGAAAGAGCTTTTGGGATTCGTTGCAGTTTAGAGTCTTTAGAATGGAAAGTCTTATTTTCTAAGATGACGCAAGGGGATTTTCAGGTAGGGGGTATGACTTGGGAATCATGGATTAACGATCCTATTTATACTTTAAATGCTTTCAGAGATGCCAATGAACCAATTAATTTTCCAAAATGGGAAAATAAACAATATCAAAAAATTATGCATCTTGCTGAAAGAGAGATCGACTTAGTGAACAGAAGATCTTTTTATTTAGAAGCGGAGAAATTACTACTAGATGAGATGCCTGTTGTGCCTATTTCTTTGGTCGAAGCTCCAGCTCTTAAGAAGAAAAATTTCAATATCAAACACTCATCGCCTCTCATTAACTTCAAATGGGGCTATTTTGCTTAAGCGGTAAAGAGAAAAACGATCGTTGTTTTTGGCGAAGACGAGTAAAAAAGAAGAACATGGCAATGAGACTTTCAGAAGCCATAATAAGCCACAATTTGTCTGCTGACCATCCTTTTATACCTATGCCGACATAAACAAGTATGGGAAAAAGGGGCCATAAAAAAAGATAGCAGTACAGCTGAAACTTTAACTCTCCGAGCGTCACAAGCAGCGCACAAAAACTCATTTGAACAGTCAAAGCAAGCATATATAGCCATATCCAGAGGTTAATTTCTTTGAAGGTTTGATTGAAGAGCTCTCGAGTTAAAGGGTCAAAAAAATAAGCTAGCATGTTTGGAAAGAGTATTAAAGGGATGGAAAGTATGAAGAAAATCATTCCAGAATAAAGGATAAATGAGCGGCAAAGCCTCCAGATTTCCGAGTCTTGTGCTCCTCCAATTAAATTTGAAGCAATAGTTAAAATAGCTTTATAGATCCCATTTGTAGTAAAAACTAAAAAGGTAATGATTGTTCCTCCAATTGTAAGGATATCTAAATGTTTTCCACCTTTTTTAATCATAATATAGCATGTAACAGACCAGCATATTTTTGAGGATAAGTAGCCTAAAGCACGCACTATTCCAGAACGCATATAATGCCATAAAAGGGTCGGAGAAAAGTGCCACACTCCAGTACCATAAAGTTCTCGGTTGTTTTTATTTAAAAAAGTGACTAGAAAAATACAACAAACTGTACCTAAACTTATACATTTTGCAAGAGCGGCTCCTTTAGCGCCTAAAGCTGGGATTATACTAGCTACTCCAAAAATCAAGAACCAACTTAAGAATAAATCTAAAATATAACTTCCTAGCATTAGACCTGTAACAAGTAGAGTTTTTCCTCTTCCTAAATAAAATGAAGAAAGAGCTGTACTTAAAGGAAATAGAAAATTTCCAAAAGCAAGAATTAGAAAATATTCAATACCGACTTTTTCTATGAAAGTATCTTTAAAATACCAAAAAGAGATCAGGTAACTCAATGGAAGTGTAACTAAAAAAGAAAGCAAAGAAAACCAGATCAACTGCCAAACACAAGAACCTATGCGTTTAAGTTCATTACTACCTTGATAAAATCCTACAAATATTTGAGCCATAGCCCCAATAGCAATACATGGGGCTTGGAAAATAGTTGCTAAATAACTCGCACTTAAAGATACATGAACACTGTCAATGGAATGGTAAGAAAGAAAAATACGCTCACAAAATGAGGTTAGGGCTTCGCAAAATAAAAAGAACATTAATGGCGCAGAGATGCGTATTAATGTTCTTAGATCACCTTTAACAATAGGCTTAGAAGCCCCATCCATTGGCTATTTAAGCAGGCATCAAAGGATTACAAGAAAACATATCGCAATGCATCATCATCGGAATAAGCTTATGTAAACTTTTCGAGACAACTTCTTGCGGAGTTCCTGTTCCTCCGTTTCTATAGTACCAGCCTTTTCGATCGAATTCTAATGCAAAGAACTGGTGTTTTATAGAGCCATCTTCTTTAACAAAAGAGATAAAATAAAAATGTTCTTTTTCTCCTGAACGAAGAAGGTAACTAAAGGGCTTTTTACCGTTTAACAATTTTTCTGACTCTTGACCAGAAATATCAGAGTGCCAAGCAGAATGGGTTTCAAGTTCTCCTTGATTCCTTTGAACCCACTCGACAGTTCTTGCGTCTATCATTGTGTTAGCGCTACTCATATCAACCTCCTTGCCTTATAAGTTAGTTAAGTTGCAGGCAAGATTATACAAAACTAGAGAATTAAAAAAGCAGTTTAAAAAATTTTAATATTTTGCATTCGTGAAATGCGAGCTCGTGTTAGTGATAGATGTTGATGGCGAAGATCCATTGGAAGAAGTCGCCTGTGTTGCGGCCTGTAATGGGAAAATAGGGACCAAAGATCACACCGACATTCGCACTCCAGTTGTACTCAATGGCAGGAGCAATGGCAACGAGTTCAGAAGAAGGTGTTTTGAGAGCGGTGCCTCCACTTTTTCCTGAAAATCTAGTCTTGTTGTTGTGCTGGTATTGGAAATCGATGGCAAAGACCCAGTTGGTTGTGAGTGTGTATTCCATGCTAAAGACCGTCAGAAAGATATTGCCAGGATAGACGGTTCCGTGGGTTGTGGGCGTTCCTCCATAAGTGTTAAGGCCGTGCACATGGACGGGAGTTCCAATGTTGTAAGTCATGAAGAAACGCCAGGCAAGGTAATGGATACCAGAAAGTTGGATGATGCGGGTGGCCACTAGGCCAACCCCTGGATTCCAGTTACCACTTCCTCCAACATCGGTCCCCATTTTATCGGGAGAGAGCCGTTGGTAATTTCCGATCGGCAAGTTGCTCGAAAGACGGAGTTTGATC
>Ga0210389_10004760_pt1 | contig 10526 bp, 9 predicted proteins | sample IncBWH28OmetaG_FD_160127 | JGI IMG/M metagenome (GOLD analysis project Ga0210389, IMG submission 160127) | Forest soil microbial communities from Barre Woods Harvard Forest LTER site, Petersham, Massachusetts, United States - Inc-BW-H-28-O ...
CACTTACAAATTCCGCCCGGGGATCGGCAGCCACATCTATGAGGCCGTGTTCGCGCGCGGACGGTGTGAGAGTGCTCCTCACTGAGCTCGTAACGTCTTCAGGGCTCCGCCCCAAGCAATCACCTCATCCGCCATTAAGTGCACAGCCTTATCGTGCTGTTCGTGCGGCTTGAAGGTCGTGAAATTTTCGAAGTCTGTCCACATCGAGAGCGCCACCTGCGCCCGCACATCCGCAATCTTGATTTCGCCCATCACGAGTCTCAAGTTCTCCACCGCCCGGACGCCACCTGTACCGCCATATCCAACAAATCCCGCCGCTTTGTTATTCCATTCGTGATAAAGAAAATCGATCGCGTTTTTCAATGCCGCCGAAGTCGAATGGTTGTATTCGGGGGTAACGAAAATGTAGGCGTCGAGTGAGGCAATTTTCTCGCTCCAAGCCTTCGTGTGAGGCTTGCTGTACTGGTGCATTATGGGCGGCATGGGCTCATCGAGGAGTGGCAGCTTGTAATCCTCGATATCGACAATTTCAAACTCCGCATCGTTGCGGTTCTTCAGAAGGTCGTGTACCCACTTTGCGACGGCCGCGGCTTTTCGTCCCGGTCGAGTACTGCCGACGATGATTCCAACCTTTAGCATTTGCTCTTTCTCCTTTCCGTTGCGGTCCTCAAGTAATATTCTCTGGTGCGATTGGCCGTCACTCCTGGCGGCTGAGTTGTTCAGCTGCCAGCAGCCCGAGCTTCTTAAAGGATCCGTAGAGTTCTTCCTTCTCCTTCCGGGACAGGCCAGACATGAGCGCCTCAAGGTCCTGTGCATGCCGCTCGAAGCACGATACCGCCACCCGCTTTCCTTCTGCAGTCAGGTGAACGACGCGTGCTCGACGGTCAGTCGGGCTCGACTTGCGAACAACCAGGCCTAGTTTCTCGAGCCGGTCGACTGCAGCGGTCATCGAACCGCTGGCCAAGCGCACTTTTTCCTGAACCTCAGAGATGGTGAGCGGGCCCTTGTGTAAGAGAGCTTCGACCGCGCCGAAATCCGTGAGGCATAGCCCCGTGTTGGCTATACTTTGCTCAGCCAGCAGGCTTAGAGCGCGATAACCCTTTGCGATCACCAGCCACAGCCGAGGTGCTGTGATGACGTCATTCCTTTTTGTCATGTGTGCCGATCAGGCGGCTTGCGCTCGTACCTGGCCCCTGATGTTCTTCGCGGGGGGACACAACAGGCGATCAATGGAAGCTGCACCCGCGCCGCGAATCATCAAAAAGACCGTAATCGCCATTGCCAGGAGGTGGAACTCAAAACCTTCACCTTTTTGGGTCCCCGCCCAGTTCATAAAGAAGCCGAACTGATGATGCATCATTGCGACCGCTACGAGCATGTTGCAAAAGATTCCAAAGGCGGCAACGCGGGTGAGCAGGCCGAAGATGAGACCCAGTCCCCCGAAGAATTCCGCGGCAATGGCGAGAAATGCGAATCCGGCCGGGATGTGCAACATTCCAGTGAAGAAGCCCATCGTACCGGTGAACCCGTATCCACCGAACCATCCGAGCATCTTCTGGGCGCCGTGGGCGAAAAATATAATCCCCGCCACCAGTCGAAGAGCAGTTATGGCCGCGTCGTTGTCCGTCGCCGTGAGTTTGCGAATCATATAGTTCTCCTTGCAAGCCAAATTGCTGGAGTCGGCAAAACACCAGTTCAGATGACATATCCTTGTATAAGGATTCTTTTTGTCGAGGTATTTTGTGCGGGAATCCAACAACGAGGGGTTCGAATCAGCGCAATTACCCTTGTCACTGCTGAACAAATTCATTTCGCGGGGGCCTTCACATGATGGGACCGCCCGGTCTTGGTCACTCGGAATTAAGCCACTTTCCTTGGTAGCGACGCTACCCAAGCGATTACTCCCGGTTTGTCGTCAACCCTTTCCTTGGAATTACTGCAGGGTTCCCCGTCAGTCGGGAGCAACCGAAAAAAGGTGACAGTACAGACCACATCGACCGTTAGCCCACTGAGCATCCAAGTGGACACCAGCGAACGTGAATGTCAATTTCTATTGCTTTCCCGTGAGCTGCCGGATTAGATTTACCTCCGCCTCTCGATAGGGTGTTCCGTCGGGACGGAGCACCTCGTGAAACCACACCGGTGGCTGATTGCGAATATAAGGATGCTCCCACGACTCCCATGGCAAATAGGTCTGTGTTTTGCCGGCGACGAATCCCCAATTGATTGCCCCCACGCGCTCCTCCTTCGCAATCGGCAACACCGTGTCAAACGTGCTGCCGACCGATCGCGCCATGTATTCCGTGCAGATTATCGGCCGATTGTACTTCTTCAGCCAGATCACTTGACGCTTGAAGTACTCCGGCCAGCTGTAGTTGTGAAAGGTGAGAATGTCTGACTCGCGCAGTTGAATCTGCTGCAGCTCGCCGAGGTTTGCCCCGTCCGGCGAGTTGTCAACCGCCCACAGTCCGCTGGTGAGAGGCTGCATGGGATTCACCTCGCGCGCCCACTCGAACGCCTGGGGCAAAAGCGCTGCCACTCGGGCAATCTTGTCTTTCTCTTGCAGCTCCTCTTTCGCATAGCTTCCGGCGTTATCGGCACCCGGCTCGTTCCACACATCCCATGCAAGGATGCGGTCGTCCTTGGCGAACGCTCCCACCACGCCCTGGACGTACGCCTTCAGCCGGGGATATTGGCTTGCGTCCGCCAGCGCTGCTGCGCCAGGACTCTGCACCCAGCCTGAGTTGTGAACTCCTGGAGTCGGCGGATGCTGCGGGCCCAAATGAGGCGACGGGTCCCAGCATGAATCGAAGAGCACAAACATGGGGCGGATGTGGTGCCGCGACGCGATGGTCAGGAAGCGGTCGATGCGCTTCTTAAAGCCGTCTGGATCCTGCTGCCAGAGCAGGTCGTGTAGAAAAACACGCATGGTGTTCATGCCCAATGCTTCGGCCCAGCTCAATTCGGTGTCGATCTCCGCCGGATCGAAAGTCACCTCCTGCCACATCTCCAATTGGTTGATCGCCGACTTGGGAATGTAATTACTGCCGACCAACCAAGGCTGTTGCCGGTACCAGGCATTCGCCTTCGGCTCTGGCCAGCGCGCGGTTTGCGCCCACACTGCGCTCGCGCAAAAGCCAAGGACGATCAGAATTGACGCGCTCAAAACGGAATTGATTCTTTTCACTAAGTGAACTCTGTTTTGCGTTTATACGCCAGGGGTTGGGACTTATCAACGGTTCGATCTATTAGAGAATACACCGGAGGGTTCGTGAGGATTTGACGGGAACGCGACGGCCTACGTGTTCAGCGGTATTGGGGAACAACCGCTTTGCCGTGTCGGGTTTTAAGGTTACTGCACAGGGCCCAGCCACAGGTCGAACCAGTTCAGCGTTTCCTTAATCAATTCGTTGCGAGGGATGTTGTGACCGGTTTCATATTGAATGCGTTTCTTCTGGTCCTTCTTGGCGCCTAACAGGTTATAGAAGGGGATCTGCGTGGAATCGACTGGAAAGAAGAAATCGTAATGACCGTTCAACATCAGCGTGGGCTGCGTCACACGGGGCAGGAAGTTGATCTTGTCTACCTCAGGCAGTGACTGGCTGTACTCCATTCCTCCAAGAGCCAGTACGTTTACCTTAATGCGCGAGTCAATAGTCGGAATGATGGCCCCCATTACAGCTCCCCAACTGTAGCCGTAATACGCAATCTTAGTATGGTCGAGATCGGGGCGGCTATCCACGTAATCCAGGGCGCGAGAGGCATCCTTCACCCACATGACAACGTGGTCGCGCCAGTTACTGGAAGTGTCAGGAACGTCTGTTTCCATGCCATCGCCACGTTCGTAGGTGCTCTTATAGATCGGATAAATTACCGCACGTCCGCTGCGAAGGACCGCATCAAGTGCGGCCGTTGGGTAAAGCACGAACTTCCGAAGAAGAAGTGCGTTTGAGCCCGGGAAAAATACCACTGATTGATAAGGCGGTTTAGCTTTCTTGGGCAGGAAGAGGTATGCTATCGCGCGCTCGTTGCCATAGCCCGCAGCATAGGTGGCCTTCTCGACTTTCCAGTCGTCTTCGTCACCAACTTCTTCCACGGATGCATTCAGCGGTCCCTTGTCGTAGGAATACATGCTGCGGTATGCCTGAAAAAGCTGGTCGCTGGCGGGTTTTACCTTGGTGAAATCGCGACGCGGCGAAGGTACGGGGGCAAAAGCCTGCGTCGGCACTGACTTGGAATCGATATATTTGACCGTTCGGAAACCAATGTTGGGGGCGCGCAGCCATGGCGACTGTGCGTCAGGATCAACAAACATGTAGATGGGGTCGTCCCATCCGCCGCCGAGAACCCAGCGGTTGCCCGCCTCCGCTTCAGTTGCCGTCCACTCCTTGACGTTGCCTGCCATGTCGTAAGTGCCCCATGGACCAACGCCGGGCTTGCTGCCGACCGGAACGACGCCGTTCGTTCCCAGATTACTGAGAGGCACAATGAAGGCAGCGGAAAATGGTCCAGCCGCACGGTTCCAGTGATAGATGGTTGGCAGGCTCCTGCTGGCGAACTCTGTATACGCGGCGGCTTCGTACCAACTGATACCAGCGACAGGATAGTCATCCTGTCCCTTTGGATATTCGCCCTGGAGCCAATCTTTGGGCCCGGGACGGCCGGCGGCATCGCGGAACTGAGCCATAGCCTCTTCCCAAGTCAGCTTCTTGCCGTCACGAACAAACTCGAATTTCCAATACTCAGGTTTCTGGTATCCTCCGGTGTCGACAAAAGCCTTGTACTGCCGATTCGTAACCTCGTACCTGTCGATCCAGTAGTCCGGGAGCTCAAGCTCCGGCATACCCTCAAAGCCTGGAATGAACAGAGTCTTGGGATAATTCTTTGGCGAGACTCGTACCATTCCAGCAGGAGTCTTAGCCACTTCATCCAGCACGATCATGTTCTCGGCAGTGCCAACCTGAAACGCCCTACCCACTAAAGCCGGTGTTGTCCTCAGCACCGTTTCGTAGCCGGGCTTTTCAACTTTCCAAAGGAACATGCCGCGGGGCTGGCGAACGTTCTTTACTGGGGTTTTTCCTACGAGTTCCCAAGAAGAGTCCGGTTGGTCGTACTCGCGGCGGAAGACATCTGCGCCTTCGGGAGTGGTTTCCATCGATAGCTGGAAGGAAATGACTCGCCATAGCTTCGCCAAAGCGGGATCCTCAGGGATCGCCTTTTCCGCACGCGTGGCCAGTGCGAAAGCTTGTCCATATTTGCCTTCATCGTAAAGGCGCGAAATCTCCGACACACCGATTTCGTGCGCCCAGCGAATCTCACGATTGTGGCGAGTAAGCCAGCCCACGCCAACGGCGATGAGAACCAGGAGCAGCAGCAGCGGTATGAGAACGCTGGGCCGCTTTGCCTCGTGCATGATGCGAGCAGGACTGAGTGTGGCACCGGAATCTGGGAACAGGAGGTCGCGCGATCGTTTGAGTTCGTTTAGTAGTGCGGTCCCCGATGCGTAGCGGTCCGCGGGATTCTTCTTCAGGCAGCGCGAGACGATACTGCGTAGTTCGGAGGGAACATCACGCCGCAGATCGCTGACCGGCTTGGGATTGTCCCGCATCAACGCCGCCAACAGCGCGCCACTGGAATCGGCATCGAAGGCCTTCTTGCCGGTCAGCATCTCGTAAAAGACTGCACCGAACGAGAAGATGTCACTGCGAACGTCTATTGGCTTACCCTCAGCCTGTTCCGGCGACATGTAGGCCAGCGTGCCGACAATCATTCCGGGACTCGTAGCTGCGCCGGTTCCGCTGATCGTAGCGCCCATGTCACCACCGGCCGGTTGCGTGGTGGTGAGCTTGGCCAGGCCGAAGTCGAGCACCTTAACCAGGCCGTTATCGTCGACCATAATGTTCGCCGGCTTGAGATCGCGATGAACTACGCTGGCGGCGTGGGCCCGCGCGAGCGCATCGGCCACTTGAATCGCGTATCGCGTGGCGACATTAGCGGCCAGTCCGCCGGGCGGAATGACCTTGTCAAGAGTCTGGCCGGAGACATACTCCATCACCATGTAGTCCACGCCCTCTTGCGAACCAACATCGTGCACCACGCAGATGTTGAGGTGTTGCAAGCTGGAGATAACCTTCGCCTCATGCACGAACCGGGCATGGAGATCAGGGTCTAAAGAGAGGCGGGCCGGCAGAACTTTGATGGCAACAGTGCGCTGCAGGCGTGTGTCGCGAGCGAGATACACTTCGCCCATGCCACCCGCGCCGAGCGACGATTCGATTTCGTAGGGACCAAGTCTCGTGCCAGAGGCTAGTGCCATGGATGCGCGCAATTATAGCCCACGCAGCACGTTATGGAGGATTCGACGATTGCGGACGGTTGGTCGGCTAACCGGAAGCTATCCCGAAACGGGCTTGGAGTAAATCAATGGCGATCTCCGAGACGCCGACTTCCGGCCCGGAATAGTTTCCCGATAGCTTCGCTGAACGCAACTGTCTTGCTCGGCGCGCTTCGCCCAGACCTGCGAACACATTGACTAGCCTCGACCCCCTCCTTAAGATGAATGTTCCGGCGACCAGCGTCTCCCATGATCGGCCAAATATGATCGGCCAAATATGATCGGCCAAACCATTTTGCACTATCGCATCCTCGAGAAGCTGGGTGCCGGCGGCATGGGCGTAGTATTCAAAGCCGAGGACACCAAACTCGATCGCTTTGTTGCGTTGAAGTTTTTGCCCGACGAAGTGGCCAAAGATGCTCAAGTCTTGGGCCGCTTTCGCCGTGAAGCAAAGGCCGCTTCTGCTCTGAACCATCCCAACATTTGCACAATTCATGAAATCAACGAGCAGGATGGGCAGACGTTCATCGTGATGGAGTTTCTGGATGGCGTCACACTCAGGCACCGCATCGCCGGACGACCGTTAGAGCCTGAGACGCTGCTGGAGGTAGCCATCGAGGTGGCGGATGCGCTCGACGCCGCGCACACCGGAGGGATTGTTCATCGCGATATTAAGCCCGCGAATATCTTTATCACCAAACGGGGGCACGCCAAGATCCTGGACTTTGGGCTGGCCAAAGTTGCCCTCCCGCCGAAAGCGCAGTCGGTGGGGCCCACAGCGGCCACCATCGCCGACAGCCATGAGCTTCTCACAAGCCCCGGCGCGGCGGTTGGCACCATCGCTTACATGTCCCCGGAGCAGGCCAAGGGCAAGGATCTCGATGCCCGCACCGATTTATTTTCCTTCGGGACAGTGCTGTATGAGATGGCCACGGGAGCCTTGCCTTTCCGGGAGAAACTTCAGCAACCATCTTCGACGGTATCCTCAATCGAACTCCGCTGCCGGCGATACGGTTGAATCCGGCAGTACCACCCAAGCTGGAAGACATCATCAGCAAGCTGCTGGAGAAGGATCGCGAACTGCGCTACCAATCCGCGGCCGAACTTAGAAGCGATCTCAAGCGGCTCAAGCGCGACACCGAGTCGGGAAGGCTACAGGCTCAGGATTCCGAGGCGGTGCGCGTTTCGAGTGCCAACGTGTCCGTCGCAGGAGCCGGGCGCGGTCCCAGTGGTTCGGCCTCCAGTGGTTCGGCCCTGGTCGCGGCCGCGCGCCAGCATAAGGCCGGCGTCGGAGTCATGGTCGCCGTCGTACTGCTACTGATCGCCGCGGCTGCATTCGGCGTTTACAGCTTATTTTTCTCCTCCCGTATCCAGCCTTTCCAGAGCATCAAGATCACCAAGATCAATGGCACTCACAATGCTCGGCTCGGGGCCATGTCTCCCGACGGAAACTACCTGGCCTATGTGTTAAATAACGAGGGTAATGAATCCTTGTGGCTGCGCCATCTGTCCAGCGAAAGCAACGTGCAGATCATTGCGCCAGAGCACGTGCAATACTCCGGCCTGCGCTTCTCTCCCGATGGCAGCCACATTTATTTTTCGCATACCCTATTGGTCAGCGGTCCTGCGTCTCAGGAGTACGATCTATACCGCATTCCCGTGCTGGGTGGAACTCCACAACTTCTGGTAAAGGATATAGACACGAATCCAAGTTTTTCTTCCGACGGGCGGCGCTTCGCTTTCGTACGCGCCAACGATCCCGACCCTGGCAAGTACCACCTCCTCATCGCAAATGCCGACGGCAGCAACGAAAAGAGCATTTTCGCCGGTCCAATGGCCAATGTAGTGTCGGATGCGGCCTGGTCGCCAGATGGAAAGGCGATCGTCGGTACGGTCTTCGATCAGGCGGAAGACAGCATAAGCACGTTGATTTCGATTGATCCGGACACCGGTGCTCAGAGGACGATATCCAGGCCGCCGTACACACTGCTAAGAAACGTGTCCTGGCTGCCCGATGGAAGAGCCTTGGCAGTAATTTACTCAAGCAGGGAAACAAACTTCAACCGGCAGCAGGTTGGGCTGATCAGTTATCCGGATGGCAAGTTTCGTCCGATTACCGCCGACACGAATGACTATGCCAACCTGAGTATCGCCGCCGACGGCGCGACCATTGCCACTGTCATGCGCCAGGCGTTTCGTGACGTCTATGTGAGTTCAGGCCTAAAGGCCGATTACTCCGATGCCAGGCAGATTACTTCGGGAGACCCCGTCCCGGTGGTCGCATGGGCGCGAGACAACAATCTGCTGACGGAGCAGGGGACATCCATTCGGGAGATCAGCCCGAACGGCGAACTCAAGGGGGAGATCGCTTCCGAAAAGGAGTCTGCGGCGATGCAGCCTAACGGCTGCAGCGACGGCCACGTTGTTTTCGCGCGCGGGATGGTGAAAACCCTCTCGGTGAACATCTGGCGCAGTGAGGCGGATGGCACCGGATTACACCGTCTCACCGAGGGCAAGAGAGATATGTATCCGATGTGCTCCCCGGATAGCAAAACCGTCTTTTATATGGATATGACCGTTCCGGCCTATATGAAAGTCTCCATCGACGGAGGTCAGCCAGAACGAGTTACAAAGGATTTTGCGGAATTCAACGCCAGTTTTGACATTGCCCGCGACGGAAAGACGCTTGCGCTGGGCACCTACGATTTCAAAGCCCAGAGGCCAACGCTCTCCCTGGCTTCTCTTGAGTCCGGCCAGATCCTGCGAACGTTCGAGTACGACCCGCGGCATCAGGGACAACCCCGCTTCAGCCCCGACGACAAAGGTATCGTCTACCCTGTCCGTGAAAAGGGAGTGGACAATTTGTGGTTGCAACCGCTGGACGGCGGCCCCGGCCGACAGTTGACCAACTTTACGTCGCTAAGAATCTACTCCTATCAATGGTCGCCCGATGGCAAGAGCCTGGCGCTGGTGCGCGGAGATTCTCCTTCGGATCTGGTATTGATTCAGAATTCTCCAGGGAAGTAGTCAGAACCCTTGGCCGGCTCCGGACGAGCCGTTAGCCCCACGGAAACTATCCATAAACGGGCTTCGGGGAGATCGAATCGTGATGTCCTCGATGCTGACTCATCGGTACCTATCGTGGTTCACGAGACGATAGCCTCGGGTTGCACAGTCAAGCGAGGTTCAACACCGGCAGTGCGGATGCCGTTTAGTGTCAAAGCAGGCCGCGGTGACCAGCGTAGTTTTTGTCGACGTCGAGACCACGCTCCTTGATAACCTCGGCAGCAGCAGCCAGTGCTGTTGCGATGGCAGGATAGCCAACGTATGGCAGCGCCTGGATGAGAACTTCCTCGATTTCTTTCAATGTGAGGCCGTTATTGAGCCCGGCCCCCATGTGGATGGCGAATTCATGAGGCTGACGCATGGCGATCATGACGGACATCGAAACCAGGCTGCGGGAGCGCCTGTCCAGACCGGGACGAGTCCAGATATCAGCAAAGACCTGGTCGACCGCGTAGGCAGCGACCGGGGCACCGAAGGTGTTTGAGTCAGCGGAAGCGCTGAGTTTTGCGGCCGCCTGGTCGCCCATCATTTCGCGGACTACATTGATTCCAGCTTCTCTATTCGTCATGATTGGTCCTCTTCTAAAGCTCAAGTGACTTCTCCACCCCAAGACTACTCGAACCGCTCGAGGACACATAAGACCATACTAGGGCGGCAGATGAACTCCCATAAACGCGGATAACCTACGGTGTTTTTGTCGACGTTCATCCGCGTTCATTGGTACACCCACTGGATTCGCCCTGAAAAGACTACGAGATGCGAAAATGGTTTACGAGAAAACCACAAAGGGACGAGCCCGCGACGGGCGAAAGTAGCCGATCGTCAACTTCTTGGGGACAGAGACCGCGCCCTCGTCGGGAGTTTCCTCGCCAACCACCATCCGGAAAAGCGTTGTCTTGCCCGCCCCATTAGGACCGACCAGCCCAACTTTTTCGCCGGGATTCAACTGAAACGAAGCATCCACGAAGAGCAACTGCTTGCCATACTGCTTATTGATGTTTGAGAAAGAGATCATTTTGAAGGAACAACTCGCGACACGCTGCCTCTTCCAGTGTAGCGTGGACAGAGAATTGCGGGACAATGCTGGCACGCTGGATTATGGGAGGTTTGCCGGTTATCCACCAGC
>Ga0210389_10004764_pt1 | contig 10520 bp, 11 predicted proteins | sample IncBWH28OmetaG_FD_160127 | JGI IMG/M metagenome (GOLD analysis project Ga0210389, IMG submission 160127) | Forest soil microbial communities from Barre Woods Harvard Forest LTER site, Petersham, Massachusetts, United States - Inc-BW-H-28-O ...
ACAAACAAACAACTTGAGATTCCAGAAGAGGTGAAAATTGTTTCGCGGGTACTTTCGTCTGCAAAATTTGAAAATTATCTTGTCGGCGGATGTGTCCGCGACTTGCTACTTGGACGAAAACCAAAAGATTGGGACTTGACCACGAGCGCAACACCGGAACAAATCACTCCATTGTTTGAAAATACGTTTTATGAAAATGATTACGGGACTGTCGGCGTCGTCAATCAAACCCCGAGAGAAGAGAGTCTGCGCGTCATTGAGATTACTCCGTATCGACTCGAATCGGCGTATTCGGATTTTCGCCGACCGGATAAGGTTGAATGGGGGACAACACTCGAGGAAGATTTGAAGCGTAGAGACTTCACCATGAACGCTATAGCGTACGATATCAAAGAGGGAACTATCATTGACCCGTTTGGAGGAGAAAAAGACACGGAGAAAAAACTGATTCGCACAGTCGGAAAGCCGGAAGAAAGATTTTCGGAAGATGCCTTGCGCATGTTGCGCGCTCTGCGCTTCTCGTCGGAGCTCGGATTTATGATTGAGCACGAAACACAGGAAGCGATTGAGAAAAATTCTGCGCTTCTCGGACACATTTCGAAGGAGCGCATTCGCGACGAGCTCACAAAGATTGTGATGTCTGACTCACCAGCGTTCGCGCTCGACAGTGCAGCACGACTCGGACTACTCGAATACATTTCTCCAGAATTTTTGAAGGGGATTGGCATGGAACAAAATCAAGCGCATGCGTTTACGGTCTGGGAGCATCTTTTGCGCAGCCTTGAACATGCTGCGAAGAAAGATTTTCCGCTCCACGTCCGCCTGGCCGCGCTTTTTCACGATATTGCGAAACCACATACAAGAAAATGGCTCAATGAGCAGTGGACGTTTTATGGACACGATGTTGTCGGCGCGCGCATCGCTCGAAATGTACTGACGGATTTAAAATTTTCAAAAGAAATTATCGACAAGGTCGTGAAGCTCGTGCGTTGGCACATGTTTTTCTCTGACACCGAAGAAATTTCTCTTTCTGCCGTGCGCAGAATGGTCCGTAACGTTGGTCCGGACTTAATATGGGATTTGATGAGCGTTCGCGCTGCCGATCGCATCGGCACAGGACGTCCGAAAGAGAGCCCGTATCGCCTGCGCAAGTACCATTCGATGATTGAAGAGGTGATGCGCGATCCTATTAGCGTCAAACAGCTCAAGGTCAGCGGGGGAGAGATAATGCAGCTCACCGGCGCACCGGCAGGACCGCACATTGGCTTCATTCTTGAGATTCTCCTTAGTGAAGTGCTCGATGAGCCTAAGAAAAATGAAGTCGGCTATCTTGAAAATCGCGTTAAAGAGCTGTATGCCTTAGCACCGGAAAAACTTTCTCGCTTAGGCAAGGAAGCTCGCGCAAAAAACGAGGACGAGGACGAGAAAGAGAGCGACAAAATCAAAGAGAAGTTTGGAGTGAACTAACCTTGACGAATAGGGCTGAATAATAGATAGTAGCGCCCAGACACAGAGCTATTGTCCTTAACGCCGGAGAAGTCGGATGCAGAAAGCGCGCACTATCCTCATTATCGAGGACAACGAAGTGGTTCAGGCGCAGACTAGGGCATTCATTCAGACCAGATATCGAACACTCGGGCGAGAAGTGCAAGTTATTCAAGCTCCTTCCGCCAAGCAGGGACTCGAGTTCCTGCGGATGCACGGCCTCGAGTTCGACATCATCCTGCTCGACGGCTGCCTCGACGGACAAGAGCCGGACGGTCTGCAAATGATTCCCGACATCCGGGCACTCTACAGCGGACCGATTCTCGCGATGTCGAAAAGCTTCGAGCTGCGCGAGATGATGCTCAAAGCGGGAGCGACGCACCAGTGCGAGAAATCGTACGCTGCGGGGACCGCTGTCAGCATTCTCGAACAGCAGGAGATTGCAGCGTGAACACGGGCACCGCAGACAGGCATGACTTCATCGCCGTTATGGCGTTTGACCTCGCCGACGGCGGCAGAAAACTCGGCGAAGGTACCAAAGAACGTTGTAGCAAGGGTCTTGCTCTCTACTACGCTCTTCTGAACAAGGGCGGCCAAGGGGTTATCTTGACCGCCGCCGGCTTCGCCAACAAGGCCGAGGCTCCGGACCAACGCTTTACCCTGGCGACAATGATGGAGGCGTTTCTCGTTTTGCAAGGTGCGGACGAGAACCACTGCGAAGTTCTCAACGAAGAAGACAGGCCTCGCGTTTGGGGTTCAAAAGCCGAGATGCAGGTGTTCGAGAAATACCTCGCGAGCCAGGAGGGCGAGCACATCTTGCATGTCATCTCGCACTGGTGGCACATCCCGCGCCTGTGGCTTGTCGCTCGGCGGATGAATTGCGCAGTTATATTTCATCCATCTCCGGAAAGCCACTCGGCAATGTGGAGAGAGTTGTACAAAATCCCCGCACAGTTTGTGCTCAACGTGTTGGGAAAGTAGGTGAGACGGAAGCGTCTCACCTTTTTTTATAAAAAACACAAAATAAAAACCTCGAGGGTGATTTGGCTCGAGGTTTTTATTTTGTGTTTTTTGAAACCTATTCTTATTTCACTGCGTCTTTCAACGCTTTTGCAGGACGAAACTTTGGAACACGCATTGAGGGAACCGAGATTGATTCGCCTGTGCGAGGATTGCGTGCCTGGCGCGCAGCGCGAACCTTTGTTGAGAAGATACCGAGACCGGCGATTGAAACTTCGCTGCCTTTCTTCAAGGTATGAACGATAGAATCAACGACGATATCAACTACTTCTTCGGCTTGAACCTTTGTGCCGCCGAGTTTGTTGTGCACTGCATTTGCGATATCTGCCTTATTCATTTATCTGGGTGTTATTTATAATCCTAAAACCAATAAAGATTATATACCGAGCCATTTTTTAAGCAATAGGGCGTTTTATTTCCCCTAGCGAGCGAATTCGATTGAACGAGCCTCTCTGATGACGTTGACCTTGATTTCGCCCGGGTATTTGAGTTCGCGTTCGATGCGAAGAGCTATATTTCTAGCCATATTCTTTGCATCAAGGTCTGAAACCTTTTCCGGCAGTACAAAAACGCGGATTTCACGTCCAGCCTGAAGAGCGTAGGCTTTTTCGACCCCATCGAAGCTAGTAGCAATGCTTTCGAGGTCTTCGAGGCGCTTGAGGTAATGCTCGACGGTATCTCGGCGCGCGCCAGGTCGTCCGCCGGAAATTGCATCTGCAGTCTGAACGATGATGGACTCGACGGTTTCGTACGGATACTCACCGTGATGCGCTTGCATGGCCTTGATAACATCTTCGGAGACGTTGAACTTCTGCAAAATCCTTCTGCCGATTTCAACGTGCGTGCCTTGTACTTCGTGGTCGAGAGCTTTGCCGATATCGTGCAGGAGTGCACCGGCTTTTGCGACGGCGACGTCCGCGCCGAGCTCTTCGGCAATCATTCCGGCGAGATGCGTCATCTCAACAGAGTGAGCGAGAACATTTTGACCATATGAGGTGCGAAAATGCAGGCGTCCGAGAATTGCGAGCAGTTTCGGGTCGAGATTGTAGACTCCGCATTCAAATGCGGCAGCTTCACCTTTTTCTTTTATCAATTTATTGGTTTCGACCTTGGCTTTCTCAACAAATTCTTCAATCTTCGCTGGTTGGATGCGTCCGTCGACAATCAAATTTTCAAGCGCAAGCTTTGCGATTGCACGGCGAACCGGATCAAATGAAGAAATGGTGATTGCGCCAGGGGTGTCGTCAACAATAACTTCGACGCCCGTTGCGCGCTCGAAGGCCTTGATATTTCTGCCTTCTTTGCCGATAATCTTGCCTTTGATTTCATCCGAAGGAAGCGGAACGGACGTGGCCATGATTTCTCCGGTGACGGAAGTTGCCAAGCGCTGAATAGCCGTGGCGAGAATATCGCGAGCCTTATCGCCGAGACGGTCTTCGGCTTGAGTCTCGAGCTTTTGCATGCGAATAACGATATCTTCTTCGGCTTCTTTTTCGACCCGCTTCAACAGCTCTTCGCGAGCTTCGGTAGTAGAGAGTCCGGCCACTTGAGCAAGAGCGGAGTTGCGAGCTTCGATGAGCTCGTCGGCTTTTTCGCGAATCGCTTTGATTTCAATAGCTTTTTGCTTGATGTATTCGGCTTCCTTGTCGATATCAACCTGGCGATTATCCAAGAATTCCTCTTTTTTTATCAAACGGTCTTCGATTTTCTTGGCACGTTCTTCGCGTTCCTTATTTTCGATCTCAACTTTCTCAAAAATCTCTTTCGAACGAGCTTCTGCTTCGCTGATAATGCCTTGGGCTTCCTCTCGGGCGCGAAGCTCCATCTGCTTGATATCAAGTTCGACAGAACCTTTTCTTCCGAGAGCAATAATCAGGCGCAACAAATAGCCGAAACCGGTACCGGCTGCAGCGGCAAGCAATGCGAGAAGTAACGCTAATTTAAGCGACATGGTGGGGGAAAGTTAGCAGCCGTATCCGTAAAATTCGGGTAAAAAGAAACGTTTCAGTGAAAAACAATTGAATTGGAACACCCAGAGAATACTATATTTAGAGAATCTTGTCCACCACTTCGCTTTTTGCTCCTTTTGTCGCAGAAAGCTTCGCGGTGCAAGTACAATTAATAGCAAAATTTCCACAAAAAGAAGTGGTGTCCCGCGGAACTTTAGTGAAGTGGGATATAATTATGTACATGTTTTACACCTATATTCTGAAAAGTAAGGTGGACGAAAGCTATTACATAGGATTCACCGAAGATTTAAAGAATCGATTAAAAATACACAATCAAAAAAGATCTCGATACAGTTCAAGTAGAGCACCTTTTGAAATAGCTTGGTATGCAGCTTTTACAGATAAGAAAAAATCGGTAGAATTTGAAAAATATCTTAAATCGAGCTCGGGTTTTGCTTTTAGGAACAAACGATTACTCTAAAATTCTTATTTGGAAACCTAAAGAATTTTATCGATAATTCCGTATTTCTTGGCTTCGTCGGCTGACATATAGAAGTTTCTATCCATGTCTTTTTCTACCTTTGCGAGAGTCTGGCCTGTGTTTGAGGCGAGCATTTTGTTGAGCTTTTCTCGGATTTTAAGAATTTGTCGAGCGTTAATCTCGAGGTCGGAAGCCTGACCTTCTGCTCCGCCGAGAGGCTGATGAATCATGATTTCCGCATTTGGAAGGCTAAATCTCTTGCCTTTTTGACCAGCGGCAAGAATGTGAGCGCCCATCGAAGCGGCCATGCCGACGCACACTGTCGAAACATTGGGCTTGATATGATTCATGGTGTCGATAATGGCCAAGCCAGAGTGCACGTGTCCGCCAGGGGAGTTGATATAGAGCGAAATGTCTTTCTTTGGATCTTCGGATTGCAAGAAGAGAAGCTGGGCAACTACGATATTTGCAGAATCATCGTCAATCGGTCCGCTCAAAAAAATAATGCGCTCCTTGAGAAGTCGCGAATAAATATCGTAGGCTCGTTCGCCAAATTGGCTCTTTTCGATAACTGTAGGGATAAGGTAACTCATGCGGGTACTTTATATCAAAGCTCGCAGATAATCAAGAATTGATTTTTATTTCAAAATTTCAAAACAAAAAGGTTCTGCGATGTACTGCAGAACCCGGTTACTAAACCTATTTCTTTTCTTCAGCGACCTTTCTAGGGAAAAGTTTGAAGTCCGTTACGATTTCATCGGCGAGGCCGAGTTCGATGGCTTGCTTCGCGGAGAAATAAGCCTTGTGGACTTCACCGTGCCGAAAGAGCTCCTCCAGCCGCTCCCGAGAAAGATTGGTTCGTTTCTCGTAAAGCGCGAAGCGCGATTCGCGTATTTCAGACATAGATTGCCTGAAATAGTTGAGATCGACTTCAAGCCTCGCCGGATCGTCAGCAATCCACGGCTGGCTAGCGCGGATATAGTGCAGAAGCATTCGCACACCCGGCATGAGCATCCGCCTGCGACACACTTGCACAAGATCAGCCGCCATCGAACAGCAGTCGCCGATAGCCAACACGTCGACAGGAGAATTCATCAACGATATTGCATCGTAGAACTGCTGTGTGGCGACAACATCTCCGCCCGCACTCTCGAGAAGCATGAGAATTGGCTCGGTCTTCTCGAAATCTAGCTTGATTAGCTCGAGAGTCGCTCTTTTTAGCGACTTTTCGGTGAGAGTTCCCGAAACAAACACTCGTCTGCTCGCATGAAGATAGCCCTTCATTCCCGCTATTTCTTTGTTGCTTAGAAACGCGTTTTCACGCGCCTCTTCGTCCGAAATGTCCGGCATACACAACTCCTTGCGTGGGTGGTCTGAATTGACTGTAAACTATTTTTTAGCGTGTGTCAACTATTTCAAATTCTCAAGAAAATCAAAAACTTTTTCGTTGCGCATTTGTCCGTAGATGTAGATGCGGACGCGGAGCGGGTCGGCGTCGGGGTAGTGCTCGAGAAGATGCTTGGTTTCTTTTTCGAGCTCTTCAACATTCGGCTCAAGCTTTTCTTCTTCGGCAATCTTGGTCACCAGAAGCTCTGCCTTAACTCTATCGGAAGCTTTTGTGTTCCATTCTGCCTTAATATCTTCTTCATTTTTCTTAATCGATTTTAGGTACTCGTCCCACTTGATTCCTTGTCGAGTCACATCGTCCTTAAACTGCGCCATCATTCTTTCGAGCTCGGCGAGAACAAGCACTTTTGGAATTTTAATTTCCGTTGCCTTGATCAGACCGTCGATGATAGTCAGGCGCCTTTTTTCTTTTATTCTAAATTCTTTTTCGGCGAGAATATTTTCCTTGGCCTTGTCGCGAAGATTTTCTCCTTCTTTCAAATCAGGTTTCCAGTTTTGCTTTTTGATTTCTTCGAGCACGTCGTCGATTTCTTTGTCGGTCACTGCGGTATCAGTCTTTTCCTTACTTGCATCCTTGGCAATCTTTTTGTAATCCGGCAATTCAAATTCCGGCTCGAGAGAAAGCGTGATTTTGAATTCGAGAGGGATACCCGGAGCGAGCTTGGTGATAGCGACAGTCGGCCTGCCGATAGGGGAAAGCTTCGCTTCCTTGATGATTTCCGGATACTCCTTGCCGAGAGCTACTTCTGCGATTTCCTCTAGAATCCTCATATTTCCAAGCTTTTTTTCGAGAACGTCCGCAGGAATATGCCCCGAACGAAAGCCGTCGAGCTTGGTGCGCTCATTGAGAGCCTTGAGCGCTTCGGCCCGGCACTCGTTGAGAAACTCGAACGTGAGTTCGCCGGTGATTGAAGCTTCGGCATCAGCGCCTTTTGAAACCTGTAGATTCTTAAAATGTTTGGTCATAAAAAAGCAGTCTACTCAAAGACTGCTTTTAAATCAACTCTGCGGATAACTTTCACGAACCGCTCATTGGGCTATTGGTGTCGTAAGAAGGAGTCGAGGTGCTTGCTGGAGTAGCAACACTTGATGCTCCGTACGAATCCGTTGAGGTTGTCGGAGCTGTGGTTGACGGGCGCTGGCTCCAGAAATAAAGACCTCCGAGCACAATCACGGCCAGGATGACGATGGTGGCGATAACGGGGCCGACCGAACTTTCTTGTGGTTGCATAGGCGTGGAAAAATTAGTAGTAATACTCTCAACTACCAGTATAGCATTTTGCTATTTTTGAGAATACTTTTGGACGTACAACTTCAAACCTTCTTCAAATGCAGATTCTGCATCGGCCTTGCCCTTGAAACCCTTCACTTCAACAACTTTGTTCTGGAGCTGTTTGTAGGTCGAGTAGAAATGCTCGATTTCTTTGAGAGTGTGCGGATTGATATCCGAAAGGTCTTTAAGATTTGAGAAGCGAGGATCGTCGACAGGAACGGCAATGATTTTGTCATCTCCTTCGCCAGAATCAATCATGTTCATGATGGCGATAGGGCGAGCCTTAACCAAGACGCCTGGGAAAAGAGGGTAGGTGGTCAGAAGAACAACGTCGAGAGGGTCGCCGTCGTGCCAGAGCGACTGCGGGACAAATCCGTAATCAAACGGAAAAGTTTGCGCCGTGAAAGATACGCGGTCGAGAGCAATCAAACCGGTCTTTTTGTCTACTTCGTATTTGTTGTGCGAACCCTTGTTGATTTCGATGATAACGTTCATCGAATCTTTTGTACCAGGCTCAACGTCGTGCCAGAGATTCATGAGGGTAATTATATTTTATTTTCTTCGGAAACAACAGCTTCAGCGGTTGCTTGCCCCGCCTCGGCGGTGGCCAATTCTTCACCCTTCGCAGACTGAATATCAATCTTCCAGCCGGTGAGCTTTGCTGCGAGGCGCACATTTTGTCCGCCCTTGCCGATTGCGAGAGACTGCTGGTCTTCGGCAACGTGCACTGTCGCAGTCTTTGTCTCATCGTTTGTTTCGATAGACATAATCTTTGCTGGTGAAAGCGCTTCTTCGATAAATTTCTTCGGATCTTCGAACCATTCGATAACGTCAATCTTTTCGCCACGCAATTCGCTCATGACGGTAGAAACACGGACTCCGCGCTGACCAACGAGCGCACCGACTGGATCGATGTGAGAATCCATAGCTTGCGCTGCAATCTTCGAACGATAGCCTGCTTCACGAGCAACAGCTTTTATAACCAATGCGCCGCTGGCAAGTTCTGGTGTTTCAGCTTCAAAAAGCTTTTCCAAAAACTTTGGATGCGAGCGAGAAAGACGGAGGAAAACTCCGCGAGGGGATTCTTCTACTCTATAGAGATAGGCACGGACGCGTTCGCCTTGGCTGAAACGCTCGCCCGGAATCTGCTCTTCATATGCAAGGAGTCCTGTTGCGCGACCCATGTCGACGAAGATGTTTCCGCGTTCAATTCGCTGCACTGTACCGGAAACAATCTGACCTTCTTTGCTACCGAATTCTCCAAGAACAGAAACTTTTTCGGCTTCACGAATTTTTTGCATGATAACTTGCTTAGCAGTCTGTGCTGCGATGCGACCGTAATCACCCTTGCTCTCAATAGGGAAAATCATTTCGTCATCAAGCTTTGCATCGCGCTTAATCTTCTTTGCATCTTCAAGAAGAATATGATGCTCTGGGTTGTAGATAACGCGCTCGTCGGCGTCGGCTTCTGCCGCTTCAGGAATTTCTTTTTCGAGCTCTTCGGCTTCGTCTTCAAAAATAACACGTGAGGCATCAACCACTTCTTTGACCTGCGAAAATTCTACCTGCCCGGTCTTGATATCAAACGTTGCGCGAATAATCTGACCCTTCTTGCCGTATTCTTTCTTGTACGCAGTCGCAAGAGCAGCTTCAATAGCCTCGATGATTTTTTCGCGAGGAATACCGCGGACTTCTTCGAGTTCGCCGAGAACCGAGTTGATGACTTTGAGATCAAACATATTGGTTGTGTTTATTTTCTAACAAAGAAGTCCGCCGTTAGGCGAACTTCTCTTACCTTCATATTTACTCGTCTACTATATCAAATAGAGTGGGAATTTGTCAACTTAACTAAACCTTAAGTTATGATGACTCGCCCATGTTTTGTTACTGTTTTACAGTTCGGGCAAGTCACACTTCCATATGTGGGGCTTATGTGTAGTCTCACTAGTTTGTTATTAACATCCCAACAGTTAGTACAAAATGGGCCATCTTTTTTACCACCTTCTTTTAAAATCCAATACTCATTTCCTTCACAAATAAGATTCTCTTTGATGTTTAATTTTTCTCGTAATTCCTTATTTTCTGTTGTTAAGTCGAGAATACTTTTTTGCATTTCCAAAAGCTTCTCTTGTACCTCAAGAATTTGTTTGTACTGTTCTATTTTCCCTGCTTCCTGCAATACTTTCGCAGCGTCTTTTAAACTCTCGTAAATAGCCATATTAAATAATATTAAAGTGATGCCTATACTTTATTTTCCAACTCTTTTGAGCCCTTAATCCTGCCTTTCATAATTTTATCCTCTGATATACCAATTTGGATCAAATGTAGATATGTAGATCCGCAAAACCTAAAGAAATCACCAAGAACAGGCGCCGTAACAAAAATTGCTGGAAAAAGTAATACGACTAGATAACTCCCAAGCAAAAGTGGTAAAGAATACAGATACTGTTTAGTGGTAAGAACAAAAACTAGAGAGAATACTAATAGAGAACCGATAATTCCGTTAGGAATCGAATTCCAATCCAAACGCTTCCGTAAAATAATAGACCAAGCAGTTAGGAAAAATACTAATACTGCCAAGCTAGTGATTTCTTCGAAATTCATGGGTCAATGCTATCACATGCACGGACTAGCTGACTATTTCCTTCTACTATGAAACTTCTTATGCGTTTCTCGCAAACCCTTGTCGGTGATGTGGGTGTAGATTTGAGTCGTGGCAATATTCGCATGACCCAGAAGCATCTGCACGCTTCTGATATCGGCGCCGTTCGAAAGTAGATCTGTTGCGAAGCTGTGACGAATGACGTGCGGAGTAACTTTCTTTGAAATGCCGGCTTTGATTGCATAGTGTTTTACTATTCGCTCTATAGAACGAGAGGTGAGGCGAGTCGGCGCGGTTTTCTTT
>Ga0210389_10004766_pt1 | contig 10517 bp, 8 predicted proteins | sample IncBWH28OmetaG_FD_160127 | JGI IMG/M metagenome (GOLD analysis project Ga0210389, IMG submission 160127) | Forest soil microbial communities from Barre Woods Harvard Forest LTER site, Petersham, Massachusetts, United States - Inc-BW-H-28-O ...
CGCTGATGCCAAGTTCTCCGCCGACCAGCTTGTTAGGCAGTCCGGAGGCCACCAATGTCATCACTTCACGTTCACGTGGAGTGAGCGAGCCGTAGATCGATCGCAGTTGCTGCAATTCGTTTTCGCGGCCAAGAACGGTCTCGCTGCGCTTAATACCGTCCCGTATTGCGCTCAAGAGCGAGTCATCGTGAATAGGTTTGGTCAAAAAGTCCAGAGCCCCGCATTTCATGGCTCTCACAGTCGTCTCGATATCGCAGTGACCGGAGAGAAAGATAATCGGCATGGGGAAGCGCTCAGAGGCGATCTGTCGCTGGAGTACAAGTCCGGCAAGACTTGGAAGGGTTACATCAACAACAAGACAAGAGGGAACTGCACTTCGCGGTCTGGCAAGGAAATCCTTTGGAGATGCAAATGATTCGGCTTGCCAACCGGCATTTCGAATAAGACACTCCAAGAATTCACGAGTTGAAGCGTCGGCATCGACGACAAAAACAATTGGATTGAAACTCTGCGACATGGGAAGACCTCCTCTCATGGACAAGGCGCGCGCGCAGAGCTACAGTAGGCTTCGTATCGCTGGATTTGGGAAATCTATCCATCTTCGTCGAAGCACTCCGGTCGCCCGATTCTGCACGATCGCACTGCCGGGCGTACGTTTGAGAAGCTGAACGCTTTTCAGTAACGAGCCAATTGTGACTCAAGGGCTGCGCAAGTGAAACCCCAAATAGAGTTTCCTTCGAACTGTATCGTGTGCCGAAATTCCTCTTTCGAGTCACAGTGCCTTCGCTAGAGAGAATCCAAACACAGTGCGGGTCGATCATCGACGGGGAGACCCATTCAGTTTCTCGATGTAGATTTTCTTCAATCCGAACATCCATGCGTCAATCGATACCGCTCCGGGACCCACGAGAGCCAAGCCTGCTCCCATGGCTGCGAGGAGAATGCCCGGATACAGATTCTTGTGGAGAACAAGCATTTCGCCGGCGGATACGGCAACTAAGAGAGAACCTCCGAGTGGCGTCCACAAACCCACGAGGAGCATGGCGCCGTCCCCGACGGACAACACGCCGAGAATCAATGGAAAAACCGGCTGGCTACCATGAAGCCCGATGATGCCATCGATGATTTGAGACCCGCCCGCAACGATCCGAAGGAGCAACAATCCAAGAGCTGGCCAACCACTGGCAAAATTAGAGAAGAGACGGCGCACGGGGCCCCCCGGGCAACCGTACCTGATCGCGACGCCTATACAAAAGCCCCTTCAGAGCGAAATTCCGACTCTTTCGAGTTATGAGAGTTCGATGATCCCGCGCTTCAGGCCGATGGTCGCAGCATGTGTTCGATCGTTTGCATTCAGCTTTGACAAGATATTCTTGACGCGACCTTTGACCGTTTCCTCTGTGATGGACAGCAAATCGGCAATCTGCTTGTTCGCGTTTCCGGCTGCAATAAGCCGGAGCACTTCGACCTCGCCTGGGGTTAGTGCGTCGTCCGTTGCATGTGCGGCCAGTTCAAACGATGCGTCAGGGGAAAGTGTTTTCTTGCCGGCGTAAACCGCGCGGATCGTGTCCACAAGATCCCTGTGCAAGATGTTCTTTAGAAGATAGGCCTGGGCTCCGGCCTTGAGGGCCCGAAGTACTTGTACGTCTCCGCTATAGGTCGTAAGCACGATGATTTTCGCCTCAGGGAATTCGCCGCGGATGGTAATGATCGCATCAAGCCCGCTCATTTCCGGCATTTGCAAATCCATTAGTGTAATGTCGGGCTTGTGTACGCGAAATTGGCGGACTGCCTCCAGGCCGCTTGAGGCCTCGGCCACCACCTCCATGTCGGCATGATCGGCAAGGAGGCTCGTGATTCCTTCGCGGAATATGGGATGGTCATCGACCGCCAAAATCCGGACTGCGCCGTGATTCATATCCATCGCCTCAGCCTCGGAAGGGAAATAGGACAGACCAGCGCGCGGACGGCGGCTTTGCATAGATATTTGCAGCTGGAATGTTCAATTCGATCTCGGTCCCACTGCTCACCTGGCTCCATATCTCAAGTGTGCCTCCCACAATTTTTGCTCGTTCTCGCATACCCCTCAAGCCCCAATGTCCGGCCTTGTGATCGCGGTCGAGAATGGATGGGTCGATGCCCGTTCCGTTGTCACCGATTCGAAGCCGGAGTTGATTCTCATCGTATCGAATTTCTATCTCGATTCGGCGGGCATTCGCATGCCGAATCGCATTTCGTGTCGCTTCCGCTACAATCCGGAACACTTCGTCGCGAATGACGGGATTGAGGGGTCTTGCCGTTCCTTCGACCTGGACGTGGACCTCAGGATCCCGTTCGGAGGGTGATCCGCTCAGCATCTCTCGTACGAATTCACTGATGGCCCTGTCGAGGTCGGGCGCCATCGATCCGCTTGATCGAAGCTCGTGCACTGCGTCCCTACCTTCAGCAATGGCGAGGGAGGCCTGCTCAATGGCTCGGTCAATCCTGTGTTTCGCCTCATCTGGATGGGCAGGAAGCACATTCGATACCGTTTGAAGGCGAAGCAGCACCGCATTGAAGCTTTGCAACATTGTGTCATGCAGTTCACGCGCGATGCGCGTTCGTTCGGAAAGTCGCTCTTGGAACCTCGTGTTCAACTGGCGCGCAAGCTGAATGCTTCTCAGTCGCACGACGAATACGATGCTCAGCAAAACTGAAAGAGCGCCGAACGTCCGAAACCACCACGTCTGCCAATACGTGGGCTCGATCACGAAGGAGTATACGGTCTCGGGGTTGTTCCACAGGTCGCCGTCGCGGGAAGCGATCACATGAAAGCGATGCCGACCCGGGCCAAGATTGTTATAAAGGGCTTGACGTCCGCCGGCGGCATCCGTCCACTCTGCCTCTATGCCTTCCAAGCGATACCGAAATCGCACACGCTCGGGATGCGACAGAGAATCGCCCGAGTAGTGAAATACCATACTGCGCGTTCCTGCCGGCATCCCGGACGGCGCGCTGAGATTGACGCTTCTTCCATCTGCGGAAACTGAATCGAGACGAACGTGAACCGGTTCGGCTTCGCGATCTGCAAAGTTAGGATCGCCCGAAGCTATGCCGCGTCCCAGAGAGACCCAGATCCTGCCTGACGGGTCCAATATCAGGGACCGCTCGCGGCGAATCGGCTCAAAGGCGGAGAGGCCATCGGAAACTCCGTAGCTCTTGAGATCGCCAGCCTCCATCGAATCGGCGATGATGGCACTGCGATTGGCGCGCAGCACGTGATCGGGCGTCGAGAACCAGAGGAAGCCAAGCTGGTCCTCGGAGATTCCGAGAATGGGCTCGCGCAATGCATCGGGCAGCTTCGTGGGCGTGGTGATGTGGCCGTTTGACAGATACGACAGGCCTTCTGAACTCGCAATCCAAACCACGTCGTGCGAGTCAGCGAAGCAAACGCGTATGCCGGGTGAAGGCAGGCCTTCGTTCTTCATGCGATTGATCCAGCGCCCCCCACTGAATTCGTCCACACTGTCGGGCGTGCCGATCCAGATGTGCCCATCGCTGGTTTCCGTGATCGAGTTGATGGAATTGGAAGTTAACCCGTTTGCGGTGGAATATGCGTTGAAGCCGGAACCGCGAAGAGCGGAGATACCGCGATTGACCGTTCCCGACCAAACGGTTCCATCATGGGCAACGTGAACCGCAAAGACCTCATTTTGGGTGAGCCCTCGCTTCTCATTGAATGTCTGCACTTCAAAGATGTCCCCATGGCGCCGGATGCGGGTCAATCCACCACTACGTCGGCCGACCCAGACGTCGGCATCCCTTCCATCAATGGAGTAGACGACATCGTGATCCAAGCCCTGGTCGCGAACCTGCCGGAGTTGACCACCCTGGTATCGGTAGAGTCCACCGGCGAGCGGGGCAAACCAGATGCCTCCATCGCTGTCAGCAAAGATGGGGCCGATGGGAACGGGCGGTACACTTTCCGCCGCCGAGTAGGGTGAGAAGACGCCGTCTTGGAGCCGTTCCAGCCCGCCGGGGCCGCCATACCAAAGGTTTTGTTCGCGATCTTGAAAGACGGCATTCACCTCTCCATTTCCGGAGGTGGCACGAAAACTGGCCTGACCTGCGGGATTGATTCGGATCAGACCGTGGTTCGTTCCTGCCCAGATGCAATCGTCCCGATCGCGAAACAAGGTGAGGACTTGATGCTGGTGGGTCCACGCGGGCAGCGGATCGGTCATTTTGCCGGCAATGGTGACGAAGTAAAGGCCATGGTCGGTTCCCACCCAAAGCCCGCCATTGAAATCTGCTGCCAGGGCGTTGATCTTTTCGTCGCCCGACTGGGCGGCGATTCGGACGACACGCCCCTGCGCGGATGCAAAGAGTCCCGCATCGCTCATGCCCATCCAGATGCGACCGTCCATCGACTCGGCGATGGAGACAACCATACGCGGTTCCAATTCCGGATGAGCGATCTGCTCGAGCCTGCCATTTCGCACCCGGAGTGTGACGTTGCTGATGTTGGAGAAGAGCACTCTATTCTGCTGGTCGAGTGAGATGGCGGTGATCGTCAGCGGGGGGATATGGTAGACGGCAAATGCATCTGAAAACTGTCCATCCCGATAAAGAAGCAGACGACGGTCCTCAAGCAGAATCCAGAGCACGCCGTCCGCATCCGACAGCAGACCGCGGACTCTGCCGATCGGCGGCAGATTCGCAAACGGCCGACGAATGGAAGCGAATCCGGTCCCGTCGAAGCGGACCAATCCAGTATCCGTGCCGATCCAGAGATAGCCGTCCGCCGATCTGCTGATTGCGTAGATGTTTTCGCCGAAGAAGCCCTGTTCATGGTTCCACGCCGAATGGGTGTATTGCGTAAGAGTTCGCGAGGGATCGAGGGCGAATGCGGGCAGGCAAAGACTTGCGCATGCGACTACGATGACCAAAAAACGAAGGGATCTGCGCGATTGGAACGAGCAGTTATGGTTGATACTCGAATTTCTCAATGACAACCTCGGAAGGTTGCTGCACAGGATTCTTCGAATGACGGAAGTCGTAGAGATTGATATGAACATTCTCCGTCGCGGGAGTAGGAATTCCCGAAGTGAAAACATGCTGGCTGATGATGGCGCCGCCTGAAGGGTCCGCTCCTCGAATGGACTTGAACGTGACCTTGCCCGGCTCCCATCGGAACGAGTGGGTGACAACTCCGGCCGGAACCTCAAAGCGAAGCACATTGGCCGGGACGTAGTAGGGTTGGATCACGTACTGCGCATTCTTGATCTTGGGATCGCCCCAGCGACTGAGTTCGACGTCGATCTCGTTCTGAAAGTTGTCAGAGTGAGCGAGGTCCCAGGTGAAGAGCCCAAAGACCGCCGAAGAACTCAGATGCGCGGAATCCTGCACAACAAAAGTGTAGGTTCCGTAGCCAAGACTGTGGGTGAGGTTGACTTCGGCGCAGGTCCACTTTCCGTTCCTTGTCTGCATGCGAAGGTGCAGGTACCCATTGGAGTCAACCGTCTCATTTTCCGGATCGTAGTCGTTTGCCTCACCACCGCGGTCGCTGCCAGCCGAACGAGCAACCCAGTCGTACCCGCTGAAATGGATCGTCTTCTCGACGAGCGCAGGGCCTGGCGCACCTTTGACAATCGCGACGGCATAGATCCCGCTGCCGATCTGAGGAAGGGCGCTCGATTCTTCCGGAGGGACATAACTTGCATCGGCGAGAACAGCGGCATACTGGGTGCCAAGGTGGGTCGAGTTCTTCCAGCTTCCGTCGGACAGGATTTTCGTAGACGGCTGCGCGGCATAGGGCTGAGCCCACCAGACCCCGGCATAAGCAAAGAGGACGATTTGCTGGTTTGGCTTGGCGCCGTGCACGGATCCGGCGATGAAATCGAGTTTCTGGGGGCCGCCGGCGCCGACAGGGGGAACGCGCGTGATTTCAATTGATGGTTGCTGCGGGGGCTTATTACACCCTCCGGCCAGAAGAAGGGTGAGGCTCAATATGCCGACAAGAGTAGTTCTGCTCCTGGCACCGGCGATCTCAGGACCTCTCATTTGGGCACGCATCTCGAAACTTCCTAAAGTTCTCGAACCCGCGGAGGGATACGGGAACGAAAAGGGGAAATATGCGGATAACATGATCGCACATCAGCCACGTGCCGCGCTTCAGGTCTCACGGGGGTCCATGGTGGAGAAGGATCTGCGAATTGCGCAATAGGTCCGCTCAGCCTCAGGTGCTTGCTCGAATTGGGCGCGGCGTGGGGCATCCGGGGATGAACCGTTTTTGGCGAGCGATGAGGGACGTACGAACACTATCGGAGCTTGAGGAAACTGTTCGAAGGGTGGGATGGAGCAGACGTCAGTTGTTCCATTCTTTTCTCCTTTCTCTGAAGTTAAGAATTCAGAGACTCTCACTTAATTAACTTCATTCGCTTCAGGCTTAGTCTTTGCTCTCTGAGACCAACCTCTGAAGAGCTGCCTGCAAAGTGGTGCGGCCTTTTCGTGAAGTCCGTGGTCCTGATTCAAAATCGATCCAACCTTCATTGAAGCCGTCCAGCATGCGCATCCGCGCCAGGGGGTTCTTCATTCCTTGTGAGCGGAACAGCTGTTCCCAGGTAGAGCGAGGGACGATTTCGTTCCGTACAGGGATGCGGAGAGCGCTCGCAAGCGCAGCAGCCACATCGTCGGCGGAGTAACGCTCCGGCCCTTCCAACTCGACGATGCGGACACCTTTCCATGCTTCACCCAGTAGCTCGACTGCGGTCTGGGCAATGTCTTCCGTTGCCACCATCGGAAACCGGTGATCGAGCGGTTGCAGAAAGCTATGCACCACGCCACCCTTCGCGGATGCGATATCCCAGGAGGCATTCTCCATAAACCATGCCGCCCGTAGAAAGGCCACCGGAACCGGCACCATGCGAAGCATTGCCTCGGTCATCCCGGAGTTGTTGAGCAGGTTTGGCTCCGTGACCTGAGCTCCAACTGTCGATAGGAAGACAACCTTTGCGGGGCGGCTTTCTTCGATTGCCGTGCGGATCGCCGCAGCGTTTCGTTGGGTATCTGGAAAGCCAGGTTCGGGATCGTAGTTAGGCGGGGTCATCAGAAAAACACCCTCCACGCCGCGGAAAGCCTCAGTCAATGCATCTGCATCGCCGACGCTCGCGAGGGCCACTTCGCAACCAAGGGATGCCCATTCCTCTCCCTTCGCCCGGTTCCTGACAACGGCTCGCACTGTTTGCCCCTTTGCGAGAAGACTGCGTGCAACCTGACCCCCGACCTTGCCCGTGATTCCAGTGACTGCAAACATATTCCCTCCCCGACAACCGAGACTCGACACGGTATGTGACGCTCGGCGGGATTGTGGCGTTTCGCGCATGTGATGCATAGTAGTAGTGCGCGTGAGGCAATAATTATGAGATTCGATGAGCAAACCCTAAGCGATTCAAATATCTTCGCCGCGGTCGTGCGATGCGGAAGTTTTGCCAACGCAGCCAGATCCCTGAATCTGTCTCCGTCAGTTGCCAGCCGAGCCGTTGCACGTCTGGAGAAGCGCCTTGGTGTCCGCGTCCTCGACCGGACGACGCGGTCCGTTTCGCTGACCGACGACGGGCGCGGTTTGTTTGAGCGGCTGGAGCCGTTGCTGCAGGGTTTTGAGGACGCCTTTTCGTCGGTAGCCGAGGAAAAGTCCAGAGTGCGCGGAAGGTTGCGGGTCAAGATGCACCCCACTCTGGCCCACGTAATCGACGGTAAGCAACTCAAGGCTTTCCTGGAAAACTACTCTGAGCTTTCCGTAGAACTCATCAGCAGCGACAAGCTTGGAGACCTCGTAGGCGAGGGTATTGATATCGCCCTCTATGTGGGCGAACTACCTTCATCCAGCCTGATCGCCAAGAGATTTCTCGACACGCGCGTCATCACAGTCGCTGCGCCCGCTTACCTCGCAAAGCGCGTGAAGATTGGTCATCCAAGCGATCTACTCAGACAGGAACACACCCTGATCGACTATCGCAACCCAGAGACGGGCAGAACGTTCCAATGGGAGTATCATCGCGGTCGGAAAGTCGTGAAGATCGCAACGCCGGGACGACTGATTGTGAGCGACATCGTCAACTTACACGGCATCTGTGTGGCCGGCTGGGGGATCGCGCAGGTTCTTGAAGTCGCTGTCAAACCGATGCTCGAGACGGGCGCGCTGGTCACACTACTGCCAGAGTGGGGCGATGAGCGCTTTCCCATCTATGCGGTCTATCCATCTCGCAACTACGTCCCACCCAAAGTGAGAGTCTTTATCGATTTCGTCTCTTCCGCCGTGAGCAAAGGCACACCGCCGTGATTTGGAGAGTGAATCCATGCTCTTCAACCTCGAATGTCGCCCAAAAACCGCAACTGACGCACCGACACCTGTGCTCGCCATTGCGATAGAAGGGGAGGAATTCGCCTTGACAATTCCCTTAGACCTGTTTACTCTATGCCTGAAGCGAACAAGTCTATGACAGAGAACAATGCACGCGATTTATTCCCCGGCGCGCTCGAGATGATGATCCTTGAGTCGCTTCGCCGCCAGCCAGCGCATGGCTATGCGTTGGTGCAGCACATCCAGCAGCGATCGAACAATCTGCTTCAAGTGGAAGAAGGTTCGCTCTATCCGGCGCTTCAGCGATTGCTGAAAGCAAAGCTGGTGAAGGCGGAGTGGGGCGTCTCGTCCACCAACCGCCGCGTCCGGACATATCAAATCACGGCTGCGGGTCTGCGTTATCTTGAAAAGCAGATCTCCAGCTTTGAGCGCATGTTTGAAGGCATTTCGCTTGTCCTGAACCCACGCGGAGCCACGACAAGTTAACGGATCCGTTGAAAGAGGTCTCCAATGGATTGGATTCCGCAGATCTTTCGTCGCAGCAAGCTCTACAACGATCTCTCTGAAGAAATTCGCCTGCACATCGAGGAGCGCACTGAGCAGCTGATCCGTGAAGGCGTGCGTGCGGAAGAAGCCGAACGGCGGGCCCGGGTCGCTTTCGGAAACCCCACGCTCCTCGAAGAACGCAGCCGCGCAATTTGGCAGTGGCCCACGCTGGATTCGGTTCTGGGTGACGTACGATTCGCACTGCGCCAATTGCGGCGTTCCCCGGGATTCACGTTTGCGGCAACCTTGACGCTCGCCCTGGCGATTGGTGCGAACGCAGTCGTCTTCAGCATTTTGAATGCATTCTTGCTGCGGCCTTTGAAAGTGGCCAATCCCGAGAGGCTTTACCAGCTTCAGCATGGCGACGAGGCGTCGGCTTACCAGTCCTATCCTGACTACCTCGACCTGCGCGATCGCAATCGCAGCTTCGATGCGCTGATGGCATACACGGTTGATGAAGTAGGGCTGGAAGCGGGCGGAGATCCAACCGAAATTTGGGTTGAAGAGGCGACGGGGAACTACTTTGATGCGCTTGGACTGAAGCCATACCTGGGACACTTCTTTCGCGCTGCAGATGAGCATGGTGCCGGCAGCGCCCCGGAGATCGTGCTGAGCTACGAATATTGGCACACCCATTTCCAGGATGATCGAAGCATTGTGGGACGCGTCGTGCGGTTGAACAGGCATCCATTCACGATTCTGGGCGTGGCTCCGCGGGAATTCAACGGTACGTTGCTGTTTTTCAATCCTGCGATGTGGGTACCTTTGGTCGAGCACCCGGTCCTTGGGGCGGTCGACAATCACGATCTGGAGACGCGCGGATCCCGCTGGATCTTTGAAACGATGGGAGAATTGAAGCCCGGGGTGACGCTCGCGCAAGCCACTGCCGACTTGAATTTGATTGGAGCGGGACTCCAAAAGGCCTATCCCAAAGACGAGAGCAAGATGACGTTCAAGCTTGCTTCGCCAACTCTTTACGGCGACTATCTGGGGGGGCCAGTCAAGGCGTTCCTGTCGGGATTGATGCTGCTGACATCGTTGATTCTACTGGCGGCATGCGCAAACCTGGGCAGTCTGTTTGCTGCCCGGGCTGCGGATCGCTCGCGGGAGGTTGCACTGCGGTTGGCGCTGGGCGCGACGCGAAAGCGAATTCTGCGCGGATTATTTACCGAAGCGTTCTTGATTTCGATCGCAGGGGGCACCGTGGGGGTGCTTGGTAGCGCGGTGTTGCTCCGAATGATGAGCGCGTGGCGGCCGTTTTCGAGCTGGCCGATCCATCTGGCAGTAAATCCGGATAGCAAAGTGTATCTCGTAGCGTTGCTGCTTGCGTTGGTGAGCGGGTTGCTTTTCGGTGCGGTTCCCGTTCGTCAGGTCCTGCGGACCAATCCTTATGGGATCGTCAAGGCGGGCACAAGCAGCCGTTTGGGAAAGCGTGTGAATCTGCGCGAAGTGCTCCTGGTGGCGCAGATCGCGATCTGCGCGGTGCTGGTTACTTCTTCGCTGGTGGCCGTTCGGGGACTCATATATTCGCTGCATGCGCAGTTGGGATTTGATACCGAGAACACCATGCTGGCGGAAACAGACCTGAGCATGGCCGGATATGGGGAAGATCGCGCTCCGGCAATGCAGA
>Ga0210389_10004770_pt1 | contig 10514 bp, 7 predicted proteins | sample IncBWH28OmetaG_FD_160127 | JGI IMG/M metagenome (GOLD analysis project Ga0210389, IMG submission 160127) | Forest soil microbial communities from Barre Woods Harvard Forest LTER site, Petersham, Massachusetts, United States - Inc-BW-H-28-O ...
AGCCGCCGCCATCGGTCTGTTGGGCCTGGGCTTTCCGGAGGAATATGGCGGCACCGAAGTCGACAATTTCATGTGGATCGTCGCGGTCCAGGAACTGGCGCGGGCCGGCGCCGGCGGGGTTTCCGCCAGCCTCAAGAGCAATTCGATCGGCGCGCCGCCGATCGCGCGCGCCGGCAGTCCCGAATTCAAGGCGCGGGTGCTGCCGCAGATCCTGTCCGGCAGGAAGATTTCGGCGCTGGCGATCACCGAGCCGAGCGGCGGCTCCGACGTCGCGAATCTGCGCACCTCGGCGCGGCGCGACGGCGATTGCTATGTGGTCAACGGCGAGAAGACGTTTATCACCTCGGGCATGCGCGCGGACTACATCACCACCGCCGTGCGGACCGGCGGTCCCGGTCCCGGTGGCGTCAGCCTGCTGGTGATCGAGGGCGACACGCCGGGGCTGTCGCGCACATCCTTAAAGAAAATGGGCTGGTGGGCCTCGGATACCGCGACGCTGCATTTCGACGATTGCCGCGTACCATCAGGCAACCTGCTCGGCGAAGAGGGCCGCGGCTTCAAGATCATCATGCACAATTTCAACAGCGAGCGGCTGACCATGGCGGCCGGCTGCACCGCGGCGGCGCGGGTCTGTCTCGAGGAGGCGATGGAATACGCCAAACAACGCCACACCTTCGGCAAGCCCCTGGCGCAGCATCAGGTGATCCGGCACAAATTGGTCGACATGGCGCAGCGGGTGGCGGCTTCGCAGGCGATGCTGGAAATGCTGGCGTGGCGGCTCGACCAGGGCGAAAGTCCGGTCGCCGAGATCTGCATGCTGAAGAACCAGGCGACGCAAACCATGGCGTTCTGCGCCTCCGAAGCGGTGCAGATTTTCGGCGGCGCCGGCTACATGCGCGGCGTCAAGGTCGAGCGCATCTACCGCGAGGTCAAGGTCAACGCCATCGGCGGCGGCAGCGAGGAAATCATGAAGGATCTGGCGAGCCGGCAGATGGGGTTGTGACGGCCAAACGGCCGTCATTCCGGGGCGCGCATTAGCGCGAACCCGGAATCTGGAGATGAGTTAAGCAATGTCGAGATTCCGGGTTCGATGCTCCGCATCGCCCCGGAATGACGGGGAAATGAATGCTCCGCAACGCGGGCCACGAACCAGTTGGTCGCAGCCAAACAGAACAGGGAAAACGCGACATGATCACACTCTATCACTGCCACGCGGCGCGCTCGTTCCGGCCGTTGTGGATGCTGGAGGAGATGGGCCTTGCCTATGAGCTGAAAATGCTGCCGTTCCCGCCGCGGGTGTTCGCCAAGGAGTATCTCGCGATCAATCCGCTCGGCACCATTCCATTCATGATCGACGGCGACACCAAAATGACGGAGTCCTCCGGCATCTGCCACTATCTCGGCACCAGGCACGGCCCGACGCCGCTGGTGGTCGGCGAGAGCGAGCCGGCCTATGGCGCCTTCCTGAACTGGATGTATTTTTCCGACGCCACGCTGACCTTTCCGCAGACGCTGGTGCTGCGCTATACGCAGCTCGAGCCGGAGGAACGGCGCAATCCGCAGGTCGCCACCGACTATGCCAAATGGTTTTTGGGTAGATTGCGCGCCGTCGAGACCGCGACCGGCAATGCCGAGACGCTCGTCGCCGGCCGCTTCACCGCGGCCGACATCGTCATCGGCTACGCGCTACGGCTCGCCGAGAATATCGGGCTGGCCAAGGATTTCGGGCCTAACGTCGCCGCCTATTGGCAGCGCCTGCAGACGCGCGACGGCTACAAGCGCGCTGTCGCGGCCGAAGAACGGGCAGGCGTCGAGCAGAAGGTGGCTGCCCGCGTTCGCGCGTGATTTTTAGCACCGTCATTCCGGGTTCGATACTTCGTGTCGCCCCGGAATGACGGCGTCCGGGTTCGATGCTTCGCATCGTCCTGGAATGACGCTATGGTCGGCGAGAGCGCAGTGGCCGAAGAGCCGCGCCGAGCGAAGCAAGGGGGCTTCATGAGCGACAAGGCTGTCATCACCTGCGCGCTGAACGGCGTGCTGACCGATCCGAAGCAGCATCATGTCCCGGTGACGCCGGAGGAGATGGCGCGTGAGGCCAGGGCCGCCTTCGACGCCGGCGCCAGCGTCATGCATATCCATCTGCGGCAGCAGGCGCCGGGCAAGGGCCATCTGCCGTCGTGGGAGGTGGCCGTGTCGCGCGAGATCCAGCAGGCGATCCGCGAGGCCTGCCCGGGCGTGATCATCAACCACACCACGGGCACATCCGGGCCCAACTACCAGGGCGCGCTCGATTGCGTGCGCGAGACCAAACCGGAGATGGCGGCCTGCAACGCCGGCTCGCTGAATTATCTTAAAGTGAAGGCGGACAACAGCTGGGCCTGGCCGCCGATGATGTTCGATAATTCGGTCGAGAAGGTGCAGGATTATCTCGACGTCATGAAGCAAGTCGACACCATTCCGGAATTCGAATGCTTCGACGTCGGCATCGTGCGCTGCGTCGGGATGTACCGGCAGACCGGCATGTATGCCGGGCCGCTGGAATACAATTTCGTCATGGGCGTCGCCTCGGGCATGCCGGCCGATCCGGAATTGCTGCCGATTTTGCTGAAGCTGAAGACGCCGGATGCGCACTGGCAGGTCACCGCCATCGGCCGCGCCGAAATCTGGCCGCTGCATCAGCGCTGCGCCGATCTCGGCGGCCATCTGCGCACCGGGCTGGAGGACACTTTCTATCTCGGCGACGGCACGAAGGTGATTTCGAACGGGCAGTTGATCGAGGCGATCGCCGCCTGCGCGCGCCGGGCGGGGCGCGAGGTCGCGAGCCCGGGGGAGGCGCGGCAGATATTTGGGATCAGGCATTGAGCACCCCGCCGTCATTGCGAGCCAACGGGTCGCGCGAATGCGCGCCCGATGATAAACTCCGCGAAGCAATCCATCGTGCAACAAGGAAGTATGGATTGCTTCGTCGCAAGTGCTCCTCGCAATGACGAAGGAGAAAGAACGCCCCCTTCATGACCATCCTTGAATCCACCATCGCGCCGTCCAGCGACGCCTTCAAAGCCAACCGCGACGGCATGCTGGCGCTGATTGCGCGGATGCGCGCGCTGGAAGAACGGGCGCGCGCCGCATCGGCCCTGGCCAAAGACCGCTTTCACAAGCGCGGGCAGTTGCTGCCGCGCGAGCGGGTGGCGCTGGTGCTCGATCCCGGCGCGCCCTTCATCGAACTCTCGACGCTCGCGGGCTACAAGTTCGATGTTCCCGACGCCGACAAGAGCGTGCCCGGCGGCGGGCTGATCGCCGGCATCGGCTTCGTTGCCGGCATCCGCTGCATGGTCAGCGCCAATGATTCCGGCATCGACGCCGGCGCGCTGCAGCCTTACGGCCTCGACAAGACGCTGCGGGTGCAGGAACTGGCGCTGGAGAACAAGCTGCCTTATGTGCAGCTGGTCGAAAGCGCCGGCGCCAACCTGTTGCGCTACCGCGTCGAGGATTTTGTCAGGGGCGGCAACATCTTCCGCAATCTGGCGCGGCTGTCGGCGGCCGGCCTGCCGGTGGTGACGGTGACGCATGGCTCCTCGACCGCCGGCGGCGCCTACCAGACGGGATTGTCTGATTACATTGTGATGGTGCGCGGCCGGACGCGGGCGTTTCTCGCCGGTCCGCCGCTGCTGAAGGCCGCAACCGGGGAAATCGCCACCGAAGAAGAACTCGGTGGCGCCGAGATGCACACCAGCATTTCGGGTCTCGGCGACTATCTCGCCGAGGACGACCGCGACGCGCTGCGCATCGCGCGCGACATCATGGCCAATCTCAGATGGGACCGGCCCGCAAAGAGCGAGACCGCACACCGCCCGCCGCGTCACGATCCCGAGGAATTGTTGGGCATCATGCCGATGGACCACAAGCGCCCCGTCGACATGCGCCAGGCGATTGCCCGCTTCGTCGATGATTCCGATTTCACCGAGTTCGGCACCAATTACGGTCCCGCCACCGTCTGCGGGCACGCCCGCATCGAGGGCCACGCGATCGGGATCATCACCAATAACGGCCCGCTCGATGTGCCCGGCGCCAACAAGGCGACGCATTTCATCCAGGCCTGCTGCCAGTCGCGCACGCCGCTGCTCTATCTCAACAACACCACCGGCTACATGGTCGGTAAGGCCTATGAAGAAGCCGGCATGATCAAGCACGGCTCGAAGATGATCCAGGCGGTGACCTCGGCCACCGTGCCGCAGATCACGATCTATTGCGGCGCCTCGTTCGGCGCCGGCAATTACGGCATGTGCGGCCGCGGCTTTCATCCGCGCTTCTGTTTCTCCTGGCCCAATGCGAAAACCGCCGTGATGGGCGGCGAGCAGGCCGCCGAAACCATGGCGATCGTGACCGAGGCGGCAGCGATCCGGCGCGGCAAGCCGATCGAGAAGGAAAAGATCGACGCCATGAAGGCAGAGATCACCGGCGTGTTCGACGGCCAGATGGACGTATTTTCGACCAGTGCGCGGGTGCTCGACGACGGCGTGATCGATCCGCGCGACACCCGTGCCGTCCTGAGCGAGGTGCTGGCGATCTGCCGCGAGGCCGAGGCGCGCAACCCCCAAGCCATGCAGTTTTCGGTCGCGCGGCCATGAAGGGATCGATCAAGCTCACGCCATTCCGCAAGATATTGATTGCGAACCGCGGCGAGATCGGCTTGCGGATCATGCGCACCGCGCGCCGTCTCGGCTATGGCGTGGTAGCCGTTTATTCCGATGCGGACGCGGGCGCGCTGCATGTGCGGGAGGCGGATGAAGCGATGCGGATCGGCGAGGCGCTGCCGGCGCAGTCCTATCTCAATATTGGCGCGATCCTCGCCGCGGCCAAATCTGTTGGCGCCGATGCGGTGCATCCCGGCTACGGCTTTCTCGCCGAGAACGAGGATTTTGCGACAGCCTGTCGCGACGCGGGCCTGGTATTCATCGGGCCGTCGCCGGAAGCGATCAGGTCGATGGGCAACAAGGCCGGCGCGAAGGCGATCATGCAGGCCGCCGGCGTCCCCTGCGTGCCCGGCTATCAGGGCGCGGACCAAAGCGACGCTTTGATGCTGACCGAGGCCGGCAAGATCGGCTTTCCCGTCATGATCAAGGCCGTCGCCGGCGGCGGCGGGCGCGGCATGCGGCTGGTTGCGGACGCGGCTGCGTTTCCGCAGGCGCTTCGCAGCGCGCGATCCGAGGCGCAAGCTGCGTTCGGCGACGCCGGCGTGATCCTGGAGCGCGCGATTCTCCACCCCCGCCATATCGAGATCCAGGTGTTCGGCGACCGCTATGGCAATGCCATCCATCTCGGCGAGCGTGATTGTTCGGTGCAACGCCGGCACCAGAAACTGATCGAGGAAGCGCCGTCGCCGGCGGTCCCGCCGGAATTGCGGGCGCGGATGGGCGCGATCGCGGTCAATGCGATCAAGTCGATTGGCTATGAGGGCGCCGGCACGCTGGAATTCCTGCTCGACCAGAACGGCGAATTCTATTTCATGGAGATGAATACGCGGCTGCAGGTCGAGCATCCCGTCACCGAGACGATCACCGGGCTCGATCTGGTCGAACTCCAATTGCGCGTCGCCGGCGGCGAACCGCTCGGGCTGACGCAGGACGACATCACATTCTCCGGCCACGCCATCGAGGTGCGGCTGTGCTCGGAGGATGCGGCGCATGATTTTATGCCGCAGTCGGGCAAGATGGCGCTGTGGCAGATGCCGGATGGACTTCGCGTCGAGCATGCGCTGCAGTCCGGCATGGTGATTCCGCCGTTCTACGATTCGATGACCGCGAAAATCATCAGCCATGGCGCCACCCGCGACGAGGCGCGGCGCAAGCTCCTTCATGGTCTCGAACGGACCACAGCCTTCGGCGTCACCACCAATCAGGCGTTTCTCGCCGCCTGCTTAGGCCATCCCGCCTTCGCGGCGGGCGAGGCGACGACGTCGTTCATCGGCAGATATCGCGATGACCTGCTGGCGCCGCGGGGGAACACGGCTTCCGATGCGGCGCTCGCCGCGCTGTTGCTGTATGTCACCAACCCCAATGCGCAGGCATGGCGGAGCGGGCGCTCGCTGGCGGCGACCTTTCCGGTGCCGCTGCGCATCGAATTCGATCACGGCCTCCATGAACTCGAAATCGCGCGCGAGCGCGACGGCGGCTATCTCGCAACCCTCGACGGCGGCGAGCACCGGTTCGAAATCGACGAACTCGGTGACGATTCCATTCGCTTCTGCACGAGCGGCGTGACGGAATCGGCGAAATTCTTCCGCGAAGAAGACCGGCTTTACATCTTGCACCGGGGCGTCCCGCTTGCGGTCCGCGATTTGACCTTGTCGGCTCCAGCCGCGGCATCGGCGACCGGCAGCGACGGAAAAGTTCGCGCCGCGATGAACGGCCGCGTCGTGGCGGTTCTGGTCAAAGCGGGCGAGCGCGTCGCCGCCGGCCAGCCGGTCATGACGCTGGAAGCCATGAAGATGGAGCACGTGCATGCAGCGCCCATCGCAGGGGTGATTTCCGCGATCGATGTTGCCGAGGGCGAGCAGGTGACGACGGGGCAGATCGTGGTCGAGATCGAGGCATCCGTCGTCCCGGCCTTAAGCCGGGACCCATAACCACCGATGTTAGCAATTAAAGTGAGCTCGAGCGGCAACTCTGCTCACCAACAAATGACTGTGGTTATGGGTCCCGGCTCAAGGCCGGGACGACAATAACTTTTATCCCTCGCGCCCCGCTCCCTCATTGAGGAAACACGCCACCTGATGCTGCGTGCCGGTGTCGGCCAGCACCGGCCTTTCCACCCTGCACCGGTCCATCACATAGCGGCACCGCGTGTGAAACGCGCAGCCCGGCGGCGGATTGATCGGGCTCGGCACGTCGCCATCGACCAGCGGCTTGAGCGACTTCTTGCTGGGATCGGCGACCGGCACCGAGGCCAACAGCGCCTGGGTGTAGGGATGCCGCGGGTTGGCGAACAGCTCGCGTTTTTCCGCGATCTCGACGATGCGTCCGAGATACATCACGGCGACGCGGTGGCTGATATGGGCGACCACGGCGAGATCGTGCGCGATGAACAGATATGAGAAATCATGCTTGCGCTGCAGGTCGATCAACAGATTGATCACCTGGGCCTGGATCGAGACGTCGAGCGCCGAGACCGGCTCGTCGCACACGATCAGGCTCGGCCCCAGCGAAAGCGCGCGCGCGATACAGATGCGCTGGCGCTGGCCGCCGGAGAACTGGTGCGGATAGTTCTGCATCTGGTCCGGCCGCAACCCGACCTGATCGAACAGCTCGGCGACCCGCTCGCGCTTTTGGTTACCCGAGGCCAGGCCGTGGACCGTGAGCGGCTCGCCGACGATGTCGCCCGCCGTCATCCGCGGATTGAGCGAAGCGAACGGGTCCTGGAAGATGATCTGCATCGAGCGCCGGTGCGGGCGCAAGGTTGCCTTGCCGAGATGGGTGATATCCTCGCCATTCAGACGGATGCTGCCTGAGGTCGGCTCGACCAGGCGCAGGATGGAGCGGGCGACCGTCGATTTGCCGCAGCCGGATTCGCCGACCATCCCAAGCGTTTCGCCGGCGCCAATCGTGAAGCTGACGCCGTCGACGGAATGCACCTTGCCGACGGCACGGCGCAGAATGCCGCTCCGCACCGGATAGTGTTTGACCAGATCGGTCACCTCGAGCAGCGGGCGCGCCTCGGTCATAGCGGCCCCGTCAGTTCCGCGGCGCGCCAGCACGCCGCCAGATGACCGGCGCCCCAATCCTGCAACGGCGGAAATTCCTCGCGGCAGCGCGGCAGCGCGAGTTCACAGCGCGGCGCGAAGGCGCAGCCTTTCGGCAGGTTGGTCAAGGAGGGCACCATGCCGGGAATCTCGACCAGACGCACGTCGGCTTTGGCGCCGGGCAAGGGCACCGTCGGGATCGAGGCCATCAGGCCGCGGGTATAGGGGTGTCGCGGGTTGGCGAACAGGGTTTCGACATCGGCCTCCTCGACCTTCTTGCCGGCATACATCACGATGACCCGCTGCGCGGTCTGGGCGACCACGCCGAGGTCGTGGGTAATCAAAATCAATCCCATGCCGAGCTCTTTTTGCAGGTCGAGCACCAAAGCCAGGATCTGCGCCTGGATCGTGACATCGAGCGCGGTGGTCGGTTCGTCGGCGATCAGCAGCGCCGGTCGGCAGGCGAGCGCCATCGCGATCATCGCGCGCTGGCGCATGCCGCCGGAGAGCTGGTGCGGATATTCGATCGCGCGCCGCTCGGGCTCCGGGATTCTGACCAGCCGCAGCATCTTGACGGCCTGCTCCCACGCCGCTTTCGCCGTCATCGCGCGATGCAGCCGCACCGCCTCGGTGATCTGGTCGCCGATCCGCATCACCGGGTTGAGCGAGGTCATCGGCTCCTGGAAGATCATCGAGATGCGGTTGCCACGAATCTCCCGCATGCTGTCTTCATCGAGGCCGAGCAGGTCGGTGCCTTCGAGCGTGATCGAGCCGCCGATGATCCGGCCGGGCGGGTCGGGAACCAGCCGCATGATCGAAAGCGCGGTCACGCTCTTGCCGCAACCGGATTCGCCGACGATCGCCAAGGTCTCGCCGCGGCGAACCCGGAACGAAACGTCGTCGACCGCCCGAAACAGCCCGGAACTGGTGAAGAACACCGTCTGCAGGCCCTTCACTTCGAGAACCGTCGTTTCCTTGTCAGGCGCGCTCATCAGCCGCGCTGCCTCGGGTCGAGGATATCGCGCAGCGCATCGCCGAACAAATTGGTGCCGAACACCGCGAGGCTGATCGCGACGCCGGGGAAAATGACGAGCCACGGCGCGGTGCGCACATATTCCGCCGCCGATTCCGACAGCATGCGTCCCCAGGACGGATAGGGTTCGGGAATGCCGAGGCCGAGAAACGACAGCGAGGCCTCGGTGAGAATGGTGGAGCCGAGTTGCGCCGTGGCCAGTACGATCAGCGGCGCCAGCGTATTGGGCACGATGTGGCGCAGCGCAATCCGCGTCTCGCTCATGCCGATCGACTTGGCGGCCTCGATAAAGGGAAGCTCGCGCAGCGCCAGCGTGTTGGCGCGGATGACACGCGCGACGGTGGGAATCAAGGGAATGGAGATCGCGATGATCACATTGGGAAGCGACGGCCCCAGCGCCGCGGTCATGATCAGGGCGAGGACCAATAGCGGCAACGCCTGCAGAATATCGGTCACCCGCTGGAACACCAGATCGACCCAGCCGGAGAGATATCCCGAGGCAAGCCCGATGCTGACGCCGAACAGCGAACCGAGCGCCGTCGAGCCGATGCCGACCGCGAGCGAGGTGCGCGCGCCATGGATGATGCGGCTCCAGACATCGCGGCCGAAGGAGTCGGTTCCCAGCCAGTGCCGCGCGTCGGGATGGGCAAGCGCGTGCGCCGCATCGACGCTGAGCGGATCGTAACGGCAAATCAGATCGGCAAACGCCGCCGCCCACACGAACAACAGCATGAAGCACAGGCCGACCGTGCCGAGGATGTGGCGTTGCGCGAGGAACCGCAGCCTGCGCCAGCCGTGCGTGGAATGCGCCCCGGCGCGCCGCAATTCGCTATCGTAGTTGATCGTGGCCAAGTCGTTCCCTCTAGTCCGTATAGCGGATGCGCGGATCGACCACCGCGTAGAGCATGTCGACCGTGAAATTCGCCAGCACCACCACCACGGCGATCATCATCACCAGATTCTGCACGATCGGATAATCGCGCCAGCGGATCGCCTCGACCAGGAAGCGGGCGACGCCGGGGATATTGAAGACGGTTTCGGTGACGATCAATCCGCCGATCAGGAACGCCGCCTCGATGCCGATCACGGTGATGACGGGAAGAATGGCGTTCTTCAGCGCATGGCGAAAATTGACGGACCGTTCGGACGCGCCCTTGGCGCGCGCGGTGCGGATGTAATCCTGCCGCAGGATTTCCAGCATCGAGGAGCGCGTGATTCGCATCGTCAGCGCGGCGCTGCGGAAGCCGACCACCATCGCCGGGACGCAATAGATGGCGATCGCCTCGGTCCAGGTTTTCGGATTGGGATTGAAGATCGGCATGGTCCCGAACAGGGCGACGGAAGCCATCAGCACCAAAAGGCCGAGCCAGAACGCCGGCAGCGACAGCCCGCTCAGGCTGACGACGCGCAGGAAATAATCGAGCCGTGTGCCCTGCCTGACCGCGCTGATGACGCCCAAGGGAATGCCGATCGAGGCGGAGAAGGTGATCGCGAGCCCCGCGAGCCGCGCCGTGATCGGAATCCGCGGCAGGATCTCGTCGAGCGCGGGTTTCTCGGAGACATAGGAATAGCCGAGGTCGCCGTGCAGCAGCCCGCCGATCCAGTGCAGATATTGCACGACGATCGGCTGATCGAGCCCGAGTTCCCGCTCCAGATTGGCCTTGTCTGCGGGGTCGACATATCCCGCCGCCGCGAACAGGATGTCGACGATGTTGCCCGGCACGATGCGCAGCAGGACGAAGA
>Ga0210389_10004771_pt1 | contig 10512 bp, 10 predicted proteins | sample IncBWH28OmetaG_FD_160127 | JGI IMG/M metagenome (GOLD analysis project Ga0210389, IMG submission 160127) | Forest soil microbial communities from Barre Woods Harvard Forest LTER site, Petersham, Massachusetts, United States - Inc-BW-H-28-O ...
GAAGCTCACCATGATCTCGAAGAGCGCCGAACCACCGGCGCGGCAGTGCTGCGTGTGACGGCCGCCGATCTCCCTTGATCAAATTTCATGCGCTGCAACGTCCGAAGACGCCCGCGGCCCTGATCCCCGAACCAGTGCTCAACTAAAGGAAAATTGCGATGAATACTTCTGTGATTGAAGCGATCGAGCGCCAGAAAACCACCAACCTTTACGATGCGTCGAGAAGTATTTCCGACCATCAAATTCGTGAGCTGGTGCGCCTGGCGACATTCTCTCCGACCGCGTTCCACCTACAAAATTGGCGCTTTATAGCGGTGCGGTCGCCGAAAGCCAAAGCAAGGCTGCGGGCGGTTGCGGCTGATCAGCCCAAGGTTACCGAAGCTGCCGTCATTTTCATCATGGTCGGTGAACTGGCCGTGGCTGACGTGATGGCTGATCGACTGGCGGGCTCGGTTGCGGCAGGTTTCATGCCTGTCGAGATGGTGCCGGGCTGGGAAGCCGCAGCAAAATCGCTTTACTTCAAGAAGCCTCAGACCCAGCGCGATGAGGCAATTCGATCGGCGACCTTTGGGGCAAGCGGATTGATTCACGCCGCGCAGGCGATGGGTATGGGCACTACGCCGATGATCGGGTTTGATCCGGTCGGCGTGTCACGTGAGTTTAGTCTCAGCGATAATGAGGTCCCGGCACTCCTCGTTGCCGTCGGCTATCCGACGGAGGCGAATTGGCCGCAGAAGCCGCGTCGGCCGATTTCGGACGTGCTCGCGTTCGCGTAACTCTTCTATCCGTGATGCCGGAGCTGTCAAACTCGCATGGGCGGTCCGCGCGGTGGGGTTGGCGAGGCTGCGTGACCGGGCGTGCATCGGGGTGCGTTGCGGTTTGGAATCGCGGCTCTAGCATTTCCGGACCAACTGTTTCGAACCCCGGAGAGCCCCATGTCACCCACGCAGTTTGTCGTCGCCCAAGTCAGGATCAACCAGCGATGCGAGGCGGCCCGGAAGGCCCGTGACCGCCAACCAAAGGTGGGCAGTGCCTCCCAACCTGTCAAGCATTTGCAACGCTGCGACCACGACGATACGGCAGCAGCCCTCACTTTTTTTCTGAATTTCTTTGAAGAGCCACATATTTCCAGAAATGACCGCGTGTCCGTCGTTCCAACCAACGATGGAACCGCCTCTATTGTGCCAATCCTTGCATGTCTGGCGCCGCGGTTGGACTTCGGTCAATTGTCTTTTATTGGAGCGCCGATACTGCAATTGCGAACTAAAACATACGCAAGTCCATCACTATTTCACATGCCTTTCTTCGCGCACTGATGTTACGATTTAAGCACACCAGAGACACAATATGAAAACAGAAAGGAGGAGACGATGGTCACTCTACATGTGAATGGGCAGGAGAAGAATTTCGACGGTGATCCATCGATGCCGGTGCTGTGGTATCTCCGGGACATTCTGGGCATGACCGGAACCAAGTTTGGATGTGGGGTCGCTGCCTGCGGCGCCTGCACAATTCATGTCGATGGCGAGGCGGTTCGCGCGTGCCAGACGGCGGTGTCCGACGTCAGCGGAAGAACGATCACGACGATTGAAGGTCTCGATCCGGACGGCAATCACCCCTTACAAATCGCATGGCGCGATCTCAACGTGCCGCAATGCGGCTACTGTCAGACCGGCCAGATCATGCAGGCCGCCGCGCTGTTGAAAGACAAGCCACACCCCACCGACGCTGATATCGACGAAGCGATGTACGGGAATATCTGCCGCTGTGGCACGTACCAGCGCGTCCGCGCCGCTATTCACCAAGCTGCGAAGGGAGCGTGACATGACACATTCTTCAATCGAAAATGTTAGCCGCCGCGACCTTCTGAAAGGCGTTGGCGTGATGGGCGGCTTTATCCTCGCCGCCAGTTTTCCGCCAATGGGCAAGGCCATGGCCGATGACGCGCCAAAGTATGGCCGCGACGGCATGCCGCACGGATCGGTCAACGATCCTCGCGTGTTCATTTCAATCGCCAATGATGGGACCGTGTCGATCGTCTGTCACCGCTCCGACATGGGGCAGGGCGTGCGCACCGGCATGCCGCTAATTGTGGCCGACGAAATGGAGGCCGATTGGGCGCGCGTGAAAGTCGTTCAAGCCTTGGGCGATGAAGTCACCTACGGCAATCAGGATACTGACGGATCGCGCTCGACCCGACATTTCATGCTGCCGATGCGCCAATGCGGTGCCGCGGCGCGCATGATGCTGGAGGGCGCCGCCGCCAAACGCTGGAGCGCCGCACTCGCCGACGTCGAGGCGAAGAACCACGAGGTCGTCAACAAGAAGACCGGGGCCAAGCTCGGCTATGGCGAATTGAGCGCCGACGCCGCCGGGATGGAAGTTCCGGCAGTGGAAGCGTTGAAGCTCAAGGACCCCGCGCAGTTCCGCTATATCGGTAAGGAGGGGGCCAAGATCGTCGACGGGTTCGACATCACGACGGGTCGTGCCCGCTATGGCCAGGACCTGTTTCTGCCCGGAATGAAATTCGCTGTTGTGGCGCGCCCGCCTGTCCTGGGCGGAAAATTGAAATCCTATGACGAATCCGCGGCGATGGCCGTGCCCGGTGTCGAAAAGCTCGTGCGCATCCCTAGCCCCGACATTCCGTCGGCCTTTATGCCGCTCGGGGGCATCGCGGTAGTCGCCAGCAACACCTACGCTGCGATCAAGGGGCGAGAAGCGCTTAAGGTCGTTTGGGACGATGGTCCAAACGCCACCTACGAGTCCAAAGCTTACCGCGCCGACCTGGAAGCGAGTGCGCGCAAGCCAGGGCTTGTGGTCCGCAAGGCCGGTGATCTCGATGCCGCGATGGCGCGTGCCACCAAAAAGGTCGAGGCGGAATACTACATCCCCCATCTGGCCCACGCGACGATGGAGCCGCCCGCGGCTACAGCCGTCGTAAAAGACGACGCGTGCGAAGTGTGGACGAGCGTGCAAAGCCCGCAGGCCGCAAATGATCTCTGTGCAAAGGCTCTTGGGTTCACGCCCGACAAGGTAAAAGTTAACGTGACGCTGCTCGGCGGCGGCTTTGGGCGCAAGTCGAAACCCGATTTCGCGGTCGAGGCGGCTATCGTCGCGAAGGAAATGAACGGGACACCGGTCAAGGTGGTATGGACACGTGAGGACGATATCCAGCACGGCTTCTACCACACGGTCTCGTTGGAAAGACTCGTGGGCGGCCTTGACGCATCCGGCAAAACCGTGGCTTGGCTGCACAATTCCACCGCTCCGACTATCACGTCGATATTCAAGCCCGATCCCAAACACGAAGCGCCGTTCGAGCTGGGGATGGGTCTCGTCGATAATCCCTTCAGCGTCGACAATATACGCATCGAAAACGGCGAGGCGCCGGCGCATACACGCATCGGCTGGTACCGCTCCGTTTCTAACATCTCCCACGCCTTCGCGATCCAATCCTTCGCCGGCGAATTGGCGGCCGCCGCAGGCAGGGATCAGAAGGACTATTTGCTCGATCTCATCGGGCCGCCGCGCCTAGTCGAGGTGTCGAAAGCCGTCGATAATTTCTGGGACTACGGCGAGAACGTGCAGGTCTATCCAATCGACGCCGGCCGCCTGCGCAAGGTGGTCGAATTGGCGGCCGAGAAATCGGAATGGGGACGTAAACTGCCGCCGCGCCATGGTCTCGGCATCGCCGCGCATCGCAGCTTTGTCACTTATGTTGCTGCCGTGGTCGAAGCCGCGGTGGACGAGAAAGGCAATCTTTCGATACCGCGCGTCGATGTTGCGGTCGACTGCGGCCATTACGTCAATCCCGACCGCATTCGCTCCCAGATCGAGGGCGCGGTCATCATGGGCATTGGCTTGGCAATGAAAACCCAGATTACGTTCAAGGACGGCAAGGTCATGCAATCGAACTTCGACGACTACGAAGTCACGCGCATGCCGGAAATGCCGGGGGTGACGAACGTGCACATAACGCCGGCGAACTACGCTTTGCCGCCCGGCGGAATCGGCGAGCCCGGCGTGCCGCCGATCGCGCCTGCGCTGACCAATGCGATTTATGCTGCGATCGGAAAGCGGATCAGAACATTGCCGATTGGAGAGCAACTGGCAGCCTAGCGCATTGTTAGGCGAAGCGAGAAAATGCGGGGAGATAAGGAGCCGGAACCCTGCGTTCACGTTCGAGTAAGGTCGGCACGGGAATAAGACGAGCGGACCGCGCAACCGGTCCGCTTTGTCGGCGCGGCTCGGGATCGGCGATCCACGCTCAAATGGGTTGTAAATAATTTCACGTCCGTGCAGACGGGATAATCGAATGGAGATGCTATTTGCTGCGGTGCATGAGTCTGCTTGTGGCACGAACCGGACATGGTGCGATGGCCGACTGGAGTCCGCTTTTGGGGGAGGAGCGGAAGTCGGATTTCGGGGCAGTCAGGTCCGTTGATGACCCATCTGAGACATTGGCCGCCAATTGGACATGATTAGGGCGACGTCGCTTACGGGACGCTCAATTGACCGATATCCGTAAGGCCCAGAACGCTGGTCCCGACACGGTTGATTTAGGATCTACAGCGGTCGCGGTGACAGCAAACGGATGCGGTCGAGCGTGCCGGCAACTCTTGAGAGTTGCCTAGACATACCGGGCTGCGGAATGTCATCATCAGAGCGGATCGCGCGAATTCGACAGCTCAGTATTCGAGGGCGTGCCTGCAAGTTTCGATCTTGAAGGGCTGTGCGCTTGCATAGACTACTTCGCGCAACAGGACGCGTAACGCAATGCCGTCGGTCAGAGAGTGGCTAGCTTCGCTCGGACTGTCCGAGTATGCGGACCGCTTTGCCGAACACCGGATCGATTTTTCGATCCTTCAGGATCTCACGGACAAGGATCTCAAGGAGGACCTTGGCATCGTGCCTCTTGGAGATCGCCGGAGATTGCTCCGTGCGATTGCCAAGCTTGCCAGAGCCGGCTGCGCCACGCCCAAGCTTGCGCCTGGGTCCGAATCGAGCCCACGGGACGAAGCCGAGCGCCGCCAAGTCACGGTGATGTTCGCGGACCTGGTCGGTTCGACCGCGCTTTCCGCCGGCATGGACCCGGAGGACTTGCGAGAGGTCATTTCGGCCTATCAGAAATGCGTCGCCGAGACCGTGCTCCACTTCGGCGGGTTCGTCGCTGTGGGGGACGGTGTCCTCGTGTACTTTGGTTATCCGCATGCTCATGAGGACGACGCCGAGCGAGCGGTGCGCGCTGGGCTTGAGCTGACTACGGTAGTTGCTGGGCTCAAGACACGCGCTCCTCAGCAAGTCCGGGTCGGTATTGCAACCGGAGTGGTCGTGGTCGGGCACCTGATCTCATCGGGTGAGTCGGAGGAGCGCGGCATGGTAGGCGAGACGCCGAATCTTGCGGCGCGCCTGCAAAGCATCGCCGACCCGAACATGGTTGTCGTCGCCGAAAGCACGCGAAGGCTTCTTGGCAGTTTCTTCCAGTTCGATGACCTTGGGATGAGGAGTCTCAAGGGTATCGCCGGACCGGTGCGGGCGTGGGCGGCGCTGCAGGCAAGTTCCGTGGCAAGCCGCTTCGAGGCGCTGCACGCGACCGGCTTGACCACCCTCGTCGGACGCGAAGACCAAATCGAATTGCTGCGGCGATGCTTCTTCAAGGCGACGGACGGTGAAGGCCAGGTAGTACTACTCTCCGGCGAGGCCGGTATTGGGAAATCACGGCTCACGAGCGCGTTTGTGGGACTTCTTGCTGGCGAGCCACACATACGCTTGCGTTATTCCTGCTCCCCGCAGCACACCGACAGTGCGCTCTACCCGTTCATCGGCCAAATCGAACGCGCTGCCGGACTGGCGTGCGAAGACACATCACGAGCGAAACTCGACAAACTCGATGGGTTGCTCAAACAGACCTCGACATCTGCGCAGGACGCTGCGCTCTTTGCCGCGATGCTATCGCTGCCGAACGACCGACGCTATCCTGCGGTCGAGCTCACTCCGCAGCAGCGCCGGCAAAGAACGCTGCAAGCACTCGCCCGGCAAGTGGAGGCTCTGGCCCGCTCCTGTCCGGTGCTGATGGTCTTCGAGGATGCGCATTGGTCCGACCCCACCAGCCTGGAACTGTTGGGTCGGGTGGTGGGCCGGATTCGGACACTAAGCGTGATGCTGATCGTAACCTTCCGGCCGGAATTCGAGCCGGGATGGATAGGAAAGCCGCGCGTGACTCCCCTCAGTCTCAATCGGTTGGCGCCCTGCGAAGCCGGCGCCATCATCGACCACGTCGTGGGAAACAAGCGGCTGCCGGCGAACCTACGGCAGGATATCATCGAGCGCACGGACGGCATCCCCCTGTTCGTGGAAGAGATGACGAAGGCGGTGCTGGAGGCAGAAAGCGAAAGCGAAGCAGGGCGGGCCGCCGCCTTGATTCCTTCACCGGCACTAGCGGTCCCCGCAAGCTTGCACGCATCGTTGATGGCGCGGCTCGACCGGCTCGGGCCCGCCAAGGAGTTGGCGCAAATCGGGGCGGCGATCGGACGCGAGTTTTCCCATCCCCTGCTGGCTGTGGTCGCGCGCAAGCCGGAGGTGGAGCTGCAAACAGCGCTTGACCGTCTTATTTCGGCTGGTTTGCTGCTCCGGCAGGATGGCGCGCCATACGCGACCTACTCTTTCAAGCATGTACTGGTACGGGATGCGGCTTACAGCACGCTGCTGCGCGAGCCGAGACGTGCGCTCCATGCCAGAATCGCCGAAACTTTCGAAAGTCACTTCGCGGAAATCTCCGAGAGCCAGCCCGAGCTGATTGCGCGTCATTACCGAGAGGCGGGCAACGTGGCAAAGGCGGTCGGTTATTTGTCCGCCGCCGGAGACCGCGCGCTCTCGCACTCGGCGCTGAAGGAGGCGCACGAGCACATCACCCAGGCGTTGCGGCTGATTTCCGCATTACCTGACGATGACATCCGACGGCGCGGTGAGCTGAAGCTGCAGACGGCGCTCGCCCGAACGCTACAAGAACAGAAGGGCTACGCCGACCTACAGGTGGGCGAGGCTTACACCAAGGCGCGTGAGTTCTCAAAACGCGTGAGCGACGCAGGGATGCATCTCGCGGCGCTCTACGGGCTGTGGGCGTATCGTTACCTCAGCGGCCAACCCGTCGCGATGCTGGAGCAAGCCAACGAGTTCCTGGCTTTTGCCGAGCGCGAAGGCGAACCGGGCCCGATCATGGTCGGGTACCGCCTGGTCGGAACGTCGCGTCTGATCAACGGGTACATCGCGGACGCGAGCGATGCACTGTATCAGGCGCTTGTGCGCTACGATCCCGACGAGCACGGCGCCGCCTCGCCGGTCGGGCGGAGCCTGCGCGCGCGCTTCGGCCACGATGTGAGTGTGACGATGTACTCATATCGATCGTGGGCGCTGTGGCTGTCAGGCCAGCCTGCGGACGCAGGGAAGGCTGCGGAGAGTTTGCTCGAACGAGGTGACGCGTTGGGGCACGATGATCAGTCACGGCTCTATGCCCTTTGGCATGCCGGGATGACCTACGTGCTGCTGCGCAACGTGGACAAGGTAGCAGGGATTGCTAGTAACCTAACAGAGCTCGCCAATGATCGCCAGCTTCCGTATTGGCAGGCGCTTGGTGACTTTTTGTGCGGCTGGCGCGCCACGCGCGCAGGCCGAGCGGGAGACGCGGTCGGTCTGCTGCAACAGGGGCTGCGGCTTTGGGCGCAAACGGGCTCACGGATATTTAGCCCGATTTGCCTGGCGTTCCTCGCCGAGGCCTATGCCGCTGACGACAAGCTGGATCTCGCGCATCGCACGTTCGAGGAAGCACTTCGGACGGTGAGCGAAACCGGCGAGCGATGGGCTGAACCTGAAATCCATCGTCTATTCGGTGATCTCCTCACGCGCCGCGGATCGAGTGACGGGTCAATCGCCAATTACGAGCAGGCGATCGCCGTCGCCCGCGCGCAGGGATCAAGATCGTTCGAACTGCGCGCGACAACGAGCCTCGCCCGTGCCTTGTCCGGTCAGGGTAGACATGCGGAGGCGCACGACCGCCTACTGAACATCTATCGGTTCTTTAGCGCGGGGTGCGATGCGGCGGATTTGGTCGACGCGAAGGTCCTACTCGATAAACTGCCATCCGCATCGCGACGGCGCGCCAAATGATCTGCGATTGGACGGGTGCTGAAAAAGCTTAAGATCAGGGGACCTCCCTGTCCACCACTGGTTCACTGTGGTTTGTTGGTATCCCCCTGATTTGTCCGTATATCTGTTGGTAGAGCCCTCTCTTTGTTCTGAAAGAGACCAACAAGGGTAATCAACTTGCGCGATTCTAACTCGGCGTGAACGCGCTCGAAGATGGAACACAATTCCGCGCGCTGTGCTTCCGGAAGCCGAGTCTTTCTGCCCAAGCGCGCTACATCGCGATAGGCCTCCCAACTCCGGTCGCGTGAAATATTTCGAGGGCAATCATGCGAAGTTGTGCCTTTGGAGGACGTCTGTTCGGCGATCATAGACAATCTCCATAGCACTCCAACTTATAGGGACGGTGGCAGCATTCCTTGCATTCGTTCTCCCGATGTGGGGTTCGTTATCTCGATCTTCAAAATGCTCGCCGAACAGATGAAGCGGAGTATCAACATCGCACCGTTCGGGGCGAACCACAGACGGATGACATTGTTCTTGTCCGAGAAGGTGGAGGAACCGGCAAGGGCGCTATCGTGCTTCCAGGTCAGCGCTTCAGCTTGGGGCAGCGCGTGATGATGTTACGTCCGAATGTAAATCGCGTGTTGCCACGCTACCTGTTGCACCAGCTCCTTCACCGGTCATTCAGGAAGATCACATTCAGCCCTTATCGAAAGGGTCGGCATCGCCCCATCTTAATATAGGTGCACTCCGTCAATTTCCGTTCGTTTTGCCCGCGTTCGACGTACAGCAAGCGATCGTCTTGATGATCTACAGGCGAAGATAGCTGCTATAGCAGAGCTTCAATCCGCTACAGCAAGCGAGCTGACTGCGATGCTTCCAGCTATTCTCAATCAGGCCTTCCAAGGCCTGCTATGAAGCTCGTGTCTCACATTACTTTTTAACCCGAAGGCGCCTTAGCCAACTCCCGACGTCGCTACAATGTACTGAGGTCCTCCGGCACTTCACCGAATTTTCTGATCACTTTGGCGTCGCCGAAATCTCCTGTCGCTGGATCGCCTGTTCGGCTGAAGGCGACCGCGCCGACATGGCCCGGTTTGCGCGATAGTGCTTCCGCACGCATGACCGCCGCGTTCGGATTGAAGCACTCGACCGCTTCGCCGGGCGCAATACCATCATCGGCCGCGACGAACGGCAGAGCCACGAAATAGGTTACGTCGGCCATGGTTCGCTCCTAGTCGGAATAGGTGTGAAATCTTCCACGCACGTAAGCGTGTGAAACTGCCTTCATCAGTTCAGTAACCTCGGTTTCCAGATAGTTGTTCGCGGCGATCAACGCTCGAATGGTCGCGCGCATGTCACCATCGCACACTGCGATCGCCTGATCGACGTCGGCCTCCAGCCCGTCCGCGTCCTGTGCATTCGCTTGTGAAGCAGAGGACATCGACGCTGTTCCTGATTGACCGACCGGCCCCGATGTTCCTATTTTGTTCTTATGGAGTCAAGCCGCCGTTTCAAGCCGCCCTGGACCCTCGTCCGGGAAAATTCTGAATGCTACATCGTGCGCGACGCCAACGGGGTCACGCTGGCATGGCTGTTTTGCCGTGACGATTCACAGTGTTACAGTTTCGGTGCCAGCAAGCTCACTTCCGAGGAAGCGCGCCGGATCGGCAAGGCCATCAGCCGCATTCCGGAATTCATGATGCCGCGCCAGGGTTTTTATCCGCGCGGAGACGGAAAGCGCTGGCGGCCCGACCGGCCTTATCACGTCGCTCAGGACCAGTATATTCGCGAGCACTGGAGCGAGATCGACGCGCTATGTCGTCTCAACAGCCTGCCGGTCAATGCGACGGGCGAAGTCATCCAGACTGACGGGGTGTGGCGGGTCTACGAATTCACCTGGCAGATGGACGCGATCCTTTTCTGGGATCGCTTCGAAGGCCGTTGGCTACGCGGATCGGAGTTTCACTATCCGGAGCGGCCGAAGAACCTGCCGTCCCTGAAGCCGTTGGAAAACTGGCCGAGCTTCAATCCGCGCGATATGCGATAAAGGTGAGGGGGGCTTTCATGCGTGCAATGCTTTTCTTTCTCTTTCTCCTCCTGGCGCTGCCGGCCATGGCCGACGATTTGACCGGACAGGCGAGCATCATCGACGGCGACACGCTGGAGATACACGGAACGCGCATCCGTCTCTGGGGGATCGACGCGCCGGAAAGCAGTCAGCTTTGCCGCGACGAAGACAGCAACCTCTACCGATGCGGCGCTCAGGCGGCGAACGATCTCGATCATTTTGTCGCGCGGCGGCCGGTCAATTGCATTCCGCTCAATCTCGATCAATACGGACGAACGGAATGCAATTGACCGGCCGCC
>Ga0210389_10004772_pt1 | contig 10512 bp, 10 predicted proteins | sample IncBWH28OmetaG_FD_160127 | JGI IMG/M metagenome (GOLD analysis project Ga0210389, IMG submission 160127) | Forest soil microbial communities from Barre Woods Harvard Forest LTER site, Petersham, Massachusetts, United States - Inc-BW-H-28-O ...
CGCGTTGACGATCACCGAGAGCACCGGGGCGCGGGTGCACGCCATCGCGCTGCGCTGCCAGATCCGGATCGAGCCGCACCGCCGGAGGTACTCCGCGGACGAGGCGCGGCGGCTGCACGACCTGTTCGGCGACACCGACCGCTGGGCGGACACGGTCAAGCCGATCCAGCTCGCCATGGTCTCCACCATGGTGCCCGCGTTCAGCGCGCTCACCGAGGTCGACCTCCAGGTGCCCTGCACCTACGACCTGGAGGTGGCGTCCGCCCGCTACCTGCAAGGGCTGGACGACGGCACGGTCCCGCTGCTGCTGCTGTTCAGCGGCACGGTGTTCCTCGCCACCGGCGACGGCGGGTTCAGCGTGGAGCTCGTGCCGTGGAGTTCCGAGGCGTCGTTCCGGCTGCCGGTGAGCGTCTGGCACGAGGTGGTCGAGCTGCACTTTCCCGGCAGCGCGTGGCTGCGCTGCGGCCGGGAGACCCTGGACGCCCTGTCCGCCTACAAGGCCGAGCACGCGCTGCCGACCTGGGACGCGACGCTGAGTGCCCTGCTCGCCCTCCGGGCCGGCCCGTCATGAACCTCGACGAGGTGCGGCGGATCGCGGACGCGGTGCTGTTCGAGGGGTACGTCCTCTACCCGTACCGCGCGTCCGCGCAGAAGAACCGGAGCCGCTGGCAGTTCGGCGTGCTGATGCCGCCCGCGTACGCCGCGGCCGATCCGTCCGAGAACGCCGCCGCGCAGGCGGAGTGCGTGTTCGAGCACTCCGGCCAGCCGTCCGTCGAGGTCGCGATCCGCTTCCTCCAGGTGCAGCGGCGTACCGCGATCGGGGTCGCGGTTGATCCGGCCGCCCCGGCCACCTGGGACGAGGCGGTGGTGAACGAGGTGCCGGTCGTCGTGGACGGCGCGCGGCTGCTCGCCAACGGCAGCAGCTACGAGGAGTTCGTCGTGCCCGCCGGCGAGGAACGCGAGGTACGGGCCGGTGCCCGCGTGGTGCGCCGCCGGGAGCGCCTGGTCGGGGCCGTGACCGTGCGGGCCACCCCGCTGGACGGGCCGTGGCGGGCCGCGCGGCTGACCGTGCGGGTGACGAACCACACCTGCATCGGGCCCGGGCCTCAGACCCGGGAGCAGGCGCTGCCGTCCGCGCTGGTGGCGGCGCACATGATCGTGACGGTGTCGGACGGCGCGTTCTTCTCGATGACCGAGCCGCCGGAGTGGGCCGCCCCCGAGGTCGCGGCGTGCGTGAACACCGGCTGCTGGCCGGTGCTGGCCGATCCGGCCGGCGGCCGGCGGGTGATGCTGGCCTCGCCGATCATCCTGCCCGACTACCCCGAACTGGCGCCGGAGAGCCCAGGGGAGCTGTACGACGGCACCGAGATCGACGAGATCCTCACGCTGCGCACGCTCGCGCTGTCGGACGAGGAGAAACGGCAGGCGCGCGCCACCGATCCGCGCGCCGCCGCGCTGATCGACCGGGTCGAGGCCATGGACGGCACCGCCCTGACCCGGTTGCACGGCACGTTCCGGCCGCGGCGGGAAACCGCGGCCGACGTGCCGTGGTGGGACCCGGCCGCGGACGCGTCGGTGTCACCGGGGACCGACTCGGTCCTGGTGGCCGGGCAGCGGATCGCCCGCGGCAGCACAGTGACGCTGCGGCCAGGCGTCCGGCGCGCCGACGCCCAGGATATGTTCCTGACCGGGCGGGCCGCGATCATCGAGGCCGTCCTCTACGACGTCGAGGACCGGCCCTACCTGGCGGTGTCGCTGGCCGACGCCCCGGACGCGGACCTGCGGTCCGCGCACGGCAGGTTCCTGTACTTCACGCCGGACGAGGTCGAGCCGTGCGGGACCGCGTCATGACCGGGCGGACCCTGGTGGCCGGCGTCGGCAACATCTTCCTCCGCGACGACGCGTTCGGCGTCGAGGTGGCCCGGCTGCTGGCCGGCCGCCCCGGCCGGCCGGGCGTGGAGGTCAAGGACTTCGGCATCCGGGCCATTCACCTGATCTACGAGCTGCTCAACGGGTGCGACCTGTTCGTGCTCGTCGACGCCGCGGCGCGCGGGAAGCAGCCCGGCACGGTCACCGTGCTTGAGGTCGAGCCGGGCGACCCGGAGGCGGACGGCCCGTCGCTGCTGGACGCGCACACCCTGGCGCCCGGCGACATCTTCGCCATGCTCGCCTCGATGGGCGGCCGCCCCGGGCGCAGCCTGGTCGTGGCGTGCGAGCCCGCGGACCTCAGCGAGGGCATGGGCCTGTCGGACCAGGTGCGGGCGGCCTTGCCGCACGCGATCCGCGCGGTCGAGGAAATCCTCGAGGAAAGTCAACGCAAGGAAGGGGCGCGAGATGCTGACCAGGCTGACTAAGGCGGACCGCGCGGACCGCGCGGACCGCGCGGTGTAACGGCATGCACGAACTGGGGTTGTGCGAGGGCGTGCTTGACGCGGTGCGCACCCGTGCGGCCGGCCGGACGGTGGCCGGGATCCGGGTGCGCTGCGGGGTGCGGCACGCGGTGGACGCCGACGCGATGACGCAGGCGTTCGGCATGGTCGCGGCCGGCACCGAGGCCGCGGCGGCCACGGTCGACGTCGTCATGGAGCCGGTGCTGGTCACCTGCCGCGACTGCGGCGCGGCCGGCACCAGCGGCGACCTGCTCGCGGTGTGCCGCCGGTGCGACGGCGTCAACGTCGACATCAGCGGCGGCGACGAGCTGATCCTCGAATCGGTCCGGTACGCCGCGGACACCGAAGGCTAGGAGGTACCCGCCCATGTGCCTGGGCATCCCCGCTCGGGTCACCGGGGACGCGGTCGAGCACCCCGACCTGGCGGTCGCCGAGACCGACGGCGTGCGCCGCGTCATCAACATCGGCCTGCTCGATGAGCCGCCCGCGCCGGGCGACTGGGTGCTCGTGCACATGGGGTTCGCGCTGATGCCGATGTCCGCCGCGGAAGCGGCGGACGCGATGGCGGCGCTCCGCGCGGAAGACGAAGCCATCCGGGAGACGCGGTGACCGGCGCGGAGGGGGCGCAGATGTTCGTCAGGTACGCCTATCCGCCGAACTCACTGGGTTACTGCGGCCCCCCGGACAGCACCGCGCTGTGGGAGTACGCCGTCGCGGGGGTCACCGACCGCGGGCTGGTACAGCTCGCTCAGGCGTTCTCCGGCGCCTGGCCGTACCTGGAGCTGATCGCGCACGGCTGCGGCATCGCGGATCCGCTTGACCGCCGGGTGGTGGAGGCCTACTGGGTGGGCAACGACCTGCTCCCGCGCGTCCCGCTGGGCCAGATCGGCGAGTCCATGCGGGACCGGTTCGGCCGCCGGGTCGGCGCGCAGTTCCCGTTCCTGGCCGAGGGCGTGCTCGCCGGCGGCATGCCGCAGCACAGCTTCCACGTGTTCTGCGTGTACCCGTGGGTGGGCCTGCTCGGCGACGACCGGAAGGCGGCCAACGCGCTGATGGTGCTGGACCGCTGCCGCATCCGCTGGGGCCGGGTGACCGCGGTGCACGGCGACCAGGCCTGCGTCGAGTACCGCCCGCTGCGCTGGGACTCCCGCCACCTCACGCTCGGCGAGCCCGCCGTCGAGCTGGCCCGGCTGTCGCTGGACGGGGTCGGCATCGCCGACCGGATCACGCCGGGCGACGTGGTCTCGATGCACTGGGACTGGATCTGCGACCGGCTCACCCCGCGCCAGCTCCGCGGCCTGCGCCGCTACACCCAGCATCACCTGGACCTGGTGAACAACCGGGTCGAGCACCCCGGCACGCTGGCCGTGCTGGGCTAGCTGACCTCGAACTGGCGCAGGCACAGGTCACGGAACGTGACCGGGCCGCGCGGACCCGGCACGGGGTCGATGTTGATGCCGGTCTCCGGCACCGAGAACAGCTTGAAGCCGTCCAGCAGGCGCGTGGTCGCGTTCCAGAACACGCCGGTGCCCGCGTACGTGTCCATGAACTCCGCCGCGGCGGCGTCGTCCGCGGTGACGATCGCCGCGGCCAGGCCCGGTGTCTGCTCGTTGGCCAGCACCGCGGCGGCCCTGGCCCCCGGCACGGGCGCGACGGTGACCGTGGCCTCCCGCCCGCTCTCCAGCGCCCATTCGTGCCCGAGCGGGTGAGCGTGCGGCGGCAGCGAGGCGGTCACGCCGAGCCGGGCCAGCACCTCCTGGGCCCGGGGCAGCAGGTCCGCCCACCGCGAGTCGTGTACCAGCAGCAGGTTCAGCCGGTTGCACACGCCCAGCCGGTCCAGGCTCGCCTCGATCAGCCGCTCGGCCAGGGCGGCGTCCGCCTCCGCGTCCAGGTAGAGCACCCCGCCTCCGTCGGCGTGCGCCATCGTCCGCACCCCGTGCCTGGCGGCCTCGGCGGCGAGCAGCCGGGTGCTCTCCCCGCTGCCCCGCAAGATCACCAGCGGCAGGAGCCCGGGCTGCCGCACCAGCGCGTAGGCGCCGGCCTGCCCGGCCACCCGGACCAGCTGGATCATCGACGCGGGCAGCCCGGCCGCGGCCAGCGACGGCGCGATCACAGCGTCCGTCAGCGCGCAGGCCGAGCGGATCGCGGCCGACCCGGTGCGCAGCACCCCGGCGTTCCTTGACTTGACGAACTGCGAGGCGATGTCCACCACGACGTTGGGCCTGGCCTCGAAGTTCGCCCCGATCACCCCGACCGGCCTGCGCCGCTCGGCCAGCGTGAGCCCGCCCGGCAGCTCCCTGATCACCCGCCGGGACGGCTCGGCCGGCACCGCGGCGAGCGCGCGGAGCTGCCCGGCGATGGCCTCAAGCCGGGCCTCGTCCAGCCGGAGCCGGTCGAGCAGGCCGCCGCCCATGCCGCCGTCGCGCGCCGCGCGCATGTCCTCGTCGTTGGCCGCCAGCACGTCCGCCGCCTGGCGGCGCAGCGCGTCCGCCATCGTCAGCAGGGCGTCGTCGAGCACCTTGTCCGGCATCGCGGCCAGGTCGGTCACGGCCGCCCGCGCGGCCCGCGCGGCCGCGGCGACGGCGTCGGTCGCTTGCTCCTGTTCCACCCGGCCACTGTATCTAGGACCGGCTGTATCTAGGACCGCAAGGGCGGGGCGTCCAGCCCGCAGTGCGACTCGAGCGCCGGCTGCGCCCCGGCCCGCTCCGGGTTCGTGATCGTGGCCGCGGCCAGCACCCCGCCGGCCGCGCAGAACACCGCCGCGATCACGGCCGCGATGCGGAACCCGTGCGCGAGCATGGCCGGGTGCAGGTAACTGTCGCCGGTAATGCCGGCCGCCACGGGGAGTACGGCCACGGCAATCAGCCCGGCCGCCCGCGCCACGTCGTTATTAACAGCTGAGGCGATTCCGGCGTGCTCGGCGGGCGCGGCGGCGAGCGCCGTCGCGGTCAGCGGCGCCACGTTGATCGCCAGTCCCAGCCCGAACACCACCACCGCGGGCAGCACGACGGTCAGGTAGCCGCCCGCGTCGCCGAGCCTGGTGAACAGCAGCAGCCCGGCCGCGATCACCAGCGGCCCGGCCGTCATCTGGAGCCGCGGGCCGATCCGGGCGGCGAGCGCGCCGGAGCGGGCGGACAGCACGAGCATGATGACCGTGACCGGCAGCAGCGACACGCCGGCCTCCAGCGGGCTGTAACCGCGCACCTCCTGCAACACCACGGGGACCAGGAACAACACGCCCCCCAGGGCCGCGTACACCACGAACGTCACCCCGTTGGCCGCGGAGAACTGCCGGGACCGGAACACGCTCAGCGGCAGCATCGGCTCGGGTTCGCGCGCCTCCACCGCGATGAACAGCCCGAGCAGCGCCAGGCCGAGCAGCAGGGGCACCAGCACCGGGACCGAGGCCCAGCCGTCCGACGAGGCGCCGATCAGCCCGTAGGTGATCCCCGCCAGCGCCCCGCTGATGCAGAGCGCGCCGCGGACGTCCAGCCTCGGCACCGGGCCCGGCGCCTTCGACTCAGGCACGTGCCGGGCGCTGACGGCCAGCACCAAGGCCGCGAGCGGCAGGTTGATGAAGAACACCAGCCGCCACGACACCGCGCTGATCAGCCAGCCGCCAAGGAACGGGCCGGCCGCGGTCGCGATCCCGCCCAGCCCGGACCAGGCGCCGATCGCCTTGGACCGGTCGTCGGGCGCGAACGAGGCCTGCAAGATGGCCAGGCTGCCCGGGGTGAGCAGCGCTCCCCCGGCCCCTTGCAGCACTCGCGCCCCGATCAGGACCGGGGCGTTCGGGGCCAGCCCGCAGCACAGCGAGGCGACCGCGAACCAGATCGTGCCGGCCATGAACATCCGCCGCCGGCCGTAGCTGTCGCCCAGCGTCCCGCCCAGCAGCAACAGGCCGGCCAGGGCCAGCGTGTACCCGTCCACGACCCACTGCATGCTGTTGACGCCCACGTGGAAGTCCCGGCCGATGGCCGGCAGCGCGATGCCGACCACGGTCGCGTCGAGCGCGGCCATCCCGGAGCCGAGCACGGTGGCCGCGATGACCCACCGGCCCCGGCTCGTGGCGACCCTGAGATCAGGCAACCCCCATGTACCTTCCGATCCGCCCGCAGCCCCATGGAACCGCGCGCCCATGAGGCCTCCAGTCTTACAGATTCAGGCAAACCCCGAGCGCGCCGAGACCGACGCAGACCCTGGTGCTTGAACCGGCAGACGCGGCAGGGGTCCCGGAGACGCTCGCCGAGATGACCGGGCTCGGCGTGGGCGTGCCGACCGGATGAGGCGGTATGGGGGGGTTCGACGGTGGCGACGTGGCGGCGCCGCCGGACAGGGTCGTCCCGCCGCTCGTGGTCGCGCGCGGCGCCGTCACCTGACCACCCGGGCTCCGGCCCTGGCTCGGCGCGCGCCCGCCGGGCGAGGCCGACGGCGTCCCGCCAGACTGGGTCGGGCTCACCGGCGCCACGGCCGGTACCGGCCCCCGCCCGGTCACCGCCCCGCCCGCGGCCCGTGGCGTCTGGACGATCCGGATGGACACCGCCGACAGCAGCAGGAAGCCGATCACGGCCGCCGAGACCGCCATGATCGGCACCGTGCTGCCCGCCGGGTGGGTACGGAGGATGGCTCCGGCCCGGCCGAACGCCACCTTCACCCGGTCGGCGAGCAGCGCGAGCAGCAGCGGCATGCCCGGCAGCCGCGGGCCGAGGTCCATCCGGCCGTGCTGGCGCATCCGCCGCAGCGTCGCGGCGCGCTGGTCAGGGGTGAGTCCCGGCAGCAGGTAGACAACGGTGGTCCGGCCCGCATGCGACGCCTGACCGTTTAAACCGGGCGGGAGTTCACTGGAATAGCGAATTCTGATCACGGCTCAGCCTTCTTACGTGTCCTGGCAAAGCGTAGTGCTCACACGCCCCCCCACTGAGGCGCTCGCGTCCCTTACGCTATGCGAAGCATCCCGCAACGCATTGCTGATTGTGACGCGCAAATTACACTATCCCGGCGGGTTGCCATGTTCACCCAGAACGCATTAATTGCTCGTATTGTCCGGGGGGCGGCCCCGGACCCCGGCGACCCCTGGGCCCCCGGGACCCTGGGTAGGCTGCCATCGTGATATCCGCCCAGGCAGCCACCGATCCGGCGGCTCCAGGCACCCAGCCCGGTGCGGTCGCCGCGCTCTTGCGGACCCGCTGGGCGCTGCTCGTCGCGCTGGCGGGCGGCCTCGCCGTGGCGGCCGCCTTCCCGCCGGTCGGCGCCTGGCCGCTCGCGGCGGCCGGCCCCGCCCTGCTCGTGGTGGCGCTGGCCGGACGGAGCCTGCGCGGGTCGTTCCTGGTCGGGCTCGTCTTCGGGGTGGCGTTCTTCGTTCCGCTGCTCTCCTGGCTCATCAACGTCGCCTGGTACGCCCTGGCCACCCTGGCCATCGCCGAGGCCCTGATCTTCGCGGTGCTCGCGGTCGGGCAGCGGCTGCTGCTCAGGCTGCCGTTCTGGCCGCTGGCCGTGGCGGGCTGGTGGGTGACGACCGAGGGGATAAGGGACCGGTGGCCGTGGGCGTTCCCGTGGGGGCGGCTGGCGATGAGCCAGGCGGGCACCCCGGACGCCCACTGGATGGCTGTCGGCGGCGCGCCCTGGCTGTCGTTCCTGGTCGCCCTCACCGGGGCGCTGATAGCGCAGGCGCTGCTGCGGCGGCGACGCTGGCCGGCCGTACTCGCCGTCGCGGTGGCCGGGCTGGTGCTGCTGATCGGGCTGGTGCCGGTGGACCCGGCCGGCCACGCGCCCACCGCCGAGGTCGCCGCGATCCAGGGCAACGTTCCGCGCGCGCGGAACCTGCCCGAGCAGCTCAACGACGCGCAGGTCACGGCCAACCACGCGGCGGCCACGGCCGCGCTGGCCACGGCGGTGAAGGACGGGTCGCGCCCGGCGCCCGACATCGTGCTCTGGCCGGAGAACTCCACCGACCTCGACCCGTTCGAGTACTCCTCCGTCTACACCGAGATTGCCTCGGCCGTGACCGCGATCGGGCGGCCGGTCCTGGTCGGCGAGGTGCTGGACAACCCCCGTCGCAACGTCGGCCAGCTGTGGACGCCAGGCGGCGGGCCGGGCGCGATCTACGTCAAGCGGCAGCTTGTGCCGTTCGGCGAGTACATCCCGCTGCGCGGCTTCATCTCGATGTTCAGCTCGCTGCCCTCGCTGCAGCCCATCGACTTCACCCCCGGCACCAAGGCGGTGGTCTTCCCGGCCGGCCAGATCCGGCTCGGCGACGTGATCTGCTACGAGGTGGGCTTCGACAACCTGGTCCGCTCCGAGGTGACCGCGGGCGCGAACCTGCTGACCGTCCAGTCCAACGACGCCGACTTCGAGATCGACGGCCAGTCTGGCGAGAGCGTGCAGCAGGTCGCGATGGCCCGGCTGCGGGCGGTGGAGAGCGACCGGACCGTGGTGTACGTGTCCACCACGGGCGTGAGCGCGATCATCGCCCCGGACGGCCAGGTCATCAGCAGCAGCGGGCTGTGGCGGCAGGCGACGCTCGAGGCGCGGGTACCGCTGGTCAGCTACCGCACCCTCGCGGACCGGATCGGGTCCTGGCCCGAGTACGTCATCATCGCGCTGACGGTGCTGTCGCTCGTGCTCGCCATCGGCATGGCGTTGCGGTCCACGGGTAGCATGCGGTGGACACGCGTGAGGCGAGGAGGGTTACAGTGCGCGGCAAGAGGCTTATCCGGCGTACCGCGGTGGCCGCCGCGGCTGCCACCGCCGTCACCGTGCTCGCGACCGCGTGCAGCGGCTCGTCCGCCATCTCGGCTCCGACGCCCGCTCAGGTCAAGGCCTCCGCGCAGGCCCAGGCCTCTAAGCTCGCCGCCGAGCTGCGGATCACCCCGTCGGCCGGCAGCAAGGACGTCGACCCGGCGGACGGCATCACGGTCACCGCCGCCGACGGTAAAGTGACCAACGTCACAGTCAAGCCATCGGATGGCTCCTCGGGCGGCTCCTCGGGCGGCGACGTGACCGGCGCGATGAGCTCCGACGGCAAGTCCTGGCACAGCACCTGGACGCTGGCCGTCTCGCAGACCTACACGGTGACCGCGACCGGAACCGCGTCCAACGGTCAGCCGATCACCCAGACCAGCACATTCCGGACGCTGACCCCGGCGCAGACCTTCCAGACCCAGATATACGAGGGCTACGACCAGACCTACGGCGTCGGCATGCCGATCATGCTCACGTTCAGCGAGCCGATCAGCAACAAGGCGGCGGTGGAACGCTCCCTGGAGGTCACCACGTCCAAGCCGGTGGCCGGCTCCTGGTACTGGGACGGCGACGAGAGGCTGTATTTCCGGCCCCGGGCGTACTGGCCGGCCTACACCACGGTCAGCTTCACCGGCCACCTGGACGGCATCGAGGGCGCCAAGGGCGTGTACGGGGCCGCGAACCTGACCCAGACGTTCCATATCGGCCGGTCCCTGATCGCGGTGGCCAGCACCACCACGCACCGCACCCAGATCTACGAGAACGGCAAGCTGCGCTACAGCTGGCCGATCAGCACCGGCCGGGCCAGCCTGCCCACGCCGGACGGCACCTACCTCAGCGTGGAGAAGGCCAACCCGGTCCGGATGGTCGGCGGCGGCTCGCCCGGCAGCGCCGGTTACTACAACGAGCTGGTGAACTACGCGGTCAGGTTCACGTTCAGCGGTGACTACTATCACTCGGCCCCCTGGTCGGTCGTCGACCAGGGCACCTCGAACGTGAGTCACGGCTGTGTCAACCTGCCGCCGGAAGACGCCCAGACGTACTACAGCATGTCCATCCCCGGGGATCCGATCACGGTCACCAACAGCACCGCCGCCGGCAAGTGGGACGACGGCTGGACCCCGTGGTTCCTGACCTGGTCGCAGTACCTGAAGGGCAGCGCCCTCGGCCAGGCGGTGGAGGCCGGGCCGCAGGGCAGCACGTTCGTCAGCCCGTCCTCGCTGCCCGCCTCGACCGCGACGGCCCCGCTGGCCACCTCGGCCGCCGGTAACTACTACGCAGGCGCCGCCAACATCTGACCCTGCTCATGTGCCGGTGGCCGCTGTGCCGGACGAGCCGTCAACCCCGTCGTTGTCACAACCATGGGCTCTGGTGCCCGTGG
>Ga0210389_10004773_pt1 | contig 10511 bp, 8 predicted proteins | sample IncBWH28OmetaG_FD_160127 | JGI IMG/M metagenome (GOLD analysis project Ga0210389, IMG submission 160127) | Forest soil microbial communities from Barre Woods Harvard Forest LTER site, Petersham, Massachusetts, United States - Inc-BW-H-28-O ...
CCGCGACTGCTCGATCAGCGCCTGCGGGTCGACGCCGCTTTCCATGAGCCGCGCCGCGTCGTCTGAGCGCAGCCACGCCTCGAGTACCGCGTCGGTGACCTCCGGATGGAACTGCACTCCCAGGGTTCGCCCCGACACGAACGCCTGGTTGGCCAGCGCCGTCCGTGCCACCACCGGCACGTGCGCGGGCACGGTGAACCGGTCAAAGTGCCACGACAGCCACGGGCCCGCGTCGATGAGCCCCGGCTCCGCCGACGTGTCCGCGGCGACGGACAGCCAGCCGATCTCCGCGATCGGCGCCCGCTCCACCCGGCCGCCCACCGCCGCGGCGAGCAGTTGCCCGCCGAAGCAGATGCCAAGCGTCGGCACCCCCAGCGAGATGAGCGACCGCGCGTACTCGATCTCATCGGAGACCCACGGGATCGTCGCCGTGTCGTACACCGACCAGATCGCCCCGAAGAACACCACGGCGTCGTACGCCGGCGGCGCCGGGAACGTCGCCGCGACATCGGGGGAGTGGTACCGCTCCTCGGGCACCACTACCATCTCGGACACGTCGCAGCCAGCCGCGGCGAACGCGTCCCCGATGAGCCCGGCCGGCGAAGAGTGATCTTGCATGACAAAGAGAACCCGCACAAACCGAGCATAACCGGCCCGTCACCAGGGAAAGCGTCCCCCCGTAACCCCCGACGCGTCAACGATCGTCGAAGATCCTTTCCCGCAGTCCGAACAGCGGGAACAGCTGCTCGACGTCGAGGAAGAACGTCATCCGGCTGATCTTGCCGTCCGCGACCTCGTGCACCTGCAACGCCCACGGCACGAACCCGCCCTGCTCTGGGTCCGGCTTGTACTGCGCCCAGGCGCGCACGCCATTGGCCCGCACCGGAATGAGCAGGGACCCGGCGCACGCGCTCGGCCCTGGCTGCATCATCCACGTCGTGATGGCGGAGGCACCCTGGATCCACATCTCCAATGGCGGCATGGTCTGCAGCGCGTCCTCGCGCAGCAGCCCGATCAGCGCATTCATGTCGTAGCGCTGGAACGCGTCCACGAACTTCGCGAGCAGCTCCGCGTTCTCCGGCTCGACTTCACCGGGCCGCTGGTGCTCGGGCAGGCCCGCCAGCGTGGTCCGCGCCCGCTGCAGCGCGCTGTTCACCGAGGCCACGGTGCTGTTCAGGACCGTCGCGGCTTCCGTGGCGGGGAGCTTGAGCACCTCGCAGAGGATCAGCGCCGCCCGCTGCCGCGGCGGGAGGTGCTGCAGCGCCGTCACGAACGCGAGCCTGACCGAGTCCCGCACCGCCGCGATCTCCGCCGGGTCGCCGTGGTCGGGCACCACCCGCGAGTCGGGGATCGGCGTCATCCACAGGTCCTCGGCGGGCTGCGGCCGCAGGTACGACTCGAGCGGCGGCGACGCGGGCCCCAGGTCCATCGGCAGCGCCCGCCGCTTCTCGCCGCGCAGCGCGTCCAGGCAGACGTTCGTCGCGATCCGGTACAGCCAGGAGCGGAGCGAGGAACGTCCCTCGAACCCCTCGGCCGCCTTCCACGCGCGCAGCATCGTCTCCTGCACGGCGTCGTCCGCCTCAAAGGCCGACCCGAGCATCCGGTAGCAGTACCCCGTGAGTTCACGTCGGTAAAATTCAAGGTCATCAGTGGTTGCTGTAACCGTCACAGCTCATCACTGTAGGCGCTACCTCTGACATTTTGCCCGAACGAGTTCAGGTTCCTCTCATCCGTCACGCGCGTGCGTCGGCGGGCCGGCCGCGCCGGGCAGGAAACGTGGTCCTGGCCGGGTAAGCCGCATCCGTTCTTGATCGCGCGGAAACGCGAGCCCCGCGCGACCCGCACTGACCTGCTGCGCCCGCCGACGGGCCGGTTTTGTCGTACCTTTCCCGTAGTGTGCGGTCATGTATAGAACAAAAGATCGATTCGGGAGGATGGCGTGACGGTCGCGGTTCTGGTGTCGGCCACGGTGACGGGGCACCGGCGAAGAGGCGTGCGGGAGCACGACCTGGTGCTCGCGCTGCCGGCCAGGGAGGTGACCGCCAGGCAGCTGATCGAGGCGGCGGTCGCCGCCGAGGTGTCCGCGTTCCAGGCCCGCGCCGAGGAGGCCAGCCTGGTGCGCGTGCTCACGAAGAAGTCGCTCGGCGCCGACCTGGCCCACGGCGCGGTGCGGACGGGGGGACCGCGGGACGGCGTGGAATTCGCCCGGGCCGAATTCGCCTGGGCCGGGTTCGCGTTGGCCGGACCGGGGCAGGTGCGCCTCGCCGACGCGGTGGACGCCGCGCTGCTCGCCTTCGGCGACGGCCTGTTCAAGGTCTTCGTCGGTGAGCGTGAGCTCACCGACGACGGTCCCGCGCTGCCGGTCACCGACGGCGCGGCGCTGCTCTTCCTGCGCCTGGTGCCGCTGGCGGGAGCCTGACACCGATGCCGGCCGCCGAAGAAGCGGCCACCAGGGCCAGGGCCGCGCTCGAGGCCGCGATGGTGGCGCAAGACGCCTTCACCCTGGCCGACCTCGCCGGCCTGCGCCGCCATCCGGTCGTCGCGCCGATGCTCGCCACCCTCGTCTGGGTGACCGAGGACGGGGTCACCCGGCTGCTCGGCAACGCGTTCGGCGCGGTGCACCTGACCACGGGGCCCGGCGCGGCCGGGTCGCGGCGCGCCCCGGCGGGTCCGCTGCGGATCGCGCACCCCGTCCACTTCGTGGCCGACGGCACCTGGGTCGCGTGGCAGGAGCGGCTGTTCAAGTCGGCCAAGCGGCAGCCGTTCAAGCAGGTCTTCCGCGAGCTTTACGTGCCGACCGAGGAGGAGCTCATGGGCGGGCCGGTCAGCCGGCGCTACGACGGCCACCAGATACAGCCCAGGCAGGCGCTTGCCCTGTTCACCAGCCGCGGCTGGGCGGCCGCGCGCGACGCCGGCGACGCGGCGCGCGCCTTCCACTCCTACGGCCTGGTGGCCCGGGTCAAGACCGACCCCGGCCTCCTCACGGTCGCGGAGGCGGACCTGCCCGCGATCGACGGCGTCAGCTTCACCAGGCGCGGCGATTACCTGGCGCAACCGCTGGACGCGGTGCCGCCGGTGGCCTTCTCCGAGGCGATGCGCGACGTCGACCTCGTGGTCAGCGTCGCGCACGCCGGCGGCGTGGACCCCGAGGCGACGGCGTCGACCACCGAGATGCGGGCGGCGCTCGTCCGCGAGACCGCGCGGCTGCTCAAGCTCGGCAACATCGGCTTCGCCGGGCAGCACGCGGTCATCACCGGGCGGCTCGGCGAGTACTCGGTGCACCTGGGCAGCGGCACCGTGCACCGCCGCCCCGGCGGGGCGGTCCGCATCATCCCGGCCGGGTCACAGCACCGCGGCCGGCTCTTCGTGCCGTTCGCCGACGACGACCCGAAGACCGCGGAAATCATCGCCAAGGTGCTGCTGCTCGCCCGCGACCACGAGATCAAGGACCCCGCGATCCTTGAGCGGCTGCGTTCCTAATCCCCGTCAGGCGCTGGCCCGGCGCACCAACTCGGTCGGCAAGATCACCGCCGACGGCTCGTCGCCGGTGATCGCCGCCAGCAGCAGCCGGACCATTTCCCGGCTGATCCGGGGATACGGCTGCCTGATCGTGGTCAGCGCGGGCCGGGCGGCCACGGCGGCCGACGAGTCGTCGAACCCGCCGACGGCCACGTCCTCCGGCACCCGGCGGCCCTCCCGGTGCAGCGCGTTCAGCGCGCCGAGGGCCATCGCGTCCGATGCGACGAACACGGCGTCCAGGTCCGGGCGCCGCTTCAGCAGCTTGGTCATCGCGCGGTCGCCGGAGTCCTGCGCGTAGTCGCCCTCCTCGACCAGGGACTCATCGAACGCGACCCCGACGACTTCGCGGTATCCCTCAAGCCGTCCCCGCCCGCCGGAGGTGTCGAGCGGGCCGGTGATGGTGGCGATCCTGGTCCGGCCGGTCGAGCGCAGGTACGCGACCATGGCGCGCGCGCCGCCGCGCTCGTCGGCCGCCACGTACGAGACCTTCGACTCGAATCCAAGTGGCGCGCCGCAGGCGACGTACGGGACGCCGGCCGAGCCGAGCAGGTCGGGCAGCGGGTCCCCGGCGTGCACGGATACCAGCAGCGCGCCGTCGACGTGACCCGCCGCGAGGAAGCGGGTGATCCTGGTCCGGTCGGAACTGGACGCGGCGATGCAGACGAACAGCCCGATGTCGTGCTCCGCGAGCGCCTGAGTACACCCCCGCAGCAGGACCGAGAAGTTCGGGTCCGCGAACAGCCGTTCCGCCGGCTCGGACAGGATAAACGCGACCGACTCCGAGCGCTGGGTCACCAGCGACCTGGCGTGGTGGTTGACCACGTAGCCGGTTTTCTTGATCGCCCGGTTCACCGCGTCCAGGGTGCCTGGCGACACGTAGTGCCCGCCGTTAAGCACCCGGGACACGGTCCCCCTGGACACGCCCGCCTCTGCCGCCACGTCTTCGATCGTGGGACGCCGTCGCCCGCCATTCATACCTGTAGTTTTACTTGCCGCCGGTCACTGCTTGACCGCCCCCGACGCGATGTCCGTGCGCCAGTACCGCTGTAGCGCGAGGAACAGCACGATCAGCGGGACGATGGACAGCAGCGACCCGGTGACCACGAGTGTGTAGAGCGCCGGCTGGTACGATCCGCGGTTCAGCAGCGTCCAAAGCCCGACGGTGAGCGGGAACTTGTTCTCGTCGCTGAGCATGATGAACGGCAGCAGGAAGTTGTTCCACACGGCGACGAACTGGAACAGGAAGACCGTCACCAGTCCCGGCGCCATCATCGGCACCGCGATCCGCGCGAACAGCGTGCCTTCCGGGCAGCCGTCCACCCGCGCCGACTCGATCACCTCGTCGGGCACCGCGGACATCGCGTAGATCCGCGCCAGGTAGATGCCGTAGGGGGACAGTATCGAGGGCAGCAGCACCGACCAGTAGGTGTTGGTCAGCCCGAACTTGGCCAGCAGCAGGTACTGCGGTAGCGCCAGCACCACCGGCGGCACCAGCACCCCGGCGAGCAGCAGGTTGAACAGCGCCGAGCGGCCACGGAACTCGAACTTCGCCAGCGCGTAGCCGGTCAGCGCGGACACCGCGACCGAAAGCAGCGCGCCGCCGCCGGCGTACAGCGCTGTGTTGAGTATCCAGTGCCAGAAGACGCCGCCCGCGTAAGAGGACAGGTCTCGGATGTTTGACCACAGCGACCCGTTGGGCTCGAAGGTGAACGTGTTGAACAGCTGCGTGTTGTTCTTGGTCGACGCGATCAGCACCCAGGCGACCGGCAGCAGGCAGTACACCGCCCCGAGCAGCAGGATGACGGTCGGGATCACGGCCGTCCGCTGGTCCCGGCCCCCGCGCCTGCCCTTGTTCCCTGCCAACCTCCCCACCCACCGCCCGTGCCCCGCGGCAGACGGGGCGTGGGTGAGCGCGCCGTCGACGCGTGTCAGTGCCATCGTGGCTCACCGCCCCTGGAAGACGCGCTTGTTGCTCACCCGGAGCAGGAAGAACGAGCCGGCGAACATGACGGCCGCGATGATCACCGCGAGCGCGGCGGCCTCATAGCTGTTGTTTTCGTCGAACGCCAGGTTGTAGACCCGCATCAGCGGCATCCAGCCCTGCGAGATCGTGTTGGTCAGCGGCAAGAGGGTCTCCGGCTCGTTGAACACTTGCAGGGTGGTGATCAGCGAGAACACTCCGGTGAGGACGAGTGCCGGGGCGATCATCGGGATCTTGATCCGCAGCGCGATCTGCGCCTGCGAGGCCCCGTCGATGCGCGCCGCCTCGTACAGCTCCGACGGCACCGCCCGCAGCGCCGTGTACATGACGATCATGTTGAAGCCGGTCCCGCCCCACACGCCGACGTTCGCCACCGACAGCAGCGCCAGGTTTGTGGTGAACAGGTTCGGCATGGACAGCCCGAACTTGGCCAGGATGGTGGGGAACGGCGACACCGTGGGCAGGTACAGGAATCCCCACAGCAGCGTCGCGATGACCGTCGGCACGGCGTACGGCAGGAAGATCGACAGCCTGCTGAACCGCTGGAACCGCACCCGCCGCGCGTCGAGCAGCAGCGCGAACAGCAGGGCCAGCCCGAGCATGACCGGGACCAGGATCAGGCTGTAGATCGCGACCCGCAGCAGCGAGGAGTCGAAGGCCTGGTCCGTGATGGCGCTGGAGTAGTTGCCGAGCCCTGCGAACACCTGCCTGCGTGCACCAGCTCCGAGCCCTAGGCCGCTGACCTGGGTCTTCTCCAGTGACAGGTAAATCGTGTACCCGATCGGTATGAGCAGCACCAGCGCGTACAGGATGATGGCCGGGGTGACGAAGGCGTACGGCGCCAGGCGTGGCGCCGTACGCCTCTGTGCGTGCTTCACGTCAGCCGGCCGCGACCGTGAAGCCGCTCTTCTTCATGTCGCTGACCACGGCCGACTGCACCGCCGTGAGCGGGCTGAGGAACGAGCCCTTGCTGGCGGCGGCGCTGCCGAACGCGGTCTGGAACTCGGTGTACGCGACGTTCACGTCCGGGCCCCAGGTGACGTTCGCGGCGGCCGCCGCGTACTGCTTCGCCAGGGTCCAGAAGTTCGGCTGGTTGCTGAAGTACGACGGCGGCGCGGACAGCGCGGCCTCGGCGGCGGTGTCCGCAGGGTAGATGCCGCCGTCGGACACCAACGCCGCGGTAGCCGTCGGGTCGGTGTTCAGCCAGGCGGCGAACTGGGCGGCGGCCTGCTGATGCTTGGACGCGGCCATTACCCCGGTGGAGGAACCGCCCCAGTTGCCGGCCACGTTCTGGCCGGCCGTCCACTGCGGCAGCTCGGTCATCTGCCACTTGCCCGCGCCTGCCGGTGCCGTGGTCGGGAAGTCGCTGGGCGCCCAGACATCGGAGACCCATGCGATGTACTTGCCGTCGTTCATCCCCTTGTTCCAGGCGGGCGTCCACTGCGGCTGGTTGTCGACGCCGCCCGAGGCCAGCAGGCCCTGCCAGTACGAGGCGACCTTCTGGCTCGTGGCGTCGTTGATGCCCACCGTCCAGGTGCTGCCGGAGGCGGACCACCACTGCGCGCCCGCCTGCTGGGTCAGGCCCGCGAACTCACCGGGGTCGACGGCGGAGAACGAGCCCAGGAATACGCTGGGTGCCTCAGAATGCAGCTTGGTAGCGTCGGCGGCAAACTGCGCCCAGGTGGTCGGCACGGTCAAGCCATACTTCTTGAACAGGTCGGCGCGGTAGAACAGGGCCATCGGCGCGGCGTCCTGCGGGACGCCGTACAGGTTGCCGGTGCCCAGGGTCACCTGGTTCCAGTTGCCGGCCGGGAAGTCGCTCTTCAGTCCGCCGTCGTACTGCGCGATGTTGGCCAGGTAGTTGTTCGTCACGAGCGTCGGCAGCACCTGGTACTCGACCTGCGCGAGGTCCGGCGGGTTACCCGCCTTCGCGGCGGTGAGCAGCTTGGTGAGCTCCTGGTCGCCGCCGGCCTGGGTCTGCACCTGGACCTGGATGTCCGGGTGGGCCTTGTTCCAGATGGCGACGACCTTGTTCATGTTGGGCACCCAGGTCCAGAAGGTCAGCGTGACCTTCTGCCCCGACGCGGTCGAGGAAGACGAGGACGAGCCGCCAGAGGCGGCCGTAGAGGACGAGCCTCCGGAAGAGCAGCCCGCGGCGACCAGCGCGGCGAGTGCCACGCCGGCGATCGCGGTGGCGCGCATGCGCCGACGGGGGTTGACGAGCTTCATTGACCCTCCGCAGTGAGAGATCGCAGGAGATTACCAGCTGGCCGGCGCCGCCCGCAGGGCTTGCGGTGACTGCTGCCGGCCTCTGTGAACGCTCCCAGAGTTGACCGCATGCAAACGCTTGTCAAGAGTGAGCTTCCACTGCTTTCATTCTGTTACTTGCCTGTGAGCGATCCCAGATCTTGATCAATGCAACCGATGGAGTTTCCCATGCACGCACGCTGGCCACGGCTCGACGGACTCGCCTACGGCGGGGACTACAACCCGGACCAGTGGCCCGAGGAGGTATGGGCGGAAGACGTCGCGCTGATGCGCGAGGCCGGGGTCACGCTCGTCTCCGTCGCGATCTTCTCCTGGGGCATGCTGGAGCCGAGGCCAGGCGAGTACGAGTTCGGCTGGCTTGACCGGGTGCTCGACCTGCTGCACGGGGCGGGAATCGCGGTGAACCTGGGCACGCCCACGGCGGCGCCGCCGCCCTGGTTCCTGCACCGGTACCCGGAGGCGCACCCGGTCACCAGGGAGGGGCTGGTGCTCGGCGGCGGGTCCCGTCAGGCTTACTGCCCGTCGAGCCCCGCGTACGCGGCCGCGGCCGCCAGGATCACCCGCCAGCTCGCCGCGCGCTACGGCTCGCACCCCGCGGTCGTGATGTGGCACGTCAACAACGAGTACGGCGCACCGACGGGGGAGTGCTACTGCCCGACCTCGGCGGCGGCGTTTCGCGACTGGCTGCGCGCCAGGTACGGCGACCTGCCGACGCTCAACGAACGGTGGGGTGCCGCGTTCTGGTCGCAGCGCTACGGCGAGTGGGACGAGATCGACGTGCCGCGGGTTTCTGCCAGCGTGGTCAACCCCGCATCGCGGCTCGACTTCGCCCGGTTCAGTTCCGACGCGCTGCTCGACTGCTTTCGCCGCGAGCGGGACATCCTCCACGAGCTCTCCCCTGGCATCCCGGTCACCACCAACTTCATGGCCAATAACTGCAAGAGCGTCGACTACTGGCGGTGGGCGCCGGAGGTCGACGTGATCTCCAACGACAACTACCTGATCGCCGAGGCCGCCGACGGCTACCTTGACCTCGCGATGTCCGCCGACATGACCCGCTCGCTCGCCGACGGCGGGCCGTGGGTGCTGATGGAGCACTCGACGAGCGCCGTGTCCTGGCAGCCGAGGAACATCGCGAAGCGGACCGGGGAGATGCGGCGCAACTCCCTCGCGCACGTGGGCAGGGGAGCCGACGGCGTCCTGTTCTTCCAGTGGCGGGCCGGCCGCTACGGCGCCGAGAAACACCACTCGGCCATGCTGCCGCAGGGCGGGACGGGCACCCGCGTCTGGCGCGAGGTCGTCGAGCTCGGCGGCGAACTGGCCGACCTCGCCGGCCTGCGCGGCACCGTCACCGAACCGGACCTAGCGCTGCTGTGGGACTGGGAGTCCTGGTGGGCGCAAGAGCTCGAATGGCGGCCGACGGTTGACCTCGGCTACCTGGAGCGGATCCGTGCCTGGTACGAGGCGTCCTTTCGCGCCGGGCTGACCGTGGACTTCGCGCACCCGGCGGCCGACCTGAGCCGCTATCCCCTCGTCGTGGCGCCCTCGCTGTACCTCACGACGCCGCTGGCGGCCGACAACCTGCGCCGCTACGTCGAGGACGGCGGCACGCTCGTCGTCTGCGGCTTCTCCGGCATTGTGGACGCCAACGACCGGGTTTACCCGGGCCCCTACCCCGGAGCGCTTCGTGACCTGCTCGGCCTCACCGTCGAGGAATGGCTGCCGCTGCGCGCCGGGGACTGGGTCGGCCTCACCTGGGATGAACCCGGCATCGCGCAGCCGGCCGCCGACGCCTGGACCGAGGCGGTGATCCTGGCCGGGGCCAAGCCGGTGGCCTGGTACGCCAGCGGCCCGGCGGCCGGCGGTCCCGCGATCACCCGCTACGACCTGGGCGAAGGCCGCTCCTGGTACGTTTCCGCCCGCACCGACGCCCCGACCACGGCGGCGGTGTTCGCCGCTGCCTGCGCCTCGGCCGGCCTCAACCCGCCTGCCGCCCCGGTGCAACCGGGCGCCTGGCCGCGCGACCTGGAGATCGTCCGCCGCACCGACGGGCAGCGCCGCTTCTTCATGCTCATCAACCACGGGGATACCGCGGCGGCCGTTCGGCTGGCCGGCCGCGTCATGACCGTCCCCGCCGGTGACGTTCAGGTGATCACCGGCGAGAGCGATTCCGGCGATCAAAGGAGATGCTGAATGAAAAAACGGAAGAGACAAGCGCTCATCGCGGCCCTCGCCACCGCCTCGCTCTGTCTTCTGCTCGTCGGCGCGTCCGCGGCGCAGGCCGGTCCGGCCACCGCGGCTGGGTCGCAGCCGGGCGCGAGCCACGTTCCGGCAGTCAACTGGGCGCTGTCGGGCCAGGCGGCCGCCGCAACCTCGCAGTCCGCCAGCCCGCCCTCGAACGCCATCGACGGAAACGCTGCCACCTCGTGGTGCACGAATTCTTACCCAGACACTCTGACCGTGGACCTCGGGCGGGTACGCAACCTCGACGGCATCGGCATCACCCTCGACAACGCCAGCTCCTCCGCCAACGCCACGATCTCGCTGGCCGCAGAGCAGGGCGACTGGCACACCCTGCCGACGGCACGCAACGTCGCCCTCGACGCCGGCAACCCGATGTACGTACCCCTCGGGCCCAGCTCAGGTAATGGCACACCCCCGGGCATGAGCGCGCGGTACGCCCAGATCGAGGTGTGGGACAGCGGCGCAACCCCCGTCTGCATCGGGGAGTTCCGCCTGTTCG
>Ga0210389_10004774_pt1 | contig 10511 bp, 8 predicted proteins | sample IncBWH28OmetaG_FD_160127 | JGI IMG/M metagenome (GOLD analysis project Ga0210389, IMG submission 160127) | Forest soil microbial communities from Barre Woods Harvard Forest LTER site, Petersham, Massachusetts, United States - Inc-BW-H-28-O ...
GAGGTCACCGCCAAGAACACGGCGCTGCCTCCGACGACCGTCAGCGCCGCGGCCCAGGACGCCGGCCTGAGCGGGCGGCCGGACCAGACGCGCACGAAGACGACCGCGACGACGAGCTCCGCGGCCACCAGCATCTGCACGGTCGCCAGTGGTCCCGTCCGCAGTGCCACCGCGTGCGCCGCGAAGCCGCCGATCTGCGCGAGCATGCCAAGCAGCCACAACGGCTGGCGCACCAGCAGGAGCAACAGGCGGGGCCGTCCAGCCGAAGATTGAGGTGCCGCGGCCGCCTGCCGCTGCTCCACCGCCGCACCGGCCCCGTAGAGCACGGCGGCGACCAGCGCGGTCGCGATCATCACCATCATGGGAACCACGCTAGAAGCGACGGGTAGTGGGGGACCATCCGGCAGATCCCCCATTCCGGCGTGGGGTTACCCCTACTACTTAAGGATTAGGCCCCGGATCGAGGCGGGGACCCTTTCCGGCCGGGACGGTGGTTACCAGGGGATGACGCCGTAGCCGCCGGTGCCGTCGGTGGTCCAGACGTAGCCCCAGTGGATGCCGTTCGGGCCGTCGTCCGGCAGGGTCGCGAGGTACACGCTTGGCTCGGCGCCTTCGCTAGCGGAGCGGAATCCGCGGTGGTTATTGAAGTCCGTGGCGGTGAACCCGGGGTTGGCCGCGTTGACCTTGATCGGCGTGTCCCGCAGTTCCTTGGCGTACATGACGGTGATCATGTTGAGCGCGGCCTTAGACGACGGGTACTGCACGGACGCCGGCATCTGGGCGAGCGGGTGCGCCGGATCGCTCTGCCCGGTGATCGAGCCGACCTCGCTTGACACGTTGACGATCCGCGCGGCAGGCGCGCGGCGCAGCAGCGGCAGCATGGCGTTGGTCACCGCCACCACGCCGAAGACGTTGATCTCGTACACCGCCCGCATGTCCTGCAGCGACGTCTGGCTCGGCGGGTAACCCTGACGGGCGACGGTCGCGGTGCCCGCGTTGTTCACGAGGACGTCCAGGTGGCCGTGCTCCCGCTCGATCCATTCGGCCGCCCGCTGGATTGACTTGGCGTCGGTGACGTCGAGTTGGACGAAGTGGGCGTCGGCGCCGCCGTCGCGCAGGCTCTGCTCCGCCTCGCGGCCGCGATCGGCGTCACGCGCGCCAACCAGCACGGTCATGTCCTGGGAGCCGAGCTGGCGCGCGGTCTCGTATCCGATCCCCTTGTTGGCCCCGGTGATGAGGGCGATCTTCGTTGTCATGCCTCTCACGCTAAGGTGACCGCCGTTGAGCCGGGAGAGACCGGCGGAGCCTGGGACTCGCGGTACCACCCTGTCGGCGCCGGCATGCGGCAAGGTAGATACATGAGCACACTGAACAGGGACGAACTGGCGGCGTTCCTGCGGGCCAGGCGCGCCCGGCTGTCCACGCGAGACGCCGGGCTGCCTGAGGTAGGCCGGCGGCGCACGCCGGGGCTGCGCCGGCAGGAGGTGGCCCAGCTCGCCGGGATGTCCATCGACTACTACATCCGGCTGGAACAGGGCCGCGGGCCGCAGCCGTCGCGGCAGGTGCTTTCCGCGCTTGCCCGGGCGCTGATGCTCAACGGGGACGAGCGGGACTACCTGTTCCGGATGGGCGGCGAGGCCCCGCCGCAGCCGGTCAGGCCCAGCCGCTCGATCACCCCCGGTATCAGGCACCTGCTTGACGGCATGCCTGCCACGCCGGCCTACGTGGTCGACGCCGCGTACAACGTCCTGGCCTGGAACCCGCTCGCCGTTTCCTTCATCGGCAACCTAGCCGGGCACGCGGACAGGAACATGATCCGCTGGACGTTCCGCCGCTCACCGACCGACGTCGTATGGGACGACGAGCACTTCGTGCGCTTCACCAGATCCACAGTCGCCGACCTGCGGGCCAACTATGCCCGCTACCCCGGGGATCCCGAGATCGAAAGCCTGGTCAGCGAGATGCTCGCGCTCTCACCGCAGTTCGCGGAGATGTGGAACGACTACGACGTGGAGGTCCGCGGGCCGATGCTCAAGCACGTCAGCCACCCGCAGGCCGGGCCGCTTGAGTTCGAGTGCCAGGTCCTGCATATCGCCGAGACCGGCCAGCGCCTCATCACCTACTGCGCCGCTCCTGGTTCGCCGACGGAAGCGGCATTCATCCAGCTGGCCGCGCGCGGCGCGCGGTTAACCCCGCACCGGCGGACCGTGGCTAAATCGCGGTGAGGCGGATGACCGGCATGACGCGGTCGGTCTTCTTCTCGTAGCCGGCGTAGCGGGGCTGTGCGGCGGTGATGCGCTGCCAGGCGGCGTCGCGTTCCTGGCCGGTCAGCTGGGTAGCCGTAACGTTAAGCGACTTGCCGCCGACCTCGATCTGGACCTGGTCGGGGCGAGCCGCGAGGTTGAAATACCAAGCCGGATTCTTGGCCGCGCCGCCCGCCGAGGCGACGATCAGCCAGTTGTCGTACCCGTCGGGGAACGTCCCGAGCAGCGTCTGACGCCGCTTGCCGGTCTTGGCGCCGACCGTGGTCAGCACAAGCCCGTCCATGCCCGCCGCCTTGCCGCCACTAGCCCCTGGGCGGCGAAATCGCCTGATCATCTGGTTGTTCACGAGCTTCATCACCGGCGTGAAGAAAGACGGCATGTTGGTGCCACGGGTGCCGCCCGGTGTCTTCTCAAACGCCATCGCTACCTCCCGGACTATGGTGCTTCCCACCCTTACACAAGGGTGGCGCAGATCACAGCGCCAGTCCCGGCGCCAGGAGGGCACGGGTGGCCGCGCGGCCGGATTCCAGCGCGCCCGATAGCAGGCGGCTGTCCGTGGTCAGGCGGCTGACCGGCGGGGTGGTCGCGGGCGGGTAGATCATGAGGGCCTTGCCCTCGGCTTCCATGGCGATGATGCGGGCCACGTCGGTCGCGGTGCGGACGCGGCGGGTCAGCAGGGCCGTGCGCAGGGCCAGTGACTCGTTGCGGAGAGTTGTCCGGTTGAGGACGCGGATTGAGTGCGGCGGGCGAGTCACGGGCGAGCCGTTCACGCGCGGGCCGGCGCCTTTTATCGTCAGCGGACGCCGGGATCGAAGCACCAGGACGTGCGTCGCGCCCTGGGCGAGCGGGGTGCGAAACGGGATCGACTCCGCGACGCCGGCGTCGTAGAAGCGCCGGCCGCGGAGCTCGACCGGCGGGCCCGCGAGGAAGGGCAACGACGCGCTGGCCCGCAGTGCGAGCCGTAGCTCGACCGGGTCGGCGATCAGCGGGCGCAGGTCGGTTGACTCGCCGGTCTCGGCGTCCGTTCCCAGGGGGTGGTACTCGACCTGGCTGGCGAGGACGGAGTCGAAGTCCATCGGGAACTCCGTCTGGTAGACGACCTCGACCAGCGTGCGCACGTCGACGACGGGGCGGCCGCGCAGCAGCGCCGACCAGCGGATCAGGGTCCTGGCGTAGTCCGGGTCCGCCCAGCCGCGCAGGCCCTCAGGCGTCGAGCTAAGGAGCCAGGCGCCGGTGATCGCCCCGGCGGAAGAGCCGTAGGCCGCGTCGAAGGCGGGGACCAGGCCGAGCTCGTGCAGCGCGAGCGCCATTCCGGCGGAAACCGTGCCCCGCATACCGCCGCCCTCAACCGACAGCACGATCCGGTACGGGTCATCCCGGTGCCCTGGCCTACTGCCTGAGCGCACGCGTTCTTGGATCAGCCGCAGGACTTCGTTCACGCTGGCACGGTACCCCGCGCGCCGCGATCGTGATCACAACGGGTGCGCAAATCATGAAATATCCGGCATGTCGCGGCGCGCCAGCGCCCGACATGCCGGAACTTGAGGCCGACGCCCCGGCCGCGGAGGCTCGGCGCGTGATAGCGGATCACTGACCACGCCATAGGGTGTCCAGCGATCCGCCATCTTTTCCAGGCCCGCGCCGCCGGCAGCTACGGCTTGTAGGCCACCCCGCAGTAGGCATTGACCTCGTTCGCGGGGGGCAGCGGCCCGGAGTCGGACGTCCGCCCCCACTCGGACACCAGGACGATCCCGGGCGGCACGAGTTCCAGCCCGGAGAACGCGATCTCGGCGAACACGTCGCTGTCGCGCGGTCGCATTGGCACGCCACCGCCCCGGTAGGCCCGCTGCCCGGCGGCGGACCCGGCCGGGTTGTGCTCGGCCGTGATATGCGACGCGACCAGATAGCTGCCCGGTGGCAGCGCGTCGAACAGCGTGGCGACCAGTTCCGCGGGCTTGTGCTCGTCCCCGACGAAGTGAAGCACGGCGACGAGCATCAGCGCGACGGGCTTGGAGAAGTCAAGCACCGACCGTACGACCGGCGAGGACAAGATCTCGCCGGGGGTGCGCAGGTCGGCCTGGATGTAGGCGGTCTGCCCCTGCGGAGCGGAGGTGAGCAAGGCGCGGGCGTGCACGAGCACCAGCGGGTCGTTGTCCACGTAGACGACGCGGGAGTCCGGCGCGACGGCCTGCGCGACCTCGTGCACGCTGTTGGTGGTGGGCAGGCCGGTGCCAATGTCGAGGAACTGCCTGATGCCCGCTTCTTCCGCCAGGTACCTGACGGCGCGGCCGAGGAACGCGCGGTTCTCCCGCGGTCCTGTCCGCACGCCGGGCATGGCCGCGATGACCTTGTCCGCCGTCTCCCTGTCGGCCGCGAAGTGGTTCTTGCCGCCGAGGAAATAGTCGTACATCCGCGCCGCGTGCGGCCGGGACGTGTCGATGTCCGGCGGGAGCGCCGCACCCTCGGGAGATTCCGGTACCTCGGACATGTCCGCCTTTCTCGGTTTTAAGGCGAATCGTATAGGGACCGGAGCGACGGTGGCAGATCGCGGTCGTAGATGACCGCCAGGCGGTGCGTCGCGCGAGTGATCGCTACGTACAGATCGTGGGCGCCGTTCTCCGACTGGGCCAGGATGCCGGCCGGGTCCGCGACGATTACCCGGTCGAACTCCAGGCCCTTGGCTTCGGAGACGGTAAGGAGGGCCGCCGGGGAATCGAGGGACTCTGGCCGGGAACCGGGTACCGCCTCAGGGACGGCCGATGCCAGGGCAGGGATCAGGGCGTCGGGGGCGATGATCGCCAGGCGGCCGCCGTCAGGGCCGCCGAGTTCCGTCAGGTCGGCCCGGGCCTGGGTGGCTACGCCGCGGGAGAGGGCACCGCGCAGACGGTCGGCGGGGACGCGGACCGCCTTCGGGCCAATGCCCTCGGAGCGGACCGACTCAGGCGGGCGCTCTTCCGGGGAGACCGAGGCGAGGACGTCGGCCGCGACCGTCATGATCTCCGAAGGGGTGCGGTAGTTGACCGTGAGGCGCTCCTCGCGCCAGCGGCCGCCGACGAGCGGGGTGAGCATCTCCTTCCATGAGGTCGCGCCGGCCGGCGAACCCGTCTGCGCCACGTCGCCGACCACGGTCATGGAGCGGGCCGGGTTGCGCCGCAGCACCATCCGCCACGCCATCGCGGACAGTTCCTGCGCCTCGTCGATGATGACGTGGCCGTAGGCCCAGGAGCGATCGGCCTCGGCCCGCTCCGCCGTGGACAGGGCGGGGCCGTTGTCGCGGTTCCATGCCGCGAGGGTCTCCGCGTCGACCATGCCGAGGTCGGCGACGCCGGTGATGTCGAGCACCTCGGCCGCGTACTTCGCCTCCAGGCGCTGCGCGCGCTCCAGTTCGCGGCGCGCGGCCTTCTGCGCGGAATCGTCGACGCCGAGCAGTTCCGCGGCCTCGTCGAGCAGCGGGATGTCCGCCACGGTCCAGCGCGACGGGTGGTCCGAGCGAGTCAGCCGCAGTCGTTCTGTGTGATCCAAGACAGCGCCGGCGGCGGAGCGGATCGCTTGCGCGGACCCCAGCAGGTCGGCGAGCAGCCTTTCCGGTGTGAGGAGCGGCCACAGGTCGTCAACCGCGTCGTGGACGCCCGGCTCGCTCCAGAGCCGCTCGCGGGCGTAGGGCAGGTCCTCGTCGTCGAAGGGGCGGTCGAGGACCCGGGCCTCGGCGCGGGCGAGCTCGTTGAGCACGTCCGTGACGAACAGCTTGCGCGCGATGTTGTGCGGCCTGCGGGTGGCGCGGGCGCGGTCGCGGGCGCGGAGGATCGCCGCGCGGCCAAGCGGGATGGCCACGCCGTCGGCGTCGACCGTGATGTCGTACCTGGGCGCTCCCTGCCGGTCGCGGACCGCCTGCCGCAGGACGCGGATCATCCGCTCGTCGCCCTTGACGACCGCGGCGGGGTCGCGGGTGTCCGTCGCGCGCACGCCGGGGAAGAGGTCGCCGAGCGTGTGCAGCACCACGTCGGTCTCGCCGAGGGACGGGAGCACCTGGCTGATGTAGCGCAGGAACGTGGCGTTCGGGCCGATGACCAGGACGCCGCGGCGCTCGAGGGTGCGGCGGTGGGTGTAGAGGAGGTAGGCGGCGCGGTGCAGCGCGGCGACGGTCTTGCCGGTCCCCGGGCCACCCTGGACGACGAGGACGCCGGGCAGTTCGGCGCGGATCACCCGGTCCTGCTCGGCCTGGATGGTCGCGACGACGTCGGCCATGCGGCCGGTGCGCGCCGAGGAGACCGCCGCGATGAGCGCGGCCTCGCCGGAAAGAGTGCTTTTGTCTTTGTCGGACAGTTTGTCCAGGTCGAATACCTCGTCATCGACGCCGGTAACGACGCGCTGTCTCGTGTAGATGTGGCGGCGACGGACCAGGCCGACCGGGTTCCGCGGCGTCGCGGCGTAGAAAGGCCGTGCGGCGGGGGCGCGCCAGTCGATCAGCTTCAGATCGTAATCGTCATCGCGCAGGCCAATCCGGCCGATGTAAAGAGTGCTTTGCGTATCGTCGTCCGTGCGGCCGAAGCACAGTCCGCGCTCGGTCAGGTTGAGCTGGGCTATTCGCTTCTCGTGCTCGGCCGCGGAAACGTCACGCTCCAGGCGTGCCTGGTGAGTGCCGCCGGCACCGCCCCTGGCACGGACGCTCGTCAGTTCCGCCTCGCTGCGCTCTCGCGCCTGGTCAAGCAGGCCGTAGAGCATCGTCACGTATTCTTGCTCCGCCCTGACCGCTCCGGCGTAACCGGTCGCTTCGCCAGGGCTTTCCGCTTCGCTTTCCGCGGCCGGATCTGAATCCGTTTGACGAATTGCCATAATGGTTGATATACTCCTGGGAGCCGGTATTTACTGGCTTTTTTCTTGCCTTGGCGGATTAGCAATCGTACCACGGCCGCTTTACGTGCAATTCACCGCTCCGGCCCGGCGCACCCCCCCTTCCGCTGTGCGCGGCCGCTGGCGCTACTCCACTCGCGGCCAGCGTCAATGTGACGTCACCGACCTCGTGCTCGCCCGCGGCCCGCGCCTAGGATGGACAGTCATAGCTGGGAGGAGCTGACTATGCCTGAGCGCGTGGAGATCACCGGGCCCACCGAGGAACGGTACGTCGAGATTCTGTCCCCCAGGGCGCTGGAGCTGCTCGTAATGCTCCACGATGCCCTCGCGGACCGGCGGGCCGAGGCCCTGGCGGCCCGGAGGAGGCGGCAGGTTCAGTTGTCCGGCGGTGCGATGCTCGACTTCCTGCATGAGACCGAGCACATTCGCGCCGACGACTCGTGGCGGGTGGCGCCCCCGGCGCCCGGGCTCGTTGACCGGCGGGTGGAGATCACCGGGCCGACCGATCAGAAGATGACGATAAACGCACTCAATTCCGGGGCGAACGTCTGGCTGGCCGACTTCGAGGACGCCAACACGCCGCTGTGGTCCAACATGATCGAGGGACAGCTCAACCTCAAGGACGCGCTCGACCGGACGATTGATTTCACGAGCGAGGAGGGCAAGTCCTACGCGCTCAACCCCGACGACACCCTGGCGACGATCGTGATGCGCCCGCGCGGCTGGCACCTGGACGAGAAGCACATCCTCATCGACGGCCGGCGGGCCTCGGGCAGCCTCACCGACTTCGCGCTCTACATGGCCGCCTCCGCGCAGCGCCAGCTCGACAAGGGCAAGGGACCGTACTTCTACCTGCCGAAGATGGAGTCCCACGTCGAGGCCAGGCTGTGGAACGACGCGTTCAACATCGCGCAGGACTACCTGGGCATCCCGCGCGGCACCATCAGGGCCACGGTGCTGATCGAGACGATACCCGCGGCGTTCGAGATGGAAGAGATCCTGTACGAGCTCAGGGAGCACAGCGCGGGACTGAACGCGGGACGCTGGGACTACCTGTTCTCGATCATCAAGAAGTTCCGCACCCGCGGCAGGGAATTCGTGCTGCCCGAGCGGAACGCCGTCACGATGACCGCGCCGATGATGCGCGCCTACACCGACCTGCTGGTGCAGACCTGCCACAAGCGCGGCGCGTTCGCGATGGGCGGCATGGCCGCGTTCATCCCGTCGCGCCGCGACCCGGAGGTGAACAAGGTCGCGCTCGCCAAGGTCCGCGACGACAAGACACGCGAGGCCGGCGACGGGTTCGACGGCTCCTGGGTGGCGCACCCCGACCTGGTCCCCGTGTGCAAGGAAGTGTTCGACTCGTTCCTCGGCGACAGGCCGAACCAGCTGGACAAGCAGCGCCCCGACGTCTCCGTCACCGCGCGGGACCTGCTGGCGGTGGACAAGACTCCCGGCGGCGTCACCGAGGCGGGGCTGCGGAGCAACATCTCCGTCGCGCTGCAGTACCTGGCCGCCTGGCTGGGCGGCAACGGCGCGGTCGCGATCTTCAACCTGATGGAGGACGCGGCCACCGCGGAGATCTCCCGGTCGCAGATCTGGCAGTGGGTACACAACGACGTCATCCTCGACGACGGGCCGCTGGTGACAAAGGACGTGGTCGAGCGCATGATCGATGAAGAGCTGGCGAAGATCCGCGAGCTCGCAGGCGATGGATTCGACGCGGCCAGGTACGGCCAGGCGGTCGCGCTGTTCACCGAGGTGGCGCTCGCGGACTCGTTCGCCGAGTTCCTGACGCTGCCCGCGTACGAACGCATGCCGTAGGAAGGGGGCACGGCCTCATGGTCGACACTGCCGCGCGCTCCACCACCAAGGCCGCCACGCTCGCGGCGGCGATGCGGGAGATCTGCGGCCGCGCCGACGTGCTCACCGACCCGCTTGAGCTGCGGACCTACGAGTGCGACGGGCTCACCTCGCACCGCACCGTGCCCGCGCTCGTCGTGCTGCCGGAGACCGCGGCCGAGGTCGCCGCGGTCGTACGGGTCTGCGCCGCGGCCGGCGTGCCGTTCGTGGCGCGCGGCAGCGGCACCGGGCTGTCCGGCGGCGCCGTGCCGCACGCCGAGGGCGTGCTCATCGTCATGTCGCGAATGCGCCAGGTGCTTGAGATCGACCCGGTGTCGCGGCGCGCGGTCGTCGAGCCAGGCGTGACGAACCTGTCGGTGACCCAGGCCGCGTCGCCGTACGGCCTCTTCTACGCGCCCGACCCGTCGTCCCAGGTGGTCTGCTCGGTGGGCGGCAACGTCGCCGAGAACTCCGGCGGCGCGCACTGCCTCAAGCACGGCTTCACGGTCAACCACGTGCTCGGCCTTGAGATCGTCACCCCGGCAGGCGAGCTGACCTGGCTCGGCGACGGCACGGGCGTGACCTCCGGTTATGACCTGCTCGGCGCGTTCACCGGCTCGGAGGGCACGCTCGGCATCGTCACCAAGATCGTCGTCAAGCTGACCCCGGCCCCCGAGGCGGTGCACCTGGTGCTCGCCGCCTACGACTCCCTGGAGGCGGGCGGGCGCGCGGTCACCGACATCATCGGCGCCGGGATCGTGCCGGCGGCGATCGAGATGATGGACGCGCTGGCCATCGAGGCGGCCGAGGCCGCGGTGCACTGCGGCTACCCGGAGGGCGCGTCGGCGGTCCTGCTCGTCGAGCTTGACGGCCCCGCCGCCGAAGTCGAGGCGGAACTCGCGACCGTCCGCGCCCTCTGCGAGCGCGCGGGCGCGCGGGAGATCCGGGCGGCGGACGACCCCGCCCAGCGGGCGGGGATCTGGGCCGGCCGCAAGTCGGCGTTCGCCGCGGTCGGGCGCCTCTCCCCCGCCTACATCGTGCAGGACGGCGTGGTGCCGCGCACCGCGCTCGGCGACGTCTTGGCGCGAATCGCCAAGCTGTCGGCGGAGACGGGCATCCGGGTCGCGAACGTGTTTCACGCCGGCGACGGGAACCTGCACCCGCTGGTGCTCTACAACGACGCCGTGCCAGGCGAGGCCGAACGGGCGGAAATGGTCTCAGGGGCCATCCTCGACACGTGCATCGAGTACGGCGGGTCGATCACCGGCGAGCACGGCGTCGGGGTGGATAAATCCCGCTATATGCCGAAAATGTTCAGCGCGGAGGACCTGGACACCATGCAGCTCGTCCGCTGCGCCTTCGACCCCGCCTCGCTGTGCAACCCAGGCAAGATCTTCCCCACCCCGCGGCTCTGCGGCGAGGTCCCAGGTCACCGCCGCGGTCCCCGTCCCGCCAGCGCGAGCGGCGCGGAGATCTTTTAATGAGATCCCGAACGAGTGCGGCTTCCTCGGTCACGCAAGCCGTCTTTGCCAGGGCGGCGGCCACGAGTACTGG
>Ga0210389_10004775_pt1 | contig 10510 bp, 11 predicted proteins | sample IncBWH28OmetaG_FD_160127 | JGI IMG/M metagenome (GOLD analysis project Ga0210389, IMG submission 160127) | Forest soil microbial communities from Barre Woods Harvard Forest LTER site, Petersham, Massachusetts, United States - Inc-BW-H-28-O ...
CCCGACAGCGGACCACCACAAACGGGCCAGGCGCCACGACCCTGGTCAGCGAGCACCCGCTCAGCGACCGCGATCTGCTGGTCCTTGGTGGCCAGCTGGGCCGACGGAGCGAACTCGCCGCCGCCGTGGGAGGACCAGGTACTTGCGGTGAACTGGACACCGCCGAAATACCCGTTGCCGGTGTTGATGCCCCAGTTGCCGCCCGACTCGCAGCGGGCTACCTGATCCCACTCCCCGTCAGTGGCAGCGGCGGCCTGGCCGGCCATGGCGATGCTGCCGCCGCCAAGTACTGCCCCGGTGAAGGCAATCTTGGCGACGCTGATGCTCGAAGTTGTGGGCTTACGGTGACGTCCACTCATATGCGCCGCGATATTCCTCTCGTGACGCGCCTGCGAGGTCAGCTGTCGGGTTCGGGTTAGAGAGGCCACCCGGCCGATGTCGTGCTTCGCATGGAAGCGACACCGACTTCACCCCAAGGAACCGCTGGCGGCTCCAGTCCGATCTCGGTGGACCGGTGGGTCCCCCGCCTCCATCCAATTGCCGTGCCCCCGGCCTATTGGATGGAGCTCGGCGCGATAGGGAGGGGGAGGAACGCACTCTGGGTTGGCGAGCCTTCGGAGAAGGTAGCGGTTTCTGTTGGGCTCGTCACCTTGAGGCGAACCAGGTGTTTCCCCCACGGTTACCTGCGAAAACCCGTGAAACACCGGCAGTTTGCGCAGGTCATAGCATGCGAGACCCAAGCGTGTCCGGGTCGTTATCGTTCCGTTACGTGAGATATGTCACATTTTTAGCCGCCGGCGAAGGGCGGTAGCACATCGATCGTGTCACCGGAGCGCAACATTGTGGTCTCGTCGCGGACTGCGATCCCCTCACGGAGGTATGAGCACCGGCTCAACACCGTGGCGAGACGGCTTCCCCGGATCGCGAGCCTGTCGACCAGCTCGGCCACCGTGGTGTCCGGCCGCACCACCAGCGTTTCCCATTCCGTGCCCGCGGCCTCGCATGCGGCGGCGAAGTAGCGGACCGTCACCTGGATCCCCTCTGCCTCGGCGGCGGTTTGACCCGTGGGGCTAGCCACCGATGGCGCTCATCGGGCGGTCGGGCTGGATGAAGTTGGGGTGGTTGATGCCGTGGCCCGCGGGCTTGGCCCACATCGCGGCGCGCCAGGCCGCCTCGATCGTGTCGTCCCGCGCACCGCCCCGCAGCAGTCCGCGAAGGTCTGTCTCCTCCGCCGAAAACAGGCAGCTGCGGATTTGGCCGTCGGCCGTGAGCCGGGTGCGATCGCACGTCGAGCAGAAGGCGTGCGACACCGACGCGATGAGGCCGAACTTTCCGCTGGGCGTGTTCGGGCCCGTGTCGACCACCCAGAGCTCAGCCGGCGCCGAACCGCGCGGCGCCGGGTCCGGGCGCAGCCGGAAGTGCGGCCGCAGCGCCGCCAGCACGTCGTCGGCGGTCAGGGCGGCCTCCCGGCGCCATTGATGGCCGGCGTCCAGTGGCATCTGCTCGATGGCCCGCAACTGGTAGCCGTGCTCGAGGCAGAACCTGAGCAGCTCGACGACGTCCTCGCGGCCGGTTACCGCATCGAGCACGGCATTGACCTTGACCGGTGCCAGGCCCGCCTCGCTGGCGGCGGCCAAGCCGTGCAGCACCTCGGTGAGCCGGTCCCGGCGGGTGATGGCCGCGAAGTGGTCCCGGTCCACGCTGTCCAGTGACACGTTGACCCGGTCCAGGCCCGCCTGTGCGAGCGCGGTTGCCCGTCGCGCAAGTCCCACGCCGTTGGTGGTCAGCGAGATCTCGGGGCGGGGCCGCAGGCCGGCCGCCGCGGCGACCACATCTTCGAGGTGGCGTGACAACAAAGGCTCACCACCGGTGAACCGCACGCAGGTGATCCCCAGTCGGGTGACGGCGATATGCATGAGCCTGGCCAGCTCCTCGGGGCGCAGCAGCTGCTCTCCGGGCAGCCAGTCCAGGCCGTCGGCGGGCATGCAGTAAGTGCACCGCAGGTTGCAGCGATCGGTCAGCGACACCCGCAGGTCCGTGGCAACCCGCCCGTGCGTATCCAGCAGCGGACCCGCGGCGGGTGCTTGCCGTGCCCGGTCAGCGACGATGCGCCCATCCGCCGGGGCCGCCATCCGGCTGGGCACCGTCGGTACGCCCAATGCGGTCAGCGTCATGCGGGCGCCTGGGCGAATCGATGCGATGAGTCGACGGGAACGATCTGCTTGCCCAGCGGCATCAGCGACACCGGGATCAATTTGAGGTTGGCCAGCGCCAACGGAATGCCGATGATCGTGAGCGCCATTGCGACCGCGCTGACCAGATGACCGATTGCCAGCCATATGCCGAACAGCAACACCCAGATGACATTGCCTAGCAGGGCGCCGGTCCCGGCTGTCGGTTTGTCGACGATCGTGCGGCCGAAAGGCCACAGCGCGTACGAGGCGATCCGCAGCGACGCGACGCCGAAGGGGATGGTTATGACGAGTAGGAAGCTGATGAGCGCTGCGAGCACGTATCCCGCGGCCATCCAGAGGCCGCCGAACAGCAGCCAGATGACGTTCAGGACCAGGCGCATAACTCCTCCAGCGGTAGTGCCAGCCTACCGAGTAACGAGTAACGGGGGTGCTCGTCAGGCAAGCATCCGAGTAAGATCACAACTCAACAATGCGTCCTGCGCAGGCGGGGCGCTTCTTGCGTCGCCCATCCTAGTGATCCGTCAGACAAGCAGGTGAGACAGTGCCGAGCGGCAAGGTTAAGTGGTATGACGCCGAGAAGGGGTTTGGCTTCCTGTCACAGGAGGACGGCGAGGACGTCTACGTCCGCTCGTCGGCTTTGCCCGCTGGGGTCGAGGGGCTCAAGGCGGGGCAGCGGGTGGAATTCGGCGTGGCCGCCGGCCGCCGTGGACCGCAGGCGTTGAGTCTGAAGCTGATCGATCCGCCGCCCACCCTTGCCAAGACGCGCCGCGAGGCGCCCGTCGAGCACAAGCACAGTCCTGATGAGTTGCACGGCATGGTCGAGGACATGATCACGCTGCTGGAGAGCACCGTGCAGCCCGAATTGCGCAAGGGTCGCTACCCCGACCGAAAGGCCGCTCGCCGGGTCTCCGAGGTGGTCAAGGCGGTGGCCCGGGAGCTTGACTCGTAGGCTGGGCTGTGGTCGGGTTCGGAGCGGTGCAAAGATGCTCCGGGTAGTCCGCTCTAAAACCGTTCGTTTCTGTGCTGTGGTATCACGGCCAATAGACTGAGAGTCAGGAGGCGTCGATGGCGCAGCAAACACAAGTCACCGCGGAGCAAGCACGAGCGCTTGCCGAGGAGTCTCGCGAAAGTGGTTGGGATAAGCCGTCTTTCGCTAAGGAGCTGTTCCTCGGTCGTTTTCCGTTGGACCTCATTCATCCTTTTCCGAGGCCGTCCGACGCCGAACAGGCGCGGACCAGCGCGTTTCTGGGCAAACTTCGGGAGTTTCTCGACACCATCGACGGCTCGGTCATCGAGCGCGATGCCCGGATCCCCGATGAGTATGTGAAGGGCCTGGCCGAGCTGGGCTGCTTCGGCATGAAGATTCCGGCCGAATACGGCGGCTTGCACATGTCGCAGGTTGCCTACAACCGGGCGCTGATGATGGCGTCGTCCGTTCATCCCAGCCTCGGCGCGCTGCTGTCGGCTCATCAGTCGATCGGGGTGCCCGAACCGCTCAAGCTGGCCGGTACACCCGAGCAGAAGCAGAGGTTCCTGCCGCGTTGTGCGGCAGGCGCCATCACGGCGTTCCTGCTCACCGAGCCCGACGTGGGTTCCGACCCGGCCCGTCTGGCCTCCACGGCCACGGTGATCGAGGACGGCGCGGCCTACGAGCTAGAGGGCGTGAAGTTGTGGACCACCAACGGCGTGGTTGCCGAACTCCTGGTGGTCATGGCTCGGGTGCCGCGAAGTGAGGGGCACCGGGGCGGTATCAGCGCCTTCGTCGTCGAGGCCGATTCGCCGGGCATCACCGTGGAGCGGCGCAACAAGTTCATGGGATTGCGCGGCATCGAAAACGGCGTCACCAGGCTGCACCGGGTTCGGGTGCCCCGCGAGAACCTGATCGGTCGCGAGGGTGATGGTCTGAAGATCGCGTTGACCACGCTCAACGCGGGGCGGCTGTCGATACCCGCCATCGCGACGGGGTCGGCGAAGTGGTCGCTGAAGATCGCGCGCGAATGGTCGGGCGAGCGGGTGCAGTGGGGCAAACCGCTGGGCAAGCACGAAGCGGTTGCCAGCAAGATTTCGTTTATGGCCGCCACTAACTACGCGCTCGATGCGGTGCTCGAACTGTCCGCGCAGATGGCCGACGAAGGACGCAACGACATCCGGATCGAGGCCGCGCTGGCGAAACTGTGGTCCAGCGAGATGGCCTGCTTGATCGCCGACGACCTGATACAGATCCGCGGTGGCCGTGGCTACGAGACCGCCGAATCGCTCGCGGCGCGCGGGGAGCGCGCGGTACCGGCGGAGCAGTCGTGGCGGGATCTGCGGATCAACCGCATCTTCGAGGGCTCCAGCGAGATCATGAGGCTGCTGATCGCCCGGGAGGCGGTCGACGCCCACCTGACCGCCGCCGGTGACCTCGCCAAGCCCGACTCCGATTTGCGGCAGAAGGCCGCGGCGGCGGTGGGCGCCAGCGGGTTCTACGCAAAATGGCTGCCACAGCTCGTTTTCGGCGAAGGACAGCGGCCCTTGGCCTACCACGAGTTCGGTCGGCTGGCGTCCCACCTGAGATTCGTCGAGCGCTCCTCGCGCAAGCTGGCCCGCAACACCTTCTATGGGATGGCGCGCTGGCAGGCCGATCTGGAATTGAAGCAAGGATTCCTGGGACGCGTCGTCGATATCGGTGCGGAGCTGTTCGCCATGTCCGCCGCGTGCGTCCGGGCCGAGGCTCAGCGGGCGGCTGATCCGGTTGTCGGCCGGCAGGCCTACGAGCTGGCCGAAACGTTCTGCGAGCAAGCGACCCTGCGGGTCGAGGCGTTGTTCCACGGGTTGTGGTCCAACACCGACAGCAGCGACGTTCGGCTGACCGATGCGGTGCTGGAAGGCCGCTACACCTGGCTGGAGGACGGGATCGTCGACCAGTCCGAGGGCACCGGTCCGTGGATCACGCACTGGGAGCCGGAGGCTTCGGCCGAGACCAATTTGGCCCGACGATTTCTGACGGTCCACGTCCCAAGCTAGGCGCACCCGCAAGGCAATGTCGATCCGCGGAAGTGGTTGCGCGGCAAGCGGTTCGACGTCGGTGGGGGTTGGTCTCTCCAGCTAGCGCTGGCAGTGAGGAGAATCGTCGTCATGACTTCCTACGTTGCCCCGGCGGGCGAATTCACGCGCGATACCAACTACATCTCCACCCGGATCACCGCCGACGGGCGTGACGGTTATCCGGTGGAGCCGGGGCGGTATCGGCTGGTCGTGGCCCGCGCATGCCCGTGGGCCAACCGCGCGATCATCGTCCGGCGCTTGCTGGGGCTGGAAGATGTCCTCTCCATTGGGTTTTGCGGCCCCACCCACGACGAGCGGAGTTGGACGTTCGACCTGGACCCGGGCGGCGTCGACCCAGTGCTGAAAATCCCGCGGTTGCAGGACGCGTATTTCAAGCGCATCCCCGACTACCCCAAAGGCATCACCGTCCCGGCGATCGTCGACGTGCTCACCGGCGCGGTGGTCACCAACGATTTCGCGCAGATGACGCTGGATTTCTCCACCGAGTGGGTCGCCTACCACCGCGACGGCGCGCCGCAGCTGTACCCCGAACCGCTGCGCGCCGAAATCGACCAGGTGAGCCGGCGGATCTACACCGAGATCAACAACGGTGTATATCGCTGCGGATTCGCCGGCACTCAGCAGGCCTACGAAGCGGCTTACGACCGGCTGTTCACCGCGTTGGATTGGGTCAGTGACCGCCTGAGAAACCAGCGATACCTGGTGGGCGACACCATCACCGAGGCAGACGTGCGGCTCTTCACCACGCTGGCTCGCTTCGACCCCGTCTACCACGGGCACTTCAAGTGCAATCGAAGCAAACTCAGCGAAATGCCGGTGCTGTGGTCCTACGCGCGTGACTTATTCCAGACGCCGGGTTTCGGCGACACGGTCGATTTCGTGCAGATCAAGCAGCACTACTACATCGTGCACGCCGACATCAACCCAACCGGAATCGTGCCCAAGGGCCCGGACCTGGCCGACTGGCTGGGTCCACACGGTCAGGAAGCATTGGGAGGCAGGCCTTTCGGAGAGGGCACTCCGCCGGGGCCGCCGCGCGACGGCGAGCGCGTCCCAGCCGATCACGGCGCGTAGCGTCGTCCGGTGGTTGGTTAGAAGGTCAGTCGCACTGACCATTCCGCGTGCGGAACGGCGCGGACTGTGGTGGCGTCACTCGGTTGGCTGTCGTCGACCACCAGCGTCAGCAACTGCACGACTATCCCGGTCAGCCGCCCGCGCTGTGGGTCGACCGAGGGGATGGTGACCGCGAACCGCGTGCCCGGCCGAAACATCGTGGTGGTGGTGTTGGCGGGGTCCTCATACACCTGCAGCAAACGCCACGGTGCACGCGAAATGGCCTCGGGCACGGAGAGTTGCACCGGAAAGTCTCCGTTGAACGGAAGCTCGCCCTGGGTCTGGGGTGCCTGGCAGTCGTTCAGATCGAGCACATTGCAATAGAGATACGGCCCTACCCGGGTCAGGTGCCCGTGCGAATACGCGCTGATTTCGGGTTGCTGTGGACCGGCGGGGCGTGCGAGCAGCCACGCTCCGACCCCAGCGGCCGCGGCCAGCAGCACCACCACCACCGCGAGGAGCACGGCCCCACCGCGCTTCATTCCGGCACCGCCGCCGGCCGGCCGGCGCCCTGCCGCAGCCCCTCCTGCTCGACCATGACGGGCCGATTGCCTCCGAGGCCCGGAATCAACGAGTCGCCGCGGAAGCTGACGAGGGTCTGCGCCAACCCAAGGATCAGCAGGGCGCTGACCGCGGTGAAGCCGACCCACAATTCGGTGTAGACCAAGACGCCCAGCGCCCCGCCGAGCACCCACGCCAGCTGCAGCGTCGACTCCGAGCGCCCGAACCCGGATGCCCGCGACTCCTCAGGCAGATCGTGTTGCAACGAGGCGTCGAGTGAGGCCTTCGAAATGGCGCTTGACCCCGAGGTGACCAGGGTGGCGATCACGGCCACCATGAGGTTGCCCGCCACCGACGCCGCCACCGCGACCGCGGACACCGCCACTGTGCAGCGCACCACCAGCACGGCCGGCCTGCCCAGTTGCAGGCGTGCACTGGTGAAATTGCCGGCGAAGTTGCCGATCGCGGCCGCGGCGCCGATCACACCCAGCATGCCCAGCTGGACCCAGCCGTTGGCCTGGTGTGCCTTGGCGACAAACGCCGGGTACAAGAACAGGAAGCCCACCATCACCTTGATCGTGCAATTACCCCACAACGAGGTGATGATGTTGCGGCCCAGCGGTTGTCTCAATGTTCCGCTGACCTTCTTGACCTCTTCGGGCCAGTGCCCCAGACGCCCCCATCGCCGCGGCTGCTCGCTGTCGCGGTGGTAGCTCAAGGTCGCCGGCACCTCACCCTCGGTGACCTCGACCCAACGCGGAATCCGCATCGACAGAAAGACGCCGGCGATCGTGATGGCGACAACGACGAACAGCGCGCCGGGCAGCTTGAACAGGTGGGTGCAGACGTACTCGACCCCGGCGGCGATGGCGCCCCCCGCGATAGTGCCGCCCAGCAGGCCGAACACGGTCAGCCGGGAATTGACCCGCACGAGATCGATGGTCGGCGGCATCACCCGCGGTGTCACCGCGCTGCGCAGCACGCTGAACGACTTTGAGAACACCATCATCGCCAGCGCGCACGGGTAGAGGACCATCGACGGAAAGCTGCCGGCGGCACCGTCGTAGTTCGTGATCAACACCACCGCCAACACGGTGCGGAGAGCGAACGACAGCGCCAGCGCGACGCGCCGGCCATGCTGCAGCCGGTCCAGCGCCGGACCGATGAGCGGCGCGATCACCGCGAAGGGCGCAATGGTGATCAACAGGTACAGCGCCACTTTGGACTTGCTCTCCCCGCTGGCCGCGGCGAAGAACAGGGTGTTGGCCAGCGCAACGGTCATTGCGGAGTCAACCGCGAAGTTCGCGACGACCGGCCACGTCAGCGCCGTCAGACCCGACTTGTCGGCGCCGTCGGCGGTTGCGGCCCGCTGCACCATCCAGTACATCCGCGAACCCATCTCGCGGCTTCGCTGCGCCGCGGCGCGGGTGACGGTGATGCGCTCGCCGGGGGCAGGGCCAGGTGGCTGCGCACCGTTACCGCGGTCCGGCTCCGGCTCCTGGCCCAGCGGCGGGAGATAGCGGTTGGCGCTCGGCATCGGCGATGGTCGGCGCGTTCGGCGGTAGTCAGGGTCATCGGCAGGGTAGTTGGCCATTCCCGGATGCTGGGTGGCCGACCCGTTACGGGTATCGCCGCTCGGGTGGGAGGCCACCCGGGCGGGATCCTCACGCCGCCGTCCAGACACGAATCGATTCTCCCCTATGCCGACTCCGTGCGTCTGCAGGTACGGGGTGTGGCTCGCCAACCTAGTATTGGAGGCGCATTGCAGAGAGGGGACATTGTGACCGCACCCACCGAGGAACCCGGCGCGACGAGCGTGGCCGAGTCGCCCGCGGAGTTGACGGCGGTGCTCACGGGTGCGGTCGGGCTGGCCAGGGCGGCCGTCGAGGAGTTCAGCGGCCTGGAGGCGGTCGGGGACCATCTGGGCGTCAGCTTCGAAGATCCAAACGCCGCCACCCACCGGTTCCTGGCGCATCTGCCCGGCTACCAGGGCTGGCAGTGGGCCGTCGTCGTCGCCGCCTACCCAGGTACTGAGCACGTCACCATCAGCGAAGTGGTGCTCATTCCCGGGCCGACTGCGTTATTGGCGCCTGACTGGGTGCCCTGGGAGCAACGTGTGCGGCCTGGGGATTTGAGTCCTGGAGACCTGCTGGCGCCGGCGGCGGACGACCCACGGTTGCTGCCCGGCTACACCGCCAGCGGCGACCCGCAGGTCGACGACGTCGCCGCCGAAATCGGGTTGGGCCGGCGCTGGCTGCTAAGCGCCCTGGGCCGCACCGAGGCTGCCGAGCGATGGCACACCGGGGAGTACGGTCCCGATTCGGCGATGGCCCGCTCCACCAAACGCGTGTGCCGCGACTGCGGCTTTTTCCTGCCGCTGGCCGGATCGCTCGGCGCGATGTTCGGGGTATGCGGCAACGAGCTGGCCGCCGACGGGCGTGTTGTGGACAAGCAATACGGATGCGGTGCCCATTCCGACACTCCGGCCCCTGCGGGGACCGGGTCGCCGATTTACGAGCCCTACGACGACGGCGTGCTCGACATCGTGGAGACGTCATCGGAGTCTCTGGTCGAATCGGCGGATCTTACGGAGTCCCAGCCCGAGCCGCCTGAATCGTCGGAGCCTCCGCCCGAGCCGGTGAACTCGCCGGACTAGCCTTTCTCGGCGGCGGCCTTGATGTTTGCCAACGAGGTGTTCATGCCGTCGAGCAATTCGCGTTCGAAGTTCGCGGTCCCACCCAAGAGCGCATTCACCCCGAGGCTGGAGATTGCGCTAACGCCGTTTTCGGCGTGACGACTCTCAGTCAGCCGGGTGCCCTGGCCGTTCGGCTCGAGTTCGTAGCTCCAGATGGTGCGGTTGGTGTCGACCCGGAACGCCAGCTTCTTCTCCGGGATGACCTCGACGACGGTGCAGGTGGTAGGCCAGAACAAACGGTGGCGGCGGTTGAGGTTGACGGTGCGGGTGCCCGCGCGCAGCGGACCTAAGGGCTTCATCCAGCGGCATTGCGGGCTCCATGCCGGCATCCGCCGAAAATCGGATATCAATGCCCAGACTCTCGACACCGGTGCGTTGATGTCGACTTGGGTTTGCAGCAGCGGCGCTACCATTTGCTCCTCCGTGATTCTGCGAAAGCTATTTGCGGTCGAGGTAGGTTTCGAGTCCGGATTGTGCGCCCCGCGCGCCGCGGCGCGCGGCGGCAAGCTGCCACACGAAGATGCTGGTACCGATCAGCCCGACGCCCAGCCCGCCCAACGTCACGGAGCGCCAACTCTGCAGGGCAGGTACGACGAACGCGAGAACCGCGCAGATCAGCCAGCCCAGGAAGCCGACCGCGATGAAGGGCCACACCTCGAGCAGCGCCGGCGGCAGGGCCGGCGGCACACGGCTCTCGGGAGGCTCTTCAGACATCCCGATCAACATAGCCCGGCGACGATGCAGGGCGCCGTGCGGCCTGAGGTGGGGGTACCGCCCGCTTGCGGGGGAGAGGGGGGCGGTTGAAATGAGCCCGGCGACGATGCAGGCCGCCGTGCGGCCTGAGGTGGGGGTACCGCCCGCTTGCGGGGGAGAGGTGGGCGATTGAAATGAGTCCGGCGTCCGCGGGAGCGTTCCGGCGAAATTTGCCGCAGGTCGGTGGAAGGACCGAAGTCGGTCG
>Ga0210389_10004776_pt1 | contig 10510 bp, 10 predicted proteins | sample IncBWH28OmetaG_FD_160127 | JGI IMG/M metagenome (GOLD analysis project Ga0210389, IMG submission 160127) | Forest soil microbial communities from Barre Woods Harvard Forest LTER site, Petersham, Massachusetts, United States - Inc-BW-H-28-O ...
AATCGCGGAGCGGCAGCTCGCGTCGACAAATGCGTTTCAGTCGAACGTCAGTGGCGCCGGCAATTTTCTCGGCGGACTGTTCGCCAGCGAAGACTACGACTGGGTTGACCGGAGAATCGGCGCGGTCGGCCTCTCGCGCGAACTCGGTACGAGCCATTCGTCGGCCGTGCGTGTTGAAGTCGGCTACGGCTCCGACGACGGATTCTCGAAGCAACTCACGCGCGGTTTGATTGCCGGCACCTTTCGGCCGAATCAGGAAGTCGATCCGGGTACGTACGTCCGCAGCGGCGTCTCACTGGAGGTCGGGCGAAACGTGCTGAACAGTCCGATCTCGTCGGGGCTTGGCTATATCGTTTCGTACGAGCGCGGCGACGGCACGATCAGCTGGCAGAAAACAGAGATCCAGACCCTCGCGCAGAAAATGGTGGGACGGTTCGTGTTCGCGGCGCGTGTCGACGCGGCGTACGTCGCCGGATCCAACATTCCGTCGCAGCAGCTGATTGAAATCGGTGGAGTCGAAGGACTTCCCGGATACGATTACAAAGCGTTCGCCGGAAATGAAGCAGTCATCGCGCGGTCCACGGTCGTGTGGCTGCTGCCGTTTTTTTCCGCGCCGATTCATCTGGGCAAACTGATCGTCCCCGGCGTCTCGCCGCAGCCGCAGATCGGTTTGTTCACCGGCATCACGGCAGCGACCGCCGAGGCACAGCCCGTACTCAACCGCCTCGACCGGGTCACGACGGACGGGTGGCGGTCGACGCTGGATTTTCGCCTGCGTTTCTTCGGCGGAACGGTGAGCGCCGGCATGGCGCGCGCGATCGATCACAACGGCAAGTGGATGTTCGTGATCGGGATCGGACCGCAGCTGTGATGAACGCCGTCCAGTTCTCCGTCTCGCGGTTGACCGCGTGGGTGTCCGACGACGGCGAGCCGCGGCTCGACCAGATGGCGCCGATGCTGCGGCGCCACGCGGGCCGCCTCGGACGGATGGCGTGCGACGTGGCATATCGCGTGCTCGACGGCGCACGCGACGTGCCGATGGTTTTCTGCTCGCGATACGGCGAGGTCGGGCGTTCTGTCGATCTTCTTTCGGCGCTCGCAGAAGGCACGCCGCTGTCGCCGACATCGTTCGGACTCTCCGTGCACAACGCCGTGGGCGGGCTGTTCTCGATCGCGCGGCACGATACCGCGAACTGCATTGCGCTCGCCGGCGGCGACGAATCGGCGGAGTATGGAATCGTGGAGAGTTGCGGCCTGCTGGCCGAGGGCGCCACGAATGTGCTGCTCGTTGTCGCGGACTGCCCGCTCCCCGCGGTCTACGATCGATATGCCGATGTCATGCGCGCGACGTACGCGTGGGGATGCCTGATACAGCCGGCACGCGGCGACGCGTACTCGCTGCGCTGGACGGCGGCGCGCGCAAGCGAGGACCGTGGACTGCGGATGCCGGCCGCGCTGTCCACGCTGCGATTCATGCTCGGCGGATTGCGTGAGTACCGCAACGACGCCCGTGATTTGCAATGGGACTGGAGCCGCAATGCTTGAGCGCGTGAATCGCCAATGGCGCGTGTTCGCCACCGGTTTCAGCTTTCTGGTCTTCGGGATCGGCGGGCTGATCCTCGGAGCCATCGTGTTTCCGCTGTTGCGCTTGCTGGTGCCGGACGGACCGCGGCGACACAGCATCTCGCGGAGCATTCTCCGCGGTGCGTTTCGTTTTTTTGTCGAGCTGATGCGCGCCGTGGGAGTCCTCTCGTACGAGCTGATCGGTTTCGATCGTCTCGAGCGCCGCGGGCTGCTGATTCTCGCAAATCATCCCTCGCTGATCGACACGGTGTTCGTGCTCGCGTTTGCGCGCGGCTGCAACTGTGTCGTGAACTCGGCGCTGTCGAAAAATCCGTTCACGCTCGGAGCCGTTCGCGCGGCCGGATACCTGAAGAGCGATTCGGGGATCGCGGTGATTGCGGATTGCATTGCCGAGCTCGAACGCGGAGGGAACGTCCTCATTTTTCCGGAAGGAACGCGGACGCCGCTCACCGGTGACATCCAGCTTCGACGGGGAGCCGCGAACATTGCGGTTCGCGGCAATCGCGATATCACGCCGGTGGTGATCCGCTGCACCCCGCGCACGCTGACCAAGGGCGAGAAATGGTGGCGTGTGCCGCCCCGCCGCGCGGAGTACGTCCTCGAAGTTCTCGATGACATCCACGTGGCGCCGCTCTGCGCAGACTCGTCCGAACCCGCGCTCGCCGTGCGACAGCTGACCGCCGCACTCGAGCAGTACTTCAAGATGGAGATTCGCACCGATGCAGTCGCCTGAAGATGAAGTGAAGCAGTTGATCATCGATGCCCTGCAGCTCGAGGACATCACGCCTGCGGACATCGACACCGATGCCCCGCTCTTCGTTGATGGACTGGGACTGGATTCGATCGACGCGCTCGAGCTCGGCGTCGCCATTCGAAAACGGTACAACATCCAGTTGAGCGGAGACTCGGAAGCGTCGCGGCAGCATTTCGCGTCGGTGCGCGCGCTTACGGCACTGATCGCGAGTCAGACACCGGCCACGGTGCCGCAATGACACAGATGACACACGACGAGATCTATGAAATGATCGTCGACGGCCTGCACACGACATTTCAGCTCGACCGCGCGAAGATCACGATCGACGCCAATCTGTATTCGGACCTGGACATCGACAGCATCGATGCCGTTGACCTCGCCGTGAAGCTGCAGCAGGCGACCGGGAAGCGCATCACGCCCGATGTGTTCAAGACGGTGCGCACGGTGCGCGATCTCGTGAACGCGGTGGACGTTCTGCTCCAGTCGGACGGAACACAGGTCGAACGTTCTGTCGCGCCGACCCGCACTTGAGGCCGGGCGGCTGCTGAGCCGTCTGTCGGGCGCCGCCGGTGGCGGCGACGCTGTCGCATGGCGCGGAACGGTACGCGTCGACGAGACGGCGTTTCGCGCGCGCGTAGCGGGCTGGACGATCGCATTCGCCGAACGTTCCGTGCAGCAGGTCGCGCTCTTCGAGCCGGACGGTGCGGAGTTTGCCGCCGCGCTGATGGGCGCGTGGCAGGCGCGGAAAACCGTGCATCTTCCGGCAGACACGCTTCCCGCAACATGCCGCGGCCTCGCAACGCAGGGCGTGGTATTCGCCGGCGGATTCCCTGTTGCGCTTGCACCGGTGGCATCGCCTGCCGACGGCGACGCGGCGCACGCATTCGCCGCGCTCGATGCCGATGCTCCCGCGGTTGTGGTCCACACGTCGGGCTCGACGGGCGAGCCTCAGGCACTGCCGAAGAAACTGTCCCAACTCGCCGCTGAAGTCATCGCGCTCGAACGGCAGTTTGGCGAACAGGTTCGCGATGCCGAACTGTTCGTCGCGACGGTTTCGCATCAGCACATCTACGGCCTGCTCTTCAAGATTCTTTGGCCGCTCTCCGCACGACGGCCGTTTCTCGCCGAGAGCGTTGCATATCCCGAACAACTCGCGGTTCAGCTTGCCGAACGGCGCTCGGTGCTCGTTTCGAGTCCGGCGCATCTGAAACGGCTTCCTGATTCGATCGACTGGACCCCCGCGTCGCACTCGGTGCGCGCCATTTTCTCTTCGGGCGGCCCGCTCGGGATCGATGCCTCCGCGAATGTCGAGCGGTTGATCGGACAGGCGCCGCTCGAGGTCTATGGAAGTTCCGAGACAGGCGGGATCGCGTGGCGGCAGTGCTCAGGCGGACTCGAAAGCCGGTGGACGCCGCTGCCCGGGGTTGAAGTCCGCGCTCAGAGTGACACGCTCTCAGTGCGCTCGGAGCACCTCTCGAATGCGGCGTGGTTCGCCACCGCCGACTGCGGAACGCTGCATGATGACGGAACGCTCGCGCTGACGGGTCGCGCGGATCGTATCGTGAAAGTCGAGGGAAAGCGCGTTTCTCTCACGGCAATCGAGCGTGCGCTCGCCGCCTCGCCGTTGGTGAGCGCCGTGCGCGTGCTGCCGTTTGCGACGGGCCGCGACGAACTCGGCGCGATCGTGGTTCCGACCGACGAGGGATGGACCGTGCTGCGCGCATCAGGCCCCGCCGCGTTGAGCGGCCGCCTGCGGGCGCTGCTCGCGGACTCCGTCGATCGCGTCGCGCTTCCGCGGCGCTGGCGCTGGGTTGATGCACTGCCGGGCGACTCGCAGGGGAAGGTGACGCATGCGGCGCTCGCCCGCATCTTCGCCGCACGCGCGCCCATCATGCCGCAGTTCGATCTCATCAGTCAGTCCGGCGAGAGCGCCGTCGTCGAGCTGCAGCCGCCGGCCACGCTGATCTATTTCGACGGGCACTTCGACGACGCACCGATCCTGCCCGGCGTCGTGCAGGTCGACTGGGCGATCGAAGTCGGACGCAGGATGTTCGGTTTTACCGGCGGCTTCCTGCGCATGGAAGCGCTCAAGTTCCACCGCATTTTCCAGCCCGGCGGCGCGATGCGCCTTCAACTCGATTGGCGCGCCGAACGTGCGGTGCTGACCTTCGGTTTCTCGTCGACGGCGGGGCGCCACTCGAGCGGCCGCATTTTCTTTGCGGACTAAAGCGACGCTCATGACCTTTCTCCCTTCGGTCGTCATCCCGGTGTTCAATCACGACAGCGTGATTTCCGCGCGCGTGGACACCGTGCTCGCGCTCGGACTCCCGTGCATTCTCGTCGACGACGGCAGCGAGCCCGTGTGTGCCGCGGCGCTCACGCAACTCGCCGCCGCGCATGCCGGCCGCGTGACACTCGTCCGCCACGCGCGTAATCGCGGCAAAGGTGCGGCGGTCATGAGCGGCATTTCGCGCGCGGATGAGCTCGGGTACAGCCACGCACTGCAGATAGACGCGGACGACCAACACGCGGCCGGTGACATCCCCGCGTTTCTCGATCTCGCGCGCAGACATCCGGCGGCGATTATCGCCGGTCAGCCGATCTTCGACGAATCGGTTCCGGCGGCGCGACTCTATTTTCGCTACCTCACACACATTCTCGTGTGGATCGACACGATGTCGCTGGACATTCGCGACTCGATGTGCGGCTTTCGCGTGTATCCGGTCGCGCCCGTCCTCGCGCTGTCGCGCCGCGTGTCGCTCGGCAATCGCATGGATTTCGACAGCGAAATCCTGGTGCGGTCATGGTGGGAGGGGACGGAGATCATCAGCCATCGCACGCAGGTCCGCTATCCGCGCGACGGAGTCTCTCATTTCCGAATGTTTCGCGACAACGTCTTTATGACGCGAATGCACATCCGCCTGCTGCTCGGCATGCTCGTGCGCTCGCCGCGGCTCATCTCGCGCCTGGTCACGCGTCAGGCGACGCGCATAGCCGCGCGAGACCAGACGGTACAATGAGAAGCCGGCACTGGGCACAGATCCCCGAAGTCACGTTCGTCACCGGGATCAAGTTTCTCTTCTTCGTCTTCCGCCTCGGCGGACGCTGGTCGTTCCGGGTGTTGATCTACCCGGTGGTGCTCTACTACGCGCTCAGCAATCCGTTCGCGCGGATCTCGTCCAGAAAGTATCTCGCACGAGTATACCGCTCACTCGGCCGCGACGCGCACGAGGTGAACGCGCGGCTCGTGTTCCGGCATTTCGTGGCGTTCGCCGAATGCATCCTCGACAAAGTGCGCGTGTGGGGCGGGCAGGCCGCGTTTCGCGAGCTCGTGTTCCACGATCAGCACGTTGTCAGCGAGGAAATCTCGAACGGACGCGGCGGCCTGATCATCACGACGCATCTCGGCAACATGGAGATGACGCGCGGGCTGTTGAAGTGGCGGGAGGGAGTGAAAGTCACCGTGCTGGTGCACACGAAACACTCGAACGCCTTCAACGCGCTGCTGGAGGAATTGAATCCCGAGAGCGGACTGAACTTGTGGCAGGTGACGGATATCTCACCTGAGACGGCGATCCGCCTCAGCGAGAAGATCGAACGCGGCGAGTTCGTGGTGATCGCGGGCGACCGCGTGCCGGTCTCGGCAAGCCCCAGAGTCGCCATCGCTGATTTTTTTGGCGAGCCCGCCGCCTTTCCGGTCGGCCCGTACGTGCTCGCAAGCGTGCTGCAATGCCCGGTGTATCTGGTGTTCTGCCTGGAGCAGCAGGGCACGTACCACGTGTACTACGAACTCTTTCGCGAGCGGATCGCGCTGCGCCGCCGCGATCGCGAGACGGAACTCCGCGACCTTGCTGGCGCCTACGCGGAGCGCTTGATGCACTTCTGCCAGCTCGCCCCGCTCCAGTGGTTCAATTTTTTTGATTTTTGGTCTCTCCCCCGCTCCGTCCCGGTTGATGCAACTCGCTAACGCGCAGGACCTCCGTGTGGTTCGCTTCGGAGGAGTACAACTGACGATCGACGATGTCGTCGATCTCGCGCACGGTCGCGCCCGCGCAGAACTGTCATGCGACCCGGCGTTTCGCGCGCTTCTCCAGAGAGGAGCCGATTTTGTCGATCGCGTGCTGCGTGAGGACGGCGTCATCTACGGCGTCACCACGGGCTACGGCGACTCGTGCACCGTCATCGTACCGCCGGAGCTGGTCGCCGAACTGCCGGAGCAACTGTACACCTATCATGGATGCGGACTCGGCGCACACCTCACGCCGGAACAGACGCGCGCGGTGCTCGCCACACGGCTCTCATCGCTCACGCAGGGCTACTCCGGCGTGAGCGTCGCGATGCTCGAACAGCTCGCCGCACTGCTCACGCATGACATCCTGCCGCTGATTCCGGCGGAAGGCTCCGTCGGCGCGAGCGGTGATCTGACGCCGCTCTCGTATGTTGCGGCAGCGATGTGCGGCAAACGCGAAGTGGTCTATCGCGGCGAGCGGATGCCGGCGGAACGCGCGCTCGCGGCCGCCGGCCTGCGGCCGATCCAGCTGCGGCCGAAGGAAGGGCTGGCCATCATGAACGGCACATCGGTGATGACGGCGCTGGCGTGCCTCGCGTTCGACCGTGCGGAGTATCTCGCCCGGATCGCCACGCGTCTCACCGCGCTGGCGGTCGTCACGATCGACGGAAATCCGCACCATTTCGCCGAGGCGCTGTTCGCTGTCAAACCGCATCCGGGCCAGCAGCTCGTTGCGGCACGTTTGCGCGCGGATCTCGCCTCCGGCCTGCCGGCGCGCAACGAACACCGCCTCCAGGATCGCTATTCGATTCGCTGCGCGCCGCACGTGATCGGCGTGCTGCAGGACGCGCTGCCGTGGCTGCGCACCTGGATCGAGAATGAACTGAACAGCGCGAACGACAACCCGATCATCGATGCCGACGCCGAGCTCGTGCTGCACGGCGGCCATTTCTACGGCGGGCACATCGCGTTCGCCATGGACAGCCTGAAGAACTCGGTCGCAAACATAGCGGACCTGCTCGACCGCCAGATCGCGCTCATGGTCGACAAGCGGTTCAACAACGGGCTTCCGGCGAATCTTTCGGGTGCGGGCGCCGCACGCGCACCAATCAACCACGGTTTGAAAGCCGTTCAGATCGCGGCGTCAGCGTGGACCGCCGAGGCGTTGAAGTTGACGATGCCTGCGTCGGTTTTTTCCCGTTCGACCGAGTGCCACAATCAGGACAAGGTGAGCATGGGGACGATCGCGGCGCGCGACTGTCTGCGTGTGCTGGAGCTCACGGAGCAGGTCGTCGCCGCTTCGGTCATTGCGGTGCGGCAGGGCGTGGCGCTTCGCGGACGCGTAATGCCATTGCAACTCAGTGGTTCGCTCGCGGCGCACGTCGTGGAACTCGACGCCGCGGTGCCGATGATCGAGGAGGACCGCGCACTCGAAGGCGACCTCCGGCGCGTGATGGCGATGATCGACCGGCAGGACTGGCGTGTGTATGAATAGCGCCGTCGCGCCGGCCCGCGTGTTTGCCGAGATCGAAACGCAGGTGCAGTTCTACGATCTCGATCCGATGGACATCGTCTGGCACGGCAACTACGCCAAGTATCTCGAGCTGGCGCGCTGCGCGCTGCTCGACAAGATCGACTACAACTATACGCAGATGAAGGCGTCGGGATACGCATGGCCGGTCATCGACCTGCACATCCGCTATCTGCAGCCTGCCACGCTCGGCGACCGGATCAAAGTGCGTGCAGAGCTCACAGAGTGGGAAAATCGCCTGAAGCTTGAGTATTTGATCACCAGCGTCGCGAGTGGCCTGCGCCTGACGAAGGCGAGCACCGTGCAAGTCGCGGTCGAGATGTCGGCGAGACAGATGTGTCTGACATCGCCGGCGGTGCTGTTCGAAAAGCTCGGCCTGCCGCAGCCGTGAGGCGCCGCGCATTCGCCGGTGTGATCGCGTCGCTCATTTTGGTGTCGCTGTTTTCCCGCGCGGCAGCTGCACAAGACGACGCGACCCTTCGGCAAATCCAGGCGCTGCTCGCCAAGCCCTCCGCCATGTGCGGTCGCTTCGAGCAGGCAAAAACACTCGTCGGCCTGCGCCATCCGGTGCGATCGTCCGGTCGTTTCTGCGTGGTGCTCGACAAGGGCGTGCTCTGGACGACCGTGCTGCCCTTTCCCGCGACGCTTCGGTTGACGAAAGACGAGATCGTCGAATACCACGGCGATCAGGTAACGAAACGGCTCTCCGCGCGCGAAGAACCCACCGTCGGCGTCATCAACGATCTCCTCGGTTCGCTGCTTCAGGGAGATCTGAACCGCCTCACCGCGAGCTTCGCGATCAGCGGCACCGTCGACCAACAAGACTGGAAAGCGAAGCTCGTCCCGAAGGACCGGGGGATGAAACATGTGATCGCTGGAATCGAATTGAATGGATCGGCGTTCGTCCGGCAGATCACGATTCATGAAGCGTCAGGCGACCTGACCGACATCATGTTCTCCGCCATCGTCACCGGGCCGACGGCGCTTCGTCCCGAGGAATCACGACAGTTCGAGCCGCCCGCCGGCAACACTGCACGCCCCGAGCGTCATGAGAGGTGAAGGCGTGCGCCGCGGACTCGCGCGCGCATGGATGGTCGTCGTACTCGCCGCCGTGCTGCACAACGGGTGGATGTGGATCATCCAGCGCCGGACGCCGGAAACCGATCTCCTCGCGCTGCTCCCGATGGACGAACGCGATCCAACGGTCGGCCGCGCAGTTGCGAGTGTGGCGGACGCCGCGCAGCAATATCTCGTCGTGCTCGCAGGGAGCACCGACTGGACGAGGGCACGCGCCGCCGCAGACGCGTACACGGGCACGCTGGCGCTCTATCCGAAGTGGTTCGGTCCCACCGAACAAAGCGCATTGGATCAAGACACCGCGATGGCCGCGTGGTGGGCGCATCGCACAGAGTTGCTCACGCCGGAAGATCGGCGGCTCCTGCTGACCGGCTCGTCCGCGAGCTGGGCGAGCGCGGCAATGCAGAATCTCACCAGTCCGCTCGGCACCGGCCGCCTCGGCGCGTGGCAGGATGATCCGTTCGGCACGTTTCGCGATTGGCTCCAGGCGCGCGTCGCGGTAACGCCCGTGCGGCCTGTTGATGGGATGCTGCGCGCCGATGACGATTCCATGCACTACGCTGTGCTCCCGATCAAACTGCGCGGGCGCGCATTCTCGTTTTTTGCGCAACAGGCGGTCGTGCCGATTCTCGCCGAAGCCGAGGGTGCGGCACGCCGCGCCGCGCCGGGTGTGCGGCTCCTCACCGCAGGCATCATCATTCCCGCCGCCGCCGCCGCGCAGCAGGCGGATCACGAGATGTCGACGATCGGATGGGGCTCGCTGCTCGGGATCGTGCTGCTGATCTGGCTCGCGCTTCGATCGGCGCGGCCGATCGGGCTCGTGCTGCTATCACTCGGCGTGGGTACCGTCGGCGCACTCTCGGTCACCGGTCTGATTTTTTCGAAAGTGCATTTGATCACACTGGTGTTCGGCGCGAGTCTGGTCGGCACGGCCGCAGACTACGGTCTCAACTATTTATGCGCGCGCGTTGGCGAAAGCCGCGATCCGTGGACCGTCATGCGCGCGCAACTGCCGGGACTCGCGTTGGGCGTCGTAACGACGGTCGTCGCATATCTCGGTCTCGCACTCACGCCATTTCCCGGTTTGCGCCAGATGGCGGTGTTCGCCGCAGTCGGATTGATGTTCGCGTGGATCACCGTGGTGCTCTGGTTTCCCGCGCTCGGCGCCGTGGCGGTTCAGCCGTCTGCCATCGCGCTCTGGTTTGGACGCACGCGGGCGCGATGGCCGGCGCCCACACGCAGTACGACGACCGCGGTAGTCGCGGCCGCTGCGGCGGGGGTCATCGCGATCGGCGTCATGCGGCTCAAACCGAACGACGATATCCGGCTGCTGCAAAACTCGCCGTCGGCGATGATCGAGCAGGAGAGCGAGGTCGGCCGCATTCTTCGCGCGCCGGCGATGACGCAATTCTACGTCGTACGGGCCACGAGCGAATCCGCGCTGCTCGCCCTCGAAGAACAGCTGCGGGTTCGCCTCGACAGCCTCGCCGTTCAGCACGTAATCGCGGGATATCAGGCCGTATCGTCGTGGGTCCCGTCTGCGAAACAGCAGGCG
>Ga0210389_10004777_pt1 | contig 10510 bp, 9 predicted proteins | sample IncBWH28OmetaG_FD_160127 | JGI IMG/M metagenome (GOLD analysis project Ga0210389, IMG submission 160127) | Forest soil microbial communities from Barre Woods Harvard Forest LTER site, Petersham, Massachusetts, United States - Inc-BW-H-28-O ...
CATCGAGGCCCGGAACGTGGCCTGCCCGCCGCCGTCGTACACGACGTCGACGCCGTCCTGGCCGCCGGCGGCGCCGGCGAGGCGGAGCACCTCCGCCACGAACTGGCCGCCCGCCGAGACCAGCACATGGTCGGCGCCCGCCCGGCGCGCCGCCGCCACCTTCTCCGGGCGCGACACCAGCCCGATGACCGTGCCACCGCGCAGCTTGACCAGCTGGGTCACCAGCGCGCCGACGCCGCCGGCCGCGGCGTGCACCAGGGCCACGTCGCCCGGCGCCACCACGGACGCCTCGGTCACGAAGTGCTGGGCGCTGAGGCCCTGCATCATCACGCTGGCCGCGACCTCGTCCGCGATGCCGGCCGGGACCGGAACGGCGCTCGCGGCGTCCAGGACGACCTGCTCGGCGTAGGTCCCGTAGGCAGACACCCAGGCCACCCGGTCCCCCACCGCGAACTCGCTGACGCCGGGCCCGAGCCCGCGGACCGTCCCGGCGCCCTCGACGCCGGGGACGAACGGCACCCCTCCGCCCGCCGGGCCGACCCGGCGGGCCCCGGTGTCCATGAAGTTCACGCCCGCGGCGCTGACGTCCACGAGGATCTCGCCCGGCCCGGGCACCGGTGCGGGCCGGTCCCGCAGCCGGAGCACCTCCGGGCCGCCGAGCACATCCACGACTATCGCCTGCATCTGCTGCCTCCGCTCGCCTGCCTGCGGCCACGCTTGACACCGGCCACGCTCGCACGCCTAAAATGTACTCGCAAGTACAGAAATGAGGTCGAGCGTGCTCACCGCCAAGGGTGCCGCCACCCGGCAGCGCATCATCGACGGGGCGGGCGACGAGATCCGCGAGCACGGCATCGCGGCCGTCACCCTGGATGACATCTGCCGCCGGAGCGGGACCGGCAAGAGCCAGCTGTTCCACTACTTTCCCGGCGGCCGGGAGGAACTGCTGCTCGCCGTGGCTCGCCGCGAGGCCGACCGGGTGCTGGCCGACCAGCAGCCGCACCTGGGCCAGCTGACGACCTGGCCGGCCTGGCAGGACTGGCGCGACGCCGTCGTGCAGCGGTACCGGCGCCAGGGCGTCCACTGCCCGCTCGGCGTCCTCATCACCGAACTGGGCCGCCACACCCCGTCCGCGCAGGCGGTCACCCGCCAGCTCCTCGAGCAGTGGCAGCGGGACGTGCAGGCCGGCATCACGGCCATGCAGGAAAGCGGCGAGATCGCCGCCGACCTCAACCCGTCGCGCACGGCGGCCGCCATCATCGCGGCCATCCAGGGCGGAGTCACGATCCTGATGTCCACCGGCAGCGTCGCCCACCTGGAGGCCGCCCTGGACACGGCCCTGGCCTACCTGCGCGGCTAGAGCGCCCATCCCGGCCCGTGCCGCTAGAGCGCCCGGCCCATCACGATCGCGTCCCACAGCTCGCCGCTGGCCCGCCGGTACTGCGCGACGCGCCGGCCCTCCTCGGTGAAGCCGGCCCGGTGGTACAGGGCGATCCCGGCCGTGTTGTGCGGGAACACCTCCAGGCAGAGCTTGTGCAGCCCGGCCCCGCGCGCCCACTCGATGGCCGCCTGGACCAGCGCCGAGCCCACGCCGCGGCCGCGCCAGTCACGGTCGACGGCCATCCCGATCTCCCCGAAGCCGTGGCGGCTGGCCGCCACGTGGAGCAGCCCGACGACGTGGCCGCCGGCCACCGCGACCACCGACCCGCTCACCGTACGGGCGAAGAGCGCGGCGCGCTCCTGGATGTCAACGGGCGGCTCAGTCGCGATCCCGTCGCGCTCTTGCGCCACCGCCGCGAACAGCTCCGCCATCGCCCGCGCATCGCCGGCCTGCGCGGGCCGGACCGCAAACTCGCTCACCGGCCCATGCTCGCATCGGTCAGGGCAGGTGCAGCGGCAGGCCGAAGGACGGGAACAGCTCGGCGACATCGAGGAACGCGCTCAGCGCGACGATCTTCCCGTCGCTGACCTCCGGGAACTGCAGCGCCCAGGCCGTGTGGCCGCCGGCCGGGTCGACCCGGTACTGGCCGTAGGCCGTGGTCCCGTTCGCGGCCACCGGCAGCAGCCGGGAGCCCGCGCACTCCGATCCGGGGCCGAGCATCCAGGCGCCGATGTCGGCCGGGCCGCTCAGCCACATGGCGTACGGCGGCATCGACTGGACCGCGTCCTGGGCCAGCAGCTTGACCAGGGCGTCCACGTCATAGCGCTCGAAGGCGTCGACGTACTGGGCCAGGAGCTGACGCTCGCCGTCCTCGGCCGGGGCGGCGCTGGCCGGCATCGACTCGCCCGACTGCGGACCCCCCTGGACCGTCGCGAGCGTCGCCCGGGCCCGCTGCAGCGCGCTGTTGACCGCCGCCACGCTGGTGCCAAGCAGGTCGGCCGTCTCGGCGGCCTGCCAGCGCAGTACCTCGCACAAGATGAGCGCCGCCCGCTGCCGCGGCGGCAGGTGCTGCAGCGCGGTCACGAACGCCAGCCGGATGGTCTCGCGGGCCACCGCGATCTCGGCCGGGTCGCCGTCCTCGGGCAGCACCCGGGCATCGGCGATGGGCGAGACCCAGCTGTGCTCGGGCAGCACCTTAGTCAGCGAGGCCTCCTCCGGCGGCATGGCCGGGCCAAGCTCCATCGGGCGGGCCCGGCGGCTGCGGCCGCGGAGCATGTCCAGGCAGACGTCCGTCGCGATTCGGTACAGCCACGACCGCACGCTGGACCGGCCCTCGAACCGGTCGGCCGCCTGCCAGGCGCGCAGCAGCGTGTCCTGCACCGCGTCCTCGGCCTCGAAGACCGATCCGAGCATCCGGTAGCAGTACCCGGTCAGCTCGCGGCGGTAGGCCTCCAGCCGGTCGGGATGAAGGTCAATGGCACTGAATGCATCAGTTGTCACAGCCATGCGCCCTAGGGTAGGCGACGAGTCTGACAGTCCGCTGGAGCTGCGATGATTCCCGCCGGCGCCCGGCGGCTTCACTATGGCGGCCGGATGCGCCGACCGGGAAGCGCGGCCGGGCACACGGGAGAAGCAATGAGCTCAGTCCGGTCAGCTGACGGAACCACGATCGCGTTCGACCGCTCCGGGCACGGCCCGGCGCTCATCCTGGTCGTGGGCGCGTTCTGCGACCGGTCCTCGCCCGCGAGCCTGGCCGCGGCGCTCGGATCGGCCTTCACCGTCTACTCCTACGACCGCCGCGGCCGCGGGGACAGCGGTGACCGGCCGCCGTACGCGATCGACCGGGAGATCGAGGATCTGGCCGCCGTCGTCGCGGCCGCCGGGGACCTGGCCTTCGTCTTCGGGCACTCGTCCGGGGCCGCGCTCGCGCTCGAGGCCGCCGCCGGCGGCGTGCCGATGACTAAGGTCGCCGCCTACGAGCCCCCGTACACGGGCGGCCACGGCGCGACGGCCGGGTTCGCGGCGGAGATAGCGGCCCTGGTCGCCGACGGCCAGCGCGGCGCGGCGGCCGAGCTGTTCCTCCGGAACACCGGCGCCCCGGCCGAGGCCGTGGCCGGCCTGCGGTCCTCTCCGTCCTGGCCGCGGATGGAGGCCCTGGCCCCGACGCTGCCGTACGACATCGCCTTGTGCAACGGCGGCGTCGTGCCGGCGGACCGCCTGGCCGGCGTCCAGCTGCCGGTGCTCGCGCTCGCAGGCGGCAACAGCGCGGACTGGGCCCGCCAGGGAGCGCAGGAAATCGCGGCCGTCACGCCCGACGGCCGCGCCCAGATCCTCGACGGCCAGGATCACCGGCCCGCCGACGAGGTCCTCGCGCCGGTCCTGACGGAGTTCTTCGCCTGAGCCAGCCCGGGTTCGCCGCGGGCCAGTAATCCGGCGGGCGCGCTGCGAGGATGAGGTCGCCCGGTCCGCTTACGCCGGCCTGGCCGGGTCCAGCGAGTTCACCGCCACGCAGGCCTGGGCCGACCTGGATGTGACCGGGTTCGATGGCCTGCTGCTGGCCGGCGGGCACGCTCCGGGGATGCGGCAGTACCTCGGCTCGGCGGTGCTGCGTGACCAGGTCGCGCGGTTCTGGGCGCTGGGCCGGCCCGTCGGCGCGATCTGCCACGGCGTCCTGGTTTTGGCCCGTACCCGCGACCCGGGGACCGGCCGCAGCATCCTGGCCACCCGGCGCACGACCTGCCTGCCGGCGTACGGACGGCAGCTACCTGTCCGCCCGCTGGCCCGGCGACGCGTACCGATTCGGCCGCCAGTTCCGCGACCTGCTGCAGGCCCGGGCCCGGCCTCAGAACAAGCGTGAGCGGACCGCCCGGCCGCCGAGGTCATCGCGCCGCCCGGCTCCGCTAATGGCGGAGGCGGCTTAGCGTTCGGCTTTCCGGGCGCGCCGGGGGCAGACGGGTCCTGCCGATCAGCGGTTCGTTTCGTACTTGATTTCACGGGGGAGATCCGAACCGCTAGCGGGCCGCGGCCTGAAGCGGGCGCCGGCGACGGTGAGCCGGGCGCGGCGCTCAGGCGCCCGGGAGGTGAGAGCCGGGCGGGCTGGCCTTCCCGGCGGGCCGCGCGGGGCGGCGTTAATCGGTCGCAGGGCACGCGGGCCGGCACGATAAGGTTCCCGAAGTGTTCGGTTCTAGTAGCACACCGTCGGGACAGGAGGTATCAGGGTGATAGTGCCGCAGGCCAGCAGGCTACGGAACGTCCGCTATGACATCCGGGGACCGGTCCTGCGGCGAGCTCGCCAGCTGGAGGCCGAGGGCCACCAGATCCTGAAGCTCAACCTCGGGAACCCCGCGCCGTTCGGGCTAACGGCTCCCGACGCCATTATCCGCGACGTCGTGCAGAATATCGGCGAGGCCCAGGGCTACAGCGACGCCCGCGGCATCCACGCGGGCCGGCTGGCCGTGGCCCAGCGCTTCGAGCGCGACGGGGTGGCCGGCGTCGGCCCCGACGACGTGTACCTCGGCAACGGGGTGTCCGAGCTCATCGTGATGGCGCTGCAGGCGCTGCTCAACGCCGGCGACGAGGTCCTGGTACCGAGCCCGGACTACCCCCTGTGGACTGGAGCGATCAACCTGTGCGGCGGCCGCGCCGTGCACTACCGGTGCGACGAGCAGGAGAACTGGGCGCCGGACGTGGAGCACGTTGCCGCCCAGATCACCGAGCACACCCGCGCTCTGGTCATCATCAACCCGAACAACCCGACCGGCGCGGTGTACTCGCGCGAGACGCTACTCGGCCTGCTCGACCTGGCCCGGCGGTTCGGCCTGCTGGTGCTGACCGACGAGATCTACGACCAGATCGTGTACGAGGACGCCGTCCACCTGCCGGCCGCCGCCCTCGCCCCGGACCTGGTGGTGCTCACCCTCGGCGGGCTGTCCAAGACCTACCGGCTGGCCGGCTTCCGGTCGGGCTGGCTGGTCGTCTCCGGGCCCAAGCACGAGGCCGCGGACTACCTGGACGGCCTGGAACTGCTGGCCAACATGCGGATGTGCGCCAACGTGCCCGCGCAGTACGCCATCCAGACGGCGCTCGGCGGCAAGCAGAGCATCTCCGGGCTGCTGGAGCCGGGCGGGCGGCTGCGGGACCAGCGGGATCACGCCTGGCAGATGATGACCAAGATCCCGGGCGTGGACTGCGTGAAGCCCGACGGCGCGCTGTACCTGTTCCCGCGCCTGGACCCCGAGGTCCACAAGATCACCGACGACCAGCAGATGGTCATCGACCTGCTGGAGCAGCAGCACATGCTGCTGACCCACGGCACCGGCTTCAACCTGCCCACGGCCGATCACCTGCGGCTGGTGTTCCTGGCCCCGGTCGCGACCCTGGACGACGCCATCGGCCGGCTGGCGGATTTCCTGAGCACGTACCACCAGTAGCACCGAGCACCAGCAGCACGCGCGGCCGGCCCGGCCCGGGCGAACCCGGGCCGGGCCGGCGGCGATCAGGCGATCAGTTGCGCGGGAAGTCGCGGGCCAGGGCGGCCAGGTTGGGCGTCCCGAGCCCGGAGCCGACGTTGTACTTGTGGCCGGCCGTGCCGGTGTAGAAGAGGTTGTCGTTGTTCGCGCTCGCGCTGTCCAGCGGCGTGAACGGGGACCGTGAGGTCAGGGCCAGCGGGTAGATGACCGGGTTCCAGAACCCGACCCGGCGGCCGAGCAGCGAGTCGATCAGCGCCGTCGCGCCGTTGAGCTGAGGCGCGACGAAGCTGGTGCCGCCCCACCCGTCCTCCAGGGTGGCGGCCTGGTCGCCGAAGGTGAAGTACTCCTCATAGCCGGTGAACGGGTCGCCGTCGGCCGAGACGTCCGGCGTGGCCCGCCCGGTACCGGTACCGGTCTGGACGGCCGGCGTCGCGTTGAAGTCCCAGGCGGAGGGCTCGGTCACGCCGGGCGCGAACGCCTCGGGATCGGTCGGGGTCAGATACTCCACGCTGCTGAACTGGTGGGCGCTCGGCACGATCTGCTGGTAGAGGGGCGTCGGCTCGAACGCGCTGAAGTCGCCGCCGCCGCCGAGCGTCTCGGCAAAGGCGAAGGTGGCCTCGGACGGTGCGCCGAAGTCCGCGAAGTGCGGCCACAGCCAGTCCCAGCCCCAGGTGCGCTGCGCGGCGATCGTGGCCGAGTCGGTCGCGGTGAGCGGGATCGTCCCCGGCAGCGTGGTCCCGCCGGCGGTGGTGATCCACGGGCTGCTGTCCGGGTTCCCGGCCGACAGGTTCGTGCTCCCCAGGTCCTCGGCGGCGGTGTAGGCGCCGAAGTCCCCGGCGGAGATGAACGCGCTCTGGCCCTGGGCAGCCAGCTCCAGGAAGGCCTCGTCAAAGCTGCCCGCGAAGGCATCCGACTCCTGGCCGTTGGCGACCAGGGCCTGGATCTCGGTCTCGGACTGGCCCCAGCTCGCCGACACCGTGTCTGCGACGTTCTGGCTGGCGGCGGTGAAGAAGCCGTCCACGAAGCCGAAGTCGGTGTTCGGAGCCTGGTAGACCACGATGTTGGCCTGCGGGGCGAGAGCGCCGGACTGCTCGACGTCCAGGGTGGTCTCGCCCGAGCCGGAAGCGTCGGTGACCGGGCCGGACCCGCCGTCCACGTTCACCAGGGAGATCCGGTTCGCCTTGGTCGCGATGTTCAGGATGTTGCTCCAGAAGAACTCCGGAGTGGCCGGGTCGACGCTGGCCAGCGTGACGATGCCGATAGTCCGGCCCTGCCCGGTCGCGCCCTCCTTGTACAGCGGGTCAAGGTTGTACTGCTTCGCGAAGTCTTCCGGCGTCAGGCTGCCGGTCTGCACCACGCTGGGCTTGACGCCCTTGGCCAGCGCCGGCCTGTGCACCGCGTCGCTGCCGAAGGTGGGGTAGTTGGTCAGGCCCAGGATGGCCTCGACGAACGCGCCGAGGTTGGCCGGCAGCAGCGGCTCATCGGTGGTGCCGTGGATCACCCTGGCGGGCCGGGCCGGCTGGCCGTTGCTGGCCGGGATGGCCGGGACCTTGAACTGCTGCTGCTGGACGGTCAGGGCGCTGTTGAACTGGTCCGCCGTGCCCTGCGCGGTGACATCGAGCCCGTCCGCGTCGGCGGTGGCGGTGATGCCGAACCCGGCCAGGTACTTCTCCAGGGCGCTGACATTGGCGGCGGGTTGGCCGTAGCGGCCTGCGAACTGCGGGACGGACAGGAAGCCGCCGGGCATCCCGGCCTGGACGCTGACCCGGAGGGCGGCCAGGTTGCGCGCCTTCAGGATGAACGACACCGTCTCGGGGGTGCTTCCCGGCGTGAACACGCCGGTGGGCACCATGGCGGCCGCGCCGCCGACGCCCTGCGGGACGCTGACGGTGGTCGGCTGGGTCGCTCCGCTGGCGGGCACGGCCAGGCCGAGCAGCGCGAGCGAGCCCGCGGCGCCGATGGCGGCGGCGTGGCCGACGCGGCGTGATCGTGACCAGCCTGGTGCCCGGAGCCTTGTCAGGTATCTCAATTCAGGGGGCCTTCCTCGAAGGAGACAAGCAGACATCGCGCTCGCCGAAACCGACATAAGGACGAAAGGCCGATCTGCGGGGAGATATCGGTATTCGTGCGATTCATGCTGCTTTTCGGGGATAGTACGCCCGATGACGGTGCTTGACAGGCGGCTTAGCGGGCCTGAAATGACACCGTGATGAAGCCGCTCGCCCTGGGGTCATCCTCCGGGCGGCCCAGGTCCCGGTCGAATACCCGGCGGGCCGAGTTCCCGGCCAGGTCCTCCACTATGGGGTCGATGACCAGCCGGTGCGGCCCGGCCGCCCACGGCGCCCTGGGCTCCAGCTGCCACGACCGGTCCGCCGGGCCGGGCTGCGGCGTCCCGTCCACGCGGCTGCCGCCGGGGCCGGTCACGTGCAGGCAGCGGGCCAGCAGGCCGTGATCGAGCGGCCGGTCGAACGTCACGCGCAGCGGCTCGGTGCCGCCGGCCGCCGGGACGGCCAGCGCCCACTCGGCCGGGTCGACGCGGCGGCGCTCGTCGGGGCCGACCGCGTACCGCCGTTCCGCCCCGGCCTGCAGCGGGGTCCCGGCGGCGTCGCGGAATCCGGCGTCGACGACGAGCCGGACCGGCTGCCCGGCCTGCAGCGGGTAGCCGGCCGCGCGGTGGCCAGCCAGGCCGCGCTTGATCCGGGCCGGGTCGAGCAGGACGGTCAGGCGCCGGCGGCCGGCGTCCCACAGCTCGTGCTCAGTGGGCAGCAGCGCGCCGGGCAGCGGCGTCCCGGCATCATCGGCCAGCCAGACGTGCGCGGCGGCGTGGCCCTCGCTCATCGGGGCGGAGAACCAGACGTAGCAGCGAAGCAGGTTGCGGGGCACCTCGTCGGCGGCCGGGTAGATCGCGAGTACCTGCGCCGTGGCCGGGCGGTCCGGCCGGGGCCGCCTCAGCACGCCGGCCGTCCGGCCGTCCACGGTCACGGCGTAGGCGGTGCCGTCAACGAACCCGAACCTCGGGACGAAGCACGCGTCGGCGCCGTCGGCCGCCAGCCGCCCGCCCATCGGCGGGAGACCGGCGGCCGGGATCCCGGCCGCCGCCGCGGCGGCGGCCGGGCGGACCTGCACGTCCGCGCCGGGGGCCAGGCCCGCGAGGCGGATGCAGTCGGTCCCGTCCAGCCGGGACCACGACAGCCGGGTCATCCGGCTACAGCGAGGCCGTCTTCAGCGCGCGCAGGTGCTGGCGGCCGCCGGCGGCCTGCAGGGCCAGCACGTAGCCCTCGCCCAGGTTGGCCAGCCGGGTGATGCCCTGGAGGTCCTTGGTCTCGCGGGGCACCCCGACCGGCTCGGTGGGCTCGGTGAGCGGCGCCTGGACGTCGATGTCGCGGCAGTCGATCTTGACCAGGCCATGCGCGGAGTTGGCCACGAGCAGGTACTCCTGCCCGTCCTGGCGGAAGGAGATCATGTCCAGCGGCTGGTTCACGGCGCCGAGCTCGGCGACGGTGCGGCCCACGGCCTTGGCGCCGGGCTGCAGGTCGGCGAGTGAGAAGTGGACGACCGGCGTGCAGGTGTAGGTGGCCAGGATGCTCGCGCCGCCGTCGTACGGGACGAAGGCCCGGATCGGCGCGGCCGTCTCCCACTTGCCGTGCGAGACGTTGAAGATCTCCAGGCTGCTGCCCGCCGCGTCGTCGCGGAACGGGAACGGGATGCGGCGCAGCTTGGAGGAGAACTCCTCGTTGGACAGGCCCGCGATCAGCAGCGTCCCGTCGACGTAGGCCAGGTCGGTCACGGTGGCGGTGCGGATCGGCTGGCGCAGGAGGCGGAACGTCCGGGTGCCGTAGGTGACCTCCTCGCCCTCCTCGCCGAGCGGCAGCGTGATGTCCAGGCGCTCATCGTCGGCCGCGGGAGCGTCGTAGATCGCCGCCGTGGCGACCGGGACGTCGTCCAGCGGGACATCGGTGACCGAGCCGTCGAGGGCGTCGATGCGCACCAGCACCGGCTGGGCGCCGTCGCCGCGGCCGCGCTGCACCGACAGGTACACATTGTGCGAGACCGGGTGGACGGCCAGGTCCCGGATGACGATGTCGCCGGGCTCGCAGCCCAGGAACGAGGCCACGCGGACGTCGACGTTGTCCAGGTCGAACGGCTCCGGGCCGGCCGCCGGCCCCGGGTCGGCCACGTCGACGGCGAAGACCTTCGCCGCCGCGTTGTCGGCCAGGAACAAGATCCCGTCCGGCCCGAACGCGATCGGCCCGGCCGACCCGATGTCCGCGGTCCCGGCCTGCAGCCCGTACTCGCTGTGCTCGTTCACGTCGTCCTCCTCGTTAGCGGCAGCCACCCGCAGACTATGCAACGCAGCTGAACAGTCGTCAGCTGAGAGAACGTAACCGGGGCGGCCGCCGCTCAGCGAAGCGGGAAAACGGCCTACGGGGCCGGGACGTAGGTGCCGGTACAGACATTCTCGTAATGGGTCGAGCTGAAGGCCTGGCCGTGCTGCGGGAAAAACCATTCCACGGCCTGGTACATCAGCTTCCCGCCGCAGGTCCCGAGCCGGAACGCGACGACGGTGACGCTCTGCTGGGTGCCGGCCGCCACGGGCTGGTTCGCCGCGACGTACGTGCTGGTACCGGTGCCCGTGGCGGTCGCGCCGCCCCACGCCTGC
>Ga0210389_10004778_pt1 | contig 10508 bp, 9 predicted proteins | sample IncBWH28OmetaG_FD_160127 | JGI IMG/M metagenome (GOLD analysis project Ga0210389, IMG submission 160127) | Forest soil microbial communities from Barre Woods Harvard Forest LTER site, Petersham, Massachusetts, United States - Inc-BW-H-28-O ...
GCTGTTGCTCGCGGTCACGTTGATCGTCGCGGTCGCGCCCTGCGCCAAGCCCTGCGAGGTCGGACTGATCTGCAGGAGCGAGGGGATCGTCGTGTAGTTGACGATCGCGTACTGCTGTTCGGCCCCCGCGGCCAAGCCGTGCCCGGCGGTGTAGTTGGTGTCCCACGACACGCCCGCCCCGTTGTCCCAGTCTTTGGGGCTGACGCTGTCAGGAAACGCGCTGGTCGTATCGGCAGAGGTTTCGACGTCGTGCCAGATGCCCCCGATCGGTTCGGAGCTGCCTTCTTCGCTGTACGCCGTGCTCCAGTAGTCCTCGGCGTAGCTCGTCCATGCCGGTGTGGGAGCGCCCGCGAAGGTCTGCAGGTCCTCCTTGAAGCCGCCGAGCACGCCCGAGGTCTGGTTCTGGCCGCCGACGAAGCGCGGCGGCCCCGCGAGGAAGACCCCGGTGCCGGTGTCGCTGCCGTTGACGTACAGGTCGCCTGCGTAGATCGCGCGGTAGTACGCCGTTTCTTTGGACACGTTCTTGACGTCGAAGTTGACGGTGAAGTACGCGTTACCGGTGACGTACTCGGTCGTCTGCGTCACTTCGAAGTACTCCGTCGCTCCGACGTAGGCGTCGTAGATCGTCACGACCTTAAAAGGTTCGGCGGCGGTGCCGTTGCCCGTCGGGCCGACATTCGAGACAGGTTTGTAGAGCAGGTTGTTCGAGCTGGCAGATTCCGTCGGTGCGGCAAAGCTACCGGGACCTGCCTGGCCATCGAAGCCGAACACGCGCCCCGGCTTGATCGATTCAGATTCATTGCCCTGCAAGTCTTTTGGCTGGCCCACGACATTGCCCGGTGTGGCGAGGAAGAAGCCGCAATCGGCCAGGCCGCCCTCTTCGATGCTCCCCGAGTCCCCGGGGTAATAGTTGCCGCCAAAGGTCGGGTAACTCGACTGACAGCGGCCGAATTCGCTGACGTACACCGTCAACGGGTCGCCGCCGAGCTTGATCGGTGGCGACGCTTCTTCCGTGCTCGCGCTCGCGCTCGCCGCGAAACAGCCGAGGCTCAGCAGAGCGAGTGCCACCGCCAGCCATGCCTTCCGCTGCTGGGTGCTACGTGCTCGACCGTGTGCCTCGTGTGATCTCGCGCTGTGCCAGTCACCAGTCGACAGGCGATGCCTGCCATCTCTACCAAAGCTCATATACCGCGCCTCCTTGTGACCCCGGTTCGTAGAGAAGCCGGGGGTCACAGTTGCCGTTTGCGCCTCGGAGGCTATACGGTCGCGCAGCCGGAACCGGCGCGCTGGACGCCTATCCGAACGTGAACGAGTACCCCGATATCCCGGGAGCGAAGCGCAGACTCAGGTGCATGCCCTGCGCGCGCGGCAACGAGACCAGCGAGTAGAGGCGTTCGCCGGTGACAGTAACGATGCCGTGGTGCACGTCGGCACCGGCGTCGGCCGCCGGGATCGGCTTCCCGTTGAGTAGAACTTCGAGTGGCCGTGGGTGTTTGCCGGCGGAGCTGAGCACGAGATACACATTCTTGGCCTGCACCTGCGCGTCGATCCCTGCGGCGGCGATCGCGGTCGCGGGCTGGCCCGCAATCCGCCAGGTGCCACTGTAGGAGAACTCGTTGAGGGGCAGGTTTTGAGATCCGCCCGCCGCGCTCGAACCGTAATCATGCTGCCCGGCATGCGGCCCGTTTACCCAGCCCTGCGCGCGTGTCGTGCCGAGGTAGGTCTCGGGCGTCGTTTCGCTGCTCGGCACGATCACGTCCGTCGCGTGGCTCTTGGCGCCAACCGCGTGACCGGCTTCCGCGAGCAGCGCGCGGATCGCCGATTCGGTGCGCGCGTAGTCGCCCTCGCCGACCGCCAGGTAGCGCAAGTCGCCGCTGGCGTCGATCAGATAGTCCGCGGGCCAGTCTTCGTTGTCATACGCGTCCCACGTGCCGTATTCGTTGTCCTGCACGACGGGGTAGCGAATCCCAAAGCTGGAGATTGCGCTCGCGACGTTGGCGGCGTCGTGCTCGAAGGCGAACTCGGGTGTCTCGACTCCGACGATCGTCAAGCCGTCCTTGCGGTAGGCCGCGTCCCACGCCTTCAGGTAGGGGAGCGTGCGGATGCAGTTGATGCAGGTGTACGTCCAGAAGTCGATCAGCACCACACGCCCCCGCAGCGAGGCGAGTGTGAGCGGGCGGTTGCCCGGCGTGTTGAACCAGTCCTCGGTTGCTTTGAATTCCGGCGCCGCACCGCCGTTGGGCAATTCGCGCGCGAGCGCCAGCAAGCTCGCCTGACTCGCGTTCTTGGTAGCCGTCGGCGTCTTGGTGCTCGCCGTAAAGCGCGCCTTGCGCCCCGTGACGTCGCTCAGGCGGCTTTTTACGGCGTGTGATTTCTCCAGCGACGCGGTGAGGTTGACGTTGGGAATGTGCAGCGCGATGTACTGGTTGAACCTGACGTCCTCGCCGGTGATGATCACGAGTGCCGTCAGCACCATGATCGCGCCGAGCGCGCGCTGCAGCGCGGGACCGCGACCGGCGCTGCGAGCGCGTTCGAATAGCGAGCGCCCGCCGAGCGTTAGCGCGAGCAGCACCGCCGCCGAGCCCAGCGTGTAGGCGATCGCGACCGCAACACTGCGCCCGCTCGCCGCGCTGACCGAGATCACCGCCGCCAGGATCGGACCAGCGCAGGGCGTGTAGACGAGCCCAAGCGCCGCCCCGACGAGCAGCCCTGAGCGAAAGCCATCACCACGCGAGCGCGGCCCGAGCGCCGCTAGGCGCGACATGCGCGCCTCCAGGCGATCCGCGACGCTCGGTACCAGCAACACGAGGCCCGAGACGAGCAGCACGAGCACCGCCACCGCCCGCAAGGGGTCCGAGCCCAGTCCGACGCCGTCAGCGACCTTCGCGATGCCGATGATCGTCACCGCGAATGTCACGCTCAGTCCCAGCACCACGCCGAGCGGTCGGCGCCGGCCACCGACGCCACCCGCGGAGAGCAGTGCCGGCAGGACCGGTAGCACACAAGGGGAGAGCGCCGTTCCGGCACCGGCGAGCACCGCAAAGGCGAGCAGCAGGATCATCTAGGTTGAAGCGTAGGAGTGACGAGTGCCACGTGCGCCGGGCTAGGCGATGGCGGCTCGGAGCGTGGCCTCGAAGTCGGTATGCGCGATCGGCCCGACGCAGGGGGACGTCGTTCCGGCGTCGCGGTAGCGATCGATCCCGTCGCGCACCCGCGCCGCGTTCCCGACTGCGGCCAGCTCGCCGAGAAAGCGCTCGGAGATCGCGGTCTGCATCGCCTCGAGGTCCCCGGCTGCCGCGTCGAACGCTGCGATCTCGGCTTCGAACCCCGAGCGCTCGAGCATCGCGCGGTAGAACGGCAGGCCGAAGTAGGGCAGCACCTCGCGCCGCATCGCCGCATACGCCGTCGCGGGGTCCTCGACCGCGGCTGACGGTATTGCCGCGACGACGTCGAAGCCCTCCAAGGTGCGACCCGCGCGCTCGCGCCCGGCGCTGACCTCCGGGATCACGACGTCGCGGATGTAGGAGGGGCAGCACAGCCACAGCAGCACCCCGTCGGCGATCTCCCCCGCCAGCCGCAACATCGCGGGGGAGAGCGCTGCGATGTAGATCGGCAACTGCGGTCGCGGATCGACACCGAGCAAGTGAAAGCCCGTGGGCCACTTCTCGCTCGCCGGCGGGTCCTCGCCGCGCAGGATCGCGCGCACGATGCCCGCGTAGTCGCGCATCTCGGCGACTGGACGGTCGATGCGCTGCCCGTGCCAGCCCTCGACCACCGGCCGGTGCGAGACCCCCAGACCGAGCGTCAGGCGCCCGCCGGAGAGCTCGTCGATCGTCACTGCGGTTTGCGCCATCGTCGCCGGGGTGCGCGTGTAGATCGGGACCACGCCGCTACCGACCCGGATCTCGCTCGTCGCGGCCGCGTACGCCGTTAGGACCGTCAATGACTCGCGGCCCGCGATGTGCGTCGTGTAGGCCGTCTCGTAGCCGAGGGACTCGGCGAGTCGCACGCGCTCGATCGCACCGGCAAGTGTGCGACCCGGTGAGATGAAACAGCCGATGCTCACGCGCGCAGCATATGCGCTATTCGCGGCGCGCCATCGCACCGCAACCGTGAGTGCTACCAGCTATCCGCGCTTCAGCAAGACGTAGACGAGCGTCAGCGCGAACCCCATTTGCCCGAAAGCCAAGGCAGTGCCGAGGTTTACTGCACCGAGCGCCCCCGCGAGTGCGCTGGCGAGGACGAACGCTCCGAGCATCGTCAGTAGGTCGCGCGTCATCGCTGCGCCGAGCTCATCGATATCGACAGGGCTTGCGTCATCCGCTGGTCATTCTCCCCTCCAGCAACCCCATCAGCGCCACCTCGTCGAGCGCTAGGTCCTGTTCGGCGAGCCAGCGTTCCGCCGCGTGCCGTCCGCCGAGCGCGCGCAATCCGCGCTCGCCGTGCTCGACCGCGAAGGCCGTCAGCGCGCCCGCGCGGCGTGCTCGTAGCCTGCGCTCGGAGAGCACTCGTGCGCCGTCCTCGCTGAGCTCGCTCCAGTGCGCCTGCAAGCCATCGAGCAGCTCCTCGATCCCCGTCGCCGGAGGCAGCGAGGTGACGGCGAGCACGCGCGTCGTGCGCTTGCCGAGTGAGCGCAGCGCCGCGCTTAGATCGCGCTGCGCGTTGATCGCGACCTGGCCGAGGTCGGCCTTGGTCACGACGAGCACGTCCGGGATCTCCATGATCCCCGACTTCAGGAACTGCAGCGCGTCGCCGCTACCCGGCTGCACGACTACCGCGACGGTGTCGGCGACCTCCGCGATCTCGGTCTCGGCCTGGCCCACGCCGACGGTCTCGATCACGACCACGTCGAACGCCGCCGCGAGCGCCTGCGCCGCGGCGCGCGTGCCCCACGCGATTCCGCCGAGCCGCTCGCCGGCGGCGGTCGAGCGGATGAACACGCCGCGGTCGCCCGGGTCGAACTCGATGCGCGCGCGGTCGCCCAGCAGCGAGCCGCCGGAGCGGCGCGAGCTCGGATCGACGGCGAGCATCGCGACCGTCGCTCTACGCGCTCGCCAGCCTCCGAGCAGCGCGGAGAGCAGCGTCGACTTCCCGGCGCCCGGAGGGCCGGTGACGCCGACGATGTGGCCCGGTGCCTCGCCGCCGAGCTTCGCGGGGGAGACTTCGCGCAGCAGCGCCGCGGCCTGCTCGCGGTCGGCCGCCGCCGTGCTCTCCAGGAGGTTCAGCGCTGCCGGCGCCGCCGCGAGATCGCGATCGCGCAGGCGCGCTCCCAGATCTGCGCCGGCGCTCACAGCTTCAGCGTCGGATCGCCTAGGCCGCCGCGACGGCCCCGTCGCGCTCGCCGACGAGCTCGACGATGTCACTGACGATGCGCGTGATGTCGAAGTCCTTCGGCGTGTACACCGCCGCGACGCCGGCCTGTTTGAGCGCCGCGACGTCCTGCTCGGGAATGATCCCACCGACGACCACGGGGGCGCTCACACTGGCCTCGCGCAGTGCCGCCATCACCGCCGGAATCAGCTCGCGGTGGGAGCCCGAGAGGATCGAGAGCCCGATCACATGCACGCCCTCCTGCAGCGCCGAGGCCGCGATCTGCGCGGGCGTCAGCCGGATGCCCTCGTAGACGACGTCCATGCCCGCGTCACGCGCACGCACTGCGATCTGCTCGGCGCCGTTTGAGTGCCCGTCGAGGCCCGGCTTGCCGACGAGGATCTTCGGCCGGCGCCCGAGTCGCTCGGTGAGCAGCGCGACCCGCTCGCGCACTTGTGCGAGCTCGACCGCCGCCGGGCTGCTGTCACCGTCGGTCGCCTCGGCGGCACTTGCCTCGCCGACTCCGGTGGGCGCGCGGTAGCTGCCGAAGACCTCGCGCAGCGTTCGCGCCCACTCGCCCGTCGTCGCGCCCGCGCGCGCCGCCGCGATCGTCAGCGGCATCAGATTCTCTTCGCTCGCGCTCGCCGCACGCGCGAGCTCAGCCAAGGCCGCGTCGACGGCCGCCTGGTCGCGCTCGGAGCGCCAGTAGCGCAGCGCCTCGATTTGCTGCGCCTCGACGGCTGGGTCGACGACGAGAATTCCGCCCTCGGCGTCGGCGGTCAGCGGCGAGGACTCCGTCTCGATGAAGCGGTTCTGGCCGACGACGATCTGCTCGCCGGACTCGATGCGACGGATGCGCTCGCGGTGCGAGTCGACCAGCGCGCCCTTCATGTAGGGAACCGCCTCGACTGCGCCGCCGTGCTCGGCGACGACCGCCATCTCCGCGCGCGCGCCCTCGAGTAGCTCCGCGACGAGGCCCTCCATCACCTTCGAGCCCTCGAACAGGTCCGGGTACTCGAGGATGTCGGTTTCGTAGGCCAGGACCTGCTGAATGCGCAGCGACCACTGCTGATCCCACGGGCGCGGTAGCCCTAGCGCCTCGTTCCACGCCGGCAGCTGAATCGCGCGGGCGCGCGCGTCGCGGCCGATCGTCACGGCCAGGGCCTCGAGCACGATGCGCTGCACATTGTTCTCCGGCTGCGCCTCGGTGAGCCCCAGCGAGTTGACCTGCACGCCGTAGCGGAAGCGCAGATGGCGGGGGTCCTTGACGCCGTAGCGCTCGCGGCCGAGCTCCTCCCAGAGGATGCCCATCGCGCGCAGCTTCGCGTGCTCCTCGACGAAGCGCACGCCGGCGTTGACGAAGAACGAGATGCGTCCGAAGACCTGGCCCATCAGCTCCTCGGAGCGCTCGCCGTTCGATTGAGAAAGAGGGGCCCGGCTCGGCGACCTGCGGTCGCCTGCGCCACCCTCTATGCGCTCGCGTGTGGCGTCGAGCACGGCGATCGCGTTGCTCATCGAGTACGCGATCTCCTGCACCGGCGTCGCGCCCGCCTCCTGCAGGTGGTAGGAGCAGATGTTGATCGGGTTCCACTTCGGTACATGCTCGACCGTGTAGGCGATCATGTCCGCGATCAGCCGCATCGAGGGCGCCGGTGGGAACGCGTAGGTGCCGCGCGCCAAGAACTCCTTGATGATGTCGTTCTGCGTCGTCCCCTGCAGGCGCTCCTGCGAGACACCCTGCTCCTCGGCGGCGACGATGTACAGCGCCAGCAGCCACGCCGCGGTCGCGTTGATCGTCATCGACGTGTTCATCTCGCCGAGCGGGATGCCGTCCATCAGCGTCGCCATGTCGCCACGGTGGGAGACCGGCACCCCGACCTTCCCGACCTCGCCGCGCGCGAGCTCATCGTCGGGGTCATAGCCGGTCTGCGTCGGCAGGTCGAAGGCGACCGAAAGACCGGTCTGGCCCTTCTGCAGGTTGCGCCGGTAGAGCTCGTTGGAAGCCTTCGCCGTCGAGTGGCCGGCGTAGGTGCGCATCATCCACGGACGGTCGCGCTCGGGCAGACGGTGGTCGCTCATGACACCCCATAGTGTATGGCTATGCGCAGGCTCATTGTCCGCGTCTTGCTTGCGCTGCTCGCGCTCGTCGTCGTCCTCAACTGGACCTACGGTCGCCTGCCGGCCACCCCGCGACCGACAGGTCGCTTCGTGCAGCTGCATGACGGCTTGCGAGTGCGCTACCTGGAACGCCCCGGCAGCGGCCCCGCGGTGCTGCTGATCCACGGGCTGCCGGGCACGGCTGAAGACTTCAATCTCGTCACGTCCCTGCTCGCCGGCAGGCGCACGATCGCGATCGACCGGCCCGGCTTTGGCTTCTCCAGCGGCGGCTACTTCCCCTTCCCCCGTCAGCTTCAGGCGGTCCAGGAAGTGATCGAAAAGCTCCACCTGGGGCGCCCGATCCTGGTCGGGCACTCCTACGGCGGTGCGATCTCGCTGGCCTTTGCCGAGCACCACCCCCAGGAGGTAGCTGGCCTCGTGCTCGTCGACGCGGCGGCGACGTGTACGCGTAACAGCGCCTACGAGCGCGACCAGGCGCGGATGGTGCGCGCGATCGAACTGCCCGTGATCTCGCAGATCGCCGACGTCACCTTCTCGCAGCTGCTGCGCAAGGTCTCCGCCGAAGCGGGCGACGCCGAAGCGTTCAATCCGGCTGCTGTCGCTCCGGCGCATCGCCATCGCGTGCTCGCGATCAACATGAAGCACGGCAATCTCGAGGCCTGGGCGGGGGAGACACTCGCCGCGAACGGTGTCATCGAAGCGCTCGACCGCGGCCTATCGCAGATCGAGACGCCCGCGATCGTGATCCAGGGTGCCTCCGACCGGCTGGTCAAACCGGCCTGCGGCCGCCGCTTGGCGGCGCGCCTGCCGAACGCGCGCCTGGAGATGGTCAGCGGTGGACATATGGCCCCCTATACACACCCGCAGACGATCGCCGCCGCCGTACAGAGGCTCGCCGCCAATTATCCTGGCGGGTAATGACCGAGACGATCGAGCTTCCGCGCACGGGTGGACCGGGCAGCGGCCTGGGAGGATCCTGGCGGGTGATCGTGCGCAACGACGATCACAACACCTTCGACCACGTCGCTCGTACATTGGCTCGCTTTATCCCCGGGGTGACGGTCGAGCAGGGCCACCAGCTCGCCAACCAGATTCACAACAGCGGCCAGGCCGTCGTCTTCAGCGGGCACCGCGAGCCCGCCGAGCACTACTGGGAGCAGCTCAAGGGTGCGGGGTTGACGATGGCGCCGCTAGAGCGTTGCTGAGCTAGGCGCTCTCGACCGGCGTGCCGTTGCCGCCGTGGCCGTTGCCACCGCCGGCTGACACGGGACTCCAGAGGGTCTCCTCGACCAGGCCACCGGAGGTCGTGAGGTCCCACCAGCCGTAGAGGACCGGCACCTGGTACCAGCTGGAGTGCTGCACGCGGAAGGCGATCATCTCGGGACCTTCCCAGTAGCGTTCCCAATCGTCGTACTGGGCGAAGCTCGCGAGTTGCTGGAAGCGATAGCGATCGTCGCGCTGGCGGTAGACCGCGTAGGAGCTCGCGCGGTAGCGCAGCGCGAGTGCCGCGACCTCGTTCAGCGCGTCCTCGAAGCCATTGGCGCGAAAGCCGGTCGCGTACCAGGGGACGATGACCGTGCCGTTGCCTTCGCCGGCCATCTCAGCCTCCTACCTCGGCGTGGATCGCTCCGGGTCCCTCCGCGGTCTTACCGAGTCCCTCGGACTCGGCGCCGACGAGGATCGAGATCTTCCCGAGGTGCTTGTTTTCGAGCATCAGCTGATGCGCTTCGGCGACGCCCTCGAAGCCGAGTGTGCGCCACAGCACGGGGCGGATCTGGCCACTCTCGATCAGCTCGTTGGCCTTCATGCACTCGTAGGCGTTAGCGAAGTGCGAGCCGAGGATCTCCTTCTGGCGCATCCACAGATAGGCGACGTTGAAGTCACAGTCCAGTCCAGTGGTTCCGGCGCAGATGACGACTTTGCCGAACGTCTTGACTGTGAAGACGGAGGTCGGGAAAGTCGCTTTGCCGACGTGCTCGAAGACGATGTCGGGAGCGTCGCCGAGCAGCTCCTTGACGCGCTTGGCGAAGGCGCGCGAGACACCGAAGCGCTCCTTCTCTTCCTCGGGGCTCTCGCCGCCCTTGCGCATCATCCCGGCGAACTCGGCGCGGTCGATGTAGTCGACGGCGCCGAGACGCTTGACCAGCGCGCCCTTCTCGGCGGAGGAGACGACGCCGACGCAGTGCGCTCCGGCGGCGGCGCAGATCTGGGTAGCGAACACGCCGAGACCGCCGGCGGCGCCCCAGATCAGGACCTTCTGACCGGCCTGCAGGTTGCAGCGCGTGATCAGCATGCGGTAGGCGGTGAAGTAGACGAGGCCGTAGGAGGCCGCCTCCTCCCAGGTGAGCGCGGCGGGCTTGGGCAGCAGCTGCTGAGCCTGGACCTTGGTGAACTGTGCGAAGGAGCCCCAGGTCGTCTCGTAGCCCCAGATCTTCTGCGAAGGCGCCGCCATCGGGTCGAGGCCGTGGACCTCGGGGTCCTCGTAGGAGGCCTGGTTACAGTGCACGACGACCTCGTCGCCGGGCTTCCAGCGCGTCACGCCGGCGCCGACCTTCCAGACGATCCCGGACGCGTCCGAGCCGCCGATGTGGTGGCCGAACTCGGGGTGGTCGCCGTACTTCATCACCGACACCGGCTTGCCGAGGGCGGCCCAGACGTTGTTGTAGTTGACGCCCGCCGCCATCACGCGCACGATCACCTCGAAGGCGCCGGGCTCGGGGACCTCGATCTCCTCGACTTGGAAGGCATCCTTGGGTTCGCCCTGGCGCTCCTCGCGGATCACCCACGCAGCCATCGTCGCGGGCAGCTCGCCCGGCTCGGTGTCCACCTCGGAGATTTGCTTCAGGTCGATTGCCACGGTGATGATCTCCTCCAAGCTCTGTGTGTGTATGCGGGTTGGGTCGGGAAGGCAGCCAATGCTACCCGCCGCACGGAGTCGGTGCACTAACCGCGGCGCCCGCGGCGCGCGCTACGCTGACATGCGCCGAACAGTCCGAACCCGCGCCGATCACCGAACAGGAGCTTCGTTGCCCGAGCCGCAGCCCCCCGAGGAGGAGCCCCAGCAAGGCCCCAACATCATC
>Ga0210389_10004779_pt1 | contig 10507 bp, 6 predicted proteins | sample IncBWH28OmetaG_FD_160127 | JGI IMG/M metagenome (GOLD analysis project Ga0210389, IMG submission 160127) | Forest soil microbial communities from Barre Woods Harvard Forest LTER site, Petersham, Massachusetts, United States - Inc-BW-H-28-O ...
ACCTGCTTGTCCCACGCCCGGCCGCTGAGCGGGTAACCGTGGATCAGCACCACCGGCTGACCCGCACCGTGATCCTCGTAGTAAAGCTCGATATCGGCGTTATTCTCCTGGCCGACGCTAACTGTGGGCATGGTGCTTCTTTCCGCTGGTTGGATGGTCGGCGCCCGCGGTACGCGGAGCCGGCCCGGGTGATCTGCGGGGTGGTACTCGCCTCAGCGTCGCCCTCCAGCGGGGCCGCTCGCACCCGTGGTAGTCACTGGCCCGTACTCAGGCCTGCGGTACGGGCCACGCCAGTAGTAGTGAAGACCGCGGCGGCGTTAGGGTGTCGCCGGCAGGCGGTGCCGCCGGCGCGGTTGGTGTATAACATCGGGCCGGTGAGGCCACATTCTGGTATCGGGGGGCCCGCGGCGCTCACGGACCGGGCCCGCGAACGTGGCGTACTTGATCGGTTCGTTGCCGGCGTGCGCGCGGGCACGGGCCGGGCCCTGGTGGTGCGCGGTGAGCCCGGCGTAGGCAAGACCGTGCTGCTTGACTACCTGGCCGTGCGGGCCTCGAAGTGCCTGGTAGTGCGGGCAGCGGGGGTGGAGTCGGAAATGGAGCTGGCCTTCGCCGGGCTGCACCAGCTGTGCGCGCCCATGCTGGATCATGCCGAGTCTCTTCCTGTTCCGCAGCGTGAGGCGCTGCGGACCGCGTTCGGCCTCAGCGCCGGCCCGGTGCCGGACCGGTTCTTGGTGGGCCTGGCCGTCGTGGGCTTGCTGTCCGAGGCGGCGGGGGAACGCCCGCTGGTATGCGTGGTTGATGACCAGCAGTGGCTGGACCATGCCTCGGCGCAGGCGCTCGGCTTCGCGGCCAGGCGGCTGGCGGCCGACCCGGTGGGCCTGGTGTTCGCGGCGCGGGTTCCAGGCAAGGACCTTGCCGGGCTGCCAGAGCTCGTAGTGGAGGGCCTGAGCGAGGACGATGCGCGGCGGTTGCTTGAGTCGGTGCTGCCTGGGCCGCTAGACGAACGGGTCAGAGACCGGGTCATAGCCGAAACGCACGGGAACCCGCTGGCGTTGCTTGAGCTGCCCCGCGGGCTGACGTCGGCGCAGCTGATGGGCGGGTTCGGGGTGGGCAGCGCGGTACCGCTCGACGGGCGGATCGAGGAGAGCTTCGCGCGGCAGCTGGAGGCGTTGCCGGCGCAAACCCGGCGGCTGGTGCAGCTGGCGGCGGCCGATCCAACCGGGGATCCGGTCCTGGTGTGGCGGGCGGCCGGGCGGCTCGCGATCGGGGCAGGGGCGGCGGGGCCGGCGAGTGAGACGGGACTGGCCGAGTTCGGCGCGCGGGTGCTGTTCCGGCACCCGCTGGTGCGCTCGGCGGCCTACCGGTCGGCCTCGGTCCAGACGAGGCAGGAGCTGCACGGCGCGCTGGCCGAGGCCACCGACCCTGAGGTCGATCCCGAGCGGCGAGCCTGGCACCGGGCCCAGGCCGCGCCTGGCCCCGATGAGGAAGTTGCCGCCGAACTTGAGCAGTGCGCCGGGCGGGCACAGCGCCGCGGTGGTCTGGCGGCGGCGGCCGTGTTCCTTGAGCGGTCCGCCGGGCTGACGCTTGACCCGGCACGCCGCGCGCAGCGGGCGATGGCCGCGGCGCAAGCCAAGTACCGCGCTGGCGCGCTTGACGCCGCGCTCGGCCTGCTGGCCATGGCACAGGCCGGCCCGCTGGATGAACTGCAGCGTGCCCGCGGCGACCGGTTGCGCGCGCAGGTCGCGTTCGCCTCGAGTCATGGCCGAGAAGCGCCACCGCTGATGCTCAGCGCGGCCAAGCGGCTCGAGCCGCTGGACGCCCGGCTGGCCCGCGAGACGTACCTGGAGGCGTTCACCGCCGCGCTGTTCGTCGGCCGCCTGTCCACGGCGGTGGCCGACGTGGCCAGGGCCGCGCGCACGGCGCCCGCGTCACCCACCAAGGGGCGGGCACCCGATCTGCTCCTTGACGGCCTGGCGCTGCTGGTCACGGAGGGCTATGCGGCCGGGGCGCCGGCCTTGAAACGGGCGCTGGTCGCCGTCCAGAGTCAGGACATCTCGGTAGAGGAGGGGCTGAGCTGGCTGTGGCTCGCCGAACGGGCGGCCATGGCGGTGTGGGACGACGAGGCATGGCACGCCCTGGCCAGCCGTCACGTCAAGCTCGCGCGCGACGCTGGGGCACTCAGCGAGCTCCCCCTGGCGGTCAGGACCCGCATTCTCCTGCACTCACACTCGGGCGAGCTGGCGGAGGGCGCGGCGCTCATCGCGGAGGCGCAGGTCGTCGCCGACGCGACCGGGAGCCAGCTCGCGCCCTACGGCGCCACGGGCATCGCCGCGTGGCGGGGCCGCGAGGCCGAGGCGACGGCGCTCATCCAGGCCAACATGGACGGCGTGACCAGCCGAGGCGAGGGGAGGGGAGTGACCAGCCAGTACTCGGCCGCCTTGCTGTACAACGGCCTCGGCCGCTACGACGAGGCCCTCGCCGCCGCCGAGCGGGCGTGCGAGTACGACGACGTGGGCGTCCTCGGCTGGGAGCTCGCGGAGCTGATCGAGGCGGCCGTCCGCAGCGGCCAGCCCGCCCGCGCGTCCGAGCCTCTCCATCGGCTTTCCGAGACGACCCGCGCCAGCGGCACCGACTGGGCGCTCGGCATGGAGGCGCGCTCGAACGCGCTGCTGAGCGAGGGCGAGACCGCCGAGCACTGCTACCGCGAGGCGATCGAGCGGCTCGGCCGTACCCGCATGCGCCCGGCCCTGGCCCGTGCCCACCTCCTGTACGGCGAATGGCTGCGCCGCGAGAACCGGCGCAAGGACGCCCGCGCCGAGCTGCGGACCGCCCATGACCGGTTCACCGCGATGGGCATCGAGGCGTTCGCCGAGCGGGCCAGGCACGAGCTGCTTGCCACCGGCGAAACGGTGCGCAAGCGGACGGTCGAGGCGGCCAGCGAGCTGACCGCCCAGGAGGCGCACATCGCCCGGCTCGCCGTCGACGGCGGCACCAACGTGGAGATCGGCACCCAGCTGTTCCTCAGCACCAGGACCGTCGAATGGCATCTCAGCAAGGTGTACACCAAGCTCGGCGTCGGCTCACGCCGAGAGCTGCGGCAGGCCCTGGCCGGCCTCGGGCAGGCGGAGCCACAGGCCTAGCGGCCGGCGACGCGGACGCTGCCCGGCCAACGCCACCCCGGTCGGCCCGGACCGCTCACTGGCCCGCCGGGGCCAGTGGCCAGCAGACCTCAGTCCGCCACTGGGTGACGTCGGGGGTGTCGAGCGGGTCGGCGAGGTAGCGCTCGCGCACCGGGCCGGAGCCGTCCCTGCCGTTCGCGGCGGCGTACGTGCCGAGCGCCGCGTAGGCGCGGTCGACGTCGCCGTGCGCGCCGGCATGCAGCGCGACGGCAAACCGGCCGGCGGGAAGCTCCCAGCGCGCACCAGTGCCGTCGAGCGCTGGCGACTCCCTGACCGGCAGGTAGACCCGAACATGCCCGGCGTCCTGCGTGAACAGCTCATCGTCGAAGAGTCCGCCCACCGGCCCGGTCTGCTCAAGTCCGGCCGCCGCGGCTGTCGCCCGGAGCCGGGCGAAGGCGTCCCACCACCACGCGAAGACGTCCTTGCGCACCAGGTCCGCGGCGGCGGAGACCGTGGGTCCGCCTTCGAGCACCCGCTCTTCGATGGCGACGGCCGCAGCGCCGCCCTCGAGCATCCGGCGCAGCGAATCGACCGCGGCCTCGGTCTGCCGCAGTTGCTCGCGCATCCGGTCAAGGTGGCCGGCCAGGATCGTGTCGCGGGCGGTCAGGTCGGAGGCGGCGAGGACGGCTTTCACGTCGGCGACGGGCAAGCCGAGATCACGGAACCGCCTGACCAGGTGCGCCGAGTGCGCCTGGCCCGGCCGGTAGTAGCGATACCCGCTGTCCGGATCGACCACGGCGGGCTCAAGCAGGCCCACCTCGTGGTAGTACCTGAGCGTCTTGACACTCAGGTGGGTTAGGCGCGAGAACGCCCCGATGCTCAGCTGCTGCATAAGAGAAGTCTCGGCTCTCCACCAAGGGGAGAGTCAAGCGCGACGCGGGCGCCGCGACACGGGTTGACTCTCCCGTCGCTGGAGCCCTGAGGGTGGTTCACGAAACGCCAGGACGCAACCTCGGAGGCCTTTCGTGAGCTCTTCTGTACCACTCCTGACCAGCCCCGTAACCCGTGCCAGGGCCGGCGCCCCGCGGGTGCGCACGAACGCGCTGCTCGCCGTGCTCGCGCTTGCCGGGACCGTTTTCGCGATGATGCAGGCGCTGGTCATCCCCGCTTTGCCGCGGATCCAGGCCAGCCTCGGCACCAACGCGGACGGCGCCGCGTGGATCTCGACCGCGTACCTGCTGAGTGCCAGCATCCTCACCCCGGTCATCGGCCGTCTCGGCGAGGTGGCGGGCAAGAGGCGGATGATGCTAGCCAGCCTGGCCACGTTCGCGGCGGGCACGCTGGTCTGCGCGGTGGCGGGCAACCTGGGTGAGCTCGTCGCCGGGCGGGTGATCCAGGGTGCGGCGGGCGGCATTTACCCGCTCGCGTTCGCGATCATCAGGGACCGCCTGCCGCGCGAGCGGGTCCCCGGTGGCATCGGCCTGGTGTCGTCGCTGCTCGGCATCGGCGGGGGCCTTGGCCTGGTGCTGCCGGGGCCGATCATGACCAGGCTCTCCTATCAGTGGCTGTTCTGGCTGCCGCTCGTCGTCATCGCCGCGGCATTCGTGCTTGCCGCCCGCTACATCCCGGCCGACGGCCCCGCAGAGACCGGGGCGCGGGTCTCCTGGCGCTCCTCCCTGCTGATGGCGGCCGGCCTGTCGGCGGTGCTGGTCGCCGTGAGCGAGTCGGCCACCTGGCACTGGGGGAACATCAGGACGCTTGGCCTGCTGGCGCTCGGCGCGGCGGCCCTGCTGGCGTGGGGCCGGGCGGAGGCCCGCAGCAGCAGCCCCCTGGTGGACATGAGCCTGATGCGACTGCGCGGGGTGTGGCCGGCCAACGCGGCGGCCCTGCTGATCGGCATGGGCATGTACGCCTCGTTCCTGATCATCCCCGAACTCGTCCAGGCGCCCGCGCGGCTCGGTTACGGCTTCGGCGCGTCGGTGACGAGAGCGGGCCTGTTCATGTTCCCGACCGCCGCGGCGCAGCTGCTTCTCGGCCCGGCGTCCGCCATGCTGCACCGCAGGGTCAGCCTGCGCGCGCAGCTGATCGCGGGCCAGCTGAGCTGCGCGGCAGGCTTCGCGAGCCTCGCCGTGTGGCACGACGCACCGTGGCAGGTCTACGCGGCCACCTCGGTGCTCGGCGTCGGGTTCTGGCTGTGCCTCGTGGCCTTGCCGAACCAGGTTGTCGCGGCGGTGCCCGCCGCCAGGACGGGATCCGCCACGGCGGTGAACACCGTGCTCCGCAACGCCGGCGGCGCCCTCGGCAGCCAGCTGGCCGCCGCGATCATCGTGTCCTCCGCGCAGGCGGGCGCCCCGGCCGCCTCAGGCTACATCGGCGCCTTGATCTTGTGCGCCGCGGCCACCTGCGCCGGCGCCTTCGTCGCCTGCGCCACACCGCGCAAGAGTCCTCGCTAACCCGTGCCGCCCGCGCTCAGGCCAGGGCCGCACGCGCGCCGCCAAGGGCATCGGCGACCCCGGGCGGACCAGGGTGCGGGTCGCCGAGCGGCTACAGTCCGTTACCGTAACGCTTCGTTACGCCGGCGGAGGGGCATAACCCCTGGTGGCCTATGGGGGGTGGGGGATATGTCGGCGGAGGAACGCAGGCTGCAGGAGGCCAGGGCGGGTGTGCCGTGGCGGACCTGGGGGCCTTATCTCAGCGAGCGACAGTGGGGAACGGTCCGCGAGGACTACAGCGATAACGGGGATGCCTGGTCCTATTTCAGTCATGACCAGGCGCGGTCCCGTGCCTACCGGTGGGGTGAGGACGGTCTCGCCGGGATCAGCGACGACAAGCAGCGGCTGTGCCTGGCGCTCGCGCTGTGGAACGAGCGGGATCCGATTCTCAAGGAGCGGCTGTTCGGCCTCACGAACTCGGAGGGCAACCACGGCGAGGACGTCAAGGAGTACTACTTCTACCTCGACAACCTGCCGACGCACAGCTACCAGCGCTGGCTCTACAAATATCCCCAGGCCGAGTTCCCCTACAACGACCTTGTCGCGGTGAATCGGGCCCGGTCACGGCGCGAGTTCGAGTATGAACTCGCGGACACGGGCATCTTCGATGAGAGCCACTACTTCGACGTCGAGGTGGAGCACGCGAAGGCCGGGCCAGAGGACATCGTGTGCCGCGTTACGGTGCACAACCGCTCGGCGCGGGCGGCCGCGCTGCACGTGCTGCCCACGCTGTGGTTCCGCAACACGTGGTCGTGGGGCGGCGACGAGCCGAAGCCAGTGATTGCTCGGGTCGAGTCCGCTGATCCCGTCGTGCGGGCCGAGCACGGGGTACTCGGCGTGTTCTACCTGCACGCCCAACCGACCGCGGACCTGCTGTTTTGCGACAACGAGAGCAGCCCGGCCCCGTTCCCCAAGAACGGGATAGGCGACCACCTCACGCTCGGCGCGGCCACCGTCAACCCGGAAGGCAAGGGAACCAAGGCGGCCGCGCACGTGCGGCTCCACGTGCCCGGCGGCGGCCAGGCCTCGGTCCTGGTGCGGCTCACCCGAGAGGGCCCCGATCAACTCGCTGCCCCGTTCGCCGGGGCCGGCGAGTTGATCGCCCTGCGGCGGACCGAGGCAGACGAGTTCTACGAGGCCATTACGCCGCCCGCGGTCACGGCGGACGCGAAGGCGGTCATGCGCCAGGCGCTGGCCGGGATGCTGTGGTCCAAGCAGTGCTACTACTTCGACGTCGACACCTGGCTGCGCGAGCGCCGGGTGCACCCGCTCCGGGCCCCGGTGCGACGCGGTACCCGCAACGAGTCGTGGTTCCACATGTTCAACCACGACATCGTGTCGATGCCCGACAAGTGGGAGTACCCGTGGTACGCCGCCTGGGACCTCGCGTTTCACTGCGTGCCGCTGGCCATGGTCGATCCAGACTTCGCGCAGAGCCAGGTCGAGTTGATGCTGTCGCAGGAATACCTGCACCCGACCGGCCAGATGCCCGCCTACGAGTGGAACTTCGGGGACGTCAACCCCCCGGTGCACGCGTTCGCGACGCTGTTCCTGCAGAATCTCCAGGCCGGCCTCGGCGAGATGGACCTGCCGTTCCTCAAGAAGTGCTTCTCGAAGCTGATGCTGAACTTCACCTGGTGGGTGAACCGCAAGGATCCTTCCGGCCGCAACGTGTTCGAGGGCGGCTTTCTCGGCCTCGACAACATCGGCGTGTTCGACCGCAGCGCCACCCTGCCCACCGGGGGGCAGCTGGAGCAGGCCGACGGAACCGCGTGGATGGCGATGTTCAGCCAGAACATGCTCGAGCTGGCCCTGGCCCTGCTCGATGAGGATCCGTCCTACGAGGAGTTCGTGCACAAGTTCGTCGAGCGCTTCTTCTGGATCGCCGCGGCCACGGACCCCGTGGGCGACAACCCCGATGAGCTGTGGGATGAGGAGGACGGGTTCTTCTACGACGTGCTGCGCCTGCCCGACGGAACAGGAAAGCGGATCAAGGTGCGCTCCCTCGTGGGCCTGCTGCCGCTGTGCGCCACGGCAGTGATCGAGCAGGACCTCATCGAGCGCTACCCGCGGGTCGCCGAGCGGGTTGGCGAGTTCCTCAGGCGCAACCAGGACCTGCTGGTCAACATCGCGGACCCGTTCGTGCCCGGCGTCCGCGGCCGGCGGCTGCTCTCCTTGGTCAACGAGGACAAGCTGCGGCGCATCCTGGCCCGGATGCTGGATGAGGAGCGCTTCCTCGGGCCGCACGGCATCCGCTCGATCTCGCGCTGGCACCTCGACGACCCGTACAGCATCTCTATCGACGGCGTCGAGCACCAGGTGCAGTACGAGCCCGCCGAGTCGACCAGCGCGATGTTCGGCGGCAACTCGAACTGGCGCGGGCCGGTCTGGTTCCCGGTGAACCTGCTCTTGATCAAGGCCCTCATCTCCCACTACCGCTACTACGGCAACGACCTGAAGGTCGAATGCCCGACCGGCTCCGGGACGATGATGAACCTGCTCGAGGTGGCCCAGGAGCTGTCTCGGCGCCTCGTGGGGATCTTCCTGCGCGACGCGGACGGCCGGCGGCCGGTCTACGGCGGAAGCATGCTGTTCCAGGAGGACCCGCACTGGCGGGACCTCATCTTGTTCTACGAGTACTTCCACGGCGACAACGGCGCGGGCCTCGGCGCGTCGCACCAGACCGGCTGGACCGGCCTGGTGGCGACGCTCATCCAGAGCTTCGCGGACCTCGACGCCGACGCGGTCCTCGAGGACACCCGCTGGCCACTAGCCCGTCCCTACCGGCCCGAGCCGTGACAGCCGGCAAAAGCCGGGTGATATATCGCGTGATGCCAGCATGCTCACTGGACCTCGCGGCGGACGGTCCTGATCGTGCCGACGGCCAGCGGCAGCGCGATCCACAGCGCCGCGCAGACGGCGATCTGGGCGCCGTGCCCGGACCAGTCGCCTGCGAGTATCCAGCCGAACGTCGTCCCGGTGTTGATCCAGTCGCCCGCCTTCTGCAGCGCCGGGATCATCAGCAGGCTGAACAGGCCGGCCAGCACGAAGTAGCTGACGATGGCCGCCGCCGTGTTGTGCACGGCCGCGCCGATCGCCATGCCCACGGCGCTGGTGAGCACGATGAACAGCGCGAACCCGGCCAGCTGGGACCAGTTCCAGCCTTCCGCCACGGGCCGGCCGGCGTGGCTGGCGGCGAGTACCGCCACCGTCCCGGCAAGCAGGGCGAACAGCCCGGCGATGACGCTAATAGTCAGGCCCGCCAAAACCTTGGCGGCCAGTACCCGGCCGCGGCGCGGTTCGAGGGTGAACGTGGTCATCGCGGTGCGCTGGCTCCATTCGGCGGTCATCGCCATCAGCAGCACGAGCGGCAGCAGCCGCGACAGGCCAAGTGCGGCCCAGGTGAGGTAGCTGGCCCGGTCCTGGGTCACGTTGTGCGGGAACACCGGCGGGACAGCCTCGGCGCCCGCGACAAGCAGCGCGGACGCGAACAGCATCCAGCGGGCGGCCCGGACGTCGACGGTCTTGCGCAACTCGGCGCGCACCAGGGTGCCGAACGGGATCATCGGGAGCCTCCAGCGGTGAGGGAAAGGAACATTGCTTCGAGGTTCTGGCCGGTCTCGCCAAGCAGTTGCCGCAGCGTGCCCTGGGCGACGATCCGGCCGGCGGCGATGATCACCAGCCGGTCGGCGGTCGCCTGGACCTCGGCCAGCAGGTGGGAGGACAGCAGGACCGTCCCGCCGCGCGCGGCGTGGTCGCGCAGCAGCCCCCGGATCCACGCGATGCCCTCGGGATCCAGGCCGTTCGCGGGCTCGTCGAGGATCAGCACGCTCGGCGACCCGAGCAGGGCCAGCGCCAGGCCGAGCCGCTGCCGCATGCCGAGCGAATAGGTGCCCACCCGCCGGCGCGCGGCGCCGGCCAGCCCGGTCGCCTCGAGCAGCTCGTCGGCCCGCCCGGCAGGCACGCCCGCCATCAGCGCCGCGACCCGCATTGTCTCCCGGCCAGTCCGGCCCACGTGGAGCGCCGAGGCGTCGAGCATGACGCCGACGGTCCGTGCCGGGTTCGCAAGCTCAGTGAACGCCTTGCCGCCGATGGTGGCGCTGCCCGTGTCCGGCCGGGTAAGCCCGGTTAGCATCCGCAGCGTGGTTGACTTGCCCGCGCCGTTGGCGCCGAGGAAGCCGGTGATGGTTCCTGGCGTGCACGAGAACGTGACGCCCTGCACCGCGTTGACGGTGCCGTACCGCTTGCTGAGGTTCGCTATCGAAATCATGCGGCCAAGCCTGGCTAACGAGCCGGTCGGGCCACATCGGCCGTGCGTTCACGGCTACGCGTCCGCCAGGCCAAGCGACAAGCACGAGGACTAATACTTTCGTCGGTACCGCGAGGTACCCGTCCGGCCGATGCCAAGCCAAGCCACCCGGGCATAATCTGGCGATCGTGGCGAACGGGGCCGGAGGTGGCAGGGCGCGCGCGGCCGACGCGGCGTGCGTGCTGCTAGCCGCCGCCGGCGGACTCGGCCTGCTGATCACCAAAGTGGGGGCGCACGGTCAGGGCTGGATACCCGGCTCCGCGAGCACCATCTTCGCGGTGGACGCCGCCATCGGCGCGGCCGCGAGCGCGCTGCTGTGGTTCCGGCGACGCTGGCCGGTCGCGGTCGCCGTAGTCCTCACCGTCCCGCTGATGCTGTCCAGGTCCGCGCAGGTCGCCTGCGTTCTCTCGGTGTACAACGTCAGCACCCGCTGCCGCCCGAAGGTCACGCTGGCGATCGCCGCGCTCCACCAGGTCGCCTTCCTCGCCTACATCGCCCTGTGGGTGAACCAGTACCCGATCTGGGCGCCCTGGCTGCTGGTGCTCAGCTATCAGGTTGCCGCCGTGGTGGCCGGCATGTACGTCCGC
>Ga0210389_10004781_pt1 | contig 10507 bp, 12 predicted proteins | sample IncBWH28OmetaG_FD_160127 | JGI IMG/M metagenome (GOLD analysis project Ga0210389, IMG submission 160127) | Forest soil microbial communities from Barre Woods Harvard Forest LTER site, Petersham, Massachusetts, United States - Inc-BW-H-28-O ...
TACACGCACACGCTTGAAGAAGTGGGGAAGGTTTTCGGTGTCACCCGCGAACGCATCAGACAGATTGAAGCCAAGGCGCACGAAAAGATTCGCCAGCACGACAAGATAAATAGATTAAGAGGGTATTAATATAAAAGAAAACCCGTGGTAGTAGTTGTTGAGACTGCTACCACGGGTTTTTTGTTTGAGAGTTAATCCCAAAGAACAGATCCGTTGCTCTCCATGAGGTTCTTGAACCCCTTGCCGATGAATCCCCAGTTCACCATGTTGAACATCTTCACGGCAATCTTGCCGAGAGAGAGGGTTGCCAGGACGGCGACGAGGAGAATCATGATGAACTGCAGCTTGGTCATGTCATTGAGGACCCAGTGCCCAGCAGCAGTGTTGAAGAACCAATCGAAGAAAGCTCTCATTTGTTTGCGGTCAAACCGCGGTTCGGGTTGTTTGTTCCGTCTAGTACAATAGCATATTAGATAGTATCTGTCAAATAAAAAAAGCCCCGTAATTTCTACGCGGCTCTGGTTGTTATTTTGTCGATGACCCACACAATAGGTCTGATGATGCACATCACAGCCACCCAAAGGCACGCGCCGAGGGCGACTATCATTACAAACTCCAGTACAATCTCCAATCTACCAGGCGGGTCAGACGGTTTGCGGGTCATTGTGTTTAAACTTGAGGATGGTGGGAGAGGTTCAAATCTTTGACGACAATACCAGATTTCCCTAAGAAATCAAATCTTCAAAAAACTTCCACAGTATAAACATGGCGTAGGTGTCGAGTTTACAATATTCAAGCATCTGCTCTTTTTTTGTTTCCGCTTCCTTGCCAGTTAGTTCTCCTTTTGATATTTGACGATATGCTTCAATAGCATCCGTACCGTTTTTGATGTCCAGGGTTTCGTACGAAAGAGTGTCGGCTGGCAACCTCATCAGTTTTTTTATGACAGGCAAAACTTTTTTGATTGAAGATTTACCTTTGAAATCGGGGTGCACGTAGTGTTGGTTTTCAACAATGTCCATCAAGTCATATGTACGGCTGACCATGCTGTCAAAAAAGGCTTTGTGCTCCGGCAACATGCGTCCGAGTTCTTTGTTGCGGCCGTTTTCAAATGTTTTAAACCACGAGATAAGATTTCCTCTATCGCCGATGTGTTGTTTCAAACTCTCGGCAATTTTCTCCGCAGGATCTCCTTCGAGGACCAGGCATTCGTAATGTTCTGGTTCGACATCTTTGCTTTTGAGTACATGCAACGAATACTGAAAAACGATGTGTTGGTAGGGTCTGTATCCGCTAAAGGGAGGTATGGCGGTCGGATACGTTTCGTAGTCGATAAAATACAGAGGGAAGGTCAATTGCTCGAGTTCTTCTTTGAGAGTTTCCAAATTTACAATAGGGGATTTTTTTCTGTGCGCCAGAACCTGATTGAGTTTTTTGTTTTTCAATCGTTCGTCAATCGGTACATCGTCGATGGAGATAATGCCTTCGTCCAAAAGCTTTTCTAAGTAAGCTTTGCTGGCGCCAATTCTGTTTAAGTCGTGAACAGTGTATCTGGGCACGGCAGCTTCGGGGTTGGTAAAGGAAAAGGTGGTGCAATGAGCGGAACGGCCCTTGTAGTAGCAAGGACAGGGGCCAGGAGGCATTTTTGTACTCGACAAATACTTGAACGCTTCTTCCATGACAAGCAGGGCTTGCGGTCGCAGAGCATCAACGATGTCGGTTTTATCATCTTCGACAAAGAGCTCGTCAAAGTCTAAGTCGCCGTGCCTAACATAGTTTTTGTTCAGTCTCACCAAGAATTTTTTGTTGAGCTTCACTCCGCACATTTCGACAACGTTGGCTTGAAAGGCTAGGTCATGCTCAAACTGCAATTCTTTCTTTTTGTTTTTTACTATTTTGCCGTCCTCACCCTCTTCTTCAGTTGAAGACATTTTTATTTCGTACAGGTCGTATGCTCCAGCCTTGTCATTCCATTTCAAGATGTCTGTAGCAGCAAGAAACTTTTCAGTAGCAAAGACTGCTTGAAAGATGACCGGCGTACGTTCGGCAATAAGTTTCTTGGTCAACTCTTGGGCGCCTTCGCTTCTTCGTTCAACAAGAAATCCATTGGGAAATTTGCCTCTGGCGAGCTCTTCAACTTCGTTACCCGCAACTCCGAGAGCTTTTTCAAACTCGGATATTTCGTATTTGTTGTATTCTTCCGGAAGGTTCCATTTGACCCAAACGTTGTTGGGACATTCTCTGTAGAGAATGTAATCAGTTTTCGAAAGAAGCTTTGACATTCATCTTACTTCAACAGGCCGTTAATCGTTGACTCAACTTGGTCGATAGGTTCAGCTCCGTCGATAGGGATTTTCTGTCCGTCCTTGGTGATAATGACAGAATACGGAGTGCCATTTGCACCGGCTTTGCCTGCAGCGACGACGTCGGCTTGGATATCAGCGGTGTGGGTTCCTGAAGAGAGGCAGTTGTTGAAGGCGCTGAGGTCGAGTCCAAGGTTTTGTGCGATAAGAGGAAGCTGGGCAGGGTCGAGAGAGTTGTTGGAGTTGGTCGTTGCGAAGACTTGGTCTATATATTTCCAGAATATAGTATTTCCGCCTTGATCAAATGCGCATTCGGCAGCGGCAGCTTCGTTGGGAGCTTTTGGATGAAGTTGTGCAATAGGGAATTGACGGAAAACCCAAGCGACCTTGCCCGGATAGTCGAGCATTACTTGGTGAAGAGTTGCTTGGAAAACTTTGCAGAACGGACACTCGAGGTCTGAATATTCAACAATGACGATTTGAGCATTTGGGTCTCCGAGGATGTGATCCTTTGCTGTCACCGGAGCGACCACGCCGACAGCGCCCGCAGCCGGAGCGGTATTGTTGCCTGTCAGCGAACCCTGAACCGGCGCTCTACCTCCGCCAAAGTAAATGGCTGCTGCCACAAAGAGTCCGGCAATGATAATTGCAATAGGAACGAGGCGATTGTTCTGAACACTTGCGGGATTCTGGTTTGGTTCCATGTGATGTGTATAACTATTTTTATCGCTCCATTATACACCATGCTACAATGGACGCCATGTCATTTATACATTCAATTATCCTTGGTTTTGTCGAAGGTATTACGGAGTTTGTTCCTATCTCGTCTTCGGGGCATTTAATCATCGCTCGGCAGATTCTCGGCATTCAAAGCTCCAACGGTCTGCTTGTCGACGCCATTCTCCAGCTCGGAACGATTCTTGCGGTTTTGGTTTATTTTTGGAACGACCTGTGGCACCTGTTCAAAGCTTTTTTGCGCATGTGTGTAGGAAAGATTGTGTCTGAAGAAGACAAAAAAATGATTTGGGCAATTATCCTCGCCACTATTCCCGCAGTCATTCTCGGCTTGCTTCTTGAGACGTACATGGAAACAACTTTTCGCAGCGTGCATGTTGTCGCCTGGACGCTTATCGTCGGCGCAATCTTGATGTTTGTTGCAGACAAGCTAGGAAAGCAGAACAAAGTGTTGACCGCAGGCAAGGGCTTCATCATCGGTCTCTTCCAGTGCTTTGCTCTTGTGCCGGGCATTTCTCGTTCGGGTGCGACTATCTCTGGCGGGCTTCTGACTGGTCTGACGCGCGAAGAAGCCACGCGCTTTAGCTTTCTCATGGCGTTCCCGATTATCTTCGGCTCGGGAGTTAAATCGCTCTGGGATATGTATAAAATGGGTCAGCTCGGCTCAATCGGTCTTTCGCTCGGTGTCGGCGCAGTTGTTGCCTTTATCACCGGTCTCGCAGCGATTCATTTCCTCATCACCTATCTCAAAAAGCACAATCTCAATTTGTTTATTTGGTATCGAGTAGTCGTAGCAGTACTGATTCTTATCTTTCTTTAAAATCCCAAGGTGTAGGTGAGCTTGTTGTCATGCGCATCTTCCCATTTTGATGAGTCCAATTTGATTTCGTGAAGCTTTCCGCCTTCTTTGAAAATTAGTTTGCCATTGACTCGCGCAAAATCGTAAATTTCTTTTGTAATCCTCACATCGTCGATACAATACTGCCGAATCTTTTCGATATCACCCTCCTTCCACCACTTAATTGCATCGAGGCCGTGTCCGGATTTGTTTTTGTTGAGAGTACCTTCTGCAAGCTGGTCAAGCTTCATGCGCCGTCCATACGACTTTTGAATTTCCTTGAGAATATCCAAGCTTTTTATCTTGGTTAGGTCGCCGGGATAATATTTGTTCAAAAGGGGGATGTCGAAGTGGTCGGAGTTGTAGCCGATGAGCATGTCAGCGCGTTCGATGATGGGCCAGAGCTTGTGAAGGTCTTCTTGCAAGTACCAAGAATATTCACCGGTCTCCGAATCATGAATAGCAACGATGGCTATGTCGAGGAGAGCCGGGTCGTTCTTCGCAACGTCAGCAAAAACATTTCTCGTTTCGATGTCGAAAGTGATTTTGCGCATTTAGTTTCTCAAAAACTCGGATATTTCCTCGTAATCTGACTTGCCGAATGTTTTCTCTTCTCGAGTTTCCATATTTTTGATTACCAATTCATCGCTTTCTGAATCAACAAAAGAAATATATGGAATGTGCAGTTTCTCTGCAGTTTTGTACAAATCACCAGCTTCTCTGTATGACAAGTCTGTTGCGATGTTTGCACCAGTTTCTTTAAGTTTATTCACAAAATCAAAAAACTTCACTACAGATTGAGCGTCGGAAGTTTGCTTTAGGGTCAAGAAAATGTGCGTGGCCGGTTTGTACTTTGGCAACAAGTCATACGTTTCTAGGAAATCTCGCATGGTCACATCTCCCGCTGCAATGCCTACGGCAGGCAGAGTCTCGTTGGAGAAGAGAGACAGCAAATCGTCGTATCTTCCTCCGCCGAAGATCGAACGGCTATTCTTTGGATTGGTATCAAAGAATTCATATACTACTCCGGTGTAGTAAGCCTGTCCGCGCTTGAGGGTCTCATCAAATCTGACGTTGGTAATTCCAGAATATTTTAAGCCGGTTATCACCTGGTTTACTTCTTCCATGTTGCCGGAGTTTGTATTAATCCTTATCTCAAAATATTCATCCTTTGCTCCAAAATTTTTGAGACAGTTGTATGCTACAGCAATCATTTCGATGTCCGCCTCAATACCTTTAACTCCGAAGATATCCATGTTTAACTGCCAGTGTTCGCGAAGGCGTCCGCGTTGAGGAGCTTCGTAGCGAAACACGTTTGGTATAGAGTACCAGCGGAGAGGGTATCCGAGTTCGCGTTTTCTGGCAGCCACCATACGCGCAATAGTCGGCGTCATTTCGGGTCGCAGAGTCACTTCTCGTCCGCCGCGGTCGGTAAAAGTAAATGTTTGCTCGTTGACGATTTCGTCGCCGGATTTCTCTTTGTAAATCTCTGACGGTTCGAGGATTGAAGCGCTGCATTCTTCATAGCCGGAACTCTCAACACTTTTCTTCCATACGCCAAAAATGTAGTTCTGAATAAACTGTTCTTCAGGATAAAAATCTCTGACTCCCTTGTATGAGTCGGTCGAAAGCTTTGACATGCGAGAATTATATCAGAAAACCTTTTATTTCAAATCCTTGCGTGAGGAGCGGTTGCGTTCTTGCTGGCTCAAAAGCTTTTTGCGGAGACGGACACTTGTAGGAGTAATTTCAATATATTCATCTTCGTTCATGGTTTCCATGGCGCGTTCAATATCGAGCTTAAAGGCCGGTGCAAGATAAACGCTGTCGTCGGAGCCGGAGGCACGCATGTTGGTGAGCTGTTTGCCCTTGGTTGGATTCACATACATGTCCTCGCCCTTTGAGGTGTTGCCGATGACCTGACCCTCGTAGACTTCGTTGCCTGGTTCAACGTAGAGCACTCCGCGCTGTTGAAGGTTGTCGAGCGCAAAAGCGAGAACCTTGCCGTTTTCCATGGAAATCATCGAGCCGACGTGTTTGTGCACAATTTCTCCGGCATACGGCTTGAAAGAGGTGAAGCGCGAAGAAAAGATTCCGAGGCCTTTCGTATCAACGACAAACTGGTTGCGGTAGCCGAGAAGGGCCCGAGTCGGTGCTTCAAAAATAATTCTGGTCTGTCCGTCGTTTTCGGTTTTCATGTCCATCATAATTGCTCGGCGTTCGGTCAGTCTTGAAATAATCGCTCCGGACATTTCTTCGGGGACGTCGATAACCACTTCTTCAAACGGCTCGGATTTTTTGCCGTTTTCTTCTTTCATAATGACGTGAGGTTGGGAGACCTGAAGTTCGAAGCCTTCTCGGCGCATGTTTTCGCACAAAATAGCAATGTGCAATTCTCCGCGTCCGTAGACTTGCATAGTGTCTCCGCCGAATTCAACCTTAAGCCCAACGTTGATTTCGAGCTCTCGTTCGAGACGTTCACGAATCTGTCGACCGGTGACAAATTTTCCTTCGCGTCCAGCAAACGGCGAATCGTTGACGAGAAAGTTAAGAGAAATGGTTGGTTCGTCGATGTTGATGGCTGGCAAGGGCTCGCTGTTCTCGGCGCCGGCAACAGTATCTCCAATATAAATCTCCGGAAGTCCGGCAATCATGACGATATCTCCGGCCACAGCCTCTGCACTTTCAACTCGCTTGATACCTTCAAACGTATAGAGCTTGGTAATCTTGCCTTTGTATTTTCCTCCGTTCATCTTGGTCACAAAAACTTCCTGTCCATTCTTCAGCGTACCTTCATAGATGCGGGCAATAGCGAGGCGTCCGAGGAAGTTGTCGTAGGCGAGGTTGAACGGCTGGAGGCGAGCGGGGACGTCGAGTGCCGCAGTGACAGGCGGAACGTGTTCGAGAACGACGTCGAGAAGCGGCATCAAGTCTTTTGACTCATCCGACATATTTCTCTTTGCAATTCCTTCGCGTCCGATTGCATAAACGGTAGGGAAGTCGATCTGCTCGTTGTTTGCACCGAGTTCAAGGAAAAGCTCGAGAACCATTTCATGCACAACATCCGGTCGAGCAGCCGGCTTGTCTATTTTATTGATAACCACAATCGGCTTAAGACCAAGCTCAAGAGACTTTTTCAAAACGAATCGCGTTTGAGGCATCGGACCTTCTTGGGCGTCAACGACCAAGAGGACGGTGTCGATAGAGCGAAGCACACGTTCAACCTCCGAGCCGAAGTCGGAGTGACCTGGCGTATCAACGATGTTGATCTTCGTACCTTTATAAAAAATCGACGTATTCTTCGAATAAATGGTGATTCCGCGCTCTTTTTCGAGGTCATTGGAGTCCATAGAGACGCCTTCTTCAACCATGCCAGTCTGGCGCATGATGGCGTCGGTCAAGGTGGTCTTGCCGTGGTCGACGTGAGCGATGATAGCGATATTGCGTATTTCCATAAGTGAGTAGCAATTAAAGCATAAAAAAAGCCCCGTCGCAATGCGAGCGGAGCAGAGGCAGATCTGGGTCGGCGAAGTGCTAGTTCTGGTAGCGGCGCTGGTTGACCGCTTTGGTCACGGGCTTCGGCGGAGCCTTGTGTTCCCCCGTGTGTCGAGCGAGGCGTTTTTCGCGACGCCTGTTGACGTGAGCTTGCGACTTCCTTGAAATAGCTTCTGACCGACCCGTCTGCTGTTGGGGCATCTGCATTACTCCTCTAGATGGGGTTCGAGGGATACTGCGTGAGTACTACCTGGGAAACTACGATACTACTTTAATTTTTCTCCGCAAGTGTACCCTGTGTATAAATAAATTGTTTGGTGACCAAGAGGGTCGGGTCATCGGTCATAGCTTCGTTTGCAGTGCGGTCGAGATAGGTGACAGTGATAACTCCGTTTGCAATTGAAATTGATTTTGGTGTGACGCGGTCGCCGAGGAAAATCGCGTTGGTACCGCTGTAAGCGACCAAGCCCGAAACATACGCCGCAACGTTGAAAAATACTCCGGTGCCCGAAGTCGTCTGTACCAAGAGGAACGCCGCGTCAGTTTTGCCGTCGCCGTTGAGGTCGCCGTAGGCGATGCTGTTGGTCAGGTCTGTTTCCTCCGTCAGCTCTCCGCTTGGAGTGATGTTGGTCGTGATGGTTCCTTTTTTGAGCGTGATGGGTCCGTCTTCAAATTGAAAGGTGGCGTTTGAAGGGTCAGGATTGGTTGTGTTCGTAGCAATTTTGACCGGCGGAGTATTTTGATTTGCACGCGAATGTACAAAATAATAAATTCCGAAGCCGACTGCGATGATGACAATGATAGTGACGAGTTTTTTCATGCTTGTAGTATATCAAATCTTTGCTATGATTTTCTGCATTCCGCGATAGCTCAGTCGGTAGAGCGCCTCCCTGTTAAGGAGGATGTCCCAGGTTCGAGCCCTGGTCGCGGAGCAAGGCCACAATTTTAATATTTGTCAAGTAAAAAGAGCTCTCAACTGAGGGCTCTTTTGAAATTTAACGGTGCGATAAAAATAAATGACCCGCATGGGGCTCGAACTTCTAGTTCATTCTTAATGACATTGGTCGTTTTCATCTGGTACAATAGTTCCATCATGGGAATGTCCGTACTCTTGCGTCCCCCGAATGGAACTGAGAAGAAAGAAGCGAGAATCTCCACTGTAAACTCCTCGAACAACCAAGTCACCCTCAACGGAAAACCTCTCGACTACGTTACTGATTTCCTTTTTGGTTTTTTGATAATTCCTCTTCTATACTTCATTTGGTCTACTAGTATCGCACTTCTAATGCAACCTCTTTCCATTGGTGATGGAGATGCCATTGTATACATCGCCGCACTCACAGGAATTTGTTACCTGATGAGCCGGGAATGGTTCTTTGCCTTCAATAATAATCTGAAGACCTACATGTGTATGTTTGCCGGCGCGGCGATTTTTGCGATTTCATTTTATTGCATCAGTCACACAACAAAACGTGTACTTCCACAAATTCCAATCTCGTATAAAGAGATGTGTGCGAAGGATGGAACTACTTGGGTATCAAAGAATTCCTACCCATTAGGTGTACAAATTGACAATTACGCTTACAGCTCTGACCTCAACACCTGTCTCGTTTATGAAGAGGATAGCAATCATGGGACAATTGCTGATCAGATGATTTTCGACATTTATGCCAATAAAGTGATTGCCTCGTGTGAGTCCTCTTTTTCCTGTAGCGATTTGTCCGCAAAACTGAAACTATATTTTCCTTGATGTGTGATAAGGTGGAGCAATATCATTTTTAGCTTTAAAAAAGAACGTGAGAGAGGTTACATCCAAGATTTTTAAATGGGCAGTCTATCTAGCAGGCTTGTTTCTTCTAGTGTGGATTAGTCCGAAATTGATGTATGACATAGCGAACCATGAATGGCCACCTATTGATCGACTCGCTAGTTGGTCACAGATCGTAATAGCATATGCCGCAATTTTCGCCATAGCTCAGTATGCTAACTCTCTTGGTGATACTGCTGATCGAAAAACAAAGATGGTTCTTGATCTCGTAAAATTTTTTCGCGAGTCCGTCTTAGGCAAAGAGGATGAAGTTCTTTTATATCTGAAAAAGAACAAGATGACACTACCCGGATTTCGAGTTTCCAAAAATACTCCCTTTCTTGAATTTACTGAGAGAGAGTATTTCAAAAAAATCAAACCAGACCCAAGGTTTAATGATCAATTGAAGACATTTGATTTTATGGCAAGTCAAGATATTGAGATGGAACGTCAAGTAAGATCGTGTCTAAATGCACTTGAAGAATTTGCTATAGGAATAATCAACAGCAAATCAGAAAATCATCCAGCCGCCGCTTCGGTGAAAAAACCTCTTGTGGAAGCAGTGGAAATATTCACGGTACCACTCTACAGTTTCATCGGAGTCAGAGATGATAGCTTCAGATATCTGTCAGAACTATATCGACACTGGAAGAAAGAGATCCGGTTTATTCCAGTAACTCCTGACGAAAAGGAGGAACGCACGAAAGAAAGATCGAAGAAGTATTCGAAATAAAAAATGATTTGAACTAGGCAGCCTTATTATGACGCCGCTGCACGTCCTCAGCAGTTTTTCTCAGAAGTTCCTGTTCGGTTTTAACCTTTGTTATTGCTTCAGAAACATGCTTCGATGCTCTGTGTAAATTTTCGATGCGCTCAAAAAGCTTTTGTTGTTGGCATTTTTTCGATGAGTTCGGTTTTACAGACATTGGGGGAGCAAAACTTGACAATGTGTCTATATAGGCGTATCGTTAATTCCAGACGGCATGTATCCACGACTCTATCGGAGAAAGAGATGACGAGCATCGAGCCGAAATCGACCGCCCGAACAGCGACAAAGAGAACGAAGAAAAGCAAACCCGCGACGTTCGCTGACACCTTGGCGGACGTCGCGAAGATGTGGCCAGAGGGAGAAGGAAAGGAGAAGGCACTTCGTGGCTTCTCCCAACTTCTTGGGCTGGTATCTTCCGTTGACGAAGCCTTGCAAGTGCTCGACCTGTGCATTCAGCACAGGAGGTACTCCAAGGCAGAGGCAGCCACGAAGTACGTTGAGATGATGGCGCCTCACTCGAGGTCAGCAAAAAGCTTTGGAGAAATCAAGCACCTTCTTGA
>Ga0210389_10004782_pt1 | contig 10506 bp, 9 predicted proteins | sample IncBWH28OmetaG_FD_160127 | JGI IMG/M metagenome (GOLD analysis project Ga0210389, IMG submission 160127) | Forest soil microbial communities from Barre Woods Harvard Forest LTER site, Petersham, Massachusetts, United States - Inc-BW-H-28-O ...
TCGCACGGTCCACAATCCACGAACCGCGGCCAGGCCGCGCCGGTCGCGCACCTTATGGATACCGGATGTGCGTCGCCAGCGGTCCCGGCGGGTCGGCGGCGGTGCCTGACCCACGGCCCGCAGGTAGTCGAATTCCTCTGCGGCCCAATCTGTTTTGCCCTGCTCAGCAAGCACGCCCGCGATCGCGTCCCGTAGTTCGATGAGGACTTCGACGTCGAGGGCCGCGTAATTCAGCCAGGCCGGCGGCAGCGGACGTTTGGACCAGTCAGCGGCGCCATGACCTTTGGCCAGACCCACACCGAGCAGCCGTTGTGCCTCGGCCGCCAGGTTGACCCGGTCGAAGCCGGCCAACCGCCCCGCCAGCTCGGTGTCATAGAGCGCGGGCGGCCGCATACCGACCTCGGCCAGGCACGGCAGGTCCTGATCGGCCGCGTGCAGAATCCACTCGTCCTTTGCGAGCACTTCGGCGACGGGCCGCAGCACGGTCAGCGGGTCGCCGCCGTGACTGACCGGATCGATGAGCACGGTGCCGGCGCCGGCCCGGCGGATCTGAATCAGGTAGGCGCGGTTGGAGTAACGGAAACCCGAGGCCCGCTCGGCGTCCACCGCGAACGCTCCATGTCCACCGTCCAGCAGCTCTGCGGCCGCAGCGATATCACCGGCAGTTGTCGAGAGGTCGGGCACGCCGTCGGCGGGCGTAAGCAGCGGCGTTACGTCCGGTTCCGCGCTTTCGGGCTGATCGTCTGCCGTTTGAGGCAGCTGGGGAGCCATGTCAGACGCGGGACCGTGTGCCCAAATCCGTCACCCCGACCGGTGGCAGCCCCGCGGCATGCTCGAGCACCTCGCAGAACGCCTCGACGTGTGTGCCGATGTCCGGGGTGATGGCGGTCCAGGACGCGCGCAGCTCCAGCTGGTGGGCGCGCGGCGGTCCGGAGATGTCTCCGTAGCGCACCGAGGTGGTGGCAGTAACCGTGCCACCGAGCGCGGTGACATGCTCGGCGCGGGTGTCCAGCGCTTCGACCAGCCAGCTCCACGCCACTTCCGGCAGCAAGGGGTCGATGGCCTCGCTGGAGTCCAGGTCGGCCTGGATGTAGGCGACCAGCCGCATAGTGCCGTCCCAGGCGTCGGCCCCATCGGGGTCGTAGAGCAGGATCAGCCGACCGAACGCGTCACCGTCGGATTGCTCCGGCACGAGGTCGAGCTCCGGACGTTTGACCTCGGCGCCCAGCGCGTAGCTGTACGGTGCCAGACGCTGGGGCGGCCGGATGGGACCCAGCTCGATCTCCGAACGGACGCTGGCACCGCTCATCGCCGCAACCGCATCGCGGAACGGGACCGGTTCGGCTGTAGTCACGAGCGCCGCTCCTTCTCATCGCTGCGCTCTGCATCGTCGCTGGCGCGTGTCACGAGCGCCGCGCCTTCTCACCGCTCCGCCCTGCCTCGTCGCCCGAGCGCACAAACTCTGACGCTAGACCTATCCGGCGACACGCGGAGAAAGGCGCGCCGTTTAGTCTGCGTCGGCCGAGAAGCGCGCGGGCCGCTTCTCGCGGTGAGCGGCCAGGCCCTCCCGGACATCAGGCCCGCCGAACCCCAGAAACTCCAGGCCAAGAGAGGTTTCGAACGCGGGTGCGAACATCCGGTACCAGTGGTTGAGGCTGTGCTTGGTGAAGCGGATCGCCGCTTGCGCCCCCTGTGCCAGATCCCCCGCGATGCGGGTTGCTGTGCCCAGCACCTCGTCGTCGTCGACGCAAATCGAGACCAGCCCGATCCGTTCCGCTTCTTCGCCGGACAGCGGCTCGCAGGTGAGCAGGTAGTACTTGGCCTTGGCCATGCCGACCAGTAACGGCCAGCAGATGGCCGCATGATCGCCCGCGGCCACACCCAGCTTGGTGTGGCCGTCGATGATCTTGGCGGTTCGCCCGGCCACCGAGACGTCGGCGAGCAGCGCCACCACCAACCCCGCGCCGACCGCCGCGCCGTGAATCGCCGAGATCACCGGCTTGTCGAAGTTGACCATGTTGAGCACCAGGTCGCGGGCCTCGCGCATGATGCGCAGCCGGTCGTTGAACTCGCCCATGGTCTCGTCGATCAGGTCGAAGCTGCCCCCGGAGGAGAAGGCTTTGCCTTCGCCGCGAACCAAGACGGCGCGAACGTCGGGGTCGCGACCGATGGCAGGCCAAATGTCGGCGAGATCGCGGTGCATCTGCGGCCCGACCGAATTGAGCCCCGGAGCGTCGAGAACCAGGTGCAGCACGCCTTCTTGACCAGGTTGGTCGGCGCGTTCGATTCGCAGGCTCGGAAACTCGTCGTAGCTGACTTCCGGGTGACGTACTGGCATGCACGACGACGTTACGCAGGTCTACGACAGACCGGACCGACACTCCCTGGCGGAGTGGTCGAATCGCTGGTCGTGGCAGCATTGGGCGTGATGACTACGCGTCGCACGCTTCCCGAATCGCCGTATCTGGCCGCGGCCACCGGCCGCAAGCCGCACCGGGTGCCGGTGTGGTTTATGCGTCAGGCCGGCCGATCCCTGCCGGAATACCGTGCCCTACGCACGCAGCACAGCATGATGGCGGCCTGCTTCGACGCCGAACTGATCACCGAGATCACCCTGCAGCCGATACGTCGTCATGATGTCGACGCCGCGATCTTGTTCTCCGATATCGTGGTCCCGCTTCGCGGCGCCGGTGTCGACTTGGACATTGTTGCGGATGTTGGACCGGTCATCGCAGCGCCGGTGCGCACTGCCGCGGATGTCGATGCATTGAAACCGCTTGAGCCGCAAGGCGTTCAGCCGGTGTCCGATGCGGTCTCGCTGCTCGTGCGGGCGCTGGGTGATGTTCCGCTGATCGGGTTCGCCGGGGCGCCGTTCACGCTGGCGTCCTACCTGGTCGAGGGCGGCCCGAGCCGCCACCACGCCCGCACCAAGACGATGATGCTGGCCGAACCGGCCTGCTGGCATGCGCTGATGGAGAAGCTGACTGACCTCACCATCGAGTTCCTCCGGGTTCAGCTCGACGCCGGCGTGGATGCGATTCAGGTGTTCGACTCGTGGGCGGGCGCGCTGTCGCTCGCCGACTATCGCCGATACGTTCTGCCGCACAGTGCGCGGGTCTTCGGCACACTGGCCGACCGCGGCGTCGCGATGACGCATTTCGGGGTCGGCACCGCCGAACTGCTAGGTGCCATGGCGGAAGCGGGTGCGACGGTCATCGGCGTCGACTGGCGCACCTCGTTGGCCGATGCCACAGCTCGAGTCGAGACCGGGACGGCATTGCAGGGCAACCTCGATCCGGCGGTGCTGCTGGCGGGCTGGCCGGCGGTGGAGCGGGCCGCCCGCGCGGTGGTCGAGGACGGGCGACGCGCCGTGGACGCCGGTGCGGCCGGGCACATTTTCAACCTCGGACACGGGGTGCTGCCGGAAACCGATCCGGGTGTTCTCACCGACCTGGTGTCACTGGTCCACTCGCTATGACCCATTCGTATTGTGTTGTCGGCGGCGGGATCTCGGGTCTCACCGCGGCCTACCGGTTACGGGCGGCCCTCGGTGACGAGGCGAGCATCACGCTGTTCGATCCAGCCGACCGGCTCGGCGGGGTGCTGCGCACCGAGCAAGTCGGCGGGGTTCCCGTCGACGTCGGCGCCGAAGCCTTCGTGGTACGTCGACCCGAGATGCCGGCGCTGCTCGACGAACTGGGCCTGGCGAACCGGCAAGTCGGGACCACCGGAGCGCGCCCGCTGATCTACAGCAAGGATCGGCTGCATCCGTTACCGCCGGCGACGCTCAACGGCATTCCGTCGTCTGCGGAGTCGATGGCCGGTCTGGTGAACGACGCGACCCTCGTGCATATCGCTGCCGAGCCGAGTCGCCCGTTTCACTGGCAGTCCGGCGGCGATCCCGCCGTCGCCGACCTGGTGGCAGACCGGTTCGGTGAGCAGGTGGTGGCCCGGTCGGTGGATCCGATGCTCGGCGGGGTGTACGCGGGATCGGCCGCGACCATCGGCGTGCGCTCGGCCGCTCCCACCCTGGCCGCCGCTCTCGACGGCGGCGCCGCGCACCTGACCGAGGCGGTCCGCCAGGCGCTGACGAGCGTCACCGCAGGCCCGGTCTTCGGCTCGGTGGGCGGCGGCTACGCGGTGCTGGTCGACGAACTCGTTCGTCGCAGCCGGCTCAATTGGGTCCAGGCGGCGGTGACAGGGCTCGAGGCCGCCAAAGCTCCCGCGCAAGGCTGGATGCTGCGCGATGACGCCGGCGCCCAGTGGCACGCCGACGCGGTGATCCTGGCCGTCCCGGCCGCACGCCTTGTCGGGCTGGTCGAGGCGTTCGCGCCGCGCACTGCCGCCGCGGCGAGCCGCATCGCCAGCGCGTCGTCGGTGGTGGTGGCGCTGGCCGTGCCCCGCGGCATCAAGTTTCCGCAGAGTTCCGGCGTGCTGGTAGCCAGCGGAGAACCGTTGCGCGCCAAGGCTATTACGTTGTCGTCGCGAAAGTGGGGGCGACGTACGGACGTGGAGCTACTGCGGCTCTCGTTCGGGCGCTTCGGCGAAGAGCTCGCCCGTCGCGCCTCCGATGACGAGCTGCTCGCGTGGGCGTTGCAGGACCTTGGCACCGTTTTCGGGCTGACCGTCGACCCCGTGGACGTCCGGGTGCAGCGCTGGCCTGACGCGATGCCGCAATACGGGCCCGGCCATCGCGATCTGGTTGCTGAACTGCGCGCCGGCCTGCCGGCGACATTGGCGGTGGCCGGCAGTTATCTCGACGGGATCGGTGTGCCGGCGTGTATCGCCGCGGCCGGCCGGGCGGTCGCCGGCGCGATCCGGGCGGTCGAAGATCCCGTGGCACGATAGTTCTCATGGCCCGTTTGGACTACGACGCGCTCAATGCCGCGGTTCGCTACCTGATGTTCTCGGTGTTCTCGGTACGCGCTGGGGCTCTTGGTGACAATCGAGAGAGCGTCATCGACGAGACCGCGACCTTCCTCAAGCAGCGCGAAGATCGCGGCGTTGTGGTGCGCGGGCTTTACGACGTCGCCGGCCTGCGGGCCGACGCCGATTTCATGATCTGGACGCACGCCGAAACGGTTGAAGCGCTGCAGGCCACCTACGAGGATTTCCGGCGTACCACCACGCTCGGCCGGGCGTGCACGCCGGTGTGGAGCAGCGTGGCGCTGCATCGGCCGGCCGAGTTCAACAAGAGCCACATCCCGGCGTTTCTGGCCGGCGAGGAGCCGGGCGCCTACATCTGCGTCTACCCGTTCGTGCGGTCGTACGAGTGGTATCTGCTGCCCGATGAGGAGCGCCGGCGCATGCTCGCCGAGCACGGCATGGCGGCCCGTGAGTACAAGGATGTCCGGGCGAATACGGTGCCGGCGTTCGCGCTCGGCGACTACGAGTGGATCCTGGCGTTCGAGGCGCCTGAGCTGCACCGGATCGTCGACCTGATGCGCGAGCTGCGAGCCACCGATGCCCGACGGCACACCCGCGAGGAGACACCGTTTTTCACCGGGCCGCGGGTGCCGGTCGAGCAGCTCGTCGCCTCGCTACCCTGACGCGCGAGCGTTGCATCGACGATAGTTCACGTTATATCGTTAACGCCATGAACCAACCAGCGCAGACCGACCCCAGCCGCTTTGAAGAGATGTACCGCGATCAGCGGGTCTCACACGGCTTGCCGGCAGCCACACCGTGGGACATCGGCGGCCCGCAGCCGGTCGTACAGCAGCTTGTCGCGCTGGGGGCGATCAAGGGTGAGGTTCTTGACCCGGGTACCGGTCCGGGCCACCACGCCATTTACTACGCGTCACAGGGTTACTCGGCCACTGGCATCGACGCGTCACCGACCGGACTGGAGCGGGCCAAAGAGAACGCGCGTAAAGCCGGGGTGTCGGTGAACTTCCAATTGGCCGACGCGACGAAGCTGGAAGGTCTGGACAACCGGTTCGACACCGTCGTCGACAGTGCCTTCTACCACGTCTTTTCGACCGAGCCGGAGCTGCAGCGGTCGTATGCGCGGGCTTTGCACCGGGCGACCAAACCCGGAGCGCGGCTCTACATGTTCGAATTCGGCGTCGGCAATATCAACGGCTTCCAGATGCCACGGTCGTTGTCCGAGGATGACTTTCGTCAAGTGTTCCCCGACGCAGGTTGGGAGATAACACATTTGGGGCCGACCACGTACCTGATCAACATGAGTGTGGAATCCCTTGAGCTGATGCTTGCGCGGAACCCCGAGATGGCCGACGAAATGAAGCCGCTAGTCGAACGATTCCGGATCATCGAACCGTGGCTCACCAACGGTCGGGCCTACGCCCCATTCTGGGAGATGCACGCCACCCGAATGGACTGATCGGCCGTGAGATTGCGGTTATGGCCGACGCTTAGGCGGGCACCAAACGCAGGCAGATCGAGTTGATGCAGTAACGCTGATCCGTCGGGGTCGGGTAGCCCTCGCCTTCAAAGACGTGGCCCAGATGGCTGTGGCAGTTGGCGCACAGCACTTCGACGCGGGTCTGACCCAGCGAGTGATCGGGGCGCAGGATCACCGCGTCGGAGTTGGCCGGATCGAAGAATGACGGCCAGCCGCAATGGGACTCGAACTTCTCGGAGCTGCGGAACAGTTCGGCGCCACAGGCCCGGCACTCGTAGACGCCGGTGGTCTTGGTGTCGGTGTACTCACCGGTGAAAGGGCGCTCGGTGCCGGCGCGACGCAAGACGTCGAATTCCTGCGGGTTGAGCTTCTTGCGCCACTCGTCATCGCTGAGTTGGACGCGCGGCTGTTGGGACTGAGAAGTCATGCATCCACGCTAGCGCGCTCACGCTCGGGCGTCAGCCACGCCGGGTCGATGCCATCGTCCAGTCTGTTTTCGGCCTTGGCATCCAGATAGCGGAAGTACAGCACGGTGAACACCACGATCAGCAACAGTGACCAGCCGTACGTGATCTTCAAGTACTCCAGCGGCCGCCCGATGTACATCCAGTTGAGCAGCAGCCAGCGATCCATCGTGAGGAACCCGTAGATACCCAGCCACGCCGGCCAGTTGCGAATCACCGAGTTGGGCAGCACGACCGTCATCAGGAACGGGAACAACATCATCGAGTAGTAGCCCTGGGCCAACGACAGCACCAGCCACGACCACAGCAACAGCACGCCCGACGATGTGGTGAACCAGAACAGCGGGTCCCGGGTGCGGTAGTAGCGGTACAGCAGCCACAAGCTGCCAATCGCCAACAGTGTGAAGAGGATTCGCAACAGCAGGATGAGCCAGGTCGGCAGTCCGAAGTAGACGCCGTTGCCTTCGATCGAACTGTTGAAGTAGTCACGAACGCCCAGGATGTAGGGCAGCGTGCGGGTGACGAAGTCCATCGGCTGACGGACGAGCGGAAACGCGGCCGCGTTGATGACCAGCGGAACCGCGAAGGCCGGCACCAACGCCCGCCACTGGCGGTTCAGCAGGGGCAGCAACAACAGCGGTCCGAGCAAGGGTTTCAGCGTCAGCGTCAGACCGATTGCGACACCTGCCCACCATTGGTGACTTTCCTTGCCGTCCAGCAGCCAGCGCAGGAACAACACCTCCGCCAGCAGGACGCAGCCGTTGATGTTGGTGAAAACCAGTGTGTTAGTGACGGATTCGGTGCAGAACATCGCCAGAAGCAGCGCGGGCGCCGCCACCGAAGTCGCGCTGAACTTGAACATCCGCAGCAGTACGTATGCCGCCAGGACGATGGCGGCGCTGTTGATCGCGATGAACAGATAGCGCGACTCCGCGAACGGCAGATAGCCGAACGGCGCCATGATCAGTGTGCCGCCGGGCGGATACAGGTAGTGCGGGTCGACGTAGTCGAAGTGTTCGTTGTAGATGTCCCAGCCGTGCCGGAAGTTCAGCACTGCGCGGTAGACCGGCTTGAAATCGTCGGTGATGTTGCCGTTGGTGGTCACCACGATGGTGCGGTGGATTACCGCCAGGATGGCCACCGGCCACAGCACCGAACGCAGCACGGTCGCAGTGCTCGGCGCGGCGATGCGGGGACCAAATGTGTCCTGCGCCCAGTCGCGCAGACCGCCACGAGGGGAATCAACTGCCGTCACGAGCGCACCGTACACGGGCGATCGCCGCCGGGATCAGGCGGGACAGTAGGTGTCGGTGACCGGCAATTGGCCGCTGTCGAGGTAGCCGACCAGCGGAGGGACCGCGCATGAGGAATAGATGCTGGCGCCGTGACCGATCCCTTGCCACATCACCCGCTTGCTGGCCGCGGTGGCGTTGATGATGGTAGCGGCGGTGGCCGAGACGCCTTCCTCCCCGACAATCGGGTCGCTCTGCACGCCCATGAGAAGCACGTTGACTTTGAGAACCTTTGGCGGCTGGGGCGGCGTCGCGCTCGGCCAGGACACGCATTTGACCAGATTGAGCGCACCGATTGTGCCGAACTGCGGGTAGAGCTTGCCCCACGCGACCACGAGTTGACGAATCCGGTCGGGTGTGGGGCGATTGACCGCGTCGCTGCACGAATTGACGAACTGCCCGTCGGTGCCGGTGATGCCCTGCGCCCGGTTGATCAGGCTGTTCAGCAAGTTGGTGTCACCCGTGCGGGCGTTGGCGAGTGCGGTGGCCAGGTCGTTACTGGTGCTGACGCGGTCACCGGCGGGATAGCCCAGCGCGACGTTGATGGCGCTCGCAAGGGTCGCCACCGACACACCCGCCGGGCCGTGATTGGCGCGGGCGTCGGCCAGCAACGAGGCGACGGCGGCTTTGGGGTCGGGCCCCAGCGGGCAGTTCACCGCAGCGCACTGGGCGGCGAAAGCGTCCAATGCTGTCTGCTGGCCTTTGACCTGTTGCTCGGCGGCTGCTTCGGCGCCCACGCCCAGCGCGACCGGGGAATCGAGGACCAGCCTGGAGACCTTGTCGGGATGCGAGCTTGCGTAGGACAGCGCCACTTGGGCGCCGTTGCCGATGCCGATCAGCGCCAGCGCGGGCACATCCCAGGTGCTGCGCAGCCGTTCGATGTCGGTGGCAGCGTGGGCGTCGTCGTAGGCCGAGTCGCCAGGCGCGATGGTGTCGGTGCAGCTGGTGGTGGCGTTCTGCATAATGTCGGCGAGGTTGGCGACCGGGTCGCTGCCGGCTTCGAACTGCGACTGGTCGCGGATCTCCTGTCGGTCGAATTGGTCGAGGCAGTCCACCGGGCTCGACTGGCCCATGCCGCGGCGGTCGATGGCGACGATCGGGTGGCTGCGCAGCACGTCGGCGCCGGCACGCGCCAGCCACACCGGCAGTTGCAGCGACGACGGGAGGTCCGATCCGGTGGTGAAGACCAGGGGGCCGGCGTCATGGGGAGTCTGCACCGAGCGGGCGCGCACGACACCGATGCTCAGCGTCCCGGCCGCACCGTTGACCGGGTCGAGGTCGGCGTCGTAGCTTGCGCAATCCAGTTTGACGCCGGGTGCCGCGGGGACCGCGGCGTCGCTGAATTCCTTCGACGTGCAGTCATGCCAGGACAAGTCGTTCTTGGGTGCGGCGATCGGCGGCGGGCCGTTGGACGGCTTCGTCGGCGCGGCGTGTCCTTGTGGCCGCGCGCCCGCGTTGGTGGCGAAGCGCGGGTTGGCGGCCAACCCTGGCGCGCAGCCGGCCAGCAACCCGGTCACCACGATCAACGACGTGGCGATTGCGGCGTGCCGGCTCATGCCGACCACAGTAGCCATTCCCGCGCTCACGCCATGCGCGGCGCCTCCTCGGCCCGTTCCGGCCCGCATCGTTGCCGCGCGGTCCTCAGGATTTGACGTAGCGCGTGTACAAGTAGCCGTCGTCGTCGGTGAGGATGTGCGCGCAGCGCATCGTGGTCAGCACCTGCCCGGGGCCAGCGGCGATGCGGCCGCCCTGACCGCCCACCAGGCTCGGCGCGATCGTCAGGCACAGTTCGTCGAGCATGCCGCGCTCGACGAACGAGCCGAACAGCGTCGGACCGCCCTCGGTCAATACCCGGCACAGGCCGCGGTCGGCCAGCGCCGCCAGCACCGACGCCTCGTCGACCCGGGCCGGGTCGTCGTCCGAGCATTCGACCACGTCAGCGAGGCCCGCGAGGCCGCGCCGGGTCTGATCGGCCACCGCCGCGCATGTGCACACCAGCGGCGGCACCTCGGTGCGGGTGAACACCGGCATATCCCGGTCCAGGCGGCCGGATTTGGTGACGATGGCCAGCTGCGGGATTTCGCATTGCCCGCGGGCCTGCCGATCCTGGCGCTGGGCGATGCTCAAGCGTGCGCCGGAATAGTCCTCAGCCCGAACCGTTCCCGCGCCGACGAGAATCACGTCGGCGAGTTCGCGCAGCAGGTCGAAGACCACCCGATCGCCGGGCCCGCCCATCCGGCCGGTGGTGCCCCCGACGGAGGCGCCACCGTCGAGGCTGGCGATGAAGTTCGCCCGCAGCCAGACTCTTTTCAGCTCTGTCGGGTAACCGTAGAGCTCGGGCAGCTCGCCACCGTCGAGATCGCGGACCGAGTCGAGCAGTCTC
>Ga0210389_10004783_pt1 | contig 10505 bp, 8 predicted proteins | sample IncBWH28OmetaG_FD_160127 | JGI IMG/M metagenome (GOLD analysis project Ga0210389, IMG submission 160127) | Forest soil microbial communities from Barre Woods Harvard Forest LTER site, Petersham, Massachusetts, United States - Inc-BW-H-28-O ...
TCTTCTCCGCGCCAGGGAATGCTGTCGAGGATGCGTTGAATCACCTTGGGTTTGGTGACACGGCTGCTCCACACCATAATGACCGCGATCATCGCGAACGTGACCCCGACCGCGAGTAGCATGCTGGCGATCGCCACGGCCGCGCCCGGGCTGGTATTGCGGTTGGAGTAATACAGAAAGCCCGCGAAAGCCATGAACAATACACCGCGAATGGCGAACCGCCGAACCAGTTTGGGCGCGTCGAGACCGTAGTCGGGCTTCGGCATAGCCACCGTCAGAGCCGTGTAGCGGCCTCTTCCACGGCCCCGATCAGATCCGTGAATGCCTTGGTTTTGCCGGGTTTGGAGCCGCGCAGCGCCGCCTTTTCGAGCGTTTCAAGATGACGATGAATCTTGCGCGCCACCACCTTGCCGGACGGCGTAAGACTGACGACGAAACTGCGGCGATCGTCGGAGCGGACCTCGCGGCGGATCAGCCGGCGCTCGGCTAGGCGGTCCAAAAAACTGGTCAGGGTCGAGCGCTTATGCGCGAAGGCCTTGTGCAATTCCCCGACCGAGCTGTTACCCGCGCTTGCCAGATGCGCCAGGATATGCGCTTCGCCCTGATTGAGGCCCAAACCCGAGCGTTCGATGTACAAGCCGATCTGATGAGTGGTCCGGTGAATCTGGGGGATTAGAAGCAGCGCCATGCGCACCTCTCATCCTGACACACCTCGGGCTGAGGCACGGCATGCTGGCGCAAATCAGGGCAGCGGCTGAAGATCGGGTTCCATCCAGTACATGCGGGCGGTGTCCGACGCCAAGGTAGCGGCTGAATAAAATCTCTCGATGGTTCGTTTATCGAGCAACTCGGGCGCGGCGGTCGTCAAGTCCTCGAAGCTCGCATCCAGGGGCGCCCGCGCCATCGTGTTCCAAACCAGCCGCAGCCACGCCACCGTAATGGTCTCGTGATACTTGTCGCTCTTGCCATGATGCGCGGCGAATTTGCGGATGGCCTCAGCGATCCGTACTCGGGCTTCCAGCTCCCCGTAGAGTTGCAAGTAGATCCACGCCAGCCGGATATGATCCCTGTGATGGAAGTAGTCGTTGGCGAGCTCGCAGGCCTCGAACGCACGAACGAATTCCAGATCTGCCAGCTCCGTCTTGATCATATCGCTCATTATCGTAATATACGATATCGTAATAACAGTTGGCAAATAGACACGCTCGGCCGTAGGGGGGCACGATGCCGGGAGGACTCGCCGTAGCGGGCCTGCTGTATGCTACTTTTGAGCTTCTCTTATGTCCGCGCTCTTGAGGCTAATCCGTGGAGCCGACTAGTCCGCCGCCCGGCGCGGTGCGTAGTGTTAACAGCTATCAAATCATCGATAAATTGGGCGCCGGCGGGATGGGCGTGGTTTACAAGGCGCTCGACACCAAGCTGAACCGCACGGTAGCGCTCAAGTTTCTTCCTGCGGAGATCGAAGCGGATGAAAAAAACCGCGCCCAGTTTTTACGGGAAGCGCGGGCGGCCTCCGGCATGGACCATCCCAATGTCGGCACCATCCATGCGATTGAAGAGACTGCCGACGGCGTGTCTTTTATCGTCATGGCCTATTACGACGGTGAGACACTGGCGCAGAGGATCAAGCGCGGCTCGCTTCCTCCAGCCCAGGCAATATCCATTGCTGTCCAAATGGCGCGCGGGCTGGCCGAAGCGCATTCCCACAACATCATTCACCGCGATATCAAGTCTTCCAACGCCATCTTCACCCGCCAGGGCGTGGTGAAAATCGTGGATTTCGGGCTGGCCCGCGCCATCCAATCGGCTAGCGCCACACTGAGCACTGAAATCTCGGGCAGCGCGGCATACATGTCGCCGGAGCAAGCTCTCGGCAAGCCACTCGACCAGCGTACGGACCTCTGGTCGCTGGGCGTGGTTCTGTATGAGATGCTCACCGGACGTTTGCCCTTCCAAGGCGACACCATGCCAGGCATGCTCATGGCTGTCGTGAACTCGCCGCCCACACCACTTGAGGACGTCCCCGCCGAATTGCAGGAGATCGTCTACCATGCCTTGGCCAAGGATCCAGCGCGCCGATATCAGAGTGCCTCTGAAATGCTGGCCGATCTCGAAAAGCTCGAAACCGGAGTAGACCGGGCACACACGCGAACCCTCGCCAAGTCCGAGCTGAAACAGTACGTCGAATCAGCGGCGCAGTCAGCGTTCCCGCTTCCAGTAAGCGCGCACGCCACCAAGCGCCGCTGGCTTGTGGCCGTGTTGCTCGTCCCTGTGCTCGCGGCAATGTTGCTGCTCATTCTAGTCACGCGCCAACGCATCGTAGCCACCCTGTTCGGCCCTACCGAAAAACATATCGCGGTATTGCCGTTCAGCGTGATTGGAAGCTCGGCCGGCAGCGATGTGCTGGCCGACGGCCTGATGGAAAGCCTGACGGGCAGACTTTCAAATCTCGAGCTCGGCAACCAGTCTCTGTGGGTGGTTCCGGCCAGTGAAGTGCGCCGGCGCAAAGTGGCTGATGCATCCGCCGCCCAAAAGGAGTTCGGCGCTACTTTGGTGGTTACCGGGACAGTGGAGCGGACCGGCTCAGACATTCGGCTGGTTGTGAATTTAATCGACGCCAAGCGCATGCGGCAGCTCGGCTCGGAAGAGGTAGAAGATCGCACCGGCGACTTTGCCATGCTCCAAAACTCCGCGATCGCGAAGCTCGCGAGATTAATGAACGTCACCGTACCGAGCGACATGCTGCGCTCCACCGGCGGCGCAGCCTCGCCCGCCGCGTACGAACTATATCTGAAGGCACTTGGTCTTCTTCGCCGTTACGATAAGCCCGGCAACTTAGACCAGGCGCTGGGGGCGTTCGAGGACGCCGTCAAGACCGATCCTCGATTCGCTCTGGCGTACGCCGGATTAGGCGAGGCCTATCTGGTCCGCTACCGGACGGATCAAAATCCACGCTGGATCGACCAGGCATCCGCCGCTTGCGAGCGTGCCGTTCAGATCGACGATCAGCTCGCTCCGGTTTACGTGACCCTGGGCCGCATTCACAACGAGACCGGCAAGACCGACCTGGCATCGCAGGAGTTCCAGCACGCGTTGCAATTGGATCCGCGCAGCGCCGACGCTTTACTCGGGCTGGCTAGCGTGTACGAGGCGCAGGCCCGCCTGAAAGACGCCGAGCAGACGCTGGTCCGCGCAGTCGCGCTCCGCCCGGATTATTGGGACAACCTCAGCAAGTTGGGGCTCTTCTATTACCGGCAGCGCCGGTTTGAAGAAGCCGCGGTTCAGCTGCGCAAAGTGGTGGAGCTAACCCCCGACAATTCGATCGCGTGGCTGAACCTGGCTGCGGCCCTGCGCGCCAGTGGGAAACTCGTAGAAGCCACCTCGGCTCTCCAGAAAAGTATCCAGATCAGCCCTTCCTATCCGGCTCACACCAATCTCGGGAATGTCTATTATCAGCAGCACCGTTATGCCGACTCGGCCCAGCAATACGAAAAAGCCATGGCATTCAACGCCAAAGATTATCGCGTATGGATCAATTTGGCGAACGCTGATACTTGGCTGGACAAGACCAATGACGCTCTGGCGGCCTTCCGCCGCGCCCTCCCTTTATTGGAAGACGCGGTAAAGCTACATCCCCAAGACCCCACCATCCAGTCCAGCTTGGGTATTGTCTATGCTAAGCTTCAAGAACCCTCGCAAGCGATCGCTCACCTGGAGACGGCCGTCGCGCTCGCTCCAACCGATGGCGCCGTGCTAGCTCGCATGGCCGAGGCGTACGAAAGCCTGGGAGACCGCCCGAAAGCGCTGGGATGGATCTCCAAAGCCATCGCAAACGGCCAAACGATCGACGACCTCCGGGATGACCCGGGAGTTCGAAAAATTCTCGACGACCCGAACTTTCAGGCGCCTAAGAACTAAACCGAAAGACAAAACAAGGAGACGAATAGTATGAACCCGAAATCAGCCAAAGATACACCGCCAGTAGCAACGCCGATCACGATTAATGCGCAAGGCGTCGCGGTTCCTGGCTCCGCGACAATCAGCATTTCCGCGAACGGCGGCGCCGACTTCAATGCGAGTTACGCCTGCTCGCTCAGCTTCACTAACCCGCCCGGTTGTCCATTCGAAAATTGCAGCAATGATACGCTCAGCCTCAGTCAAGGGCACAACACCGAAGATTTCAGCAGCGGCGCGACGTCGGGAACGAAATATACCTATACGATCAGCGATCCCCTAGGTCAGAATCGGATCACGACCGCGCAGTACGACATTACCGTTAGCTCGTAGGGTTTACGCGGTGACTTCTTCCACCGGCGCTATCGGCCGCTTATACTTGCACTCGCCGTTGGGGCATTGGGCCACCCCTCCGGCTTTGAGCCATTTCTCGATGAGATAGCTCGATCCGCACTCCGGACACTTCTCGGCCAGCGGTTTGCCCCACGCGACGAAGTCGCATTCCGGATAACGGCTGCAACCATAGAAGGTCTTGCCGCGTTTGGAGCGCCGCTCCACCACCTCGCCCTGCGAACAGTTCGGACAGGGCACGCCGATGGTCTTTTGCTTGACGAATTTGCACTTCGGATAATTGCTGCACGCCGTGAACTCGCCGAAGCGCCCGTGCTTCAACACCAGATTGTTGCCGCATTGCGGGCATTTCTCATCCAGCGGCACGTCCGACTTCTTCTGTTCGCCGCCGATCTGCTTGGTGGTCTTGCAATCCGGATAACCGGAGCAGGCATAAAACTGTCCGAAGCGGCCTTTCTTGAGCACCATTGGGCGGCCGCAATTCTCGCAGTATTCCTCGGCGTCCTGCTCGGTCAGGTCCACTTTGTCGACATCCGGAAGATCCACCGTCAGTTCGCGCGTATTGGTGCATTCCGGCTCGCCCTCGGCGTTCTTTTCGTTGTAGCCGGTGCAGGCGATGAAGCTGCCGTGCCGTCCCCAGCGGATCACCATCGGCCGACCGCATTTGTCGCAGACCAGGTCGGTCGGCTTTTCCATGCGTTTGATGTCGGTCATGTGGCGCTCGGCATATTCCAGGTCCTTCTGGAATCGCTCATAGAAATCCGACATGGCAGCGCGCCAATCCATTTTGCCTTCTTCGATCTCGTCCAGATCGGCTTCCATCCGAGCCGTGTAGGTCACATCGAAGAGATTTTGGAAGCTCTCGAGCAACAGGTCCGTGACCACCATGCCAAGTTCGGTCGGCACGAACTTGCCGCCATCCTTCTTTACGTACTCGCGTTCCTGGATGGTGGAAAGAATAGACGCGTAGGTGGATGGCCGTCCCACACCGTCCGCTTCCAGTTCCTTCACCAGCGTGGCCTCGTTGAAGCGCGGCGGCGGTTCGGTGAAATGCTGCTCCGGCAGGATGGACTTGAACTTCAGCTCCTCGCCTTCCTGGACCAAGGGCAGACGATGTTTCAGCTCCTCGTCATCCTCGTCCTTCTGGTCCTTCCCTTCCTCATAAACTTCCAGGAATCCTTTGAATTTCGGCACGCTGCCGGTGGCGCGGAACATGTACGTCGCGCCGTCATTACCCTTGGCAGCCACATCGATGGTCGTTTGATCGAACACGGCCGGCATCATCTGCGAGCCCACAAAGCGCATCCAGATCAGCCGGTATAATTTCAGCTCGTCCTCTTGCAGGAAAGACGCCACCGATTCCGGCGTGCGCATGGCCGATGTCGGACGAATAGCCTCGTGCGCGTCCTGCGCATCCTTCTTGCCCTTATAAACGTTTGCGGTCGCCGGACAGAACGGGGCGCCAAATCGCTCCGTAATCAGCTTTCGCACCTCGTCCAAGGCGTCGTTCGACACGCGGGTCGAATCGGTACGCATATAAGTGATTAACCCGACCGATCCTTCCGAGCCCAGTTCCACGCCTTCATACAGCCGCTGGGCCAGCATCATCGTCCGCTTCACGCTGAACCGCAGCTTGCGTGACGACTCCTGCTGCAGCGTGGACGTGATGAACGGAGCCACCGGATTGCGCTTTTTTTCGCGCGTGGTGACCGAGTGAACCAGGTACTTGGCGCCCTCCAGCTGATCGACGATCGACTTGGCCGCCGCTTCTTCAGCGACCTCCAGCGCCTGATCGTCCTTCTTGGTGAAGCGCGCCGTCAGCACCGGCGGCTTTTTGGCGTTGAGCTGGACATCGATGGTCCAGTATTCGCGCTTAAGGAACGCGCGAATTTCGCGCTCGCGGTCGACAATCAACCGCAGCGCCACGGTCTGAACACGTCCGGCCGAGAGCCCGCGCCGCACCTTGTCCCACAGGAGCGGTGAAATCTTGTAGCCCACCAGCCGATCCAGAATACGGCGCGCCTGCTGCGCGTCCACCAGATTCAGGTTCACCGAGCCCGGCTTCTCGAATGCTTTTTTGATGGCGTTGGCGGTGATTTCGTTGAACATCACCCGGTAGAACTTCGGGCCCTTTTTGGAGCCATTCAGCTCTTCCTGCAGGTGGAAACAGATGGCCTCGCCTTCGCGGTCCGGGTCAGCCGCCAGATAGATGGAATCCATCCCCTTGGCCGCCGCCTTCAGCTCCGACATGAGCTTTTTCTTGCCTTCTATCACCTCATAATGCGGTTCGAAGCCCTTGTCGACGTCCACAGATAGATCCTTCTTTGGAAGGTCCTTGACGTGGCCGAGCGAGGCTTTAACGACGAATTGCTTGCCGAGATATTTACCGATCGTTTTCGCCTTCGCCGGCGATTCGACGATGACGAGAGATTTTGCCATGATTATTTCCGTGAGTAAGAGAACTTACATTGCGTGGACGAACCCGTCCACACTATAAGACGGCCATAAGCCTACCACACTTTAACAAAGTTCTTTCCGGGGAGTTGCCGGACGAGGCCGAGCATTTCAAGCTCGAACAACCCGGCAATTATCTCTGATGATGTAAGAGTATCAAAAGTTTCCATCAGTTCGTCAATATGCGTCGGCAAATCCGCCTTTAAGGCCTTCATCAGGGCCCGGCTGGCGGCGCTGATCTCGGGTGCTGGGGCGGCCTCTTCGTCCTTTGTTTCCAATGAGATCTGGCCATAGCGTGCCTGCGCCTTGGCGATCAGAGCGCGACGGATGTCGGCGGGAAGCTCGACCGACACATCGTTCCACTCCTGCACCAGCTTAGCCCCCTGTTTGATGAGCAGATTCGGGCCCCAGCTCATTTTTGACGTTATATTACCCGGGACTGCGAAAACCTCCCGCTGCTGCTCGAGAGCCATTCGGGCCGTAATCGACGAGCCGCTGTATTGTGCCCCTTCTACTACCAGGATGCCGACGCTCATGCCGCTGATCACGCGATTTCGGATGGGGAAATTCTGTGGATACGCCGGCGATCCCATCGGGAACTCTGAGAGCAGCAACCCTTTTTCGGCAATCTCGCCCGCCAGCTTTCGATTCTCGGCCGGGTAGACGAGATCGACCCCGCAGCCGAATACCGCCATCGTGTCGCCGCCCACGCTGAGAGCGCTACGATGTGCCGCCGTGTCAATTCCGCGCGCCATCCCGCTAACGATTGTGAGCCCGGCTTGCGCCAGGTCCGGCGAAAGCCGCTCTGCCGCCGCGATGCCATACGCCGTGGGGCGTCGAGTACCCACAATGCCCAGCATGATCGATTGCAGCAGCTCCAAACGGCCGCGGGCGAAAAGCACGACCGGCGGGTCGAAGATTTCCTTGAGCCGCGCCGGGTAACGCGGGTCCGCTATCGGCACCAACGCAGTTCCAGTCTCGAGCATCTTCTGCTGTTGATCGACGGCGTCTTCAAACGTACACCCGCTGGCGATAGTTTGCGCGACGCTTCCCGACAGGCCGCTCGCTTCGAGGTCCGACCGTGAAGCTTGGAAAATCGCCTGGGGCGCCCGAAATTGCTCGATAAGCCGGCCGGCTTTGCTCGTCCCCAACCCCGGAACAAGCCGCAGCGCCAGCCAGTGGAGCTCTTCTTCTTTGGTGATGGCGGGTACAGCCGCGGGCATACCTAGGAAGATGTGTCTGAACGCGGCAGGTTTTCTCTGGTATCCGCGAACTAAAACCGAGGATCGGGGCAGCACTGAGACAGAATGGCCAGGATCACCTTATGAAATGGGACATCATGGGCATTCAATGTCTGCCTATGACAACTGTCAAAAGCCCGGCTGCTCAACCTAAAAGGAAAACTCCACTGGTATCCGGCTTGCAACTAGAGTCGCTTCTAAATGCAATTGACCAAGACAAAAGTACTAATTCGATCGACACTCACAGGACTTTTGTTTGCCACGAGTTTGGCTTTTGGGGAGTCTGCGAAGATTGCCAAGGGTCTGGAGCTTGCGGATCCGGATTCGACTGTAGATGTGATTGTGCAGTTCAAACATCCGCTTACTGAAGCTCACCATGAAATGCTTCGACGGATGGGCGTTAAACACAGAGCCGACCTGCATCTGGTCGCCGGCGATGCCGTTTCCATGCCGGCCCGCTCTCTCGCCGCTCTAGCAAACGATCCCGAAGTGGCCTTCATCGCGGCCGATCGACCAGTTCACGGATTGCTCGATCTAACGGTCGCAGCCGTGAATGCGAGTGTCGCCTGGCAGTCAGGCTGGACCGGGCAAGGCGTTGGCGTGGCAGTCATCGACAGTGGGATTGCGCAGCATGCGGACTTAAAAGGTCAAGTGGTGGATAGCGAGGACTTCACTGGAAATGGTGCGGGCCCGGGGAACGGTCCAGGTCCTGGGAATGGTGGCCCGGGGAACGGTCCAGGCCCTGGGAACGGCCTGGGCCCAGCCAATGGTCTTGGCAATGATAAGTATGGCCATGGAACTCACGTCGCCGGAATCATCGCCAGCTCAGGCGCATCGTCTGAAGGTTTGGGTTACTTCCGCACGTTCCAAGGGGTGGCGCCAGGCGCGAATCTCATCAATCTCCGCGCACTCGATCAGAACGGCATGGGAAGCGATAGCACCGTTATCGCTGCAATTCAGCGGGCCATCCAGCTTAGGAACACGTATAACATTCGAGTCATCAATCTATCGCTCGGCCGGCCGGTCTTTGAGAGTTATACAGTCGACCCTCTCTGCCAGGCAGTTGAGGCAGCTTGGAAGGCAGGTATCGTCGTAGTGGTGGCAGCCGGCAACAGCGGCCGCGATAACTCAGCGGGCACCAACGGGTATGGCACCATCACAGCGCCCGGCAACGATCCTTATGTCATCACGGTCGGGGCCATGAAGACGATGGGCACCCCGTCGCGAACCGATGACCTGATCGCCAGTTACAGCTCCAAGGGTCCGACACTGTTTGATCACGTCGTCAAGCCCGATATCGTCGCACCTGGTAACCGCGTGGTTTCGCTTCTTGCCGCCAACAGCACACTCGCCCAGTCGTATCCGCTGAACAACGTCCAGTTCTCTTATTACCGCGTGCATGGGACCGCGACTCCTTCGAACCTGTACTACTCACTGAGTGGCACCAGCATGGCGACCCCGGCGGTAAGTGGTGCTGTAGCACTGCTGCTTCAGCAAAATCCACGCTTGACGCCGGACCAGGTAAAGGCGCGCCTGATGAAGACTGCATTTAAGAGCTTCCCCGGCAGCAGCGTAGCCGTCGACCCGATCACGCACGTCGCCCATACCAGCCAGTACGACATTTTCACCGTGGGAGCCGGTTATCTGGACATCGCGGCAGCCTTGAACAACACGGATTTGGCCAACCTGCGAGCGTTGTCTCCAACAGCGGTGTTCGATCCGGCGACGAACACAGTCACCTTGGTTCTCGGCAATGCTCTCACCTGGGGCTCCAGTCTTACTTGGGGAACGGCGCTCATCTGGGGTTCGAATTTATTCGTGGCAAATGGCAACACGATCAATGGCACGGCGCTGATCTGGGGAACTAACTCGATTCCCGGCCTCGCTCTAATCTGGGGATCGGGTCTCATATGGGGGACCGGCAGCACGCAGGCGGAGAATAACATCGACCTTCTGATTAACGGCGAGCCATAAAGATCCACGCATCGTACACTGGACCATATATGGACAACCAGGCTACCTACGATGATGTGAATCTGATTCTAAAGTTGTACGAGCTCCGTCGTGAAGACCGGATGCGCGAGGCGCGCAGATTTTTCGGCGGACTCAAAGCAAAGACCCTCGCCGAACTGCAGGCCGCGTGCCCGCCGGGATCTGAACAAGATGCTTCGGTCCGCATGGTTACCAGCTATTGGGAAATGGCCGCGTCGTTCATTACCTCCGGCGTCCTGAATCAGGAACTGTTCCAGCAAAGCGGCGGCGAGCTGTTGTTCGTGTGGACCAAGATTCAAGACGTCGTGCCGGACATTAGGAAGGCATTCAACAATCCGAAGTATCTGTCCAACCTGGAAACCATCGCCAAAGGGATGATCGACAACATGAATCGCGCGAATCCCAAAGCCTACGAAGCCTTCCAGGCCCGCATCAAAAATTAGGGACAGTGCACTCAAATACCGATTTTCCGCGCCGATAGCGCCTCGCCCGCGACCTCATCGCTTCCCCTTC
>Ga0210389_10004784_pt1 | contig 10502 bp, 12 predicted proteins | sample IncBWH28OmetaG_FD_160127 | JGI IMG/M metagenome (GOLD analysis project Ga0210389, IMG submission 160127) | Forest soil microbial communities from Barre Woods Harvard Forest LTER site, Petersham, Massachusetts, United States - Inc-BW-H-28-O ...
CTTCGTGTCGGGCGCCGGGGCGACCGCCGTCGTCGACGTCATCATCATGCTCGGCACCAACGATTCGAAGTCCTACAACTGGATGGTCGGCACCGGCACGCGCGCCCAGCAGTTCGTCACCGATTGCGGCGCCATGGTCGATCACTTCGCGTCGCTGCCGACCCACCCGCTCGTCTACCTGGCGTTCCCGCCACGCGCCTTCGCCAACACCTACGGGATCAGCGGAACGATCATCCACGATCAGATCCTGCCGCTCATCCAGCAGGTGGCGACGGCCAAGGGCGTACCGATCATCGACGTCGACACGCCGACCGCGTCGCTCTCCAATCTCTTCCCGGACGGCGTCCACCCGAACGACACCGGGTACGCGCTGGTCGCGCAGGTGATGCACAATGGTCTCTTGGCTCCGCTCGGAAGCGGCGGTCAGGGCGGTCAGAGCGGGGCGGGCGGACGAGCGGGTGCTTCCGGCCAAGCAGGACAAAGCGGCCAAGGTGGCCACGCCGGCCAGAGCGGCCAAGGCGGCCAAGCCGGTAAAGCCGGATCGTTCGGGAGCGGCGGCGCGGCCGGAAGTGGCGGTCACGGCGGCGGCCAGGAGGGCGGAGTGGGCGGCACGGCGGCCAGCGGCGGTCGCGGCGGCGGCAACCAAGGCGGCAGAGGTGGAGCGAGCTCTGCGGCTGGAACCTCGGGGAACGGGAGCGGTGGCAACGGCACCGGTGGCAACGGCACCGGTGGAGACGGCGCCGGCGCGTCCACTGGCGGAACCGGCGACGGGAGCGGGGGCGCAACCGGCGTCGCCGGCAGCGGCGACTCGAACGGGAGCGGCTGCTCGTGCGGCCTACTGGGCGGCGGACCGTCGGGCGGCGCCGCCCTGCTTCTCGCCGCGGTCGCCGCCCTCGTGTCCCGCCGACGCCGCGCCCGCTGACGTGCCCGATCCCGTTCAGCGCAGCAGGTACTGGATCGTCGTCTCGAGCTTGCTCGGATCGTCGGACCAGTCGCCGTAGATCTCCAGACTGTAGCCGCCGATCTGGCGCCCGTTCGCCGCGCACCAGTCGTGGAGGGCGGCGTGGGCCCTGGGGAGGCCGGTGTACGCGCCGACGTGTACCGTCACGGCGGCCTCGCCCGCGGGCGTCTCGAGGCAATGAACCTCGCCGTCGGCCTCGAAGGTCCGGGTGACCTCGACGCCGAAGTCGATCGGCATCCCCGCCTCTGGCCGCTCGACGTGATGGTAAACGAAGACGTTGTGGCCGTCGGTGCGGAGGCCCTGGTGCTTCCGGAGGAATGCCCAGACCAGGTCGAGCGCCGGCTTGAACACGGTGGGAACCTTGGCGGGGCGCGGCCGTCCGGCGAACCGCGGCCAGCAATCGCGGCGAAAGCCGCTCGATCGTCACGCCGCTGTCCATCTCAGTGGGCGAGCGTGGCTTCCCACGCCTTGCAGGACTTGAGGTCGTCGACGGACTTCGCCGGCACGAGGTCGGTCACCGCACCGCCCGGGCCTTCCTCGCGGGCCGACAGCACCACGCGCATCGTGGGGCCGATACCCTGCGTGACGAGCTGTCGCTCGATGAAATAGCGGGCGCCCGCCTGCATGCGAAGCGCGTAGGTCGTAGCCGGGAAGGAGCCGGTGAGATAGACCCCGCCCGTCAGGGAGTAGTTGCTGTTGTCGCTCTGCCGGTCGAGCTCGACGACGTGACAGCCGGGGAGCAGGTCGAAGCGGCCGCCGAGGCTGCCCACCTCGCGCTCGTCGATTTTCCCGATCGGACCGGTGAGGTCGGCGACCTGAGCGGGTGGCAGCCGCGTCGAGTCGCTGTTGGGGTAGAGGGGAACCGCGGGCACCTCGCTGTGGAGACAGCCGAGCGCGAGGGCCGTCGGGATGAGCAGGGCGTGAAGCAACGAGCGCGTCGTCATCCGTTCAGGGTGCCCCGAACAAGTGGATGAGCGCAACTTGCTCGCCCGGGCCGTGGACGCCCTCGATCAGGATCCCTTCCACGTCCGCGGTCTTCGAGGGGCCGGTACAGAAGATCACGTTCGGATCGCCCCCCAGCGCCGCGATGGCGCTGCCCACGTCGGGCAGGATGCGCCCGGGGCTGACGACCGCGATGTGGATCCAGGGCGCCAGCGCGCCCAGACGGCGGGAGGTGGTGGCGTCGTCGAGGATCAGCGAGCCGGTTTCGGCCACGGCGCCGCGCGCGCGCGTGATGCCGAACTGGTAGTCGTCGATGCGCTCGCGCGCCAGCGTGCTCTCGAGGGTGAGCCCGTCGCCGAGCGCGGTCGTCAACCAGCTGACGAGCGCGGGATCGCAGTAGCCGCGGGTCGCCCGTCGTTCCTTCAACCAGGCTCCCAGCGCCGCCGGGTCGGTGAAGGCGCGGCCCCGGACCGCCTCCAGGCTCTGGCAAAAACGGGCCACCGGGTCGCCGGGCACCCGAGCGCCGAGCGACACGGCGACGTCGGCCGGATAGTCGGGCAGCGGCTTCTTGTCGGCCACGCCGCCGAGCGCGGTCTTCAGGCGCTCGAAGATCAGCCGCCGCGTCTCGCTCACGGTTGCTTCCGTTTCCGTTCCGCCATCCAGGCGCGAAACGCGCCGCCGCGCCAGGGGGGCAGGACGTGGTTCGACTCCCAGACGCGCAGGGCGCGCGGCCGCAACGGCCCCGGGAGGAGGCCGAGCAGCCGCCCGGCCCGCAACGCGCGCCGCCAGGCCGCCGGCCGCGAGGCCAGGCGCGCGAAGGTCTTCATCGACGGGGCGGCGCCCGCCGGCTTCACCCCGGCGCGCTTGCCGCGATCGCGCAGGCGCAGCAGCAGATCGGGGATCGGGATGTCGACGGGGCAGACCTCGTTGCAGGCGCCGCACAGGCTGGAGGCGCGCGGCAGGTCGGCGAACTCCGGGAAGCGCTCGCCGGCCAGGAGCGGCGTCAACACCGCGCCGACCGGACCGGAGTAGACGCCGCGATAGGCGTGCCCGCTCGCCTGCCGGTAGACGGGACAGACGTTGAGGCAGGCGCCGCAGCGGATGCAGCGCAGGATCTCGCGGGCGTCGCCGGCCAGAATCTCGCTGCGGCCGCCGTCGAGGAAGATGACGTGCATCTCTTCGGGGCCGTCGGGCTGCCCGGCGCCGCGCGGGCCGGCGATGAATTCGGTGTAGACCGACAGGGATTGACCGGTGGCCGAGCGCGCCAGGAGGTTCAGGAAGAGGCCGAGGTCGCGATCGCGTGGGACCAGCTTCTCGATCCCCACCACGGCGATGTGGCAACGGGTGGCGGCCAGGCAGAAGCGGGAGTTTCCCTCGTTGGTCACCAGCACCAGCCGGCCGCTCTCGGCCGAGACGAAGTTCGCGCCGGTGATGCCGGCGTCCGCCTCCAGGTACTTGCGCCGCAGGTGCTCGCGCGCGCGCCGGGTGATCACCTCGGGCGTGTCGTCGTAGGCGCCGAGGCCGTGCCCCTCGAAGGTGCGGGCCACCTCGCGCCGGTCCTTGTGCATGATCGGCTTGACGATGTGGCTCGGCTTGTCGGCGTCGAGCTGCACGATGAACTCGCCGAGATCGGTCTCCAGTGACTCGACGCCGTGGCGCTCGAGAAACGCGCCGAGCTCGATCTCCTCGGTGGCCATGCTCTTGGTCTTGACCACCCGCTGGGCGCCGCGCCCCTGCAGGATGCCGAGCACGGTGCGGCAAGCCTCCTCGGCGTCGGCCGCGAAGTGAACCTTGGCGCCGTTCGCCTCCAGGCGAGCTTGCGCGCGTTCGAGATAGAGATCGAGGTGATCGAGGGTGTGCTGCTTGATCTCGCCGGCCAGGCGGCGCAACGAATCGGGATCGGCGTAGTCGCGGAACAGCACCTCGGTGCGCTTCTCGTGCCCGGCCTTGCTGCCGAGGCGCACCGCGCTCCGGCGCGACTCGCTCTGGGCGGCGGCGAAGCGATCGATTGGTTCCTCGGGTCGGCTCACGCGCTGGCCTCGCCGCTCGCCCGGAGCGCGTCGCGCAGCACCTGCGCCAGGTGCAGCGTGCGCAGCGGCCGCCCCGTCCGGTCGGCCAGGCCGGCGACGTGCATCAAACAGCTCGAATCCCCCGAGACCAGCGCGTCGGGCGCCGTCGCCAGCACGTGCTCGATCTTGAGCGTCCCCATGCCGCGCGAGAGGTGTGGAAACGCCACGGAGAAGGTCCCCCCGAAGCCGCAGCACTGTTCCCCCGCGCCGAGCTCGACCCCCTCGACCCCTTCGATCGAGCGCAGCAGCGTCAGCGCCCCGTCGGCGTAGGCCGTCCCGCGCGAGTGACACGAGCGATGAAACGCCAGCCGCATCCCGAGCCGCCCCGGCCAGCGCGCCACGCCCAGCCCGCGCACCACGAAGTCGCCCAGCTCCCAGGTCCGCTGCGCCAGCTCGGCGGCGCCGGCGCGATCGGCCTCCCCCTCCCCTTCGAAGAGCAGGAGAGCGCCGTGCGACACCATGCGCGCGCAGGAGCCCGAGGGGACCACCACCGGCGCGGCGTCGTTGAACACCCGCAAGCAATGGCGCGCCACGCTGCGGGCCGCCGGCCAGTCCCCGCTGTTGAAGGCCGGCTGGCTGCAGCACGTCTGGTCCTCTGGAAAGCTCACCTCGCACCCGAGGTGCTCCAGCACCTCGACGGTCGCCCGCGCCACGTCGTCGAAGAACGCGTCGGCCAGACAGGTCGCCATCAGCTGGACGCGCGGCGCCTTCATCTGCGGCACCTTAACGAACCCGGACCTCTGCATCCATTGTCATGGGGCTCCCTTCGCCAGCTTGGTGTGAATTTTCTCGCACACCGCCCCGGGGAAGAGGCGTCGGATCTCCTCTCGATCGTGGCGAATGGCTCGCTCCGAGATGAAATCCGTGACCACGAACCGTTTCCGTTCGACCGCCGCCAGCCGAACCGCACCCCGATCGTCCGCGGAGTTGCCGCCGGCGACGCGCACCCAGACGTAGAACTTGGGGTAGGAGACGCCGATCTGGGTGGGGCCGTCGCGAAGCATCTCGAAGTCGATCGTCGGCGCTTTCTGCGTCCGCGCGGCAGCGAAGTAGCTGCCGAGATCGCGGGTCAGAATTCCATTGAAGTCGACCGGCGCCGGCACGTTCGCCTCGATCTGAGACCGCTGAACGGCCCGCAAGGGGTCCCCGGGCGGCATTTGAACGTTCTCGAAGTCGAGGTTCTTCGCGCGCGGCGCCGCGCCGGCGGTGTTCGGTCCGGTCACCGGAACGCCCTCGTTGACCCCTTCGAACTGCACGTCGTCGATCCACAGCGTCCCGCCGCCGGAGAGGTGGGCGCCGAAGGCGATGTCCACGGATTCGGTCGGGACGTCGAGGACGATTTCGTACTTCTGCCAGTCGCGGGTCCCCACGATCCCCCGGTCTTTCATGGTGTCGACGGCCAGCGGCCGGGTGGCGTCCCCGCTCGGGCCATCCACGCGCATCCACAAACCAGAAGGTCCGACCACCTTCTCGGACCTGACCCAGGCGCTCATGCGCACCCGCCTGCCTCTGTATTCATCGGCGCTCGACATCTGCATGAGCGAACCAAAGCCGGTCGGGCTCTCTCCATTCGACTTCAAACGGGCGCTGGCGCGACCCCGGTGCCTGACCGCGCGATCGATCCCCACCAGGTAACCCGCCGGGTTGGAGCCGGCGCGCCACCATCCGGGCAGCTCGCCGACGGTCTCGATCCCACCGACGCCCGGCCGCTCCAGCGAGGCCGCCGCCCGTCCACGAAGAGAACCCAAGAAAAGAGAACAGAAGACGACCAGCGCGAATGCCTGCTTGGAAAACGTCATTCCGAATCTCCTCCTTGGTGGCGTCGACGCCGCCAGCCTCCTGGCCTCAGCGGAGGCTTTTCAAGCGACGCACCCGAAACCGGGTGTTGAGGCCGTCCAGGATGCTGACCAGGTCGTCGCCAAACATCTCGCCGAGCGCGCCGCGCAGGACCCCATAGATGTTGCTGGTGCCGGAGTTGGCGCAGGAGTAGCGATCGAAGTCCGGGCTGAGCCCCAGGCGTCCCTCGTCGAGGCTCAAGGGATAGAGGCGACAGACGGACGGCTTGATCTCCGCCGGGTCGAAGCCGTGCTTGAGGGCGGCGGCGTGCAGCCCGCATCCCCGGTCACCCTCGTGGTTCAAAAAGATGCAGCCAGAGTTGTCGACGTCCAGGTCGGTCGTCCCGGTGCGAACCACGTCGACGAAGGGCTCTTCGGAGATGACCTCGGGATCGCGCTCGTCGAACCAGCTCTCCGGCTTCTTCCATTCCGGCTTCAGGACCGAGGAGATCTCCGGGGCCCGTCGCAAGATGGCGCTCTTCTCGCTGCGCAAGACGTCCGCTCCGTGCTGGCAGCAGGCATCGGCGCGCGCGAGATCCTTCTCATCCCGGCAGAGGCACCCGTGCTGCATGCAGTCGGTGACGAATCGCAGGATGAAGATCTCGCGGTCGACCAGGCGGACCCGCGGGTGATCGACGGCCAGCGCGTTGTCCTCGACGATCGTCGTGTCGGTGTTCGTGTTCGGCATCGGTGAGGTACCGCTAAGGTATCGCGACCTCTTCGGACATGCGAGTAACTTCCGTATCGATGTTGCCGGCCGGTGGCCGCTCCTCCCCGCGTGGACGGCGGGATGCGGCCGGGCGCCACGGCGATCGGCACGAGGCGCCGGGGGGATTCAGGCGCGTCGCCCTTCGTTTGCGCGGGCCGCGGAGCGCCACGCCACCGCGATCGCTGCAGCCGCCGCCAGTTTGTGCTTGGCCTGCCAGGGCGGCCCGATCGACCGGCCCATCGCGTCCAGGAAGGCGCCGACGTCCCGGCGGCCGAGCGCCATCGCTGCGTCGCGAAACACGCGCTCACGATCGTACCAATGCAGGGACCAGCCGCGCTCCTCGGCTGCGGTCGCCAGGGCTTGCCGATACATGACGGAGTCGGCGACCGTCTGCGCGCGATTGTCGGCGATGCGCTCTTCGGTTGTCGGCGGAAGCTGGGGGCAGGCGCGGATGGCGACGTTCGCAATTGGCACCTGCACCGTCGCCGCCAGCGCCGCCAGGCTCTCCCGCGCCCCCCGCGCGGCGGACGCTTGCACGCGCTCGACGAGGACCAGGACATCGGCGAGCGAAATCGGGCGCGCCCACGGGCTATCCAGGTAACGCCCCACCGCCCACGAGCCTTCGTGGTGATGCGGGTGCGTCGGCAGACCGCGATCGGTGAGATCGATGCGCCGGCGATCGAGGAGCTCGCCGCCGGGGGCGACCGTGACCAATACCGCCGAGTTACCGTGCTCGACGATCCCGACGTTCGCGGTTGGTTGCGTTCGTCTTCTGGCCACCTCGTCCTCCTTTGGGCCCGTCCCCGCGGTCGACGCCGCTGCTGTCGAACGCCATCAGCAACCGCCGTCGGCGCGCAGAAAGACCAGCGGGTCCTGATCGACGCCCCCGCCGAGCCCGGGGTAAGTGCTTCTCAGGAAACGTTCCGCGTCCTCGACGGTGGTCGCCTCGTCCGGCGCGACGGTGACGTAGCCTCTGCGCCGCGCCAAAAGGATGCCACCGACGAAAGTCACCTTCCCGGCGGGCGCGTGGAAGGCGGGGATCATGGCGTCTCTCCGGACGATGAAGCGCTGACCTCCGATTCCGTCGGGCAGCACCTGGCCGATTCCGTAGTTCTTGCTGCCCACTCTCGGTTTCAGCTTGAGGACGATGAAGCCGCCTTCGGGGAAGACGTTGGCGATGTTGAAACTGCTCTTGCAGGTCCACTCCTCGCCCTCGCCTTCCCCTTCGAACAATGACACCCGCGATCGCGGCCTGACCGCCAAGACCACCACGGCGTCGCCTTCTTCCCCGCTCATCCGCGTGGCGGGATCGAGGTTGCTGAACTGGATGCCACATCCGGCCATCAGGGCGAACACCGCACAGATTGCCGCCCGAAACGGAACTCTCACTGACTCCACAACGGCAGTCATGTTGCTGTGTGGCAAACGCTACCGCCGTTCAGCGGCCGACGCGAGGGGGAGCGCAGCGACAGTTTTGCTGACGACGCTTGCGCATCGCGGCCGAACGCGTGATCGTTCGGCCGACGATCCGGTGGACACTCTCGACAACATACAGTTTCGTGCGGTCGGCGCGCCTGATCGAGAGGCGCTGGGGCAACTGTTCGTCGACTGTTTTTCGTCGCCCCCGTGGAACGAGCCATGGACCGTTGATCGCGCGGTCCGTCGGCTGAGTCCTTTCATGGAGACATCTACGTTCAGAGGAGCCGCCGCGACCGACGGCGACCAGTTGGTCGGAATGCTGCTTGGCCAGCTCGAGGGCTGGATCGATGGCGACCTGTTTCTCATCCAAGAGATGTGTGTCGCGCCAAATCGCCAGAACGTCGGCATTGGCAGGAGACTCCTCGAATATGCCCTCGCTCAGGTCAATGCAACTGACCAGGTGATCGCAGCCTATCTCCTGACCGATGGCGAGAGCCGAGCCGAAGCTTTCTACTCGCGATATGGGTTTGGTCGAAGTAGCGGCAAAGTTGTTCTCAACCTGCGGTTGAAGCAGCCAGCCGGCCATCGGTGACGTCGGTTTCTACCCGGTCACCGCGCGGCCGGAATCTTCTGTGTCATCGATGAGCCCCTTCAGCGCGGGGTTTCGTCACTGCGGCCACCAGCTGGTAGCTTCGGACCAATTCGACGAAGGCTGCTCGTGAGCTCTCGTGAGCTTTCATCGTCTGCGCCGACAGGACGATGAGGATGAAGGCAGAAGGCTCCTGAACGTAGGCCGTCGATTCGAAGTTGGCGCCGTTGCCCCCCGAAAAGTACCGAACCTGTGCCGGCTTGCCCGCTCCGGTGTTGATGGGTGCTCTCGGTGACACCTTGCTCTTTGAAGTACTGACGAAGTCTTTGGTCTCACGTCCGATGAACGAGCCAATCGATTCCTTGTCGCGACGGATGACGGTCTTCACGTACATGACTGCCTGGGACTTCACCCAGCTCCCGCCCGTCGGATAGAACACCGCCCGGAGCCCCTGACCGCCCCCGCTTCTCCGATCGAGGACCCAGCCAGCTGGCGCGTGCACGGTAAAGTCAGCGGGATCGTCGCCGAACTCGAGAGCCGAGGTCCCGTCGGTGATCGCTCCAGCACGCGGAAGTCTCTCGCGGTAGAGGCCAACGTCGGAGCCGTCTGCACCGCCCCTGTCCGGGGGCGCGGCGTTGGCCGCGGGAAACGCGTTGATCGGTCCCGCACAGACATGTGCTGCGACAACGCAGCAGATCCCTCTCGACAAGGCGGCTCGGATCATCACCAGTTGCTCACTCGACGACCTTGAGCTCGACCTGTGCCTCTCTATTCAAGCTCAATCCCGGAGAATGCCGCTTCCAGGGCACCCAGCCGGTCCAGCGTGTTTGCGACCAGATCGAAGTAGACGGGGCGTTCGACGCCGGCGCTATCGGGCAGCGTCGCGTAGCACGTGCTGTAAAGATGATGGTCATCTTTGTAGTGCCACCACTCCACGGCTGTCCCCCGGACCGTACCCGCAACTTTGGTCACTTTGGCGCCTTGGTAGTTCCTCGCGATCGCCTCCTCCGTCTTTCTGTGACCACCTGGGCCAATCGCGAGCACAGCCGACGATTGTTCATCTTGGGGAACGAGCATGTAGATGCGCAGATTCTTGGTCGGCACGTCCGGCTCGGGTGTGGTGGGCATCTGACGGATCTCGTACCTCCGATCTGGCTTCAGGCGAATGGTCGGCGAGCCACGCAGTACGATCGGCGGGACGTCGCCATCGGACTGTTTCGCGAGCGGCGAGGACACCGGCGGCTGCCCACCGGTTGCACAACTGCACAAGAAGATCGCTGCGATCGAAGGTAGGTGGACAAGACCCCAAAATGAAGCGATGCGCTCGCGCGTGATCGACATCTTGCCCGTCCAACGATACTGCCGTTCAGCGGCGAGCGCGAGACGGAGCGAAGCGACCGACCTGCCCGTGCGTCAGCAACGGCGGGTTGCTATCTCGGCGATCGAAGGAGCGGGAGCGTAGCGACCGACGCGTCCGTCCGACTGCAACGCCGGGTTAGATGCCGCAGCTGGCGTTCAGCTCGCGTCGATCCATGTCAGACGTGCGTCGAGCGCAGCGAAGTGGATGAACGCGTTCCATTCCGTGACGAAGAATCTGCCAGCGAATCCGCCCCGAGGAACTTGACAAACTCTTTGCGCGTCATCATCTGCGGCGCACGCATCGATGCGGAGGGGAGATCCATCGCCCGCAGGGTACCGCGGATCGGGATCGTCGATGACAAGGTAGGCCAGCTCCAGCAGCTCGAGACGTGCTGGCCGATAGCGCTCTCGCTCGGCGGTCACAGAGCTACGGAGGTCACCAAGCCACACGTCCAGGATGAACTCGGCTCGGCGCTCCGGGGCGTCCGACGAGAATGTGCGAAGCAACGCATCATGGAGCCCGTTCGGTAGGTTCGCTTCCAGTTCTTCGATGTTCACGGGCGCTCGCGAGGTGCGTCTAACGATCTGCCGTTCAGCGGCAGGGCGCAAGTCCGTCCGC
>Ga0210389_10004785_pt1 | contig 10500 bp, 8 predicted proteins | sample IncBWH28OmetaG_FD_160127 | JGI IMG/M metagenome (GOLD analysis project Ga0210389, IMG submission 160127) | Forest soil microbial communities from Barre Woods Harvard Forest LTER site, Petersham, Massachusetts, United States - Inc-BW-H-28-O ...
GATCCTGTGCAGCTGCGCGACGTTGAATGGGGCCCCGACGTCGCGGCTGTTCGTGCGCTCCCGGTTGAAGATGTCGGTCTTGATCTTGCCGTCCAGGCTGAGCGCGGTGACCGTGCCAAGCAGGGCAACGCCCGCGCCGACGTACATCAGGTAAACGGCGTAGCGCAGTGATGGTGGCTGCTCAGGCTCGACAACGGGCAGGCCGACGTCGACGCCGTTCCTGAACGGGTAGGGCTGATACGTCATCCATGGCCCCCAGCCGCCGCCAGCCACAACCTAGTCGCGCAGGTGAGCGACCTCAGCAGGCGTCAAGCAGGCGCGGCCGCTACCGGCTCTGAGCGTAGTACTGCGAGGAATCGCGGCGCCATAGCAAGATCGTGACGCCGAGCCCCACGAGCCAGCCGAGGATGTCGAAGATCTTCGTGCCGATGGCGTTGGGCCGCGCGACCGCCGACAGCAAGCCGAGGGTATTGAGCGCGAACAGGACACCTGCGACGTTCCGCGCCCAGCTCTTGCCAGCACCGTTCGCGCGGGCCATCCAGATCCACAAGCCGATCCCGATCAGGCCGAGGATGACGATCGTGGCGATGCCCACGACTTGCGCGGTATGCAGCTGAGTAGCGGTCAGGTGCTTGGTGGATGCCTTGATGATGTCCTGCTTCAGGCTGCCGACCGTCGCCAGCCCGACGACGAACTCCAGCGCGCTCAGCCCGGCCCCGACGTACATGAGCTTGACCGCGTTACTGATCGAGGGCGGCGCGGCGGGACGCTGCTGCTGGGGCAGTTGCTCGGACCCGCTCGTCGGGTACGGCTGATAAGTCATCGTGACTCCTTGGTCAGATCGCCTCGCGGCACCGCACAGCCTAGTCACGCCACTGGACTGCCGACTACCTCAGTTGATCAGATCGGGCCGGCGCCCGTCACCGCGAGTACGTTCTCCCTGGCCAGGCTCCCCAGCCGGGCATGCAGGCGACCGAAGAGCTCAGCCGCCCGGGCGCCGTGCCAGTCCGCTGGCAGCAGCTCCGGCGGCAGGCCAGGGTCGAGGAACGGCAGCCGCCGCCAGGCGGTGAGCACCCGGACGTAATCCGCGAAGGCCTGCCCCGGATCACCGTCGGCCGGCTGCCACCGCACCAGAACCGGCGCAGCCGAGTCGATGAACGCCTGGTAGAGCTGCTCGAGCCGAGCCAGGTCCCACCACTGGCCGATCTTGGCCCGGACATCACCGAAGGCGAGGTAGCCGGCCGTGAACAAGCTGACGTACGTCGTCAGATCGTCGGTCGCCAGCACGTCGCGCGTCTCGTCGGCCAGGTGCGCCGGCGCAATCCAGACGCCGGCGGAGACGGTGCCAAAGCCCAGCCAGGCAAGCCTGGATCGCAGCGCGTGCCGGCGCGCGCGCTCGTGCTCAGGAACGCTGAAGACCGCCAGCAGCCACCCGTCGTCAGCACTCGCCCGTGGCGGCCGGAAGATCCTCCGGTCGCCGTCGGCGAGGATCTTGCGGCCGCCGGCGGACAGGCCGTAACCGGCCGCGCCGCCGACGCGGCGGGATTCCAGCAGGCCGCGCAGCTTCAGCCGGGAGATCGCCGACCGGACCGCCGGTTCCTCCACGCCGAGCTCAGCCATCAGCCTGATCAGCGCGGCGATGCTGAACCAGCCGCCGGTATCGCGCGCATACAGGCCGTAGATGGTCACGATGAGCGCCCGCGGCTGGGCCGTGAGGCCGTCGCTGGCGCCCGGCTCGGAGATGGTCACCGTCAGAACCTAGCTTTGCCCTGTCCGCCGTCGCATGCCTGGCACTGTATCGGTGCGCCGCTTCATTGACTATCGTCACAAAGGCGGAATACTGAGACCGTCGTGGTGGCATCCGAGGAGGTCCGGGCATGCAGCTCTCCCCGTCCGCACACGCCGACACGTTCTGCCGGGACAATCTGCCCGCACCCGCGGAGTGGCCGGAGCTGGAGTTCACGCTGCCTGAGCTGGCGTACCCCGACCGGCTCAACGCGGCGGACGAGCTGCTGAACCCGACGATCGAAGCTGGCGGCGCCGACCGGCGCTGCCTGCTCTCGCCGGAGGAGACCTGGACCTACGGTGAGGTGGCGGCGCGCGCAGCCCAGATCGCCGGGGTGCTGACTGGCGATCTTGGCCTGGTGCCCGGCAACCGGGTGGTGCTGCGCGGGCTCAACAGCCCCTGGCTGGCGGCATGCTGGCTCGGCGTGCTCAAGGCGGGCGGGGTCGCAGTGGCGACGATGCCGATGCTGCGCGCCGCCGAGCTGACCAGCATCGCCGACATCGCCCAGGTTCGGCTGGCCCTATGCGATCACCGGCTGACCACCGACCTGCGCGCCGCCGCCATCCCGGACCTGCAGATCGTTGAGTTCGGGGGCACCGCAGCCGGTGACCTGACACGGCTGGCCGCGGCGAAGCCGGCCGAGTTCGCCTCGGTCCAGACGGCGGCCGACGACGTGGCGATGATTGCCTTCACGTCCGGCACGACCGGCAAGCCAAAGGCCGCCATGCACTTCCACCGCGACCTGCTCGCGGCCGCCGACACGTTCTCTGCCCACGTGCTGAAGCCGGTGCCCGACGACCTGTTCGCCGGGACACCTCCGCTGGCATTCACGTTCGGCCTCGGGGCGCTGTTGCTATTCCCGCTGCGCGTCGGCGCTGCGACCCTGCTGCTGGAAAAGGCTGGCCCGGCCGAGCTCGCCGACGCGATCGCCGAGCACGGCGTGACCGTGCTGTCCACCGCCCCGACTGCCTACCGGGCGATGCTCGCGGCGGGCAAGGCCGACCGGCTGCGCGGCCTGCGTCGACCGGTATCGGCCGGCGAGAACCTGCCGAAGTCCACCTGGCAGGCTTTCTACGACGCCACCGGCGTGAAAATCATCGACGGCATCGGCAGCACCGAGATGCTGCACATTTTCGTCGCGTCGGCCGACGACGACATCCGGCCGGGCTCGACGGGCAAGGCAGTGCCCGGCTACACCGCCGCGGTCGTCGGCAAGGACGGCAAGCCCGTGCCGGACGGCCAGCCCGGCCGGCTGGCGGTCAAGGGCCCGACCGGGTGTACCTACCTCAACGACGAGCGCCAGCGTACCTACGTGCAGGACGGCTGGAACCTGACCGGCGACACCTACATCCGCGACGCGGACGGCTACTTCTGGTATCAGGCGCGGTCGGACGACATGATCATCTCCGGTGGTTACAACATCGCCGGGCCCGAGATCGAAGAGGTGCTGCTCAGCCACCCGGACGTGGCCGAGTGCGGCGTCGTCGGGGTGCCCGACCAGGCCCGCGGCCAGATCGTCAAGGCGTATGTCGTGCTGACCGGCGGCGTAACCGGCGATGAGGCCAAGGCCCGCGAGCTCCAGGAGCTGGTCAAGCAGCGGATCGCGCCCTATAAGTACCCACGGGCGGTCGAGTTCGTCACGACTCTGCCGCGCACGAACACCGGCAAGCTCCAGCGATTCCGGCTCCGTCAGCAAGCCGCGAGCGCCGACGGGCCTGGCTGACTGGCTGAAGGGCTTACGGCCGCTCGATGCGACCGCCGGCGAAGATGTGGGCGGCCCCGTTCCCGGCAAAGTCATCCTGCGACAGCGAGTTGATTACGGTGATGGCGGCGTGAGCCGGATCGGGCTCCGGGATGCCGGGCGAGACGAGCCGTAGCGGCGTGATGCTGCCTCGCACGAACTGGCCCTGGGCGTTCAGGGTGACGTGCAGCATCGCGCTGACCGAGGTGACGCTGTCCAGGCCGAGAGTGTTGTAGCCGCAGAAATTGCCCAGGCTGTAAGCGATCAGGTGGCCGTGGTACCACTGGAAGCCGCGCAGCACGTGCGGGCCAGAGCCCACGACCAGATCCGCGCCGGCGTCGATCACGCCGTGGGTGAAAGCGATCGAGTTGCCGCGATCCTGGCCGAGGAAGTACTCCTCCCCCGGCACGACGTGCTGTGCGCCGTCGCCCTCGCCGCCGAGGTGTTCCATCACGATGACGACCTGGGCGTGCTGCTTGGCCTGGCGGACGAGCGCCTCGGCGGCCGGAATGTCGAGCGCGTCCGCGTCATACGACCACGGCCCGAAGCCGAGCAGCGCGATCTTGATGCCGTCCCTGGTGAAGTACGTAATCTGGCCGGGCCGCCCGGCCCACATCAGGTGCGCGGCCCGCAGCGCGGCGTCGGTGCTCGCCTCGCCGGCCGCACCCGCGTCCAGCGTGTGGTTGTTGGCCACGTTGACGGCCGCGAACCCGTCGGTCTTCAGGTCCGTCGCGGTGTCGTCGGGCGCCTCAAACTGGTAGCAGTCCGTCTCGCCGGGCGCGCACTTGGACATCGGCAGCGTGCCCAGCGCCGACTCCAGGTTGCCCATCGTCAGGTCGCTGGACAGGTCGGACTTGACGTCATCCAGCAGTGATCCCGTCCCGGCCGGCGGCCAGGCGTTGAGCGTTCCGAAGGTCATGTCGCCGACCCAGGTGATGCTGACGGTGGGCAGGGCGGGCGTGGCGGCAGGCGACGAGTGTGCCACGACCGGAACGGGGCGGGCGCCCGAGGCAGCCGGGCTGGCTGGCGGTTTGCCCTTCGTCGCCACGAGGGCCCAGCCGCCCAGCACGGCCACGACCATGACGATGCCGACCGACAGAAGTACGTGCTTCCGCTGGGTCCGGCCGGAGTCCGGCGGCCGGCGGGTGCCTGCCGCCCGGCGAGGGCGAGGCTCGCCGGAATCAGCGTCGCGCCGGTACTGGTTGCTCGGTGGCACGGCCGTATCCGTCCTCGCTGGGTCTGGTCAATGCCCGCCCAGGATAGGCGCCTGACCAGCGGAAAGACGCCAAAACGCGGATATCGAGCCGAGCTCAGGCCTCCACGACCACGGGGATGATCATTGGTCGACGGCGGTAGTTGTCGCTGACCCACCGCCCCGTCGCCCGGCGGAGCAGCTGACGGAGCTGATGCACCTCGGTGATGCCTTCCTTGGCGGCGTTGGCCAGCGCCTCCTCGATGAGCGGCCGCACCTCGGCCAGGCTGGCGTCGTCGATGCCCGCCCCGCGCGCGTGAATCTCCGGGCCGGCGACCAGCTTGCCGCTGGTCGAGTCCACCACCACCACGACCGAGATGAATCCCTCCTCGCCGAGGATCATCCGGTCCTTGAGCGAGGCCTCGGTGATCTCGCCCACCGACAGCCCGTCCACGTACACGTAGCCACACGGGACCATGCCAGCAACCGCGATCTGGCCGTCGACCAGGTCGACCACGACGCCATCCTCGGCGATCACAATGTTCTCCGGCGGCACGCCGGTGAGCGCGGCCAATTCAGCGTGCGCCTTCAGGTGCCGCCACTCGCCGTGAACGGGGATGAAGTTGCTCGGCCGGACCAGGTTCAGGACGTACAGCAGTTCGCCAGCTGGGGCGTGGCCGGAGACGTGGACCAGGGCGTTCCCCTTGTGCACGACGCGCGCGCCGAGCCGGGTGAGCTCGTTGATGATCCGGGAGACGGCGGACTCGTTACCCGGCACGAGCGATGACGCCAGGATCACCGTGTCACCCTCGGCGATCCGGATCGGGTGATCGCGGCCTGCCATCCGCGACAGTGCCGACATCGGCTCGCCCTGCGACCCGGTCGAGATCAGCACGATCTGATCCGGCGGCATCTCCTCGGCCTCCTTGAGGTCGACGAGCAGCCCACCATGGACGGACGGAACCTTCAGGTAACCGAGGTCGCGGGCCACGCCCATGTTGCGCACCATCGAGCGACCGACCAGCGCCACCTTGCGGCCGTGCTCGGCCGCCGCGTCCATGACCTGCTGGACCCGGTGCACGTGGCTGGCGAAACAAGAGACGATGATGCGCTGCTCGGCAGCGGCAAAGACTTCGGACAGCACCGGGCCGATCGTGCGCTCGGAGGTCACGATGCCCGGCACCTCGGCGTTGGTCGAGTCGGCCAGCAGCAGGTCCACCCCGAGAGCGCCGAGCCTCGCGAACCCGCCGAGGTCGGTCAGCCGGCCATCGAGCGGTAGCTGGTCCATCTTGAAGTCACCGGTGTGCAGGATCAGCCCGGCCGGCGTCCGGATGGCCACCGCGAGCGCGTCCGGAATGGAGTGATTGACCGCGAGGAACTCCAGGTCCCAGGGGCCGAACCGCTGGGTACCGCCTGCTTCGACCTCCACGTCCACCGGGGTGATCCGGTGCTCGGTGAGCTTGCTGCGCAGGAGCGCGAGGGTGAGCCGGGACCCCACGATCGGGATGTCCGCTCGCTGCCTCAGCAGGTACGGCACGCCGCCGATGTGATCCTCATGCGCGTGCGTGAGAACGAGCGCCTCGATCTGGTCCAGCCTGCCCTCGAGAGCGGAGAAGTCGGGCAAGATCAGGTCGACGCCGGGCTGATTGTCCTCGGGGAACAGCACGCCGCAGTCGACGATGAGCAGGCGCCCGGCGTACTCGAAGACGGTCATGTTGCGGCCGATCTCGCCGAGGCCGCCGAGCGCGACGAGACGCAGGCCGTTAGCGGCTAGCGGCGGCGGCGGCCCTAGCTCGGGATGCGGGTGGCTCACTTGAGCTTCACACCACCCGCCGCTAGGTCCGTCCGCAGCCGGTCGATTTCGGCGTCGGTGGCATCGGGCATCGGCAGGCGAACCGCTCCGCCGGGCAGACCCAGCAGGCCGAGCGCGGCCTTAGTCATGACTACTCCCTGGGACCTGAACAGGCCCGTATAGACCGGCAGCAGGTCACGGTGGATCTGCAGCGCGTCAGCAACCCGACCGGCGCGGTAGGCGTCGATCATCTCGTGCAGCCGGTCGCCGACGACGTGCCCGACGACACTGACGAAGCCAGCCGCGCCGAGCGAGAGCCAGGGCAAGTTGACCATGTCGTCGCCGCTATAGAAAACCAGCGGTGTGGCCGCCATGACGACCGAGCCGGCAGCGAAGTCGCCCTTGGCATCCTTGACTGCGACGATCCGCGGATGCTCAGCGAGCTGGAGCAGCGTATCGACGGCGATCGGCGTGCCGGTGCGGCCTGGGATGTCGTAGAGCATGTTCGGCAGGCCGGTCGCGTCGGCGACCTGCTTGAAATGCGCCACTAGACCGCTTTGCGGTGGCTTGTTGTAGTACGGCGTCACGACTAGCAGCCCGTGTGCGCCAACCCGCTCGGCGGCGCGGGCAAGCTCGCACGTGTGCGCCGTGTCGTTCGTGCCGACGCCGGCGACGATGGTGGCCCGGTCGCCGACGGCTTCGAGCACGGCGGCCAGCAGCCTGGCCTTCTCCTCGTCCGACGTCGTCGGGGACTCGCCGGTGGTACCGCTGATCACCAGCCCGTCGTTACGCATGTCGGTGACCAGGTACTCGGCGAGCTGTGCGGCGCCGTCGTAATCCACTTCCCCACGGGAATCCATGGGCGTGACCATCGCCGTGAGCATGCGCCCGAAAGGCGCTGAGGCCGGGTCGCCGGCCGGGTTCGCTGTCTCGGTCATATACCGAACGCTACCGGGCGGAGGCGCGGTGGCGCACTGCCGGCACGGCAGGGCGCCAGGTGCAGACGCGGCGACGTGAGCTCGGGGGTACCCACGCCGCCTGCGCCTGTCCTCATTATCGGCCCGGATTGCACGACGCGTTACCAGTTGATTGCAATTAGTAAAGGAGCGAGCCCTTTCTCGTTCTCGGCCCCTCTGCTCAGTTACGCGAACCGGCGTGTCGCAGCCGGGCTATCGGCACGTCCGGCCGGACAATGGTCGCGGGCCCCTCCAGGTATGAGATGGAGGGGCCTTGACGTTGCCCGTCGCGGCCGTTGTGCGTGCGCCGCCACATCCACGCGATAAGCTTCCGCCATCCCAGGGCCCAACGTCCCTGGGCGGGTGCTGTGCACAGCGAAGCCGGTGTGATCCCGGCGCTGTCCCGCAACGGTGATGCCCGGCCGAGCTGACTCGGCCGCGGACGAGCCCGGACGCCTGGCCTGCGCCAACGACCTGTCCTCGGAGGAAGGGCGGCTCGTTCCGACGCCTGGTTGGCGTCGCAGCGAACGCACTTCGTCCTCCAGAATCAACGGAGGATGATGATCATGCGGGCATTCACCCGTGCGCGGCCGGCCGTTATGGTGGTCGCATCACTCGCCGTCGCGTGCGCGGCGTGCAGCAGTTCTGCTGCCAGTTCTAGTTCCGGAGCGGCAGGTAACTCAGCCGCGACCGGATCGACCGCGGGCTTCCCCGTGACCGTCACGACCGCCGGCGGGACCGCCCACCTCAGCTCGCGGCCAGATTCCATCATCTCGCTGTCGCCGACAGCGACCGAGATGCTGTACGCGATCGGGGCGGGCGGCCAGGTGAAGGCTGTCGACAGCGACTCTGACTACCCCGCGAACGCACCGCACACCAAGTTGTCTGCCTACCAGCCGAATGCCGAGGCGATCGCCGCCTACAAGCCCGACCTGGTGATCATCTCCAACGACATCAACGGGATCACTGCCAAGCTGACGGCGCTGTCGATCCCGGTTCTCGATCTGCCCGCGGCGCCCAACGTGTCCAGTGTGTACAGCGAGTTCACGCAGCTCGGCGCCGCGACCGGCCATGCGGCCGAGGCCAGGACCGAGGATCAGAAGCTCAAGGCGGATGTCAGCCAGATCGTGTCGTCCGAGCCGCACCGCTCAGCGCCGCTGACGTACTACTTCGAGCTCGGGACGGACCCGTACTACTCAGTGACCGACTCGACCTTCATCGGCAGCTTGCTCTCGCTGCTCGGCATGAAGAGCATCGCGGACACGGCGTCGGGCGCCGCGGCCGCGGGCGGTTACCCCAGCCTGTCGGCCGAGTTCATCCTGAAGTCGAACCCCGACTACATCATCCTGTCCGACACGGGCAGCACCGGCGGCGGGCAGTCCGCCGCCACCGTCAGCGCCCGGCCAGGCTGGTCGGTGCTGACCGCGGTGAAGGACAAGCACGTCGTCGTGCTCAACGCCGACATCGCGTCCCGCTGGGGACCGCGGATCGTGCAGCTCCTTCAAACGGTCGCCGCGGGAATCAAGCCTGGTACGTCGTGACAGCTACTCCGGACACGACCGGGCCCGCCGCGGCGGGCCCGGTCGGTCCTGGCCAGGCACCTGTGGAGCGAGCACCAGCCGGCCGAGCAACCGCCGAGCGGGAACCGGCCAGCCGAACACCCGCCGGGCGAGCACCCGCCGGGCAGGCACCCGCGACCGGCGACGCGGACGCATCAGCGGGCGACGGTCTTGCTGTCGTCCGGACCAGGCCCGGACGCGCGATCCTCATCGCGAGCATCGTGCTGCTAGCGGCGGTCGTCATCGGCGTCGCCGTCGGACCGGCAGGACTCTCGCCGCACCAGGTCCTCGACGCGATCGCGGTACGGCTGCCGTGGCATCCGCACATCCTGGTGCCGCCGCTCGACACGGCCATCGTGTGGCAGATCCGGCTGCCAAGGGTCGCGCTCGGCGTACTGGTCGGCTCGATGCTGGCCGGGGGCGGCGCGGCCTACCAGGGCATTTTCCGGAATCCGCTCGCCGATCCCTATCTGCTCGGCGTGGCCGCCGGGGCCGGGCTCGGCGCGACCATCGTGGTCGTCTCCGGCGGGAGCCTGGCCTTGACGCCCCCTGCGGCGTTCGCTGGCGCCGTCGGCGCGGTAGCGCTCACCTACCTGCTGGGTGCCGGAGCGGGACGGGGCGGCGAGTCGCTGGCGGGTCGCAGCGGGACCGGGTCGATCCTCCTGGCTGGCATCGCCGTCGCGGCAATGCTGACGGCGTTCCAGACCTACCTTCAGCAGGAGCACTCGCAGACGCTCGCGACCGTCTACTCCTGGATCCTCGGCGGGCTGTCCGCCGCGACCTGGTCCGACGTGTGGATGATCTTGCCGTACGTGGCAGTCTCCGCGATCGCCCTGCTGGTGCACCGCAGGCTCCTGGACGTGCTGCGCGTGGGCGAGACCGAGGCGACCAGCCTCGGCATCAACGTGGACCGGCTGCGGCTGACTGTTGTGATGGCGGCGACGCTCGGGGTCGCGGCTGCTGTCGCGGTCAGCGGGCTGATCGGGTTCGTCGGCATCATCGTCCCGCACGCGGTCCGGCTCACCGCCGGGCCGAGCTACCGAGTGCTGCTGCCCGTTTCGATGATCGGCGGCGCTGCTTTTCTCGTGCTCGCTGATGTCGCCGCGCGGACCGTACAGGCACCGTCAGAAGTTCCGATCGGCGTGATCACGGCGGTAGCCGGAGCGCCGTTCTTCCTGTTCGTGCTGAGGTCCCGGCGCTCACAGCAGGATCTGTCGTGATCGGGTTCACCGAGCTGACCGTCCGCTACGGCGGCACGACCGCCCTGGCTGGCGTCAGCGGCCAGGTATGCGACGGTGAGTGGCTCGGGCTGATAGGCCCGAACGGCGCCGGCAAGACCACGCTCCTCAACGCGATCGCGAGGCTGACGCCCTACGCGGGCTCGGTCACCCTCGGCGACCAGCCGACCGGCCGGCTTAGCAGGCGCGAGCTAGCCCGGCTGATTGCTTACGTACCGCAGCGGCCGCTGCTGCCG
>Ga0210389_10004786_pt1 | contig 10498 bp, 5 predicted proteins | sample IncBWH28OmetaG_FD_160127 | JGI IMG/M metagenome (GOLD analysis project Ga0210389, IMG submission 160127) | Forest soil microbial communities from Barre Woods Harvard Forest LTER site, Petersham, Massachusetts, United States - Inc-BW-H-28-O ...
GATGCCGCGCGCACCCGACGCGATCAGGTGCTGGCCGCGATGGTCGCCTCCGGCTACCTCACCGACGACGAGGCCAACCGCTGGCGCGCGCGCCCGGTGATCATCCGCCAGCGCCCCGACTTCTTCCACACCGTCACCCCCTACTTCGCCGAGCAGGTCCGCCGCGACATCATCCGCCGCTACGGCGAGAAGAAGCTCTACGAAGGGGGCCTCGACATCGAGACCTCCGTGCTGCCCTGGATCGACATCGCCGGGCAGCAGAACGTCGACTTCGCGCTGCGCAAGCTGGACAAGCGGCAAGGATGGCGCGGGCCGGTGGTGCGCCTCACCGGCGCGGCCGCCGACGAATTTCGCCGCCGGGTCGCCGCTCACTACGGCAGCGAGCCGCCGGCAGAGGGGCACCTCTATCTCGGCCTCGTCGAGGGGGCGACCGCCGACGGCAGCTACCGCGTGCGGGTCGGCGGCGGCGTCTACCTCCTGCCGTCCGACAACATGCTCTGGGCCGTCCCCTGGAGCGCCAACAACACGGTCAACGACAGGAAGCTCGATTCGACGGTCGGCGTCCTGCGCACCGGCGACGTCATCTGGGTGAAAAACGCGCACCAGTCGAAGCGCGCGCGGTTCTCCGATTGGACCTACGACAGCAAGAGCGAGGTCCAGTGGCTGCCCGCCTACGACGAGACCGCCCCCGGCAAGGCCCCCAAGCGCCCGCACGCGGTCGAGCTGACGCTGGAGCAGACGCCGCGCGTGCAGGGGACCGTCTTCAGCTACGACCACAGCTCCGGCTACGTGCTGGCGATGGTGGGCGGCGACGACTACGACCGCTCGGAGTTCAACCGCGTCTCGCAGGCCTGCCGCCAGCCCGGCTCGGTCTACAAGCCGATGTACTACTCGCTGGCGCTCGATCGCGGCTACGGATTTTCGTCGCTGCTGAACGACGTCCCGCGCGCCGAGGTCGATCCGGTGACCGGCGAGGTCTGGACGCCGACCAACCTCAACAACACCGTCGACTACCAGGTGACGCTGGAGTACGCGCTCATCTGGTCGAAGAACGTCCCCTCGGTGCAGCTGTTCAAGCTGATGGGGGGCAAGGACGTCGAGGCCTGGGCGCGCCGCCTCGGCATCACCACGCCGATCATCCCCGACCAGGCGCTGGCGCTGGGCGCGTCGTGCACGCGCATCGACGAGCTGACCCGCGCCTTCTCGGCGTTCGCGAAAGAGGGGCAGGTCGTCGATCCGGTCTACGTCCGCCGCGTCCGCAACCGGATCGGCGCGGTCATCGAGGACCACACCTCCATCGGCGATCCCTTCGGCACCCCGTCGGAGCGGCTCGATCGTCTGATGGTCCTGGCCGCCGCGCCGCCCCCCAAGCCGGCCATTCCGCCGCGCACCGCCTGGCTCACCTCGACGCTGCTCCGCCACGTCGTCACCCGCGGCCACGCGCCCGCCATCCGAACCGCCAACCTGCCGGCCGCCGGCAAGACCGGCACCTCGAGCGCGACGATGGACACCTGGTTCATCGGGTACACCTCGCGCTGGATGACCTCGACCTGGATCGGCGACGATCTTCGGGAGCGCCCGCTCGGCCAGAAGGACGCGGCGTTCATGCTGACCGTCCCGATGTTCGCGCGCTACCTCACCGAGGTGACCGCCGGGCAGCCACTGGTCGACGTCCCCTGGGAGCGTCCCGCCGGCGTCAAACCCGACGACACCGGCGGCAAGCTGCGCACCACGATGGACGAGGTGCTGGCCGACGGCCAGACCGACGCCGCCACCGCCGCCCACAAACCGCTGCGGGTGACGCCGCGGGCGCCGACGCCAACTCCGCCCCCGCGGCCGCGCCCGCAGTAGCCACTGGCAATCATCCTTTCGTGCCGCCTCCCGCTGCACGAGCGTGGCGCGGCTTCGCCGCGCGGAGCGAGGGGGACCGGGGGTGCGAGCGGCAGCGAGTCAACCCCCGTGAGATCCAAGCGCAGCCGGCGGGCCGGCGGCCGGCGCGTCGCCGCCCACCACCAGGTTGGCCAGCGGCTCGTCGCCGCTGCGGCCGGGACGTGGCGCCCAGGCCGCTGCATAGAGCGCCAGCCGATCGAGGAGCTCGCGCGTGCTCTTCGGCATCGGCACCCGGGCGCGCGTCACGTGGGTCACCAGCGCCTTGGCCGCCGCGAGCAGCTGCAGCCCCTGCGAGATCCGGAGCCGCTCGTCGACCGGAGAGCGCTGCGACCCCGTCGGCTGAAACGCCAGCAGCCGCTCGCCCGCCGTCACGAACATCGACCAGGCCTCGAAGATCGTCGGATCGGTGTGGAGCGTCTCGCACTTCACCTTCGCCGCCCGCGCGAACTCGCCGATGGCCGGCACGATGCCCGCGAAGGCGCGGGTGCCGCCGAACGTCTCGCAGAGCGCGTCGGCGATCCGATCGATGTCGCGCATGGTGGCGGAGATCTTGATGTAGCGGCTCTTGTAAAAGTCCTCGATGGGGAAGGCGAACGCCTTGAGCGGCTCGCCCCACAGCTCGTCGATCCCCTCGTCGCCGCTGCGATGAAGCACCAGGCGCCCGAGCGACAGCGCCTCTTGCAAGTGATCGCCGCACTGGCGCATCAGCGCGTTGTCCGGATCGATCACGATCCCCAGCGCCTGCAGCTCGACGGCCTTGGTCAGAAGATCGCCCGCGCGGTTGAAGAGCGCGCCGGCCAGCATCGCCCCCTTGACCCGCTGCTTGGCGAGGTTGGTCTCCGAGTCGAACGCCTGCCTTGCCTCGGCGAGCCGCCGGCCCGGGATGTTGAGCCCATGCTCGACGTGATTGAACAGGCGCCGCGTGAGCGCCTCGATCAGCGTCTTCTTGGCGAGCAAGGTGTCGGCGGGCGCTTCATACGCCTTCACCCAGTAGCCCCCGTAAAAGACCCGCCACTCCCCGTCGATGGCCCGCTTCGCGCCGTCCCGAATGCCCGCCTCGTCGTCCATGCGTCGTTGCCTCTGGACCAAAACTGTACGCCCGGTTTTATCAAGCAGATCAGCGACGTGGGGAGTTGGTGAACTATTTACTTGTGCGAAATGTTGGCGCAACGAAAGGGCGACGAATCGAGGCGCTCCGGTGCTCTTATGGTGGAGGCCCCCCATGCGTTCCCATTCGTTGCTGTTCTCCTTTTGTCTCGGCGCGATCGTCAGCGCCTCCTGCTTGAAGCCGGTCCAGGATCCCACCCCCGGGAGCACCGGCGGCGCCGGCCAGACGGGCGGCGCGAACGGGTCGGGCGGCGTCAACGGCACCGGGGGCCACACGGCAGCCGGCGGGGCGAGCGGCACGGGCGGGGCGACGAGCAGCGGCGACACGGGCGGGACGGTGGCAACCGGGGGTGCGGGAACGGGCGGCGGCGCCAGCGGCGGCTCGACCGGCGGCGGTGGCTCGGTGAACGGCGCGTGCGACGCGACGTCATGTCCGAACGGCTGCTGCGACGCGAATGGCGGCTGCGTCACCGACGAGTCGACCTCGGCGTGCGGGCGAAACGGCGCCGCGTGCCTCACCTGCGGCGACGGACAGGCCTGCAGCGGCGGCGCCTGCGTCTGCAACGCCGGCTCGTGCCCGTCCGGCTGCTGCGATTCGAGCGGCCAGTGCGTCACCCCGACCAGCACCGCCTGTGGGAAGAACGGCGGAAGCTGCGCGCCGTGCGGCGACGGACAGACCTGCGACGCGACCGGGAGCTGCGTCTGCAACGCGGCCTCGTGCTCGACCGGCTGCTGTGATGCGACCGGCAAGTGCGTCCGCCCCGCCAGCCAGTCGGTGACCGTCTGTGGCGCCGGCGGCGCCAGCTGCGCCCCCTGTGCGAGCGGCCAGAGCTGCAGCACCGGCGGCGTCTGCGGCTGCACACCGGCCTCGTGCGCCGGCGGCTGTTGCGACTCGACCGGGAAGTGCGTCCTCACCTCGGCGCAGAACAGCGGCGCCTGCGGCTCGAACGGTGCCGCCTGCGGCAGCTGCGCGTCGGGGCAGGCGTGCAGCGGGGGCGCCTGCAGCTGCGGCGGGGCCAGCTGCGCCGGTTGTTGCTCGAACGGCGCCTGCGTGACGGCCTCGAAGACCGCCTGCGGCGCCAGCGGAGGCACTTGCACGCCCTGTGGCAACCAGCAGGAGTGCAGCCCGCAGGGGCAGTGTGTCTGCGACGCCGCTTCCTGCCCGGGCGGCTGCTGTGACAAGAACGGCCAGTGCCAGACGTCCGGCACCACGACCTGCGGCACCGGCGGCGCCGCCTGCGTCACCTGCGCGACCGGCCAGGCCTGCGGCAGCGGACAGTGCGTGTGCAATTCGAGCTCCTGCAGCGGCGGCTGCTGCACCGGCACCAGCTGCGTCATGCAGAGCGGGCAGAGCATGGGGACCTGCGGCAGCGGCGGCGCCACCTGCGCGCCCTGCGCCACCGGCCAGGCCTGCAGCGGCGGCAAGTGCGTGTGCAACGCCAGCTCCTGCCCGAACGGCTGCTGCGATACGAACGGCAAGTGTCAGACCTCGAGCAACCCGACCTGCGGCACCGGCGGCGTCGCCTGCGCCTCCTGCGGCAGCGGCACCACCTGCTCGTCGGGGAAGTGTGTCTGCAACGCCAGCTCCTGCGGCGCCGGCTGCTGCAACGGCGCCAGCTGCCTCGCCTACGCCAGCGAGTCGACCACCCTGTGCGGCGCGGGCGGCGCCACCTGCGCCCCCTGCGGCAGCGGCCAGACCTGCAGCACCGCCAACGGCACCTGCGGCGCGACCAGCACCGGGCCCTGCACCTGGAGCGCCGGCCCGTCGTCGACGAACGGCGAGATCACCTGCTACTGGTTCGGCCAGGGGACGGCCAAGGGGGGCGGCTGCGGCAGCTTCAAGACCTACTGCGGCTACTGCGGGACCGAATCGGGGAGCAACAACGGCGGGACCTGCCCCACCGGGATCACCGACGGCGTCCCCAACACCGGCACCTCTTACTTCGCCGCGTTTCCCGTCGGCACGTGCGGTCAGGGGACCTACTGCGGCATGTGCGTCGACGTCACCTGGATGGGCAAGACGATCACCGCCACCATCGTCGACGAGTGCGCGACCTGCCCGACCTCCTCGCACATCGATCTCAGCCTGTCGGCGGCGGCCGCGCTCGGCCTCGGCCAGGGGACGGCCACCGGCGACGCCAAGAGCGGCGTGACCTGGAAGGCGGTCGACTGCCCGGTGACCGGAAACATCGTCGGCGTCTTCAACGGCTCGTCGCAGCAGATCTACTTCCAGAACGTCACGTTCCCGGTGGCCAAGGCGGTCGCCGGCGGGCACACCGCGACGCAGGCGTTCGGCTACTGGGACTTCGGCACCGCCGTCGGCGGGATGTCGGTGACCCTCACCGACAGCGTCGGCCACGTGGTGACGGGGACCATCCCCTCGTCGAGCGGCGGCAGCGTCGGCACGCAGTTCCCGATGACCTGTCAGTGACAGGGACTGCATCGCCTGCAAAGATCGACGGGCGCTCAGCTGCCGAGCATGTGGAGCGCCAGAACAACGAGGCGCAGCGTCTCTTCAGGCGTTCCGGCGACGTGGACCCGGACCGTGTTCCCGTCGCGCGCCAACGTCGCGCGCGTCACCAAGGGCGAGAAGCCGCCGAGCACGACGAAGGGGTGGACCACCAGCTTCTGGCGAACGGTCGGCCAGGCGTCCTCCCAGCGGCGCGCCGGACCCTCGGTCGAAAAATCGCCCTGGAAGTCGAGAAACGCGCCGTCGTCGTTGAGGCCAATCACCGCGCTCATCGCGCCCGGGACCTCCATCCCGTAGACGACGGGCGCGACGCCCGCCGCCCCGTCCGCCGTCTTGAAGATGTCGGCCGCGCTCAACAGCAGGGCGCCCTCGGGGGGCATGAGGCCCTCCTCGGCGCCGATGCGCAAGAGCATCGACGTCCAGTCGATCCCGTCAGACGAGCCGCCGTCGGCGCCGGCGCCCCCATCCGGCGCGACGCCGGGGTCGACGGTGGCCGGCGGACCGTGCGGCGCCAGCAACAGTGCGCGGTACGCAGGCGGTGTGACGATCGCCAGCCCGGGCGCCGCCAGCACGATGATCCGGTCGTCGCGCGAGGGGGGCGTCCCCGGCGGCGGCGCGCGGAGCAGGTGGCGCTCGCCGACCGGGCGCCCTCCTTCGTTGTGCCAGTCGATCACCCGATCGGTGGCCTGGGCGCCGCGGGTGAGGGCGGCACGCAGCCCGCCATCGTCGAGGTGATGGCGCGCGGCCAGAAACGTCACGCTCGGATCGAGCGGGTGCGGCGTGGCGATCAGCAACGCGTCGAACGACTGGAACAGATCGAGCTGCGTCCCCTCCAGCAGATCGCGCCCGTCGGGCAGCCGCACCAGCAGCGCGAGGATGGCGGGGGCGTACTTGGTCCCCCGCAACCGGTCGAGGCGCAGGAGCACCGTCAGGTGCGACCCCTTCGGCCCGTAGGCCGCGAGATCGCCGGTGGGGGCCGGAGCGTCCTGGTCCTCGACCTTCGCTGCCTGCCCCGCCCGCTCCTGCTCATCGGCCTTCGCCGCCAGGGTCCCTTCGGCGGGAGAGGGGCGCGCGCGGTGATGCGCCCGGCGCGGGGCCTGCCCCGGCCCCTGGCCTGCGGGGGGCCCGCCGAGCGGCAGCTCCTTCAGCTCGTCGAGGCGCATCCCGGTGAGCTCGATGTCGACTGGACCGCTCCACCGACGGGCCCCGAGGCCGAGCGCCACGGCGATCAATGCCAGGTGAACCAGCACTGACAGTCCCAGAGCCAGGCTCCACCGCCGCGACATCGCCGGCCACCATTATAAGCGCGACTTCCCGGCGGCGCGTTTGCGCTACCCTGATCGCGTGGGCGTGAGTCAGACGGGGAAATCGAAGCGGGCGGCGGTGACCGCAGCGGCCGGGGCGACGCCGACGGTGAGAACGGCCCCCTCGCGCGGCCACTCCTGGACGATGTCGAGCAGCGCGGCCGCGAGGAACGCGCCGGCCACTCGGGCGGCGGCGACGTCGCTGGAGGTCGCGTCGGCGGCGATGAGACGCCCGCCCGGCCGCAGGAGCGGCATCAGCGCGGCGATCCAGCGCTCGCCCTCGGCGGGTGGCAGCCCCGCCACGTTCTCCACGACCAGGGCCGAGAGCGTGCCGCGCCCAAAGGGGAGCTCGGCCGCCGCCAGCGCCACGTCGAGCGGCCGCGATTCCTTCTTCGCGCGCCGGTACGTGCGCAGCGCCTGCGGCCGCAGCTCGCTCTCCACCAGCAGCAGCGTCCGCCCCCCGCGCGCGATCGCCGCGCCCAGCCAGGGGGGTCCGAGGACCACCACGGGCGCGCGCGGGAGCGCGGCGTTGGCATCCGTCCGGACTTCCGACGAGGCTTGCGACGAGGCTTGCGTCGAACCTTCAGTCGAAATTTGGCTCCACCGCAGCAGCGCCTCCAGCGTCGGCTGGCTGCCGAGGGGACCCGAGAGCAACGGACCACGCATCTGCCGGCGGAAGCTACCACGGCCCCGTGGCCGATCATGAGCTTCATCGTGCAGCTCGACCGCAACGTGGCCGTCGAGAAGATCGGCGGCAAGGCGCGCTCGCTGGTGAAGCTCGCGGCGGCGGGGCTGCCGGTCCCACCGGCGATGGCGTTGACCACCGAGCTCTTCTCGAGTTTGCGCGCCGGAGGTCCACCGCTGCCGGCCACGCTGGCGGCGGCCGGCGCGCTGACGGCGATCGAATCGGCGGCGCGCGCGCTGCGCGAGGCCCCCTGGCCGTCGGGGTTTGCCGAGGCTCTGCGGCGAGCGCTCGACGCGCTCGACGGCCGGGCCGAGGCGCGGTTCGTCGTGCGCTCGTCGGCGGCGATCGAAGATCGGCCCGACGCGCTCGGCGCGGGGCTGTTTCTTTCGCGGCTCGATCTTCCGGCGGCCGACGTCGAGCGGGCGCTGCGCGAGGTGCTGGCCTCGGCGCTGTCGCCGGGCGTGGTCGCCTACCTGGCGCGCCGGAGCTTGCCGACTGACGGACCCGGCTCCGCCGCCGACGGGCTCGGCTTTGCGGTGCTGATTCACCCGTTCGTCGCCGGCGACGCCGCCGGGACGGCCGCCCTCGATTCGTCGCACGGTGTGCCGGTCATCGAAGCCCACCACGGCGACGCGACGCTGGCCCGCGCGCGGATCCAGGACGCGCTCGCGCGATTGACCGTCACCCACGGCCCGGTGGAGATCGAATGGGCCGCGACCGGCTACCAGGTGACCTTCTTGCAGCTGCGTCCGTACCGGCGGCCGGGGCGCGCCCGGCTGGCGGAGGTCAATCAGATCGGCTTGCACCTCGGATGGCGCTGGGACGCCGCCCACAATCCTCTCCCGCTGTCGCCCGCGCAGGCCGGGTTGGTGGCGCTGGTGGATCGCGTCTGCGACACTGGGCTGCGCCAACAGACGCTGGGCGGGTACCTCTTCTACGCGCACGCGCCGCGCCCGGCCGGCGCCACGAAACGCGTCTCTACCTCGGTCTCCGAAGCGCTGGCGGCGCTGCGCGCGCTGGCCGACGCGCGCCTCGACCCTCGAGCGATCGTCCCGCTCGACGAGGCGCTGGAGAGCTTCTTGGCGATCTACCAGCCGCTGTTCGGCGTGGTTCAACCGGCGGCCCGCGCCGCGCGCAGGGCGCTGACGGATTTCTTGCAACGTCATGGGATCGATCCGACGCCGCGTCTGCCGCGGCTCTTGGCCGCGGTCCCGTCGGCGGCGCGCACGCGGTCCGAGCTGGCGCGCGCCTTCGCCCGGGCGCCCGATCCGGCCGCGCAGGCCACCGCGCACGCCGCCTACCTCGATCGCTTCGGCGACGAGTCGCCCTGCTGGGACGTCGCCGTGCCGACCTGGCGCGAGACGCCTGCCCGGCTGGCGGCCAAGTTGGATCGCCGGCTGCGTGCCGGCGATCGTGGCGATTCGCCCGAGCAAGCGGGCAACCAAGGAGGCAATGACGACGGCTGGCGAGGCGAGGCCGACGCCGTGCGCGCCATCTTGCCGATGTCGACGCCGGCGCGAACCGAGTGGGACAACCTCCTGGCGGAGGCGCGGGCGGCCGTCGCCGCCGGCGAGGACGACGACGCGCTCTACGCGCGGACGCAGGCGCATGTGCGGCGAGCGCTGCTCCGCGAAGGCGCGCGCCTCGCCGCCCGCGGCCTCCTCGGCCACGCCGACGACGTCTTCTGGTTGCCACTCGATCTGGTTCGCCGCCAAGCGCGCCACGAAGCCCCGACGCTCACGCGCGAGGAGGCCGCCCGCCTGGTCGACGACGCACGCCGCGCCGACGCCGCCGCGCGCCACGCGCCTCCGTCGCTCGTCGACGCCGGCCGAGTGGCCGACGTGCCGGGGCTCATCCGGGGCCGCTCGGGCGCGGGCGGCGTCCGCATCGGCCGCGTGCGGCTCTGGAGCGACGTCGACGCGGAGCGCGCCGCAGATCTCGACGCGGCGCCGACCGTGGTCGTGGCGCGGACGATCCTCCCGACCGAGCTGCCGCTCATCGCGGCGGCCGCGCTGGTCGTCGAGACGGGCGGGCCGCTCGATCACGTCGCCGCGCAGGCCCGAGAGCGCGGGATCCCCGCCGTCGTCGGCGCGATCGGCGCCCTGGCGACGTTCGAAGAGGGCGATCAGGTGATCGTCGACGGCGACGCCGGCCTCGTCGCGCGAATCGACTAGGAAAAGGACCTCGGAGGGTCCTTCACGAGCGTCAGCGGACGTCAGCGGTCGTCAACGCTCGTCGGTCTCGCCGTCGTCGGCGAGGTATTCGAGGATCACCTCGTCGAGGCTCTTGTCGCTGACCAGCTCGCCGGAGAACGCCTCGCTGGGCGCCGGATCCCAGGGCATCCGGATCTTGCCGGAGGTCCCCGTGACCGGCGCGTCCGCGCTCGGCTGCGCGGTGGCGGAGACCGCGACCGGCTGGGACATCCGCGCCGGGCCGGGTGTCTCCCAGGGCATCCGGATCTCGCGCGACGACGCCAGCGGCTGCGACTGCCCGTCCACCGAGCGCGCCCGGTTCCCGGCCACGAACCCCCCGCCGTCCCGGACCGCGTAGTGCGCGCCGGCGCGCGGGCGGGTGGCCGGCGCCGACGCGGGCGGCCCCGCGGGGTTGATCGTCCCGTTGACCGGCGGCTGACCGGCCCCGACGTTGATCACCACGTTGCGCCGCACGACCACACCGTCAGCAGGGTTGGAGACCTGCACCGGCGATCGCTTGAGCACCGCCGGCTGGATCACCACCACCGGCTTGGGCGTCATCTTCGGGCGTCCCTGGGCGGGGGGAGCAGCCACCGGAGGCGCGGCCGCGGGCGGCGCAACGGAGGCCGGTTCGGGCGCCATCGGCGCGATCGGCTCCTCCGGCGGGGGCGGGGCCGGAACCACCGGCACCGGCGCGGCCACCTCGACCATCACGGGCGCGGAAGGATTCGCCAGCATGGCCGGCTCGCCGCGGGCGATGAAGAAGGCGGAGATGCGCGCGTCGTGCTCCTGGTGCGTCAGCTCCCGGATCATGGCCTTGTGAAGCTTCTGCATCAGCCCACGGACGGCA
>Ga0210389_10004788_pt1 | contig 10496 bp, 5 predicted proteins | sample IncBWH28OmetaG_FD_160127 | JGI IMG/M metagenome (GOLD analysis project Ga0210389, IMG submission 160127) | Forest soil microbial communities from Barre Woods Harvard Forest LTER site, Petersham, Massachusetts, United States - Inc-BW-H-28-O ...
GAACTCCCAGCCAGAGCGAATCGAAGACAACTGCATGGAAACGAACGCCGATACGATAACCAGCAGGACGGTGGCGACTCGAGACATCATCACGTAGTGCGCGTCGCTCGCGCCGGTCTTTAAAAAGCGGCGGTAGAAGTCAGAGACCAAATACGATGCTCCCCAATTCAGCTGCGTGGCATAAGTGGACATGAAGGCCGCCATGAATCCAGCGACGACGACTCCGCGCAGCGCTGCTGGAACATGTTGGCTGACGACCAGCATATAGCCGGTTTCCGGATGTTGCAGGTTGGGATAGAGCACAACCGCGGCCAGAGCGGTGAGTATCCAGGGCCACGGACGCATCGCATAATGCGCGATGTTGAACCACAGCACCGAAAGCAGGCCATGCCGTTCGTCGCGGGCGCTGAAGATGCGCTGCGCGATATACCCGCCGCCGCCGGGTTCAGCACCGGGATACCAAAAGGCCCACCACTGGAGGCCGAGATAGACAACAAAGGTCAGGGCCGGAAGCGTCCAGAGCGCTTCGCTGGTCCAAGGCCGCGAGAAGTCAGGGAAGAATGCGGTTGCATCGGCCGAACCCGGATGGGCAAGGCGCGCCGCCGCCAGTTTGTCGAGCATGACGTGCATTCCTCCGCAGGCCGCGACCGCATACCACGCCACGCCGATCACAATCGACATCTTCAGCGCGAACTGAAACAGATCGGTCCACAGAACTCCCCAAAGCCCGCCCAGCGCGACGTAGAGACCGGTGAATGGAATCAGGAAGAATACGCAAATGGCTAGCGCTTTCTGATCACTGACGGCGAGCGTCGAAGCGACAATCGACGTCATCGCCTTCGTAACCCATCCCAGAATCAGGCAGTTCATCAGCAGCCCAAGATAGAGGGCACGAAACCCGCGCAAAAAAGCGGCCGGTTTTCCTGAGTAGCGCATTTCGGCAAACTGTACATCGGTGAGCAATCCTGACCGCCGCCACAAGCGGGCGAATAGGAATACCGTCATCATGCCGGAGAGCAGAAAACTCCACCAGATCCAGTTCCCGGCAACGCCCTGCGCGTAAACGAGGCCGGTCACAACCAGCGGCGTATCGGCCGCGAAAGTGGTCGCTACCATCGAAGTGCCGGCGAGCCACCAGGACACGTTGCGTCCGGAAACAAAGTAATCGTCAACGCTACGGCCCGAACGGGAGCGGAAATAAAAGCCGAGGAGGAGCGTGATCAGCAGATAGGTAATTACGGCGGACCAATCAAGCAGGGTAAAGTTCATGGTGTTTTTGACCCGCGGAACGTCATTTGCTGCGATCCTTATTAACTCACCTTGCGATAACCGCCAAAGTAACCCTTATTGGCAGATTCAGACAAGCTAGCGCATGCGACGGATAAACAGCGAGTGTCGCTCCGAACGGTAGAACCCAATAACGTAAATTACTGGCTTCGTTTTCGTCGAATAGATCACCTGGCGGATGCGCAACAATGGGGCGCCCGGGCGCAGATTCAAAAGCTGCGCTACCCGGCCCTCGGCCACAGTCGCATCCACTTCCTCATCGGCATAAGCTAACTGAACGTTGCAATCATGTTCGAGCGTGGCAAACAAGGAAGTACGGGCGAGCGGAGCATCGATCAGATTCGCAAACTCGTCGGCAGGCAGAAAACAGGTTTCCAGCGCAAAAGGCTCGTCGGCCGTGTGCCGCACGCGCTCGATCTTCACAATTCGGCTAGTCGCCGGCAGTCCGAGGCGAGCCGCAACCTCAGGCTCGTCTCCGATGATTTTTGCAACGATGATCTTCGAGTTGGGCGTCAGTCCGCGGCTTCCCATCTGCTCGGTGTAACTCATGAGCCGGTTGAAGTGAATACGCGGGGGCGCGACAAATGTGCCCGAGCCGCGGCGCCGCTCCACGATGCCTTCGCGTTCAAGTCCCGCCAGCGCATGCCGGGCGGTCATGAGACTGACCCCATGGATTCTCGCCAGTTCGCGCTCCGAACTCACGGCGTCGCCGGATTTCAGTTTGTTTGTCTCAATCCGCTGGCGAATCGCCCGTTGGATCTTCTGGTATGCTGGCAGCCCGTTGTGTCGGTTCTGAGCCATAAATAGTTATAAGGTCCTGGTCGGCCAGAGGAGTTCGCTCGACCCAATTAACCGAACGATCCGCTATGTGCTATATAGCTCAAGACTCGATGGAAGTAAAGTACTGTTCTCGAATGGGTATTCGTTGCGAACGAATTTCCTCTCGCTCTCGCTATATAGCTGTAGTCCTCCGCGGTGTGGCAGCCCAGTTCCGGAAATAGCCAATCTGGGGCGTCGCGTCGCCCGCCCCTGTGGAAATCCAATTTATTGTAACCTCCAGCCCCTTTCCTCCGTTTCTTTGTAATCTGGCCACATTTCCTGACCGTCGCCTGAATGTATATAGCACCCGACCTATAGCACTTCGCATATTTTTTCACCTGCAATGCACTTTTTGCTTGACGCGACAAAACTGTCTGCTATATAGCATAGGCATCGTTATCGCGCAGTGCAAAAGTGTTTACTGGAGGTTCTGTGATGAGAACAACAAAATCGTTCACCCTGATGTTGACGTTCGTCCTAGCGCTGGTATTGCTGAAGGCGATTCCTGCAGCATGGAGCCAGGAAGTCACAGCGGCACTGGTTGGCACCGTGTCGGATCCTAGTGGTGCGCCTATTAAAGGTGCAACCGTCACTGCGCGGGACGTCGAACGCGGGACCGAATGGACAGCCCAGACCAATGACTCGGGCGACTTCACCATATTGCGGCTTCCGATCGGCAGATATACGGCGGATGCCGCCGCCTCCGGTTTCGAAAAGGCTGTCTATCCGGCATTCACGCTGGTGTTGAATCAAACGGCCCGCCTTGAGTTCAAGATGAAGGTAGGACAGGTCTCCCAGACGGTGGAAGTAACGGCCCTCGCCCCAATTCTGCAAACACAAGATGCCCAGGTGGGCACAGTCATCAATAATGTGGTGTCGGAAAACGTCCCGCTGCTCACCAGGAACTCCGCCGAGCTCACGTTGCTGACTCCAGGTGCGGTGAGCACCAATCCGGGATCTTTTACCTCGGGCCAGAATACATTCCAGGTGGGGCGTCCTTATATCAACGGGAATCGGGAACAGACCAGCAACTACATTCTCGATGGCATCGACAACAATCAGCACGACAACAACGAAGTGGCCTACTCGCCCAGTCCCGACGCCATCCAGGAATTCAACCTCATCACCCAGAATCCCTCAGCGGAGTTCGGGAACTTTCTTGGCGGCATCCTGAACGTGAGCTTCAAATCGGGCACAAACTCCTTTCATGGTAGCGCCTTCGAATTCCTGCGCAATGACAAATTCAACGCCAATACTTGGGACAACCCGACTGGCAACCCAAAGGGGCCCCTTCGTTTCAATCAATTCGGAGCTACCTTTGGCGGTCCGATCATCAAGAACCGGCTTTTCTTCTTTCTTGACTACCAGGCGACCCGGAATCCCGTTGGTACGATCCAAACAATACAAGTGATGGACTCGGCCGAGCGTGGGGGAGATTTCGGGGAACTATGCACGCTAGATGGCGGAACTTTTAGTGGCGGTGTGTGCTCCAAGCTGGCCGATCAGCTCTACGCACCCCAACCTGGTGTTGACCCTACGCTTCGCGCACCCGTTCCCAATAACAACCTGACGGCCGCCGGCCTCACTTTGAGTTCAATCGCTACGTCGATCGTTAATTCTCCGCTCTATCTGTCGCCCAATGTTCCCGGCACAAATTTGTTGAACTACTCGCAGCGAATCTTAAACAGTGCGGACCAGGGCGACGCAAAAATCGACTGGACGCCTAACGAGAAGGACCATTTCTTCGGACGCTATACGCAACAGTCCGTACGCAATCCAACCACGGAAACGTTTTTGCTGGCGAAGAACGGCTTTACCGATTTCAATTATCCGCTGAAAAACGGGGTGCTCGATTGGGCTCACACCCTTAGTCCCACGATGATCAATGACTTTCGCGTCGGGTTCAGCTATTTCCCGGTCAACCAGGGTTATACGAATCCTCCAGGCGTAGATTTCGCTATTCCGGGCGCAACGACTTCGTTCCTTCCGTCCATGCAAGGCCTGTTCGGGAACGTTGCCACCATTGGCAACAATCTTTCGCAGTTCAACGTCTTTGCCGATACGGTCATCCAGGTGGGCGATACATTTCTGAAAACGCACGGGAATCACGACTTTCGAGCGGGCTTCCAGTTTAACCGTTACCGTGACAACTTCCTCTATCCGGGCAATGAGGGATTGGCAGGCTTCTTCAATTTCAATGGGCAATACACGGCCTTGGGGGGCAATCCGGGAGCGGCAGGTGGTGGGTCAGGCCTTGCCGACTTTCTTCTGGGTGATCCCAACAACTTAGGGATTGGCGCTGGGGCTGGCAATCGCCACATTCAGAACAGTCTCTATTCCGTCTACGGGCTGGACAACTGGCGCATACGGAACAATCTAACGCTGAACCTCGGACTGCGCTGGGAGGTAAACACTCCGCGCGCCGCGGCGGATGGAAATGAAGCCAATTACAATCTATACACCGGACAACTAATCACGCCGAGCTTCAACAACAGCGGCCTGGGTAGCGCTCTGTACTATCAATACAATGGCATCACCAATTTTCAGCCCCGCATCGGAATTGCCTGGCAACCTGTAGAGAATACCGTTGTCCGTGCCGCCTTTGGAACCTCCAATTTTACGGAGAGCAATGGCGTCAACAACCTGCTCACACAAAATCCACCCTTTGAGACGGCCCACAATGTTACCTTCGCGCCCACCACAGACCTGCCGGACAGCACCCTGGATCAGGGCTTCATCGGCTTTCCAACGGGTTGCACGCTCGCCCTGGCGGAAGCGTTAGATCCTGTTTGCTTTCAGGGAGTGGCCACTCACGCGTTTGACGTCAATCTGCGGCCAGCCGTGCACACCCAATGGAACCTCACCGTGCAGCGGCAATTTAGCAACTCTACTACCGTGCAAGTCGGTTACGTTGGCCAGGAGAATAAGCACCTCATGAACATCGTCAACCTGCTGCAGACGCAGTTGACTCCCAGCGGAATCTTACCCAGCCCATACCTAACAGGTTTGCAAGGTGTGGCGGGACAAGGAAGATACACGATATCCGATGGCGTATCGAACTACCATGCGCTGCAAGCCGTCGTACAAGAGCGATTGACCAGAGGTTTGCAGGCGCAATTGAGCTACACCTGGTCCAAATGCATGAGCGACACGCCGGGATTCTATGGACAATACGGCGACAACGTATCCACTGAGGCGCAGACTATCGCGGGATGGGCTTTCCCACAGGATCCCTATAACCAACACGGAGACTATGGCCGGTGCCCGCAAAACGTTGCCCAATTGTTTAATGGTTACCTCGTATACGAATTGCCTTTCGGCCGTGGCAAGCAGTTTGGGGGCGGGGTCAGCAATCTTGCGAACCAGGTGGTGGGGGGATGGCGGGTGAGCACCGGTTTCATCTTCCATACCGGGTTTGCACAGACCATGTTTGCTGCCGCCGACACGTCCGGCACAGGAGGGTTTTCGACTCGAGCGGATTGTGTCCCCGGTGTAGCCAATCGGGTTCCGATTACATATGACTCAGTTCACAATGGATATACCTTCTTGAATCCAGCCGAAGTCGCGGAGCCAGACCCTGGAACCTTCGGCAATTGTCAGGTGGGCTCTTTCGACGGTCCCGGATTCCAGGAGGTCGACCTAAGCATCGGCAAGGACTTTGCGATCACGGAAAGGCATCAGTTCCAGTTCCGCATGGATGCCACAAATATTTTCAACACACCAGTCTTTGGATTTGGCCAACAGTACAGCGGACAACACACTGCCGGCGCGTCCAACTACGGCGAGATCGACGAATCGCAAGGGGCGCGTCAAATTCAGTTCGTTCTCAAGTATCACTTCTGAGAAAAAGGGTTCTGCGCTTTTTCTCAAGCAATTCAGGCGGAGCCGTCATGGTTTTCCATGACGGCTCCACTTTTTTGTTGGATCGCTTCCGTGGAGAGGGGATGACAATAAAGGCGAGCGTGACCGGCTAGGATGCCCCCGCTGTCAGCGCCTCATACGCAGCACCCAGCACCGGAGCATCTTCGTTCAGGACCACATAGATGGGAATACGGGCGAGTTCGCGGCTGAGCTGCGACTTATCGCTGAAGGTGCGAACAAAGGTGCCGTCTTTCATTTTTGGCAGGATCTTAAGCGCAATTCCTCCCGCCACGTAAACTCCACCGAAGGGCAGAACGCGCAGCGCCATGTTTCCAGCTTCCGCGGCGTAAGCCTCCGTCCATATCTGGAGAGTCTCCACGCACGCGGGACAAGTTTCTTCCAGCGCGTTGTGGGTGATCTGAACGGCAGCATCCACGGCGGGATCGTCAAACCAGGCGTGCTGCACGCCCGGAAAAATAATCTGATGGATGGCGCGAAAGCCGCGTCCGGAGACGATCTCCTCGCAGCTGACTCGCGGCATTCTGTGCCGCAGGGAGTGCACGAGCAGCATTTCCCGGTCGTTGCGCGGTGCAAAGTCCGTCAGGCTCGCCTCGGAAGGGAAAATTCTGTAGTGCGTCCCATCCCAGAACAGAAGCGCCTCCCCGAGGCCGGTCCCGGCTGCAATGAGAGCCTTCGGGGCGCGCGGCTTGGGTTTGGCATCGTTCAGCGGCAGCAAATCTTCGGGCAACAGGTGAGGCAAACTACCCGCCGCAGCCACCAGGTCATTGATGAGGAGCGTGCGGCTTGGATCGAGACTCAAAGCCTTCGCCAGCGTTGCCGAGTCCACCACCCAAGGCAGGTTATTCGTCACTACCCGATCTTCGATAACGGCGCCGGCGCAGGCGAATGATGCCATCTTGAGGTCACTGTTGGTGATTCCTTGTTCGCGTGCGCGAGTAAGAGCCTTTTGGACAAGCTCAATCGGACTCGAGAAGTCCCGCGTCCCGAGACGCACACGGAATACCGGCTTTGGAAAGGAATCCTCAATCGAAAAGAGAATCAGGGTGGTCTTTGTGCCCCCGATATCTCCTGCCAACAACATAGTGCGCGCCTCGCGTTACACAAAAAGACTTCAGCAGTATATCGCCGCGCGCTAGCCGGTCGTTGAGCAAAGGGAATTATCGTGATGGATGGGACCTGCTCCCTGTTCCGCGCACAAGTAAGTATGATTTCGTGCAAAAGGAAAGGGGAGACGCTCTCCTACATTGGTCGGTACATCGCTCCCCCAAAACAGCCGAAACAGTCTTCAGGCCGTCTTCCGGCGGCCCCGTGGCTGTCTTGACGCTTCGCGAAATGGGCTACTAGACTCTGGAGGGGTTATTTCGCATGCGCAAAACTTGTCTGGTCTGGCTGTTGACGCTTTGTCTCGCTGTGGTCTGTATGGTTGCTGCGTTTTCGGCACCGGCTCTGGCAGACGATGACCATCATCACGACATGGTGGAATCGCAGCTGGGCACGGTCCACTTCCCGGTTTCCTGCGCTCCGGAGGCGCAGAAGATTTTTAAGAAAGGCGTCGCCCTGCTGCATTCGTTCTGGTACGAGGAGGCGGAGAAGACTTTTACCGAGGCGGAAAAGCAGGACGCGAAGTGCGCGATGGCGCACTGGGGTGTGGCCATGAGCCTGTGGCATCAGCTGTGGGACTGGCCAACGGAGGACACCATTGCGCGCGGGTCGGCGGAGTTGAAGAAGGCCGAAAAGCCAAAGGCAAAGACCGAGCGGGAGCGCGAATATATTACGGCGGCGCGCGCGTTTTATACACACAAGGGATCCGATCGGGGAAACTCCGATCATGAAGCGCGAGCTCGGGCCTACTCTGAGGCGATGGAAAAGGTTTACGCCCGATATAAAGACGATCATGAGGCGGCGGCATTTTATGCTTTGTCGCTGCTCGCTTCCGAGCCGCAGAACGACTCGACATTCGACAATCGGAAGAAGGCGGGCGCGATTCTCGAGAAGTTGTTTGAAATTGCGCCGGATCATCCGGGGATTGCCCATTATCTGATTCACACTTATGACAAGCCTCAACTGGCGCAACTGGGGCTGCCGGCGGCGCGGCGCTACGCGGAAATTGCGCCGGCTTCTCCTCACGCGCTCCATATGCCTTCGCATATTTTTGAGCGCGTGGGGGACTGGCCGGACGACATCAAGTCGAACCTGGCGTCCATTGCTGCGACCCGCAAGACGGCGGCCATGCGTATGGGCGGGGAGTCGCATCAGTTCCATGCAATGGACTTCTTGATCTACGCGTACTTACAGAGTGGACGCGAAGTGGAGGCGGCGAAGTGGATTGAAGAAGTCAAGACGATGCCCTCGATGAAGATGGGCGATGTGGATATGCATGCCTACGCGATGGCGAAGTTCCCGGCCATGTATGCGCTCGAAATGCATCGCTGGGCCGACTCGGCCAGGCTCGATCTGGTGGCGGATTCAGACGTGGGCGACAAGACTTACACCTACTGGGCGCGCGCCATCGGTGCGGCGCGGAGCGGAGACGTAACGGGCGCCAAAAAAGATGTAGCCGAGCTTGACTCGATCCGCAAAGACCAGATGGCGAAGAACAAAAAATATTCGGCCGAGTCCATTGAGATGGCGGAGAACGAAGCTTCGGCATGGGTGATGCATGCCGGGGGACAGGACGACGAGGCGGCCGCTTTGCTGCGCAAGGTGGCAGATCATGAGGATGCGGTGGGCGAGGAACAGACTTCGATTCCGGCGCGCGAGATGCTCGCGGATATTTTCCTGGAGATGCATCGTCCGGAGCAGGCACTGGCGGAGTATCAGGGAGACTTGAAATTTAATCCGAACCGGTTTAATGCCCTGTATGGAGCGGCTCAGGCGGCGGAGATGGCGGGCAAGGCTTCGGAAGCTGGCGAGTATTATGCGCTGCTGGTGAAGACTTGCGAGGGCGGAGATTCGGGGCGGCCGGAGTTGGCCAAGGCTCGGGAAGCAGTAGTGGCTGCCAAGTAGGGTGGCCGCGGCTCGTACACGACCGAGCGCTGGCGAGAGGGCCGGCCTGCGAACATGAGTGCGCCCTCGTAACGACCGGTGGTGTGGTTTTGGGCTACGTTCTGCGCAGTTCCCCACCCTTTATCTCTGGCATTGTCGTGTTAACATCTAGCCGTTTTCAACACCGCTGAAATTTGGTTTCCGATGAGCCGGTTATCTCGATCTGTTGCTTCTCCTCGCGTGGTTTCCATTGCCGATCTGCGCGCGATCGCGCGCAGGCGTGTGCCCAGGGCCGTTTTCGATTATCTGGATGGCGGCGCCGAGGGCGAGGTCACACTACGGGAGAATTGCCGGGTTTTTGACGATGTTACGTTTCGCCCCCGACACGCGGTCGCGCTCGACAAGTGCCCTTTGGGAACACGCGTACTGGGCCTCGATCTGGCTTTGCCGTTCATTCTGGCGCCGGTTGGGTATAGCCGGATGATGCATCCGGGAGGAGAAGTCTCGGCGGCGCGAGCGGCGGGTAACGCCGGCACCGCGTACATTCTTTCGACGATCTCGGGGCATAAGCTGGAGGATGTGAAGGCGGGCACGAAGGGCCCGGCTTTTTATCAGCTTTACTTAATGGGCGGGCGCAAGGCGGCGGAGGCGGCGATTGAGCGGGCTCGGGTCGCCGGATTTTCCGCGCTGGTGGTCACGATTGATACGCCGGTGGCAGGCATTCGCGAGCGCGATTTCCGCAACGGGATGAAGGAATTGGTCTCGGGCAGCTTCCTCGAGAAGCTACCGTTTGTGCCGAATATTCTGTCGCGCCCAGGATGGCTGGTGGATTATTTCCGCGACGGCGGTTTGATGGCACTGCCGAACGTCGTCGTCCCGGGCAAGGGGCCGATGCCATTAGTGGACATTGGCGCGGCGCTGGCGGAGTCGGCGGTAATGTGGGGCGATTTGAAATGGATTCGCGAGGCGTGGCGCGGGCCGATTGTGGTGAAGGGCGTGCTCACGGCGGACGATGCGCGGCGGGCAGTGGATGAGGGTGCGGCAGCGATTTCGGTCTCGAATCATGGAGGGCGGCAACTGGATTGTGTTCCGGCTTCGTTGCGCGCGCTGCCTGAGGTGGCGCAAGCCGTAAACGGTCAAGCTGAGGTCTTGATGGACGGCGGCGTTCGGCGTGGGACGGATATCGTGAAGGCGCTTTGTATGGGCGCAAGAGCGGTGATTTGCGGGCGCGCTTATGCCTACGGGTTGGCGGCGGCGGGCGAGGCCGGCGTGAATCGGGCGATTGAGATTCTGCGCGTCGATCTGGATCGGACTCTGCGGTTGCTGGGGTGCGCGTCGGTAGCGGAACTCGATTCGTCTTATGTGAATGTGCCGCGGAGTTGGGCAGCGTAAGTAAGTGATTTGGTCCATTCTTTTTGTTGGTGGAATAAGGAGGCGTTGTGCCGTGAGTTCGAATCGATCTTTTGGCAGGGAAGCCGCCGGAGTTTCGGGCGCAGGTCGGGCAGATTGTTTACCGCGCGATG
>Ga0210389_10004789_pt1 | contig 10494 bp, 6 predicted proteins | sample IncBWH28OmetaG_FD_160127 | JGI IMG/M metagenome (GOLD analysis project Ga0210389, IMG submission 160127) | Forest soil microbial communities from Barre Woods Harvard Forest LTER site, Petersham, Massachusetts, United States - Inc-BW-H-28-O ...
CGCTGAAGCGACGGTGAGGCGTTGTCCCGACACTTCCGGAACGTCGAGGTCCACAAACAGGGTTGTCCGTCCGCCGCGGCGTACCTCTTGGAGTAGATCTTCTCCAATCAGAACGGCAGCCTTCCTCTTTGCTTTTTCCAGCGAAGATATCTTGGTTTCTTTAAACCAGTCGTATCCGACCTTAAAGGGGACCAGTCTGGCGTCCCGAATGGGATAGCGAGACAGAACGGCGTTGCCGTGCATCGCTCGCAGGCGGTCTTTGTCTACGGCAAATTGTTTTAGAAGTTCCTGGCGAGCTTGTTCGTCCTCTTTGTCTTCAAAGGTGTCTGTTCCGAGTTGCTTCGAATCCACTTCCAGAAATTCGACGCCGTACGCCCAATTCATGTGCAACGCCTCAGCGAGTTCCTTTACGACTTCGCGATACTGAGAGCGCTTCACTCCCCAGTCCACTTCACTCAAAATCCAGACATCCGCGGTTTGCAAGTCTTCGATTTCCTGCGGAATCTTATCCAAGGCGACCGCTCTCATCTTTTGTCCGCTCTCTTGAGCTGTCTTACGTTCCGCTTCCACCTCGGTCATGAAGTGATCCTTGTCCGTAAGGAATAGCAGGATGTCGTCGAGTTCAATTCCCCGCTCGATGTTCCAGCAGGCGACTCGGAGAGTTGGGCCAAGGCCCTTGACCTCCAGTGGCCGCGGGCGAGCTCCCGCATAGTAGGCTTCATTGTTGATGAAGGGCGTGGTGGTAACAACGTGAAGCTTTTCTGCCAGTGCAGGAGTCAGAGGCTGGTCGAGACTCAACTGGACGAGTTCGTCATATGAGAATAAGTCGGGTCTCGAATCTCGCACATAATCCTGAGCCTTCAGGGATGGCAACTCAATCAGAGCGGCGCTCATCAAAAGGAGTACATATATCCAGCGTTGCGCGTTTTGTTTCATATCTCCTCGTGTAGTTCGTCACTGCATTTTTCCGATCTTACTCATGGGCTGTTTCTCGCTTTGCCTGCCGCTCGAAGTAATACGCAATGGCAAGGGCGAGAATGAGAGCTGCGATCCCCAACAATGTCAAACTCGATACAGTGTTCGGTTCTTCAATAATGACTTTCCGAGCCATGGCGATGAGCGCAACTTCCAGCACGACGCGGACGTGAATGACATCCTTCTGGAAATAAGCTTTAAGCGTTTCCAGCAACTCGATCCCGATTAACACCAGTAGGAAATATCCAAATACCTCGAGCAGACCCTGGACCGGAATCAGAAACCGTGGCGGAGACCAGATTTCCTGCGCGATGAGCACCCCCAGATGCATTGTGGAAAGCAACATGACCACGATCAGCATTCCAGCAAGTGCCATCACCGTGAAGCTTTGAACGCTTCCGATGAGATTTCTAAACGCGATCTCCTTCGTCCTTGATGGGATGGCGACTAAACCTGCATCACTGTTAGACCTTTCCAAGGTTTTCTCCTGCAAGCTCAAAGGGATCCGCGCCGTGAGCTAAGGGGTTATCTTCTCTCCACCATTCCAATACGCTGCAGCCCTTGTCGTACCAGTAAGTCTTAAGAGGAATCGAAGCTCACGATAGAGGCGATTCATCTACGTGCCTTGTGAATACGCAATACAAGACCGTATTACCGATTTAGATAAAGTTGTTGCTCAGTCAGTCCTGTGGACAATCGCACAACGATCAACCGGCTTGACGGATAATCTTTATCCGGGCTCCTGCGCCTAGGGAACTGTCAGAAGTGACAGTCGGCATCGGAGGAATCTCTAGGTTTACCAAGAATGTAATTTGCAAGTATGCCGAATGATTTTTCATCCTGAGGTCGCACCCGGCTCGGTTTCTGCGTACGGCGCTTGCGCGAAGCGAATCTTCATTTGCTGCAGTGCTTCTCTGCCTCGGATGGTTAAGTCAGTGATAAAGCGAAACTGTTCTCTACTTTCTCGCACGCAGGCTTTTAGCCGATAATGTGTTCCCCAAGGCTTTTCCATCACCGTCACTGTAACCGGGGATTCCGGCGCATAGTACGCGCTCGCCGCCGCAACCTCCGCGAGCTTTTCGCAGACGTGGGTGGACTTGTGGTCCGGATGAAGATAGAAGTTTGCCACGCACATCAGGCTGTGATGGCCAGAGCTGAAGTTGAAAATACTCGTCGACCAGAATCGGGAGTGCGGAATGATCACTTCTGTGTCATCTGCAGTCATCAGGTGAACCGCCCGCATGGCAATTGCTTTTACTTCTCCGTAGGCGCCATTCACTTCTATCCAATCACCCGGCTGGTAAGTGTTTTCCAGCACGGTGACGATTCCGGCTGCAAAACTGTTCCCGTATTCTCTTAGGCTATACGCCAGCGCAACGACCAGACCTAGGCTCAGCCCGAGAACATTGCGAACCGTTGGTTCAACCAGCAGCGGCACGATGATTACGAGAGCTGTGGCTCGAATAATCAGGCGCGCAATGGGCACGATCCGAAGAATCGTGAGGCGACGCGGTGCGGGTGCGTTTTCGGCAGCGCGTCGTAGTGCCCATTGCATCGCCAGGATCAGCAAGTGATTCCCGAGCAATACCGCCACAACGAGGAGAACATCGCGCCACAATAGCTTTTCCAAGGATTCCCATGTACTGAGATACTGATCCAACTCCCACCTCCTCGCGGACTTACAACATACAGTTACTGTGAAGCCCTTCAAAGCAGACGGCCCTTAAAAAGGACTCTGAAATTGAACAGCATTGTCCCCGAATTCGCGAGAATGCCGGAGTTGATGCCTGATTCGCCTAATTGACAGCGTCTCGGCCGCGAGCTGTGTGAACCACGGGTTATGCCGGGATTTTGCCCCGCCATCTGCCTGGAGTGATTTGATCCACGGCGTTGCTCAGTTCACCGCCGCACGCTTCGCCGTGACGCTCAAACAGGCTGGCTGTGATGACCGCGGCTACGCATGAAGTATCTCAATTTGCGGAGAGGTTTCCACTGGGACCTGCAGCGGGACACGAACGTGTATCTCTGTACCGTGCTGCAACTCCGACGCAATCGAGATCGTTCCTTTCACCAGCTTGACTCGCTCGCACATACTAATAAGGCCAATGCCTCGCCCTTTCGTGGCCGCTTCGACGTCAAAGCCGACCCCGGCATCGGTGACCGTGAGTTGAATTTCCCCGGGGGTCCCCCAGCAATGCGCTTCGAGACGCTGAGCCCTGCTGTGTTTTGCTCCGTTATGTATAGCTTCTTGCAAGACACGGAATAGGCAGAGCGAAATATCAGGGGGGAGATGCGCCGGAATATCATGACTCCGGAAGTCGATCTGCAATTTGTTTTTCTCAGCGAACTCCGTGCAAAACCCCCTCATCGCCATCGCCACGCCGAGGTGTTCCAGCCTTGGCGAATGCAACTGGTGGGATAACGACTGCACATCGCTGGCAATCTCTGCGGTGTAATGCCGGAGGTCCTCCATGCGGCGACGGAGAAAGCGGTTCTCACCGGAAATGTCAGCCTTCAGCCCGTCAATCTCAATAACGGCTACTGCAAGCCGTTGGCTGATGTCGTCGTGAAGTTCTCGCGCAATTCGCGTGCGTTCTTGTTCCTGCGCCTCAATCAACCGGCTGCTTACGCTGGAAAGTGCCTCCTCTGCGAGCTTACGCTCGGTTACATCGATGCACGATCCAATGTATCCCGCGAATAGGCCGTTGGGGTTGAATCTGGGCACCCCAATATCGAGAATCCAGTGATACTTCCCGTCGCTCCCCCTGAGCCGGTATTCCAACCTGAACTGTTCTCGCCGTCCGTATGCCTTCGCATAGGTTTCCAAACACCGCTGCCAGTCTTCTGGGTGAACGCCCTCGGCCCAGCCGTTTCCCAATTCGGCTGACAGTGGCCGTCCAGTGAAGTCGAGCCAAGGTTTATTGAAGTAGGTGCAGAGCTGATCTGTGTCGGACATCCAGATCAGAACTGGGGCGGTGTTCGCCACCGAGCGAAAGCGCGCCTCGCTTTCTCGCAGTGCACTTTCGGCTTGCTTGCGCTCCGTGATGTCTTGGACCGTGCCACGAAGCTGAACAATGCGACCTTTGTCATCACGCTTCGCCTCACCTCGCCCAATCACCCATCGCGTAGTGCCATCGGGGCGGACCATCTCAAGATCGAGTTCGTAATGGGCTCCGGTGCGCAGCGATTCTCCAACGGCATGACTCAGCCGTGCCCAACTCTCAGCCGTATAGAGCTTTGGATGGTCCTTGTAGCTGGGTGCGGGCCGAGTAGAATCGAGACCGGCAATCCGATAGAGTTCCTCTGACCAGGTGATCGTGTCAGTCTCCGGGTCCAATTGCCAGGCCCCGACCTTGGCAAGCTTCTGGGTTTGCTCAAGCTCTACTTCCTTCTGTAAGCGCGCCTCTTCTGCTTGCTTGCGATCCGTTACGTCCACCGCGATCCCCAGACCACGCTGCGGGTCACCATTTGCTGCCTGATAGAATTTGCCGCGGTCAGCAAGCCATCGAATTGTCCCATCGGGGCGCAACACGCGATATTCCGCTCTATACGGCCTTCGGTCTTGCATCGCGTCTGTAAGCATCCTTGATACTCGCTCCCGATCGTCCGGGTGAAGTCGTTCACAGAACTCGCCTTCGACTGCGAGGTGCATATTGGCGCTGATCCCATACGTTGTTTCCAGGTCACCAAACCAAATGCTCTGCCCGTGGATCAGGTCCCAGTCCCATCCCATTAATTTGGCTGATTCCATAGCAAGGCGAAGCCGATCGTGGGCTAAGGCGACATCGGACGTAAACTCGCGGTTTGCAAGATGATTCTCAGCAAAGGCGCCGACAGCGAGAATCAGCCCTGCCAACATCACCGCCAAGAGACGAATTTCATGGGTTCCGACCGGCTCGCCGGTTCGGAAAAGTTCCCACACCCCGACAATAGGAATGGCCAGTACCGCTAGCATGGCCAAGACCGACGTGTACTTCGGGTCTGCATTGTCCAGGATCACGGATTGTGCCAGTTTCGTTTCCAGCCTTCCGCCCTCAAAACCTATCCAGAGAAACCAGAGGATGGACGCTGTGAACATCAGCCCGACCAGGCCTCTCAGAACCGGAAAATTCGCGCCAGTCGGATCCGCTAAGGGGTCTCCCAAGGCGGACGAGAGATTAAAGGCCAGGGAACCAATTGCATACACGCTAGAGGCGCCGAATATGTGGAGATAGGTCGACTTCCAAGGGTATTGCGAACGAAAGACTAACCTGCCGAGGATGGCAAGAAGCAAGCCATTCTCAACAAAGTAGATAGCTTCAAAACGCAGGATCATCACTGTTCCCTGATTTCCATACTGGTAGGGGAACAGATAGAAGGCATAGGCGAAAACCCAGACAAAAAGCAGGATAAGAAAATTCAACGTGGTTCGATACGGTCTGCGGCCAGGTAACTTCAAGTGAGGACGCGAAGCCATCGCCGCAATCAACAATACGATGTGCAGAAACAGCGGAGGATTGACGAGCAGAAATGCCGGAATCTTGCCGTGCAGAACGACACTGTTGAACCAGGAACCAGGAACGAGCGCCCATATCCCAAATGCCGCCGCAAAAAATGACCAGAATAACCGGATCGACTGCCTGCTTCGCACCGCATTCCGGAGAGCAACCCCGCTGGCCAGTAGGAGCAGAACGAAGTAGTTGATATCACAGTATGCAACTAACGCAGGGCCGTGCTTCAACACGAGTGAAACCGTAGCCTGGGCCAGCAGGATGGCGGCCACGGCCGGCCATGAAAACAGAGCCGATCTGAGTCTCACCAGGGAAAAGGCCCGCATATTTTCTCGCATATCACGGGCTAACTCCGATTCCGAGGAGAGCCCGGTTCATACAGCACGAGTCTGATTTCTGAAGGCAAACGGATCGAGGGGAAATTATAGCCCGGATATTGCTCAAAAAACAGCCATTTCTGTCACTCACGAGAGAGTTTTACTCTGCAAGGTCATCGTGACGCACCGTTTGTCAGTTGCGCATTCGAGCGTATTTCGGCGTTCCGCAGCAACTTGATCGCATCCGGCGAATCCGGAACATCGTCAACCAGTTTCCGGTATTCCAGTACGGCATCCCTCCACATTCCGTAGTGGGTGTAGAGGGAACCGAGGAGAAGATGCGATGCATTGCCGGCCTTCGCGTTTTGGATTTCCCTTTCGCCTTCATCGGAGAGAACTGAAAACTGGGCTGTCGGGCTCGTATTGATTGTTTCGGTGGTGCGGCTTCCGCTCGGAAGCGCATCGACACGCCACAAGTAGCTGTGCCCTCTGAGGAGTGGGGTTGGGATGCGCCACATTGCTTCGTCGAGGGCCGAACTGGTGGCAACGATTTGATGGGCTTCGCGGTCCTCCACATGAACGCGGTAACTCCAGCCATCGATGGGCACATCCCAGGTAAACGTGGGTTGAATATCCTCCACTGTCGTTTCCACGGGCTGGGTGAGGATGATCCGTTGCTTGCCGGCGCGGATGTCAGGTCCTCCTCCGCGGGCTGGGGTGGGATAGGATTGATCGGGCGCATGTAACTCCGCCGTAACAATCTGGCGCTCTTCAGCAGAAACGGTGTTTCCGAATTTGCCCTGGAGCATCTGGCCGTCCACGACGCTTGAAGCGTCGTGTCGCACTGCTCTTGGCGTGTGACCCAGATGTGCGTTTTGCGAGCCGCGTCGACTTAACCGATAGAAAATCGCAAGCGTGACTGCGAGAATCACGATCGCCGCGATTGCATAGAGATATGCGCGCGTGTGTGTTCGCTTGGGGTTCAAAGAACAAATGCCCTCGTGTTCTCTGTTGAGATGAGCAGCGCACCCGGATTCTTCACGAACCGTCGCGGTAAATCCGGATGTACTCGTGGTCGAAGTGCTGATCAACACTTTAATCTCCCTGGGTGCGCCATGGGAACCGTGCCCAATCTTCTTTCCCCGGCGCCTTCCCCAGGCTATTTATTGGGCGCACGAGCTTCGGACCTCGATGCAGTTGGGAGACGCCGCATGGTCTTTGTAGTAAAACGGTTCACTGAGATGAAAGGCGATCCTATTGGGTGGAGGAGATGCGATGATCACACGAAGAGATCTGATGGTTGGTTTGATTGCGGCAGCCGTTACTGCGGGCGGGTTCGCCGCGGCCGACGAAGTGCCGCTGATCGGTTCGGCGGTTTTCGACTGGAATGCAGTGGCTGCAAAACCGACGGATGTGGGATCGGTGCGGCCTTTCTTCACAGTGCGCACGCCAACGCTGGAGCGTTTGGAGGTGCACGTCACGACGCTGAATCCGGGAAAGTCGCCGCATCCGCCGCATCGCCATCCCAACGAAGAGATGATCATCATTCGGCAGGGTACCGTCGAAGCGCTGATTAATGGGGAGTGGAAGCGGGTTGGACCCGGGTCTGTAATCTTCTTTGCGTCGAACCAACTGCACGGACTGAGAAATGTGGGCACCGACCCGGCGGTATATCACGTGATCAACTTCAAGACAGCTGCGACGCCGGCTGAACCGCACGAATAAGAATGGCCGAGCGCGGCGGAGCCTCGAGGTACCACCCTTGGCGAAAGAAGGATCAGGATGGAAGTGAAATCGGTTCGGTTGTGGTTGGTGTTTGTTTGCAGCTTTGTTCTTTGGTCTGGCGAAGGGGTATGCGAGGGGCAGGCAAGTGCCGGCGGGCCGGGAGTTTTTGAAGGACAGACCGACGTTGGCGCGGTTTCGCCCCCGGGATTGGCCAGGTTTGATTCCGCGAGAGGTCTCTACACAGTTCAAGCTTCGGGAGCCAACATGTGGTCCACTGTCGACGCTTTTCACTTCGTGTGGAAGAAGATGTCGGGCGATGTTTCATTGACGGCTGACATGGCGTTTCCGTCCACAACAGGCAATCCCAGTCCGCATCGCAAAGCGGTGCTGATGTTTCGTCAGACGCTTGATGCCGACGGCGTGTATGTTGACGCAGCGCAGCACGGATCCGGCATGACGGCACTGCAGTACCGCCGCGAGCGCGGCGCGACCACCCAGGATATCGAGCTCAACATTGAATCGCCGCGGCAGATACGGTTGGAAAAGCGCGGCGATACGATCACGATGTTCCTGAGCAATTATGGCGAGCCCCTGCACCAGGTGGGCACGTCGATCAAGCTGCACCTGGAAGGGCCGTTCTACGCTGGCATTGGAGTGTGCTCGCACAACAAGGACGTTGTGGAGCAGGCAACCTTCAGCAATGTGAAGCTGGAGACACCAGCCGAGATCGCGAGCACCGGACAGCCGGTTCTTTACAGCACACTCCAGACCATCGGTATTGAAGACAATTTCCGGCGCGCGATGATCGTAGCGACGGGGCCCGGCAAGATGGAAGCGCCGAACTGGAGCAGAGAAGGCAAGACGCTGATCTTCAACCGCGATGGACAGATCTGGACGATTCCCGCGGAAGGCGGCGAAGCTAAAATGCTAAACGCCGGCGCTGCCACGAAGTGCACGGGGAGCCATGGACTATCGCCCGATGGCAAGTGGCTGGCAATCAGTTGCAGCATGCCCGGCAAGCCGGAGACGCGCGTATACATCGTGCCGGCGACCGGCGGGGAGCCGAGGCTGCTGACTGAGAATCCGTCGTCGTACTTTCATAGCTGGTCTCCGGATGGAAAGACGATCGCGTTCACGCGCCCGAATCACACCGGAGGCGGAAACATCCTTTCTATCCCGGTGGAGGGCGGAACAGAGACAGAGCTAACGAAGGGGAGCGGGATAAGCGATGACCCGGATTACTCGGCGGATGGGAAGTGGATCTACTTCAACTCGGATCGCGCGGGCGGCCTGATGCAGATATGGCGGATGCGACCGGACGGCAGCGGTGCGGAACAGGTAACTTCAGACGACTACAACAATTGGACGCCCCATCCCTCGCCCGATGGCAAGTCGATTCTGATCCTGAGCTACGACAAGGATGTGAAGGGCCATCCGGCGAACAAGGACATCGCACTGCGGATTTTGAATGTGAGTGATGGAAAGACTCGGGTGCTGGTGAATCTGGTAGGCGGGGCGGGAAGCGATAACGTGCCCGACTGGGCTCCGGACGGGACCCACCTCGCGTTTGTCAGTTTCCAGATGCTTCCGCAGGAGGCGGCCGAGACGGCCCAATGACGAGCCGGAGTTTCAAGCGCTTGCGCCAGTCAGGGCTCGCAACTAAACTCATCCGGTGCAGTAACATTGGGGAATTGAAGGCACGGCCCGGAATGCCGGAGCGGGGCCTTTAGTCTTACCAGCTTTCCCGATTGGACCCGACTGCGCTGTGCGTCGGCGGGGCAATCGAGAGAGTGCAGGGTTGATGCGGCCGGAGGTCAGAGGAATGCGCGTCGGCTTATTCACACGCGAGTATCCGCCCCTCGTATACGGGGGTGCTGGCGTTCACGTCGATTACCTGAGCCGCGAGCTTGCCCGGGAGATTGAAGTCGAAGTGCATTGCTGGGGGCCGCAGCATTCTGACGCCGGCAACCTGCACGTTCGCGGAGCAGAGCCCTGGCCGGAGATTTCGAACGGCACCGAAGGGAAATTCAAGGGAGCCCTCGAAGCTCTCAGCCTGAATCTGACGCAGATCAAAGCTCTCGAGGGAATCGATCTCGTTCACACACATACGTGGTATGTGTCGATGGCGGGATTCCTGGCGAAGAAGCTCTACGGCGTGCCTTTTGTGCTGACGACTCATTCGCTTGAACCGCTGCGCGCATGGAAGGCCGAGCAACTGGGCAGTGGATATGCGATGAGTTCATGGATGGAGCGAACGGCGATCCTCGATGCCGACGCAATCATCGCTGTTTCGCAAGGGACGAAAGCCGATATTCAGAAGGCGTATCCGGAGGTCGATCCGGCGCGCATTCATGTTATTTATAACGGGATCGATCTAGCGGAGTATCAGAAGACCAGCGAAACCAGGGCGCTGACAGCGTACGGAGTCGATCCGGCCGTTCCTTATGTGTTGTTTGTGGGGCGTATCACGCGGCAGAAGGGCGTGACACATTTGGTCGACGCGATTCGCTATTTACCGGCCGAGACGCAAGTTGTGCTCTGCGCCGGCGCGCCAGACACGCCGGAGATCGCCACCGAACTTCGTGAAAAGGTCGAGGCCGCGCGCAAGGATCATCCGCGCATTGTGTGGATTGAAAAGATGGTGACCAAGCAGGAGACAATTCAGCTCTATAGCCATGCGCGTGTGTTTTGCTGTCCCTCGGTTTACGAACCGTTCGGCATCATCAACCTCGAGGCGATGGCCTGCCGGGCACCGGTGGTTGCGAGCGCGACTGGCGGCATCAAAGAAGTAGTTGTCGATAACAAGACCGGATACCTGGTTCCATTTGACCAGGATCCTGTAACCAGCTTTCCACGTGATCCTGAGAAGTTTGCAAAGGATCTCGGGGCGAGCATCAATCAATTGCTGCAGGACGAAGAGAAGTGCAGGCGCTTCGGGGATGAGGGCAGGCGCCGGGTAGAAAAGATTTTCAGTTGGACAGCGATTG
>Ga0210389_10004790_pt1 | contig 10494 bp, 6 predicted proteins | sample IncBWH28OmetaG_FD_160127 | JGI IMG/M metagenome (GOLD analysis project Ga0210389, IMG submission 160127) | Forest soil microbial communities from Barre Woods Harvard Forest LTER site, Petersham, Massachusetts, United States - Inc-BW-H-28-O ...
TCAGGAGTGCATCGGCCAGGCTGGAGGAGTGGATGGTGAGCTTGATCTTGCGTTCGGAAAGCCCGTCCCATTCGATGGATACGCTGTCCTTCTTTATTTCCTTCTTTTTTGTCGTATCCCCTTTTGATCGGCTGTCGTCCATCTCTTTCTGGAGGGCGGCATCTTCCTTGCTAAGCCTGAATTTATCCCAGGCTTCCCGGGTAAAGAACATGGCGTAGACATCGCTCTGCGAACCTCCGCTTTGTGCTACGGAGCGGAGTCCGTCGCGGTTGCTGAACCAGGCCATTGCTTTTCCTCCCATCACCCATTTGGCGAAGCGGTCATTAAAGCCGCTCTCCGTCAGGTTGATGATCTTGCCTTTACCGTCGGCCTCTACCAGACCCACCTCCGCCGGTGCGATACCGGGAACGGAATAGTCGAATAAGATCCATTTACTGTCAGGGCTCCATTGAAAATACTGGTCATTGTCTCCCATGCTGAAGAGTTGTTCCTCGTTGAGCAGGGTGCGTGTCTTTCCCGTAGCGATGGTATAGATCTTTAATTTGTTCCGGTCCTCGATAAAAGAGATCTCTTTTCCATCGGGCGAGTACGAGGGCTGGTAGTTCTCCTGGTCGTTACTGATCACCGGCGTTTCCTTTAGCACGGTGGAGGCATAGAAATAGGGTTCGTCGGCGCGGACCCGGCGGGTCTCGAAGATCTTCCAGCTATTTCCTCTTTCCGACGCATAGAGCAGGGTCTTGCCATCCGGGGAAAAGCTGACGCTTCTTTCCTGTTCCGGGGTATTGGTAATGCGTTTGGTCACTCCTCCTTCCACGCTGGTCACGAATATTTCGCCGCGGAAGATAAAGGCTACTTCTTTACCGTTTGGCGAGACGGCCACATCCCTGGCGCCGCCGGTTACGGGGATGATCTTTTCATTGTTGGCCTTGGCATCGGAGGCAAGGGTGATATTTATCTTTTTAGGAGGATCGTTGGCTGTTTTCGTGTATAGTTCTCCGTCATAACTGAAGCAGAGGAGGCCGGCGTCGCTGCTGCTGAGGAATCGTACCGGATGTCGTTTAAAGCTGGTGATCTGGGTGGATTTGCCGCCCTCGAGGCCCATTTTATGGACATTAAAGCTGCCGCTCTCTTCGCTCAGGTAATAGAACGCTTTATCGTTATCGGTGAATATTGGGTTGCGGTCTTCGCCGGGGAAGCTGGTGATCTTTTTATGCGTGCCGGCCTTGATATCCCAGACCCAGATATCGCGGGCGATGGAGGAGGTGTGATGTTTTCGAAAGGCGTTCTCCCCTCCTTTCTTATCGTGATAGATCAGCCGGCTGCCGTCCTGGCTCAGCTTTGTATCCTCGGCCGGGGTGGAAAGCAGTTGCTGTACCCTTCCGCCTTCGATGCTTACCTGGTAGAGTTCGGGTTGGGAAGCGACGGGGAAGGTCCTGTTACTGGCCACATCCATGCGGGCCGCTCCGAAGATGATGTTTTTGTTGTCCCTTGAAAATTCGTAGGGGTATTCATTGGCGGAGTGGAAGGTGAGTCGTTTGGCTTCGCCCCCGGATGCGGGCATGATATAGATATCGAAGTTGCCGTAGCGGTCACTGGCGAAAGCGATATATTTTCCATCATGGCTCCAGACGGGCATAAAGTCGTGCGCCTCGTGTACCGTCAGCGCAGTCGCTTCGCCGCCGGCAGATGACACTTTATAAAGGTCTCCTTTGTAGGTGAAGACCACGCTCCTCCCGTCGGGCGAGATCGCATTGTATCGCAGCCAGCCGGGGGTAGTCTGGGCATATGATGTGCTATATAGCAGGAAGAGTGCAAGGATTTGCAGGATGGTCTTGTTCATAAGCTTTAGTGTTGATCCTCCAAATTAAGGAAAAACGGCTATATTTATCTAAAGCCATTCGCCATGAGAGTTCCCGTTATGATCTTGTTCTTTTTAGTCATATGTTCTTTGGGGTCGCGGTCCCAGCCGCCGGCGACACGGACTTCGGGAGTGATACAGACTTCCTTTGAGCCACGGACTTCCGGAGAGCCGCTGACTGCGGCTGCCATCGACAGTGTTGTTGAACGGGCGCGGAGGGCTTTTGATGTTCCGGGAATAGCCGTTGCCGTTATCAAGGACGGGAAGGTAGTCCATTCGAAGGGATATGGTTTTCGCTCGCTGGATACCCGCCAGCCGGTCGATGAGAATACCTTATTCGGCATTGCCTCCAATAGTAAGGCGTTCACCACGGCAGCTCTGGGCATGTTGGTGGACGAGGGGAAACTGAGCTGGGACGACAAAGTAAGAAAGTATATCCCGGAGTTCAGGCTATTCGATCCCTGGGTTACGGAAGAGTTTACGATCAGGGACCTCCTTTGTCATCGCAGCGGCATGGGGCTGGGGGCGGGCGACCTGATGTTCTTCCCTGATTCCAGCGATTTTACCATTCCCGATATCCTTCACAACCTGCAATTCCTGAAACCCGTTACCAGTTTCCGGTCACGTTATGCGTATGACAATAACCTGTATATCGTGGCGGGTGAGGTTGTCGCGCGGGTGAGCGGTATGAGCTGGGATGAGTTTATAGACTTACGCATCCTGAAGCCCTTAGGCATGACGCATAGTGCGGCCAGCTATGACCGGTTGCATGACAGCTCCGATGTGATCGACGGGCATGCGCGGGTGGAAGGCAAGGTGCGGGTCATCGCGCGGAGCCGGTCGAAGGTGGATCATGCGGCGGGTGGGATCTATTCCAGCATTGCCGATCTGAGCAAGTGGGTGCAGCTGCATCTGGCGGGTGGGAAATATGGCCCGGACGGTCGGGCGCTGTTTTCGCCTGCTGTGCTCCGTGAACGGTGGGCGTCGCAGACCATTCTTCCTATCGGAGGGCCGGGGACCTATAACACGCATTTCGCGGCGTATGGGCTGGGATTTGTCCTCAACGATGTAATGGGTTATAAACAGGTCAGCCATACCGGCGGGCTCGAAGGCATGGTAACGCAGATCACGATGATCCCCGAATTGCAGCTGGGAATTATCGTGCTTACTAACCAGGAAGAAGGGGTGGCTTTTTCGGCGATCACCAACCAGATAAAGGATGCTTATTTTGGGATCAAGGGTACGGATCGCGTCAAGGAATATGCGGCGATAAGGAAGGATCAACTGGATGAGGAGAAGAAGTTGACGGATTCGATATGGGGTGAGGTGGCGTTGTTCCAGAAGGGTGCGGGTTCGGCCGGGGGTACGCGTGCGGGCGGTGCGGTGGGGGTTCGGCCGGTCGATCTATCGATCTATACGGGCGTCTATCGGGATGTCTGGCTGGGGGAGGTTACGATCTCCGTCAAGAACGGCAAGCCCTGGTTCGAAAGCAGGCGTTCGCCCAAGCTGACCGGCGAGCTGCTTCCATATAAAGGCAATTCTTTTATCGTGAAATGGAAGGACCGGAGCATGAATGCGGATGCCTATGTGTTGTTTTCGCTGGATGAGCGGGGGATGGCGACCGGGATAAAGATGAAGCCGATCTCGCCGCTCACGGATTTCAGTTATGATTTCCAGGATCTGGATTTCCACCGCGAAAAATAAAATCGAACCTACTACTTTCAAATTAATACTACTATGCTGTCTGGTACTATCAAACACACACTGCTTTCGCCAATGCTGATCGCGGGGATCCTTTTTTCGGTCCTGCTACCTTTTCGGTCCGCCGGTCAGTCTTATCTGAAACTACATGAGAAGGCCATTGTCGTGGATACGCACAACGATGTGTTGTCATCTGCCACACTCAATGGGATGGACATCGGGACCGATCTGAAGGGCAAGACGCATTCCGACCTGGCGCGGTTTAAAAAGGGCGGAGTGGATGTGCAGGTCTTTTCTATTTTTTGCGATGATCATTATGGTGTGGGTAGCGCTTTCCGCCAGGCCAACCGCGAGATCGACAGTCTCTACGCCATTGCCGGGCGCCATCCCGATCTCCTACAGATCGTCACCGACCCTGCGGGGCTGGAGCAGGCCGTCAAGCATCACCGGCTCGCGGCCATGATGGGTGTTGAAGGCGGGCATATGATCGAAGACAACATCGATTACCTGGATAGCTTCTACCGGCGGGGGGTGCGATATATGACCCTGACCTGGAATAACAGCACTCCCTGGGCGACCTCGGCCATGGAGGAAACCTCCCATGCCTTTACCGTTACGCCTTATGGGTTGACGGATAAGGGGAAGGATATCGTCCGGAGGATGAACCAGCTGGGGATGCTGGTCGATCTTTCCCATGTGGGAGAGAAGACTTTCTGGGATGCGATCCATACGACAACCAAGCCGGTGATCTGTAGTCATAGCAGCGTGTATGCGTTATGCCCTGTTTTCAGGAATTTGAAGGATGACCAGATCAAGGCGATCGGGACGAATGGCGGCGTCATCCAGGTGAATTTCTATTCCGGTTTTTTGGACAGCAACTATGCGTCACGGCTGGCGCGGTTCATGGCGCGGCATAAGCCAGAAATGGATTCGATGACGGCGGCTAAGGCGCCGGGCTATGCGATGAATGAATTTTTGTCGAAGAAGTATCCGGCGGAGGCCGATTCGCTTCGGGCTCCGCTGTCCCTGCTGATCGATCATATCGATTATATCGTCCGGATGATCGGGGTCGATCATGTGGGGCTCGGGTCGGACTTTGATGGGATCGAGTCGCCGCCGCAGCAGCTGGATGATGTGACGACGTACCCATTGATCACCCGGGAGTTGTTGAAGCGCGGGTATAAGGCCACTGATGTGGAGAAGATCTTGGGAGGGAATTTTATAAGGGTTTTTAAGGCGAATGGTGGGGGCGGCGACGCGGCGGCGACGAGATGAGCAAAATCTTGAACTATGAATGAAAATAAACCTCCTATCGGTGAAGAGTGGTGGGCTGACGATCAAAGGGAACTTGTAGAGGACCTTTCCAGATATTGGACAAAGACAAGATTTGAAACAGGGCCAGGTATTTGGATATCGATGAATGGCGGTCGAATGCTCAGGAAGCTGCGGAAGGGCGAAGACTTACCAGAAGGTTGCGCCATGGATATGAAGGCATGGGATCATGAACATTGCGCACTATGCTGGCGGACGATATCAGAAAATCCTGTCCATCAGCAAGAAGGCTACACAGACGGAGAAGATTGGTTGTGTATAGAATGCTACAACAAATACATTATGCCACCGGAAAACAGGTGAATTATCTGCCAGCGAAAATCTGGCATACAAAACATTAAGCGGAGAATTACAAAAACTCGTACGTAAAAATGTAATTCAGTACAAAAATTCGTACGAGTTTTTGTAGTCCTGGAGCCTAAAAAAAGGAAATTCGTGCTAATGTGTTGATTATAAATAATTTTGAAATTTGAACTGAATGAAAATAAGCCTCCTATCGGTGAAGAGTGGTGGGCTGGAATATCCATGACTCAAAGTTTAAGGAAGGGTATCGTGACCTTATTGCCCGATTCTCCAATGCTGAGAAAATAATAGCCTGCTTTGAGACTTGAAGTGGGTAGCCCTACCTGGGAATTGGTAGAATTGGCCGCCTGATCCAGCACCACCCTTCCGGCAACGTCCAGCACCTGCAGCCGATTGATCATTATTCCGCCAATGTTGACCAGGGTCAACTCGTCAGAAACGGGATTCCGCAGTAATCGGACCACGGCGGAGGCACCTGTCACCGTCAGTTCGAGGATGGATGTCCATGAATGGCTCCCAGCAACATCTATACCCTCGATCCGGTAGTAATTATCGCCTGTAGCCGGATGGGTATCGATGAAATGATAAGAAAGGCTGCCGGCACCGACAGGTGTCCCGTCAACTGCAGGAATGTCCCCAATGCCGGAAAAGGCGCCGCCGGGTGCAGACCGTTCGATCTCAAAACGGGCGTTGTCGGATGAATTTTCGGTTGTCCATGTAAGGTACACCTCTCCCGTCCTGACCTGGGCGGTGAATGACCCCCAGTGAATGGGGAGCGCGACGGAACTAAAATAACTATACATGTTTGAAACCTGCGTCGGAGTAAGCGTGCTGTTATAGGCAATAATATCGTCCAGGCTGCCCGTAAAAACGCCGCCGGCCGCGCATGGATTTCTGCCCAACCCGATCAATGGCGGCGCGGTCCGTGCGGCCGTGCTGGTGCCGGAGGTCGTCGCCACCTGGCTCCCGTCGACATATAAAGTGATCACACCCGCCGCTGCGGCCCTTGAGGCCGTGACGAAATGCCAGGAGCCGTCGTTGTAGGAAAGCGGCGAGATGATAGTCATATCGGGATTGCCAAGGCCAAACGCGATCTGTCCGCCGTTGATGAGCGCGGTACCCCAATCGCTGGTCGCTCCACAGACCTCCGCATCCACCAGTGCCGCACCGCCAAACCACTGGGTGCTGGAAGGCGCGGACATCGTTGTCTTGACCCAATACGCCACGGTGAAATCATTGGCGAGCGCCGTTACAAGGCCGGATGGAAGCGTGCCGGTCGACGTCCCGGCGACAAAAGCAGTCGCGTTGCCCGCGGCGCCAAAGCGGTTGGCGTCGGGAGAGGTTGACGTCAGCGTTCCGTTGTAGCTATTGCCGCTGATGTCGGCGGCCGAATTGTTGAAGGGGTATTGCGCCACACTTCCCGCAGGCAATTGAGCAAGCAGAGCAATATGCCCTATACACAGGCAGGCGCATAGCGCGATTGCATTACGCATTTGTATTGATTTAATTTATTAGATTAACACTCGTCGGAGAAAATAAGGTACGTATTGCTACTAATGGAGGAATAAGTGTAAATATAGATGAATTTCTAAAAGTAACCCGCCTGAGAAAAAAATAACCAATAAAAGGTTGATGGTATGCTCTAGCTTTCTTTGCATGTATCTATAAGCCGTTGCAAGAAATTACGTTCCATAGGATTGCGTGCCAACGAAAGCGCTGTGGAGAAGTGCGCTTTCGCAACCGGGTAATTTCCCCGACGGAGTTCAAGTTCACCAAGCGTAGCCGGGTAAAACGGGTAAGAAGAAAGGCGATGAAGGTCATGGATGACACGTATCTCCTGCAATCCCCGTTCCGGGCCATCCAGCTGTGCGATGGCGATCGCACGGTTAAGTGCAATGACCGGAGAAGGATGGATAGCCATAAGCATATCATAAAGCGATACTATCTGTTTCCAGTCGGTATCTTCGCTTCTGGCGGCACTGGTATGCATTGAAGCGATAGCCGCTTCAATATGATATTTTGTCACTTCTGTACCAGAGGCAGAAAGGTTAAGAAGCGCTTGTCCTTCTGCTATGAGGGTATGATCCCATAAAGACCGATCCTGCTCAAAGAACGAAACAAGATTACCCGAACCATCCAAACGAGTTGGCAGACGGGCCGCGTTGAGACACATCAATGCAGCAAGCGCATAGGATTGGGGGGTTACTAAAGCAGGTTGTTCGATGAGTAGATTCATAAGCCGTATGGCTTCCTGACAAAGCTCCATGCGCACTGCCGCCTCAGGTGAGGATCCATGATACCCTTCGTTGAAAAGCAAATATAATGCTTGCAGAACGGAAGAAAGCCTGGAGGAAAAATCCGCATCGGCGAGATCAAAAAGCTTCGTGGACTCTGCCAATATTTTCTTTGCCCGGGTGATGCGTTTTTCAATAGCGGCATGACTGCTCACGAAGGCCTGTGCAATCTCCTTCACATTGAATCCGCATAATATGTGCAATATAAGTGCAATTTGAGCCTCTTCAGAGAGGTGGGGATGGCAGCAGGAAAACATCATACGTAGCTGGGAATCGTTCACTGCGTACGCACTAAACGCCTCCTCTACCGTCGGAGCGAGCGTCCATTCCGATTCAAGAAATCGCGCCAGTTCCGGCTCAGACACTCTAGCCGTGCGCTCCCGGCGCAAGATATCCAAGGCACGGTTCCTGGCAGTGGCCATCAGCCATGCGGAAGGATTTTTTGGCAGACCACGTAACTTCCATGTCTCCATCGCACGGCAGAAGGCGTCCTGAGTAACGTCTTCTGCCAATGCCAGGTTACGGACTCCGAAAAGCCCGGTAAGCGTGGCAACAATTCTTCCGAATTCATGCCGGAAAAAATGTTCCTCAATATCCATTGCCTAATTCCATCTGTGCGATTGGACGAATCTCCACAGAACCGCTATCCTCGAAAATAGGGCATCCCAGGGAAAACGCCACAGCCTGTTCGATATCCCTGGCCAAAATGATACTATAACCGCCGACCACGTCTTTAGCTTCGGCGTAGGGGCCGTCAATGACCTGCTTTTTTGTGCCTTTGACTACCTTGCCACCGGGTTGCAAAGGCTCTCCGAGTGATTTCACATGGCCTTTGTCACTGAGATCCTTAAGCCAGGTCATCCATTTGGCCGTTTTCTTCTGCATTTCCTCAGGAGATGCAGGTAGTTCGTAACCTCGATAGAGGTATACAAATTCCGTCATAGTCGTTTTCTTTATGTTGATGTTTATATTAATATAGGTTTTTGTCAGCAGACACTAGTCGTCCAGGGCGCCCATAGTCACATTGACGGTCGTTCCCATCATCCCGCTTGCCTTATCGGAAGCCACAAAGGCCGCTACATTAGCCATCTCTGCGAGCGTCAGGAAGCGTTGGGGATGGTTCATGCCTGCAAGATAACCTCCGAACTGTTCCCAGGTTATGTCCGCTGTTTTGGCCCTACTTTCAAATATTTCCCTTATTGTCTCTGTTTCCGGCATGGCGTGCGGCTGCAGACCGACCACGCGGATGCCCTGAGGCGCGAGTTCTTTCGACAGGTATCGGGTAAGCGCTTCCTTGGCAGCCTGTGACGTACCATAACCCCCGTTTGGCGTGCTTATTCTTGCGGGAGGCGCAGTAACGGTCATGATCACTCCGGATTTATTCGGAAGCATGCGTCTTGCCGCTAAACGCGCAGTCAGAAAGTATGATGTGGTATAGCTCGTGATCGGCATGGAGAATTGTTTAAGATCCATATCGACCAGCGATGGCCCCAGATACCTGGTTGGCGAGTTCCCCATCGCATTGAACGAAATATCGATACGGCCTGCCTTAGCCACTACAGACTGCAGATGCTTATCTATAGCCTGCTCATCAAGGGCATCAACCTCCGCTGCTTCGGCAACGCCGCCAGCAGACACGATGTCCCTGGCAACCGCTTCCACAGGCGCCAAGCGGTGCCCGGTAAGAAAAAGCCTGGCTCCTTCGCGTGCGAAAGCACGTGCGACAGCGCCGCCTATTCCGCCGCCTGCCCCATAGATCACTGCCACTTTGTCTTTTAATTCATTCATAATTTATTTTTTACTGTTGAGGAATTACACGTGAATCCATCACGTTGCATAATTAAGACGTTTGGGGTTACTGTTTCCGGACATTTTCCGGACATTTTATTTCCTGATTAAGAAAGGAGCCAATGTTTACCAGTTGGCCGAAGATCTGATAGCTTTTAGCGATTTGCCGTAGCTCTGCCTTTCCTTTGTTCTACTCAGAAAAATTTGTAAGTATCTTTCCATCATACCGGTAAAGCCCTGTATTGATTGTCCATCGCAATAAATTCCATTTATCATCAGCAAGAATAGGAGGCAAGGAAAATGAGGATACCATTTGAGTTGTCTAAACATACTCAAGGAAGATACATTAAATAATAAAGCCCGAATTAAATATGCCCGCCCGCGTTCACCGGGTGTATCGAAACCGCACAGCGCAGCGTGGGCTAGCCACCTAAATTATTGTCCGCCAATATATTAGCTAGCTGGCACCTGCTTTGTTAGCACTCCCAGGGCTGGCGAATATGCCATAGGCATCCCGCTCCAAATGTAGCCCCCACCTAAAAACTACGTACATGTTAAGAAACTACTGGCTCATCGCGATCCGCAAGCTATGGAAGCACAGGGCCCATGCGCTGATCAATGTCCTGGGCCTCACTGTCGGCCTCACCTCCTGTCTGATCATCTTCCTGATCACGCATTTCGAGCTCGGCTTCGACCGCTTCCATCCGGACGGCGACCGCATCTATCGCCTCGTCACCCAGATCACCATGAATGACCGTCAGATCAACAGCACCGCCGTACCTGGTCCGGTAGCGCGGACGCTGCCCAAAGAGGTGCCGGGCTGCGAGGCCGTAGCGGGATTCTTCAATCTTGCCTCCAGCGTCATCATCCCCGGTAAAACCGCCGGTGAGCCAAAAAAGGAATTCGATCCGGCTCAGGGCGCGCCCTCCCCGATCATCATCACCGATGCACAATATTTTCAAATCTTCCGCTACAAATGGCTGGCAGGCAATCCAGCGACCAGTCTCAACGACCCCTTCCGGGTCGTGCTGTCCGCGGCAGAGGTGAAACACTACTTCGGCGACATCACCCCGCAGGAAGCCATGGGCAGGCTGGTGATCTACAGTGATTCGCTCCAGACCTATGTCTCCGGCGTGGTGGAGGATTGGGACCATAACACCGATTTCGCCTTCCGGGACTTTATTTCCTATGGCACCGCTCAGCGCAGTTTTATCGGGA
>Ga0210389_10004791_pt1 | contig 10493 bp, 12 predicted proteins | sample IncBWH28OmetaG_FD_160127 | JGI IMG/M metagenome (GOLD analysis project Ga0210389, IMG submission 160127) | Forest soil microbial communities from Barre Woods Harvard Forest LTER site, Petersham, Massachusetts, United States - Inc-BW-H-28-O ...
CCGCACCCCCGGATGAGCCCGAGACCGTGGCCGACCCGGAGCGCTTCGATGATCTGTTGGCGCCCCTCGCTGGTGAAGACGGGCGGGAACGGTTCGGGGCGTTCGGTCGGGCGGTGGTCGCGGCCTGGGCGGCGGTCCGGCGACTCCTTTTCGGCCCTTCTCGGCGTTCGCCACCAGCCTCACCGCGTCAGCGGGGCGTTTGACGGGGCGCCATCCGGGCGCGCATCATTGAGGGTCTTGAGCGCGGACGAGGGGGCCTCGATGCAGTGTCCAAGATGCGGGCTCATCAACCCGGAGATGGCCATTCAGTGCGACTGTCGGTACGACTTCCAGGCAGGCGCGCTGGCGGTGGGGACACCGCGGGCCTTGGGGCTGCCGCGAGCGACGCTGGGTGAGCGCTTCGCGGCGCATTTCATCGATTCGGCGGTCTCCTGCGGCGGGATGGTTCTCGGCACGCACATCGGGACGTCACTCGGCGTGGGGACCGCGCCCGCGCTCATGATGTTCGTCGGCTACCTGCTCTTCTCGGACGGCCTCGGCGAGGGGCAGAGCTTCGGCAAGAAGCTGGTCAAGATCGCCGTGGTCGATCAAAGCACCGGTGCGCCCTGCACGTACGGGGGCTCCCTGTTGCGAAATCTCGTCAGAATGCTGGGCGTGTTCGACTGGGCCTTCGCCTTCGGCGAGCGGCGCCAGCGGCTCGGCGACAAGGCGGCGAACACCATCGTCGTCCGGTTGCGCGCGTAGCGCGTCCCCCAGCCGATCGAGAAACTTTGTCGCGCCGCGTGCGTTAGAAGTGGGCATGACGCGGTCCTGGGCGGTGTCGGGTGTGGGTGTGGCGCTCTTGGTCGCCGGGCTGGGCGCAGAGCTCGCGCGCGCCGAGGAGAAGAAGCCCGGGATGTTCGACTTCGAGACCTGGAAGTCGCCCGTCACCCGCGAGCGAGAGGCCGCCGGACAGATCGCGCCCCAAGGGCTCGATCTGACGCCCGCGGTCCCGTCGAACGGAGAGCCGCGCACCATCCGCCTGCGCGTTTACGCCGACAGCGACTACCGTGGGTTGGTCATGCGCTGGCAAGCGCGCCTGCGCGGGCAGCTCGCTCGCATCAACGCGGTTGCGGGTCCGGTTTTCAACGTCCATTTCGAGATCGAGAGCCTCCGCAGTTGGGATCGTTCTCACGTCGGGATGGCGTTCGATCCGATCCTGAAGGATCTCGAGGCGCTCGATCCGGCGCGGGAGGTGGATCTGGTGCTGGGGCTCGTCACACCGGCGCGCGGGGTGGCGACGTCACTTCATCAGCTCGGCGAGGCCTTCACGCCGGGGCACCACATCGTGCTCCGCGGGATGGACGACGAGCAGGAGGCGCTGGCGATCGATCGCGAATACCACCTGATGCCCGAGGACGAGCGGCAGCGGCTCTACATCGATCGCCGGGGACACAAGGAGGTCGTTCTGTTCTTGCACGAATGGGGGCACGCGGCCGGCCTGCTGCACGAAGAAGACCGATCGATGATCATGAACCCCACCTACGATCACCGGCAGACGGCATTCGGGCCCTTCGACAAACAGGTGCTGGCAATGGTGATCGACAAGCGGTTGGCGTTCCCCGGGGAGGCATTCCCCGAGCGCGCCGAGCTCTTGAAGCTGTTCGAGAAGGCGCCGCCTGAAATCGGCTCCAACAGGGAACGGGCGCAGCTTCTGGCGTTCTTGCGTTCGTTGTCTGGAGGCCACCCGCAGTCCGATTCCGCGCCCTCATCAGCGTCGGGGCTCTCGAAGACCGACGTCGACGCCTTCAACGGCGCCGTCGCCGCCGCGAAGTCTGAGCATCCGGACGAGGCCTGGAAGATCCTCGCGCCCCTCTTGCAGCGGCTCCGCGAGAGCAAGGCCGACTCGGACGCCTGGACGCACGCGGGCCAGCTGGCCGCCGCCATAGGCGCGTTGACCGCCGCCGCGGAGGCGATCGGGCACGTTCCGCGCGGCGGTGCCGACATCGAGAAGGTCGCGGCCGACGTGGAGATGACCCGTCAGCGCGTCGCGCTCCCGCCCGGCACAAAGGCGGGCGTGGCCCCCGATCACGAGCCGGCCTACGTTGCGGGATTCTGGGCGGTCGCGCAGCTGATCGGGGCGGATGATCTCAAGACGGCCCGCGTCCGGCTCGACGCTTTCGCTGCGGCGTTTCCCGACGCGCCAGGCGTCGACCTCTTGACCTGCGATCTCGAGCTCCGCGCCAAGCACGCCGCCGCCGCGACCAAACGCTGCGAGGCTGCGGTGGCGAAGTACCGGTATGCACAGCGGGCGTACTATCTACTTGGCCTTCTGGCGGCGCGCGCCGGCCGCGGGGCGGTCGCCGAGCGGCAGCTGGATGAGGCGATCCACATCGACCCGAAGGATGACGGAGCCTGGCGATTGTTGGCGCAGGTTTATCGGTCGCAACGTGCCCGCGGCCGCCTCGATGAGTTGGCGCGCAGATACCAGGCGCTGTTCGCGGCGCCGCTGCCACAGTAGGCGGCCTCGGTCCCTCACTCACGAACTGTCGTGCTCGAAGGCGGCGGCTGTGGCAATATCCGGAAGCTCGCCCCGGGAAACTCGGATCGGGGATGTTGACCCAGGCCAAACGGTTGCCGCGCTTTGACAGCGCGGCAACGGGTTTGATGCGCTCGGCGCCACAAATGAGAGCAACGCGCCACGAATGCGGAGATTTTTGCGACGACCCCTGAGACTGTCCGCCTGACTCGCGCGCAGAAGAGCGCCCGCGAATCGTCACTCCACCGTTTCTCCCTCAGGAGGCGTCGAAGATGATGTCGCGAATCTCGCTGATCGTATGTGCGCTCGCTCTGACCGCCGGCACCGCCCGGTCTGAAGAAGCTCCCCCGCCGCCTCCGCCCGACGCCGTGCCGGCCGCGCCGCCGATGGCCGAACCTGCACCACCGATGGCGCCGCCGCCCGCGCCCGCTTGGCCGCCGTCGGTCTCGTTCAAGATGGAGCCCTCGAGCGGCAACACGATCAAGATCGGGCTCCTGCTGCAGCCCCAGTTCCAGACGCTGGGCAGCACCGCGCTCAATGGGACTTCGTACAACCTCTTTATCCGCCGCACGCGGCTCCTGGTCGCCGGAACCCTGTTCGGCAACTTCGAATACTTCTTCGACACCGACTACCCGAACCTGTTCCTGGCGACGAATGAAGGGCCGACGGCCACCGCCAATGCGACCACCGTCAAGAACACGCCGGGGATGAACATCCAGGATGCCTTCGTTACCTGGAAGGCCATGGGCGACATGATCAAGGTCGACGCCGGCTACATGTTGCCGCCGATGGCGCACAACGCGATCCAGGGGGCGGGGACACTCTACTCCTGGGACTACTTCATGTTCACGTTCCTGAGCACCAACAACGCCCTGCTGGGCAGCGCGGCCAGCCCCACCCCGGCCGGACGCGATTTGGGCGTCCAGCTGCGCGGGTTGTTGTTCGACGGACACCTCGAGTACCGGGCCGGCCTGTTCCAGGGTCTGCGCGCCACCGAGGAGCCCGCGGCGATGGGTCCCATGGCGGCGGCGAACACCGTCGGCTCGAACAACTTCTTCCGCGCCGTGGGCCGCATCCAGGTCAACCTGCTCGACGCCGAGCCGGGGTTCTTCTATGCGGGAACCTACCTCGGCAAGAAGAAGATCCTCTCGTTCGGCATCTCGGGCGACACGCAGAGCAGCTACCACTACTTTGCCGGCGATGGCTTCGCCGATCTACCTGCCGGGCCCGGCATCTTCACGGCCCAGGTCAACGTGGCCCACTGGAACGGTGGAACGTTCATCCCCGGTCTCCCCAAGGAGACCGCGGTGATGGGCGAGATCGGCTACAATTTCGACCCGATCCACATCTCTCCCATTTTCCGCGCCGAGTATCTCTGGTCCACGGCGCCCGACCAGTCCCACCTGGGTGGTGGCTTCGCGTTCTGGCCGTACGGGCACAACTCGAATCTGAAGGCGTTCTACACCCGGAACAGCGAGTCCGGCGCTCTGCACGGCGACAACCAGTTCAATGTTCAGTGGCAGCTCTACTTCCTGTAGAAGCGTAGCCAAAAGGGGGTGAGCGCCATGACCACGGGTTCAACGGGAACGACACCGGGCGGTGTGCTGAGCGGGGCGGAGATCCGAAAGGTCATCTTCGCCTCCTCGCTCGGCACCGTCTTCGAGTGGTACGACTTCTACATCTACGCCACGCTGGCGCCGTTCTTCGCGACGCTGTTCTTCCCGAAGGGGAACGCGACCGCGGCGCTCTTGGCCAGCTTCGCCACCTATGCGGCGGGATTCCTGGTGCGGCCGTTCGGGGCGCTGGTGTTCGGGCGCATCGGCGATCTGGTGGGAAGGAAGTACACGTTCCTCGTCACCATCATGGTCATGGGCCTGGCCACCGCGGCGGTCGGCGTTCTGCCGACCTACGCGAGCGTGGGGATGTTGTCGCCGACGATCCTGGTGCTGCTGCGCCTGGCGCAGGGGCTGGCGCTCGGCGGCGAGTACGGCGGGGCCGCGACCTACGTCGCGGAGCACGCGCCGGACAACAAGCGCGGGCTGCACACCAGCTGGATCCAGACCACCGCCACGCTGGGGTTCTTCGTCTCGCTGGTGGTGATCGGGCTCTGCCGCTCGAACATGTCGGAGGACGCGTTCAAGTCGTGGGGCTGGCGGATCCCGTTCTTGCTCTCGCTGGTCCTGCTGGTGGTCTCGATCTACATCCGGCTCAAGCTGGACGAGTCGCCGGTCTTCCTGCAGATGAAGGCGCTCGGCAAGGGGAGCAAGGCGCCGCTGCGCGACAGCTTCACCAACTGGGCGAACCTCAAGATCGTGCTCATCGCTCTGTTCGGTGCGGCGGCCGGGCAGGGGGTCATCTGGTACACGGGGCAGTTCTACGCGCTCTTCTTCCTGACCGGCACGCTGAAGGTGCAGTGGAAGACGGCCTACCTGATCCTGGCGGTGGCGCTGGCGATGGGGACCGGGCTCTTCGTCTTCTTCGGGTGGCTCTCCGACAAGATCGGCCGCAAGAAGATCATGCTGGCCGGCTGCCTGCTGGGGGCGATCACCTACTTCCCCATCTACAAGGCGATGACCCACTACGCGAATCCGGCGCTGGAGCGGTTCGCCGCGAGCACGAAGATCTCGCTCACCGCCAACAACTGCAAGATGCACCTCTTCCCGAACCCGAAGACGGTGTTCAGCGAGTGCGACAAGGTGCAGGACTTCCTCTCCAAGCGCAGCCTCTCGTTCGACACCACGGACGGTGAGGAGGGCGCCAAGGCGGTCACGCACATCAACGACGCCACCATCGTGGGCTTCGATGAGCCCAAGCTGACCGCGGCGCTCAAGACGCTGAACTATCCCGCAACCGCGAAGGCCGAGGACGTCAACGTCCCCGTGTTGATCCTGCTGGTGTTCATCCAGCTCATCTACGTGACGATGGTCTACGGTCCCATCGCCGCCTTCCTGGTCGAGCTGTTCCCGGCGCGCATCCGCTACACCTCGATGTCTCTGCCGTACCACATCGGCAACGGCTGGTTCGGCGGGATGCTGCCGCTCACCGCGGCGGCGCTGGTGGCGGCCAAAGGGGACATCTTCGCCGGTCTCTGGTATCCGGTCATCGTCGCCGCCATCACCGTGGTGATCGGGTTCGTCAGCATCCGCGAGAGCCGCGAGCACCGCATCGACACGCTCTAGCCAGCAGGACAGTCGCCGGGGTGGTAGCCTCCGCCCATGGCGCCGGACGACGACTCGCCTGAGTTCTTCGAAGACGAGCCGACGCACCTCGACGAGATGCAGCCGCTCGGCGTCTCCGAGCGTCAGACGCGCACCTACAAGAGCGCGGAGTTTCTGGCGGGGCGGGAGGCCGGTCTGAAGGAAGGGATGGATGCGGCCGTCGCGGCGTTGCGCGTGGAGCTGGTTCGGGCCGGCTGCACCGAGGACGAGATCAAGCACATCGTGGCGCGCGTGCGCGCCGGAGCTGGCCCACCCAAGTAAGGGCCAGCCTGAAAACCATCAGCGGCTTCCGAATTCTGTGGTCGTGCTTAATCTCTCTTTAGCCACACAGGCGGGAGGCGACATGAACGGGATTCGTGGGACGGTTCTTGCGACGTTGTTGACGGTTTGGTGTTTCCCGATGGTGAGCTCGGCGAAGGCGCTCTCTTCAGAGCCGCCCGCGCCTGCCGCGGCGGTCGCCAGGGCAGGCACAGCAGGTTCGGGGGCGACACCTTCGAGCGGCTCCGAGGCGGCCAGCCTGGCGACGCGCGAACAGCAGTCGCGCGATCTTCAGGACTTCAGAGGTGGTGGCGTCACGATCTACATCGGCAGCGGCGTCCTGTTGATCGTGCTGATCATCCTTCTGATCCTGCTGATCTGATGACGCGTCGGGTGCGCGCGACCTTCTGGCTGGCACTGCTGTGGGCGTCGGCCTCCGGCTGCTACACAGGGGGCGCGCGCCCCGTCTCGCCACAAAGAGCGTCGGCCCTGGCCGCCGATCCTTCCTGGACGTTCGCGCCCGACGTTCCGTTCATCGCGCAGCGCTCCGATTCGGATTGCGGCCCGGCGGCGCTGGCGATGGTGCTGGCGCACTTCGGCGTTCCGGCGTCGCTGGCGGAGGTCGTCGCCGCGGATCCGCCGCGCGACGGTGGAGTGCGCGCGGGCGACCTGCGAGATCTGGCGCGCGCCAAGGGGTTGTCGGCGTTCGTGGTGGCGGGAACCTTCGCCGATCTGTTCGAGCAGCTTGGGCAGGGGCGCCCGGTGCTGGTCGGCCTCGCCAAGCCGATCACCGGCGGGCGCGCGCTGGCGCACTACGAGGTCGTCGTGGCCATCGACCGCCGGGATCGCCGGTTGCTGACGCTCGATCCGGCCCGGGGGTTGAGCGAGAACAGCCTGGAGGACTTCGCCCGCGAATGGGTTCCGACCGGACAGGTGACGCTCATCGTGTTTCGGCCTGAGTCGGTCGACCGTAAAGCCTCCTGAGCTCGTCCTTGGCGCGCACGAGGATCTTCTTCTCGGCGGCGGGCAGATTCTTGCCGCCGCGGTTCAGGTAGAAGGTCAGCATCGACATGGCCGAGCGAAAGGGCGGCGACTTCCGGCGGGCGCTCTGCTCGGCCGAACGCTTGACCGAACGCGCGATCGCGCGCGGGCTCTTCTTCTTGAAGACCCCCCGTTCGAGGTCCAGCGCGTCACTGGTCTCGGTCACCCGTTGCGACCAACGGTTGGTCGGCTTGCCGGCGGCCATCGCGTTAGTAGCGCAGCTCTTCCTGGCGGCGCCATTCCCCGTTGCGCTCTTCGTGGCGCCTCTCCGGCGACGGCGACAGCTCGCCGGGCTGGCGGAGGGCATCGTTCGGAAGCGGCCACCGCCGGATGTGTGTGCGCTCTTGCCAGTCGAGCCGACGCTCCGCACGCAGGGCGTCTTCCTCGGGCGTCGCGATTCGAGGCTCGACCGTCGCCTCCTCGGGAACGCCATCGTCCGGTTTCCTGGGCATGTCCAAGAAGGTGGACATTCGACGTCATTTCGCCAGCCCTGCTATCCCTGCCGGCCGCTGTCGTCCCGCCTGCAGACCACCACGACCGTCTCGTCCAGGGTGATGAGGCCGCGCGGGAGCATCCGCTCGAGCTCGGGGAGCAGGCGATCGACGCGCTCGGGCGTATCGATCCACTCGATCACCATGGGCAGCTTCTCGACCAGGTCTCCCAGGTTCACCGTATGGATGACGCCCGATCCGCCAAAACCCTCGAGCCCGCGCAGGACGGTGGCGCCAGCGGCGTGCTCTCGCCTGAGCAGGGCCACGACGGCCACGTAGGTCGCCTGGTGCCCGACATGGTCGTCCTCGCTCACGTAGATTCGGAGGCGCTTCGCCTTTTGGCCCGGTTGCATCGGCCCTCCAGGTCAATATGGGTCCGGGCGGGTATTCGGATCTGCCGCCAGCTGCGGTATACGGGGGGCATGTCCGTTGAACGCTCAATCATTCCCGCGGCCGAGGCGCTGGCGCGACTCAAAGAAGGCAACGGCCGCTACGTCAAGAACGTCCGCAGCGTCGACTCGATGCTCAGCCACAGCCGGCGCGACGACCAGGCGCCGCAGCAGCCGATCGCCATCGTGCTCGGCTGCTCCGACTCACGCGCCCCGGCCGAAATCGTGTTCGACCAGGGGCTCGGCGATCTGTTCGTCATTCGCGTCGCCGGGAACATCGTCGCGCCGTCGCAGATCGGCAGCGTGGAATTTGCCGCCGAGCGCTTCGGCACCCGGCTGGTGGTGGTCATGGGGCACACGCAGTGTGGCGCCATCCATGCCACCATCGAGGCGATCGCAGGCGACCAGGGAACGGCCTCGCGCAACCTGATGTCGATCGTGAATCGCGTCCGTCCCGGCATCGAGGGGCTGATGGCGACCGAGCTGGCGCGCGACCCCGTGCGGCTCCATCGCGAGGCGATGCGCGCCAACGTGCGCGCCTCGGTCAACCATCTTCGTCACGGATCCGAGGTGATCGAGCGGCTGGCCGACGAGGGGGGCTTGGCGGTGGTCGGCAGCGAGCTGGATCTGTCGACGGGCGAGGTGAGCTTCTTCGACGACGTCGTCGGCTAACGCGGGCCTGCGAGCTCGTCGCGCCGGTCGCGGTAGGGCTCGTCCATCGCCACGTACTCGTGCTCACCGAGCGCCGCGGTCATCCAGGCGCGCATGGCGGGGAGCGCGTCGACGGCGGCCACGTACGCGGCGGCGACCTCGGGGAGGGCGACGTCGAAGCCCAGGAACCGCCGGACCACCGGGGCGTAATAGGCGTCGGCGGCCGAGAAGGCGCCGAAGAGGAACGGCCCCCCGTGACCAAATCGATCGCGGCAGTCGGTCCAGCTGGCCACGACGCGTGCGATGTCGCTCGCCACGGCGCGCTCGAAGGCGACGTTCTGCAGACGGAGCTCGCAGTTCATCGGCAGTCGGTCGCGCAGCGCCCCGAAGCCGGCATGCATCTCGGCGCAGATGGAGCGGGCCCGCGCGCGGGCCCGGGGATCGCGGGGCCAGATCCCGCGCTCGGGAAACTTCTCCGCCAGATATTCGGTGATCGCCAGGCTGTCCCATATGACGACGTCGCCATCCATCAACACTGGAACCTTGCCGACCGGCGAGACGGCCAAGACCCGCGTCTTGAAGTCGGGATCGTTGAACGAGAGCTTCTCCTCCTCGAAGGGGATCTGCAGCTGGGTGAGCAGCAGCCAGGGGCGCATCGACCACGACGAGTAGTTCATGTTCCCGATGAGCAATCTCATGTCACGACGATAGCTCCGTTCGCACCCCCGATGGGCCCCCATCCAAGATCGCCGGCTTGAAAGCGGAGAGCGGCGCTTGCTGAAGCGGCGGCGGGACACACCTTGGTCGCATGGCGACGAAGGCGGAGCGGTACCGGAGCGCGGCCGAACGATCGGGACCCAAGCGGGCGCCGCGAACGAAGAAGGCGAAGCCTGCGCGCGGCACGCACAACCAGGCGGCGCGCGTTTCGGGGCACGCGGGTTTCCAGCTCGAAGACGAAAAGATCGCGGGCCATCCTTCGCGAAAGTCGACCCGCAAGGCGGCCAATCGACAGAAGGCGGGCGTGACGCTCGGATTGCGACAGACCGCTCGGCTGGGCTCCCCCAAGGGGCGCAGCGCCAAGCGCTGAAGATCCGAACAGCGAGTTGGACCGGGGCACCGCCCGGCCATTGACGTAAATCTCGGGTCGGGCCAGCCTTGGCCATGCTCAGTCGTTCGCGCGGGCTGATCGCGCTGGGGCTTGCGGCGGTCTCCGTCATGGGATGTGGCAACAACGGATCCCAGACTGAAACAGGCACGGGCGGTGCGCCGGGGTCTGGAACGGGTGGCGCGGCGGGCGTCAACGGGACGGGTGGTGGGCCTGGCGGTGCGTCTGGCGGCGGCGCCGGTTCACCTGGCGCCGCCGGCAGGGGCATGACGGGCGGCGCCGGGGGTGCTCCGTCGGGTGGCTCCTCGGGCGGCGCAGGGGTGGCTGGTCATCCGGCCACGGGAGGCGGACCGGGTGGCGCCGCGGGCGCGGCCGGTCGACCCGCGTCGGGCGGATCGGGCGGCGCGGGCGGATCGGGCGGCGCCGCGGCGGGCGACCAATGGGTCACGATCGCGAACGGCGGCTTCTGGAACGACACCAGCGGCAAGCGGATCGAAGCGCACGGCGGCGGCTTCATTCAGGTGGGCGACACCTGGTACTGGGTCGGCGAGGACAAGTCGATGAACTCGGGCAACTTCTTCGCGGTCAACGTCTACGCCTCCAAGGACCTGGTGACCTGGCAGTTTCGCAACGCGATCATCACCCGGCAGACCTCGACCGATCTCGCCGCCGCCGATCGGATCATCGAGCGTCCCAAGATCGTCTACAACGATTCAACCCAGCAATACGTGATGTGGCTGCACTGGGACGGCGCGAACTACGCGACCGCGCAGGCGGGCGTCTTCACCTGCGCCACCGTCGAAGGCAACTACAAGCAGGTGA
>Ga0210389_10004792_pt1 | contig 10491 bp, 6 predicted proteins | sample IncBWH28OmetaG_FD_160127 | JGI IMG/M metagenome (GOLD analysis project Ga0210389, IMG submission 160127) | Forest soil microbial communities from Barre Woods Harvard Forest LTER site, Petersham, Massachusetts, United States - Inc-BW-H-28-O ...
CAAAGCCTGAATTTAGGGGTTACCTTTCGCAATGTTACTGCCGATTTTATATCCACCATGGGCATGCATCTCTGGGCGGGGCATGATTTTACCGGCACAGCCGCCGATACCGTTAGCGCAATTATAAACAAGTCATTCGCCAAAAGAATCGATACCAACGGTGTGGTAGGCAAAATTATCCAGTCGCCGCGGGACATGCCCGACAAGCAATTTAAAAACTTACGGATAATAGGAGTGGTGAATGATTACCAGTTTGGTGATATGTACTGGGCCGGCGCCCCGGCGCTCATCCTGCTCTGCCAGCATCCTGTGCATGTGGACGATAACCTGGCCTACCTACACATTAAGCCCGGGCACAACTCCCAGCAAACGCTGGCCGCCATTGCCGCCGTAGTAAAAAAGGACGACCCGCAATACCCCTTTCAATACCGCTTTGTGGACGAGCAGTTTAACGAAATGTTTGCTACCGAAGTGCAAACCAGTAAGCTGTCGGGCATATTTGCCTCGCTGGCCATCATTATTTCGTGCATGGGCCTGTTTAGCCTGGCCGCCTATACTGCCGAGCGCCGCCTAAAAGAGATCGGCATCCGCAAGGTACTGGGCGCCAGCGTTACCGGCCTGGCCGGGCTGCTCTCCAAAGATTTTTTAAAGCTGGTGGTCATCTCGTGCCTCATCGCCTTCCCAACCGCGTGGTGGATCATGCACAACTGGCTGCAGGGCTACGAGTACCGCATCACCATCCAATGGTGGATATTCGCGCTGGCGGGCTTGGCGGCGGTGCTGATTGCCGTTGCTACGGTAAGCTTCCAGGCGATGAAAGCGGCATTGATGAACCCGGTGAAGACGTTAAGGAGTGAGTAGCAGTTAGCAGTAGGCGGTTTGCAGTTGGCAGTTACGGACAGGAACGAGAAAAACGCTATTTAAAATCGGCTTCGGAAAGAGCGCTTTGACGGAGTATAGAACGAAACGTACCTGTCGGGATCTCCTTGCGATTGGCCGGAACAATAGCCGTTAATGTCGGTTCCCCGGCTTTTCTCATTTTAACGTGGCTGCCTTTTTGCGAGGCAAAGACAAAGCCATGACTACTCAATATTTTTATGATATAGTCAGACGAATAAAGCTTAGGCATAATTTAGTGTGGAATCTATTAGTTCCGCATCGTGTATATAATTTACTTCAGGATGGTCATTGTCTTCAAAATATAACTCCAGGGCCTCTTGTAAATTGGTCAGCGCCTCTTCTTTCGTATCGCCAAAGCTCGACACATCTACATTTAAGCATTGCGCCACAAAATGTGCCCCTTCCCTCCAAACCACGTTATTTAATGCTATTGTTTTCATATTTATTGAGGTAATTAAACAAAAATACAAAATTACGTTTACAACAGACATAACATCTACATTCGGCTTGTGCCGGGTTGAACAAATGCAACTTAAGACTTTCGACCCGCTACTTAAGATTTAACAGCCGCTGTCCCTCACGCGGGGTGCCGGTTAATTTCTATCAGTTGTCTTCGATAAAACACAGCCCAATACATTCAATGTCGAATGCAGCTGTCGATTAAAACAGGGCCCCTGTCGGCAAAATCGTGCGGGCGATATATTTACAACACGTTTTTACAAATTATTTATTCTATTTGCACGATTTTTAATAGTGGTGTAAAATAGTTTATAAGGAAACCACCGCAATATTTGCCGTAGTTGTTTAAATATTCAGGCGGGCCGTTGAAATAGTTTTATTCCAGCTTTTTTTAAAGCATTTTTGCAGCAAGCCCCGTGAGCGGCCGCCTTTTAGGTATTACTTTCTAAAAAAGCGCCGCTAATTAAGATAAATAAACAAACCATAGTATTTATGCAAGCGTTGATGCTTGCTGAACAATGATTTTAATGATCGATACGAACAAATTTTTTAAAGCTGGGGTTACTTCTATTGTTGCCCTATCGGTTTTCCTCTTTTCATGCGGCGGTGATCAGCAGCAGCCCGGCGGCGGCTTCAACACCAATGCGCCTGCGCCCAGCCTCAAGGTAATGGCGTTACAGCCGCGTTCGGTAACGCTCAATTCGGAGTATCCTGCAAGCATACAGGGCCAGCAAGACATTGAAATTCGTCCCAAAGTAGATGGATTTGTAGAAAAGGTTTATGTAGATGAAGGCTCCATCGTAAAAAGGGGCCAGCTGCTTTTCCAGCTCAACAACCCCCAGTACGCACAGGATGTCCGCACTGCGGAGGCTGGCATAAAAACAGCCGAAGCTGACGTTAACACCGCCCGCCTGCAGGTTGAAAAGGTAAAACCATTGGTTGAAAAGGACATTATCAGCCATTACGAACTGGAATCGGCACAATTAACGCTGCAAACCAAAGAAGCCGCGTTGGCCCAGGCCAAAGCCGCGCTGGAAAACGCGCGCATCAACGTAGCTTATACTACCATCGCCAGCCCGGTAAATGGCGTTATCGGTTCGCTTCCCTATAAGCTGGGCAGCCTGGTGAACAGCAGTACCGCGCAGCCGCTGACCACCGTTTACAACACATCAACCGTTTACGCCTATTTCGCGATGAATGAAAAGCAATTGCTTGATTTTAGTCGCGACAGCAGCTCAAATGCCAGCTTAAGCACACGGTTAAAAAATATGCCGCCTGTCACGCTTATCCTTTCAGATGGTACGCCATACGATTATAAGGGCAAGGTAGAAACGGTGAACGGCCTGATAAACACTGCTACCGGTTCGGCTAACGTGAGAGCAAGCTTTGTAAACCCTAAAGGGTTTTTGCGCACAGGCAGCAGCGCTACCGTCCGTATTCCGAAGGTACTAAAGGATGTACTTGTCGTCCCTCAAAATGTAACTTATGAGCTTCAGGATAAGCATTTTGTTTACCTGGTTGATGGGCAAAACAAGATAACCAATATGGCTGTAACCGTGATGGAACAGGCCGCCGGTCAGTTTTATATAGTTACCGGCGGGGTAAAACCCGGCGATAAAATTGTTGCCGAAGGCGCCAACAACCTGCGTGACGGTACACAAATTAAACCTGTTGAGGCAAATACCGAAGAGATTTATAAAGGCTTGAATTAACGTAGAGACGCGATACTTCGCGTCTTGCAATTGACATTCGCGGCCCTTCAGCAGGAGACGCGAGCCGGAGACGCGAAGTATCGCGTCTCTACATAAAAATAAAACCACAAACGCGACGAGACGCGATGCTTCGCGTCTCTACATAAAATATGCTAAAACGATTCATCGAGCGCCCTGTACTTTCAACCGTAATATCGGTGCTGCTGGTTATTTTGGGGTTGATAGGCCTGGTAAACCTGCCAATTGCCCAATACCCGGATATTGCCCCGCCAACGGTTAATGTGCAGGCCAGCTATAATGGCGCCAATGCCGATGTGGTGCTCAAAAGCGTGATCATCCCTTTGGAAGAGCAAATAAACGGCGTGGAAAACATGACGTATATGACCTCTTCGGCCGGGAACGATGGTTCGGCGTCAATCACCGTTTATTTTAAGGTGGGCACCAATGCCGACCTCGACGCGGTTAACGTACAAAACCGGGTTGCGCGGGCATCCAGCCTGCTGCCGCAGGTGGTGACCCAGGCTGGTGTAGAGGTGGATAAAAGCCAGAACGGCAACCTGCTTATCCTGACACTGCAAAGCAGCAGCCCTAACTACGACGCCACTTTTTTACAAAATTATGCTAAAATTAACCTGGTACCCGCCATACAACGGGTTAACGGCGTAGGTAACGTACAGATATTTACATCCCGTGATTACTCCATGCGCATCTGGCTTAAGCCCGATGTAATGTCGCACTATGGTTTAGTGCCTGATGACATTACCAACGTGCTGAATGAACAAAACATCGAGGCCGCGCCCGGGCAATTCGGCGAAAATAGTAAGGAATCGTTTCAGTATGTGATCCGCTATACCGGCCGGCTGACAACCGCGGAACAGTTTGGCAATATGATCATCAAATCAGTTGGCAATGGAGAATTGCTTCGCTTAAAGGATGTAGCCCGCGTGGAATTGGGTGCATTGGATTACTCCGTCGATCTTAAATCAAACGGCCGGCAGGCTATAGGCATGGGTATTTCACAGGCGGCGGGCTCAAATGCCCGCGAAGTGATCAACCAGGTGAAAAGTATCCTCCAAACGGCTTCGGCTTCGTTTCCAAATGGTATCAGTTATGTTTATATGGTTGATGCCAATGAATACCTTAATGCTTCTATCGAAAAGGTGTTGAGCACGCTTGCCGAGGCATTTATCCTGGTATTCATCGTAGTATTTGTGTTTCTGCAGGATTTTCGTTCAACCCTTATCCCGGCCATTTCGGTGCCGGTGGCCATTATCGGCACCTTTTTCTTTTTAAACCTGTTTGGTTTTACCATCAACCTGCTCACGCTTTTTGCCATGGTGCTGGCCATCGGGATTGTGGTGGACGATGCCATTGTGGTAGTGGAAGCCGTGCACGCCAAGTTGGACAAGGGCTACAAATCTGCCCGCAAAGCATCAATTGACGCGATGAACGAAATTTCCGGCGCCATCGTTTCCATTACACTGGTAATGGCAGCGGTGTTTTTGCCGGTAACCTTTATCACCGGTTCAACGGGTGTGTTTTATAAGCAATTCGGCATTACGCTTGCTGTAGCCATCCTGCTTTCGGCAGTAAATGCCCTTACGCTCAGCCCCGCGCTTTGCGCACTGTTTTTAAGACCCCATACCGAAGAAGAAAAGAAAAAACGCTGGTTTAACTGGTTTTATTCCCGGTTCGACCTGGTTTTCAATACCGTAAAGGGTGGATACGAGCGTTCGGTAGGTTTCCTGTCCGGCAGAAAATGGATCATCATTACCGCGGTTATTATTTTTGCCTGTGCACTGGGCGCCTTTGTCAAACTCACGCCGTCCAGCTTTGTGCCGAGCGAGGACCAGGGAACTATCTTCGCCAGTATCTCTTTGCCGCCTGCCGCCGGTATGACGCGAACTGCCGCGGTTACCAAACAGATAGACAGCATATCCCGATCGATACCCATGGTTGAAAAGTCACTGCAAATCGTCGGTTTTAATTTCCTGGCGGGAAGCGGCAGCGCTTATTCCATGGACATCATCAAGCTGAAAACCTGGAACAATCGTAAAGGCGTTAGCATCGACGACGTTATCCAGCAGCTTTATAAAAAAATAGGGGGCATACACGAGGCGAGCATTTTCCTTTTCTCGCCGCCTACCATACAAGGCTTTGGCCTGGGCAATGGTTTTGAATTTCAGCTGGAGGATAAGGGCGGGCACACCGCCGCCGAAATTTATACCATCACCCAGAACTTTTTGGCGGCACTTAACAAGCGCAAAGAAATACAAAACACCAATACGTCTTACAATCCCAATTTCCCCCAATACCAGGTGGAGGTGAACGTGGCCAAATGTAAAGAAGCCGGCGTGTCGGTCAATTCGCTGATGAGCACTTTGGGGGGATATTATGGCGGCCTTTATGCATCCAACTTTAACCAGTTTGGCAAGCAGTTCCGGGTAATGGTAGAGGCGGATGCCGCTTATCGTACCAATCCCGGAAGCCTTAACAATATTTTCGTCCGGACAGATAACGGCACCATGTCGCCGGTGAGCGAATTTATCACCCTTACCCGGGTTTCCGGCCCGGAATCAATCAGCAGGTTTAACCTGTTTACCGCCGTGCAGGTGTCGGGCCAGCCAAACCCCGGCTACAGTACGGGCGATGCCATTAAGGCGATAAAAGAAGTGGCCGCACAAAAGCTGCCGCCCAGCTTTGGCTACGAGTTTTCGGGGCTTACACGCGAGGAGATCTCGTCAGGCGCCCAATCCGTGTATATTTTTGCGCTTTGTTTAATATTTGTTTATTTCCTGCTCAGCGCGCAATATGAGAGTTATATCCTGCCCTTTGCGGTGTTGCTTTCGCTGCCCATCGGCTTAACCGGTACCTACCTGTTTGCAAACCTGGCTGGGATAGGCAGCAATATTTATGTGCAAATATCACTGATCATGCTCATCGGCCTGTTATCCAAAAATGCCATCCTGATCGTTGAATTTGCCCTTGACCGACGGCGGGGCGGCATGCCCATCGTGCAGGCCGCAATCGAAGGCGCCGAAGCACGGTTGAGGCCGATTTTAATGACCTCGTTCGCATTTATTTTCGGCATCATGCCTTTAATGTTTTCAACCGGGGCCGGCGCCTTTGGCAACCGTTCCATCGGTACCGGCGCAGTTGGCGGCATGCTCATCGGCACAGTTTGCGGTTTGTTTGCCATACCTATATTGTTCATTATTTTCCAAACCATACAGGAAAAATTGAGGAGTAAAAGAAGGCATGACGAGGATGATGACGACGCGGTTGTGGCCGGCTGATCTTTTTACCAGGACTAAAAATGATTAAAAGATATTTTAAATACACACTGATCGCACTGCTGGCAACGGCTGCCCTATATTCCTGCAAGATAACCAGGCCTTACCAACGGCCCGCAGTGGGTGCAGTAGCGTTATATCGCGATCAGAATGGTACCGACACCATCACCATTGCCGGTATGCATTGGGAACAGCTTTTTGCCGATACTGCTTTGCAGAGCCTCATCCGCGAAGGGCTGGCCAATAATCTTAACCTTAAAACCGCTATTCAAAAAATAGTTGAAGCACAGGCGGCACTTGGCCAGGCTAAAGGCGTAATGCTGCCATCACTAAGCGGTAATGCCAGTGCAACGCGCAGCCAGCAATCTGCTGCGGCTTTGGACTTTCCGCCGGGACTGGGCATCAACACCATTACTAACACCTATCAACTCGGGCTAAGCTCGTCGTGGGAGGCGGATGTTTGGGGCCAGTTAAAAAGCGCAAAAAAAGCCGCGTTGGCCAATTTGCTGGAAAGCGATGCCGCCAAACGTGCCGTGCAAACGCAACTGATAGCCGATATAGCGAACAATTATTACAGTTTGCTGGCCTATGACAAGCAACTGCAGATCACACAACAGGCGCTCGACTACCGCAAAAAGGATGTTGAAACGATGAAGGCCTTAAAGGAAGCCGACGTGGTAAACGGCGCCGCCGTCGTTGAAAGCGAAGCCAACCGCTACGAAGCGGAAGTTGCCATCCCCGACCTGAAACGCAGTATCCGCGAAACTGAAAACGCGCTCGACCTGCTGCTTGGCCGCCCGCCGGGACCTGTCGCCCGGGGCAAGCTCGATCAGCAGCAATCAATTACCAACCTGCAATCCGGCATCCCGGCGCAGCTGCTGCAAAACCGCCCCGATGTGCAGCAGGCAGAATTTGCCTTTCGCGCCGCTTTTGAAAACACCAACGCCGCGCGCACTTATTTTTACCCGCAGTTTACCATTACCGCTTCCGGAGGGTTTTCAAACCTGACGCTGAAGGATTTTTTTGTAAACTCCATTTTTTATAACATCGCCGCGGGCTTAACGCAGCCCATATTTAACCAGGGCATCAACAAAGCACGGCTAAAAACTGCACAGGCACAGCAAATGGAAGCCCTGAACAGTTTTCAGCAAAGCCTGTTAACGGCAGGCAGCGAGGTTTCAAACGCGCTGTACGCCTATCAAACCGGCGTGGAAAAAGACACCTCCCGGACAAAGGAAGTAGCCGCCCTAACCAAAGCCGTTGATTATACCGAGCAGCTATTGCGCTACAGCTCGGCCACCAACTATAATGATGTGCTAACCTCGGAACAGGCCCTGCTCACCGCACAATTAAGCGCCGTGGGCGACAGATTGCAGCAACTGCAGGCAATTGTAAATTTGTATAGAGCATTGGGTGGGGGATGGAGATGATACTAATTTCCGCTGCAGGAAGTCTGTAACTCCGCTGCTGTTACTCACGCGCGGCACGCCGAGTTGATTTTTGTCAGTTGTCATTGATAAAATAAAGTCCCACACCCGGCCGAGGTTATTTTAGAATTGAGTTGTAGTTACAAATTGCCAGTATACTCGTTCGAAGTGGGAGATTTCGGACAGGTTGCGAGCAAGCTGGATAGTAGGCACAGCGTTCCCAGCAAACTACCGATAGCGGGTGCGGATTATAAGTCGGCTTGATTGAGTAATCAAAAAAATTGTAACTTCGAGCCACACTAAGGCCTATATCATGCCCAGAAAATTTCATCTCGGACACTTTATCAAACTGCGTCACGTAGAAAAGGCGGTAAGTCTACTCTCATTACAAATAAGTCAAAAAAGTCCGCTTTACAATAATCTTGACTTCACGCTCTATCGCAACGACAACATTGCACAAATTAACAGTCAGGTTTATTATGAACAATACATAAAGCGCGACTCTATGTATTATTATAATCAATTGTTTTATGCTCAATCCTACTATAGTGTTCAACGCGCATACAAAACCCGTGAATATCATTTTCTTTCACTACATGCAGCGATAGTTTACTACGCCCTTGGTTTTTATTTTCGTGAGTTGATGGATAAACGCATGGCTCAAGAGCAAGAGCGATTTCATGGGTTGCCGGTCCATGTTTATTACGGCGGTAAATTGGTTTATGAAGAACCGAAAAATAGTAACATTTTTTATTATGAGGATTATAAGGATTTCTTGCTTCACAAAGAAAAGCTAACTGACCCAGAATACGACAAGATTGCTTTTGCAGTCTCCCTTGATATTAAATCCTTTTTTTATACTATTGACCACCGACTATTAATAGGTATCATTGATAAGACTAGTACGCCGGCAGTAAAGCAGGCACTGAATTTTGACGAACAAACAAAATCAGCTATTGGACATCTATTAAATTATCTTCAGGGAGGCACCTGTGGTTTACCGGTTGCCAACCAAAATCTTATTTCCAGTTATCTAAGCAGCATTTACCTCTCTGTCTTTGATAAATATGTAATAGACCATTACATAAATGGCGGTGACTGCAAGTATATTCGTTATGTCGATGATTTTTACCTCATTTTTAAAACTGATATAGAGACTAATATCAAGACAATAAGAAAACGTATCTATGATATTGAAAACGATTTCGCAGCCTTCCTTATGTCGAATTTGAAACTAGAGATAAGTACCGGTAAAAGCGAACGCTATGAAATCAGAGATATACAAAGCCAAATTGACTTCTTGCAATCCAGTAGTCTTGACAGCCCCTTTGATCAAGAATTTGATTTGGAAGGGCTTTTTGAGCATTCTGTGCTCAAACTTGATACGGCAGGCCAGTCAGTACCGGATATCTTCCAACAGTGCGTTGCAATTATAGAAAATTTGAGCCAGCAAACAGAACAATTAGCTCAATTAAGTATTCCAGTTAAAGAATCGGCCTATTTGAATCACATCTTGATCCTCAAATCATGTCTTGCGTATTCAAAGAGTGCACAAGCAATTGAGATGATAGAGAGTTCGGAAATATTTAAGGATTTAGATTCGATAGATTACTTGCTTATCAAGCCAAAGGTCATGTTCCATCTTATGACGGTGACTCAATCCGGACGACAAAATCTATTTGAGTTTATTATAAATTGCTTAAAATCTCCACAGAGCCTACTACCAAAACTCACAATTGCCGATAAATTCTTGCATCAGATAATCTTCTTAATATCCGAAGCTAAGGGTTCGAAAAAACTCGCTTTACAAGCCGAATTCGACCAATTTAAAAATGAGATTATGGTAATTCTATCAAGTATAGTTTCACAACAGCCGGACCACGTTTATCTCAATTTACTAATCTCGGCGTTTTGCGCACAATCGACAGTTGGAAATGAGTTTCTATACAATCCTTCGTTTCTTAATGAAGACTATAATATTCCCCTTGGACAGCAAATCGAACTCCGCCGTTTAAGCGAAGCAACAGGTAATTACTCGGTGAGTTTCAATCATCTCCTAAACGAATTTCAAAATTTATTTGAACTGGTGTATTTTAATTCCCAACAACAAAAGGCGAAAGACATCATGATGAAAATGCAGGAAGAAAGGTATTCTAATGCTGAAATAGCATTTGTGTCAGATTTTTTTGAGAGACGAAATCAAAACTCAATTTCTCATACAAATACGCATGATATAGGGCTTTGGAATGTCACCTTGCTGGAATACGACCATTACAAAACACAATTGATGCCAATAATAACAAAGGTATATCAAGCATTAAACTATCAATAGTCACCAAACTCCCGCAAGCAACGTTTTCGCCCTTCTGTCCGAAGTGTTCCACTTCGGATTAACTATGCCGGGAGTCTGTGACTCCATTACCGCGTGCCGCACGCGGCTCCAAACCCCCGCTACCGCAAGTAATTTTTTCGCTGCCGCAAGCTTTCGCTGCCGCAAGCCTCCCGGCTTGTGGCCCGCATGATAAGTAGCCCGCCATGCATCAGTACGTTCCAGTCAGCCATCGTAGGTTTCCTTAAACCCTAACTCTGAAATTTTTACGTATTAGCTTTAAAAAATAGCCGTCAGAATTTGTTTTGGCGGTTTTTTGTTGTATGTTTGTAATACGTAAATACGTATTTATATGATCCGAAAAGCTACCA
>Ga0210389_10004794_pt1 | contig 10489 bp, 8 predicted proteins | sample IncBWH28OmetaG_FD_160127 | JGI IMG/M metagenome (GOLD analysis project Ga0210389, IMG submission 160127) | Forest soil microbial communities from Barre Woods Harvard Forest LTER site, Petersham, Massachusetts, United States - Inc-BW-H-28-O ...
CCACCGGCTGATCGATCGGCGGCGGCCGGCCCAGGCGCGTCCGGGCGGACGGCGGTAGCTTGACCAGCCGGCTGGCCACCGACCAGTCGAATGGGCATGACCGCACCGGCTCGACCTCCCAGACGGTGCTGCAACGCTGCGCAGACCCGCGCCGATCGCTCGCACCGCAACGTCCGGTGCCGCCAGCCATGGTGGGTGTACCGCCGACATGCCGGGCAGCGCGCGGGTGCGCAGCCACGCGCAGTGTCCCTCTTGTCCCTGATCAAGGCCCGACCCCAGCACGTGCGGCAGGGTTACGTAGCGAGCCGCCCAGCGCAGGCGCGCCGCTTCACCGGCGAAGTCGGCGACGTCCGCGTTAGCCACCTTGATGAATTCAGCGCCGGAGAACCCAACACCACCCGGAAGGTGATGCCGCCCCGCTCATTGACCCAGGCCGCGTGCGCGGGCCTGCCGGCGGCAAACCGGCCGACGACCGAGGGCACCGGGGGTGGGGGAGAGGGGACGGACAAGCGTTGCCTCTTTTCGGCGCTCCAGGCGGCTGACAGTTGGGAGCACTAGGCTGAATGGCTGTGGAACCGGCATACGGGACTGCCATTCAGCTTGCCCGCTTGATTTGGCGCATACAGGGTCTCAAGATCACTGTCTCGGGCGTGGAGAACTTACCGAAAAGCGGCGGCGCGGTCATCGCGATCAACCACACCAGCTACTTCGACTTCACGTTCGCGGGTTTGCCCGCGCACAAGCAGGGCCTCGGTCGCAAGGTGCGGTTCATGGCCAAGCAGGAGGTGTTCGACAACAAGATCACCGGGCCGATCATGCGCAGCCTGCGGCACATCCCGGTGGACCGGCAAGATGGGGCCGCGTCCTACGAGGCCGCCGTCAGGAATCTGAAGGACGGTGACCTGGTCGGCGTCTACCCCGAAGCGACGATCAGCCGGAGCTTCGAGATCAAGGAATTCAAAACGGGAGCGGCCCGAATGGCGGTCGACGCCGGGGTGCCAATCGTTCCGCACATCGTCTGGGGCGCGCAGCGGATCTGGACCAAGGACCACCCCAAGAAGCTGTTGCGGCCCAAGGTCCCGATCACGGTGCTCGTCGGCGAACCGATCGAGCCGACGCTGGCGACAGAGGAATTGAACGGCCTGCTGCACTCACGGATGCAACATTTGCTGGAACGGGCGCAAGAACAGTACGGACCCCATCCGGCCGGTGCGTTCTGGGTGCCGCACCGGCTCGGCGGCGGCGCTCCATCGCTAGCCGAAGCGGCCCGCCTGGACGCCGAGGAGCGAGCCGCGCGGGCGGCCCGCCGAGCCCATGCCGCCGGGGCGCCGGAGCAATGACCGATGGCGGAGCCCACCTTTCGCACTCTCGAGATCCTGACCTACCTGGGCGTTCTGGCCACCGGCACCCGCATCACCTACAGCGGCGAGGAGAACATCCCCGACCGAGGCGGGGCCGTGATCGCGATCAACCACACCAGCTACGTCGACTTTCTGCCTGCCGCATTGGCGGTGCACCGGCGCCGCCGTCGGCTTAGATTCATGATCAAAGCCGAGATGCAACAGGTGAAGGTGGTCAACTTCCTGATCAAGCACACCCGCACCATTCCGGTGGACCGCGGCGCTGGGGCGGACGCCTATGCGGTCGCCGTGCGGCGGCTGCGTGAGGGCGAGCTGGTCGGCGTCTACCCGGAGGCCACGATCAGCCGCAGTTTCGAGCTCAAGGAATTCAAGACGGGCGCGGCACGGATGGCCACCGAAGCGAACGTCGAAATCGTCCCGGTGATCGTCTGGGGTGCGCAGCGCATCTGGACCAAGGACCATCCACGACACATCGGCCGCGAGAAGCTGCCGGTCACAGTGCAAGTGGGTGCGCCGTTGCGTGCGGCCAAAGATATCGCGTCCACCAATTCCGCGCTGCGCGAATCGATGACCACGCTCCTGCACCGGGCGCAGCAGCGGTATCCGCACCCCTCCGGCGCTTACTGGGTGCCGCACCGGCTTGGCGGCGGCGCGCCGACATTGGCCGAGGCGGCTCAGATCGAGACCGACGAGGCCGCGGCTCGGTCGGCTAAAAAGGCCGCCCACCGTGCCCCGCATCAGTCGCGATAGGGGGAAGGAGAAGGACATGGCAGAGCCGTTTTACCGGCTGGGGGAGCGGATCGTTCCGCCGATCGTGGCCATGCAGGGAACAAAATTCACGTTCCAGGGCCTGGAGAACATCCCTGCGCGGGGCGGTGCCTTGCTTGCCCAGAACCACACCAGCTACCTCGACTGGCTCCCGACGATGTTGGCCGTGCGTGAGCGGGGCCGGCGCATGTACTTCATGATCAAGGCGGAAATGGCCGACGTGAAGGCGGTCAACTACGTGATCAAGCACGCCAGGCTCATTCCGGTGGATCGCCGGGGGGGACACGACGCGCTTGAGGTCGCCGTGCAGCGCATGCGCGAGGACCAGCTCATCGGGATGCACCCCGAGGCCACGATCAGCCGCAGTTACGAACTCAGGGAGTTCAAGACCGGGGCGGCGAGGATGGCCTTGGAGGCGCAGGCGCCGATAGTCCCGGTGATCGTTTGGGGCGCCCATCGGATTTGGCCCAAAGATCATCCAAAGAAGGTGTTCCGCAACAAGGTTCCGATTACCGTGTCCGCCGGCCGCCCGCTGCAGCCGCAGGGCACCGTCGAACAGCTCAACGCCGCGCTGCGGGAAGCGATGAATGCGTTGCTGTACCAGGTGCAGGAGGAGTATCCGCACCCCGATGGGGAGTTTTGGGTGCCGCGGCGGCTGGGTGGCACCGCGCCAAGCCAGGACGATTCCAGGGCGATCCGGTTGGCCGAATTGCAGGAGCGGGCTCAAAGGTACGGTAGCGACGGCGTTACGCGCTCGGGGCAGCACCAAAGCGGATTGCACTGAGAGCTGCGAAGGCGGACCCGCTCAATGACCCTGCCGGCGCTGATCGCCTGCGACGTCGACGGCACCTTGTTCGACGAAAACGAAACCATTAGCCCGCGTACCCGCGAGGCCGTGCGTGCCGCGGTCGCCGCTGGAGCGCAGTTCGTCGTGGCGACCGGCCGCCCGCCGCGCTGGATACGTCCCGTCGTGGAGGCACTCGGGTTCGCTCCGATGGCCGTGTGCGCCAACGGCGCCGTGCTCTACGACCCGGCCAACGACCGGGTGCTGTCGGTGCGAACGCTGGGCGTTGATGCCCTGGCCGAGATGGCCGAACTGGCGACTCGGGTCATCCCGGGTGCGGGGCTTGCCGTCGAGCGGATCGGCGAACGCGCCCACGACACGGCCACTCCCCAATTCATCAGCTCACCGGGCTACGAGCATGCATGGCTCAACCCGGACAACACCGAGGTGTCGATCGACGACCTGCTCAGCGCTCCGGCGATCAAGCTGCTGATCCGCAAGGCCGGTGCCCGGAGCGCGGACATGGCCGCCGCACTGGCCAAACACATCGGCATCGAGGGCGATATCACCTACTCCACCAACAATGGGTTGGTGGAGATCGTTCCGCTCGGGATCAGCAAGGCCAGCGGCGTGGAGGAGATCGCCAAACCGCAGGGGATCACCAGCGACGAGGTGGTGGCATTCGGCGACATGCCCAACGACATCCCGATGCTGCTGTGGGCCGGCCACGGCGTGGCCATGGGTAATGCGCACCCCGACGTGCTGGCCGCAGCCGACGAGGTCACCGCGCCCAACACCGATGACGGGGTGGGGCGGGTGCTGGAACGCTGGTGGCTTTAGCTCGACTGGCTTGAGCTCTGCGACGATGCGCGCCGCGGCTACCCCACGGGTGTGATGGCCGCCGCGAGCTGTTGAGGCACGAAATTGACTAGCAGGGGAACGAGTCCCATGAACGGCGTGCCGAAGATGGTCACGGGAATTGAGAAAAACCCAGGCACGTTTATCGTTGCCGTAACCGGGTGCGGCGGAACGAGGATCCCGTCAAAGGGCAGGTGTAAAACGATGGATATCGAGGTTGGGAAAGGCGCAGGAAGGCCCGTCGCCACCGGTACCGTCGTGTCCACGATGGTTTCGCCATTGAGGAAGCCGTTCGCCACGACGGCTGGAGCGTTGACGAGCGCACCGAGCGCTCCTACGCCGTTGCCGGCCAGCAGGGCCTGCTGAACCGCCGTTGCGGTGGTGGCGAGCCCGTTCAGGGTCGCGAGCGGCGCACCCGCTACAGCATAGGTGAGTACCAACGGCAACCCGAAGAAGGCGCTGAGCGATCCGGTCGTGGGGCTCAGCAGCGGTAACATAGCGGTCGCCGAAATGCTCGGGATCGTAAGCACATTGAGCACGTTGGTGAGATTCTGCGACATCTGTCGAAGCATGGACGGAGGCATCAGGTTGGTGAAGTACTGCGCCTCTTGCCCTGGGATGTTCGCGATGGCCAACAGGTTTCCCAGCGGGCCAAGCAGCGTGGGATTCACCGTGGCAGTTACCGTGGTACCCACCAAACCGACCGTCACGGTGCCGGGGTTGAACCCGGTGACCAAGAGGTTGGCGAAGGCCTGCGCCACGTCCTGCACCGCGCCGAAGTAATCGCCCGCCAGGACAGCCTGAAGGGCCACCTGTAGCCCCGCGCCGAAAGCGGGCAGGCCGGTCACGATGCCGGTTACCGCGCTGCTCAGGGACGTGACAAAGGTCTGGGCGAAGCCGATCTGTGTGGTGATGAACTGCTGCACGTAATACGCCGCGTTGAAGGCGAGAAGTTGCTGGATGCCGGCCTGGATGGCCGCCGGCAGATTGGCCAACAGGGCGGGGAAGTTCTGGATGGTACTGTCCAGCGCCGTGGCGATCTGCTGCCAGTAACCCAGCTGGTTGGCGAGGATTTGGCGCAGGAACGGGAACGGGTCAGCGGACCAGGAATTGAAGAGGGTTTGCAGGTTCGCGGACGTGTTGGCAAAGAGTTGTCCATAAGCGCCGCCTGGGACCGCAGCGGCGGCCAGGCCGGGCGCCAACAGCCCCGGCAGCAAGGCCGACTCGAGCCCCCGCAGTGCGGGCGCGCTCGTGATGGATCCGGCAACGGCTTGGGCACCCGCCCCGGCGCCGTCGAGGACCGGCGCGTTCAGCAGGCTCTGCTCGGCGTTGGCGATCTCGGTGCTCAGGTATGCCGCCGCGCCGCCGTTCAACAGGCTCACGAACTCGTCATGGAACGCCGCCGCTTGGGCGCTGGCAGCTTGGAATTCCCGGCCGTACGTGCCGAACAGCTGGGAGATCGCCGTCGACACCTCGTCGGCGGCGGCGGCCGTGACCCCGGTCGTGGGGGCCGCTGCCGCCGCGGTCGCCTCACCCAGGCTGGAACGGATACCTGCCAGGTTCTCGGCTGCGGCCGTTACCATCTCCGGTTCTGTGACCACGAATGACACGGCCGTCTCCCCTCGACTCGGTCCCCTCCGTGATTGCCAGGCAAGTCGAGCCTAATGTGATGCAGCCCACATCCGTCCCGAAACGGCCAACAACCGTTGGAACTGCTTAGGTAGCGGACGGGTGAGTCGGCAACGAGAAGTGTTCGAGCGGCACCTCCGGGCCGCTCGGGGATTGCGTCGACAGTGGCGTCGTGATCCCGTCGACGACCTCGGTGACGTTTCCGGTGAGCCGCTCGTAGTTCAAGGTTCCATGCTGGAAGTTCTGCGTAATCTGAAGTGGCTCTTGCATTTCCGCACTGGTCGGCAACCCGAGCGGGCCCCGTTCGTAGCTCAGCGAGGCCCAGGCGTCGTAGATGGCACCGGTCACCGGCTCAGCGCCGATCTCGGGCGACCAGTACATCGCGCCCTTGGCGAAAGTCGCGAAGCGGGCATCACCTTCCGCGCTGTCTTCCGGCGACGTGGGTGCGCCCAGAACGCTGTTCATGCCGCCGATCGCCAGCCAGTGCTCGTAGATGGCGCCGCCCTGCAGCGCCTTGATCAGCTCCTCGGGTGGATCGTTGAAATGCGATGCGATATCCCGGATTTCGTCCATCAGCGCGTAGGCGGCATTGCCGGGGCAGTCGGTGTTTCCGACGTCGCGGTGGGTGAAGATGGTGGGCAACTTCGCGATGGCGCCGGCCGGAAAGGTGGTGTAGTGGCTACCGGCTGATTCCAGTGCCACCGTGCCCTTGGGGTCGACGCCGTCCATGCCCAGCCGCCAGCCGAGCAGCCGGCCCACGGTTCGCAGCTGGATCGGCGTCGGCGGTACGTCATCGAAGTTGCCGATCATCGCCACGCCCCAGGTGTTGCGGTTGAATCCGCCGGTGTGGAAAGCCTCGACCGCCTTGGTCAGGCCCCCGGCGCTGCCCTCGAACACTTGGCCGTACTTGTCGACCAGCGCGTTATAGGCGATGTCGCACCAGCCCAGGGTCTTGCTGTGGTAGGTGTAGATCGCCTTGACGATCCCCGCCGATTCCAGCGGAGAATAGTCGTTGCTGCCCGCAGTGTGGTGGACGACCGCGGCGCGAATCCCGTTGTCGTACTGCGGACTACCGCATCGCAGCGACTCGTCGGCGCCCCACTCTGCTCGGCTGATGATGCTGGGCGGCTGGCCGGGCATCATGACCCCGGATGGCGGCGTCCAGTGCGTCTTGGCCGGCGCTTGCGGCGGTGAGATGAGGATCGCGGAGATGTTCTGCCCGTAAGACTGTTCCTTGGACGCCGGCCTGTACCCCAAGTCGTTGGTTGCGCCGACGCTTGGTGGCGCTGGAGGCAGCTGGGTCACCGGCGCATCGAACGGGCGGGTGACAGCGATCCGGACCGTCGTGGTGGTGCCGACGAACACGGGATCCGTGCTGCGCGGCCCCTCGATCGGCCCGGCCGGCCGGGCCGACGCGGCCAACCCTTCGCCGCCCGCCGGTCCGGTGTCGGGAGCCGCGGTTTCATACTCGGTCTGATACCAGGGCCCCCATGAACCGTCGGGGCGCTTCGCGCGCACCCGGATGGACGTGCCGGCGAGGTCGCCGGTGAGCGCGACCAACGAAAACGGTGTGTCTTGGCTAACTTCGCGAACCGTCACTCCGCCCCCGAGCCCGGTCAACGGCTGTTCGGCGAGCTGGGTGTCGTGGGGCCGGGGCGGGTCGGGTGCGCCGCGGTCGCGTGTCGCGTCGCCCACCCACGAGACGATGACGACGGTCGCCGCGATTGCGGTGAGCAACATCGTTGGCGCGCGACTGCGGGACGACACCAGCTGATGTTACTTGTGTTTCTCCTGTTGTTTATGAGGCGACACGATCCGTGTGGCCATAAGTCCACGAAAGCCTGTTCGACGGCACCGCAGAGGTGTAGTTGCCGGGCGGATTACAACGTCCCGCCCATGGGGACTCTGCGGTGCCGTCAGGGGACAGGTTCCTCCTGGGCTCTAGTGGGGCTCTAGTGAGGCAAAGCCGGCGCGGCGGCACCGGTCAGGGCGCCGGTGGCACCCGGCGCAGCGGCCGGCAGCGCACCCGCGGCGGCCGGCAGCGCACCGGCCGCAGCGCCCGGCAGCGCACCCGCCGCGCCCGGCAGGGCACCCGCCGCACCCGGCAGGGCACCGGCCGCACCCGGCAGAGCGCCCGCGGCACCCGGCAGAGCGCCCGCGGCACCCGGCAGAGCGCCCGCGACGCCCGGCAGGGCCTTGGCGGCGCCGGGCAGCGCACCCGCAGCGGCCGGCAACGCGGCACCCGGCGCACCACCAGCGGCGTTCTGCTGGACACCTTGCATGATGGCCGGCATCACCAGGCCCTTGAGCAGGTCGATGGCCTGGCTGGCGCCCAGCTGGTTCGCGGCTTGCATCAAGTCGTTGACCAGCCCGCCGCCGCCGGAGCTGCCCCCGCCACCGCCGGAGGCGATCGGTGAAGCGCCGCCCAGCGTCGACGGGTCACCGAGGATCGGGTAGGTGCCGCCGGCACCCGGGTCCAATCCGGTCGTTGAGTCGATCGGCACTTCGCTGGGCGACAGGGTCGGACTGCCGTAGCCGGGTGCGACTCCAGCCGGGCTGGTCAGCCCTGAGGTGGGAAGCGCTGGGTTGAGTCCCGCGCCCGGCATGGTGGGCACCGCGGCCGCACCCGGCGTGGTGACCCCCGGCGTCGTGGGCGGCAGCCCGGGGTTCGCCAGGGCGGGGCTCGTCAGGCCTGGGCTGGTCAGACCCGGGCTCGTCAGGCCTGGGCTCGTCAGGCCTGGGCTCGTCAACCCCGGGCTGGTCAGACCCGGGCTGGTCAGGCCCGGGCTGGTCAGTCCCGGACTGCCCAACCCCGGACTGGTAAGACCCGTGGTGCTGGCGGCGCCCCCGGTCAGGGCAGGCACAGGCGGCAAGTTGATGCCGAACTGCGACAGGCCCTGCGTCAGCGCGCCCATCAGTTCGCCGGGCAGGTCGGCCATCACCGTGGCCTGCTTGAATTCGTGGTGCTCGGCCGGCTTGCTGCCAGCGGTCGACTCGTAAACAAGGAAGTATGCGCAAGGACTCGCCACTGCGACGGCGGCGACCGCGCTCATGGCTGTCGAAAGCTTGCGTCGGCGTCGGTTCGGCACGGAAGTCTCCTCATATCTGGACAACTATTTGAACAGCGTGTTGTGTCGGCGTGTCCTGCCTGTCCTGTCCGGCAAGAAACACACAGAGTTGATGGTACGAGTGGGATTGGTGTGGCTAGAGTGCTGATATTGAATCGTGAGGTAATTGCGACCCCGACCGTGACCGCGCAGTCGAGTCGTCCCAAAGCCGTTGCTACCTGGCCCAATCCTGACGCCGCGGCGTCGCCAAATGGGTTAGGCCCGAGCGGTCGGATACCCTAAGCAACCGATGACCGCTCGTTTCGACCTCCTCGTCGTCGGCTCTGGATTCTTCGGCCTGACCGTTGCCGAGCGCGTGGCTACCCAACTCGGAAAGCGCGTGCTCGTCGTCGAACGGCGTCCGCATATCGGTGGCAATGCGTACTCCGAGGCCGAGCCGCAGACCGGCATCGAGGTGCACAAGTACGGCGCCCACCTGTTCCACACCTCTAACAAGCGGGTCTGGGATTACGCGCGGCAGTTCACCGAGTTCACCGACTACCGCCACCGGGTGTTCGCCATGCACAACGGGCAGGCCTACCAGTTCCCGATGGGACTGGGTCTGGTGTCGCAGTTCTTCGGCAGGTACTTCACCCCGGACGAAGCGCGCCAGCTGATCGCCGAGCAAGCCGCCGAGATTAACACCGCGGACGCGCAAAACCTGGAGGAGAAGGCGATCTCGCTGGTCGGCCGGCCGCTCTACGAGGCATTCGTCAAGGGCTACACCGCAAAGCAGTGGCAGACCGATCCCGTTGAGCTTCCGGCTGCCGTCATCAATCGCCTGCCGGTGCGCTACACCTTCGACAACCGATACTTCAGCGACACCTACGAGGGTCTGCCGGTCGATGGTTACACGGCCTGGCTCAAGAGGATGGCCACCGACGACGGCATCGAGGTCAGGCTGAACACCGACTGGTTCGACGTCCGCGACCAACTGCGTGCGCACAGTCCGGACGCCCCGGTGGTGTACACCGGTCCGCTGGACCGCTACTTCGACTACGCCGAAGGCCGCCTCGGTTGGCGCACACTGGACTTCGAGGTGGAAGTGCTGCCCATCGGCGATTTTCAGGGGACACCGGTGATGAACTACAACGATCCCGACGTGCCCTTCACCCGCATCCACGAATTCCGGCACTTTCACCCCCAGCGCGACTATCCGACCGACAAGACGGTGATCATGCGCGAGTACTCCCGGTTCGCCGAAGACGACGACGAGCCCTACTATCCGATCAACACCGAGGCCGACCGCGCCCTGTTGGCCGCCTATCGAGCCAGGGCGAAGTCCGAGACCGCGTCATCGAAGGTTCTGTTCGGTGGCCGGCTGGGCACCTACCAATATCTGGATATGCACATGGCCATCGCCAGCGCGCTGAACATGTACGACAACACCCTCGCGCCGCATTTGCGTGACGGCGCCTCACTAATCGAAGAGGAGGGCGCGCGGGCGTGCGCGCCGGCGACGAATCGAGAGGAGCAGCGATGAGGTGGGGGTACCGCCCGCTTGCGGGGGAGAGCGGCGCGTAATGACTGCCGTCAGCCTGCTGGCCCGGATAATCCTGCCGCGTCCGGGTGAACCCCTTGACGTGCGCAAGCTGTACCTGGAGGAGTCGACCACCAACTCCCGGCGCGCGCATGCGACATCGCGGACCTCGCTGCAGATCGGCGCGGAATCGGAGGTGTCGTTCGCCACGTACTTCAACGCGTTCCCGGCCAGCTACTGGCGCCGCTGGACGACGTGTAAGTCGGTGGTGTTGCGGGTCGAGATGACCGGCGCCGGCCGCGTCGACGTCTACCGGACCAAGGCCACCGGGGCGCGCATCTTCGTCGAGGGCCGTCAATTCTCCGGCACCGAAGATCAACCCGCTGTAGTCGAGATCGAGGTGGGCCTGCAGCCGTTTGAAGACGGCGGCTGGATCTGGTTCGACATCACCACCGACAGCGAGGTCACCCTGATCAGCAGCGGCTGGTATTCGCCCGAGCCC
>Ga0210389_10004796_pt1 | contig 10485 bp, 5 predicted proteins | sample IncBWH28OmetaG_FD_160127 | JGI IMG/M metagenome (GOLD analysis project Ga0210389, IMG submission 160127) | Forest soil microbial communities from Barre Woods Harvard Forest LTER site, Petersham, Massachusetts, United States - Inc-BW-H-28-O ...
AAGGATTACGGCTTTGGTAATCCGGTGACAGTCCCGTTTCTTCGCTATAACAACTATGGCGGATCGATCGGCGGGCCCATTCTGAAGAAGAAGATGTTCTTCTACTTCAACTTTGACAAACTGGACACGAGCGGTTCAACCACTGGCTTCCTCACAACCCCGACAGCAGCCGAGCTGGCTGGTGATTTTACTGGACAGCCGACGATTTATGATCCGACCACACAGGTTGTAACGCAGACCCCGGATGGCCCTGTGGTAACGCGGCAATCCTTCGCCGATGAGTATGGCAACGGAAACAAGATACCAGCGAACCTGATCGATCCAGTGGCAAAGGCCATAGAAGCTTACTATCCACAACCCAATGTCCCCGGAAATGTGGCCCAGGGAGCAAGCATAAATAACTACTACTACAACGCAAAGAATTCGACCCCGGATACAAAATACTTTGGCCGGCTGGATTGGGATATTACGCCCACGAACAGACTTACGATCTCCGATACTCAGCGAGACAGTCCAGCCGTTCAGAATGCACAGGACACTTGCCCCATTGGCTGCGACAACGTCGATACTGACAGCAATAACTCACAAATCACAGATGTGTGGAACATAAGCCCCAAAACAGTAAACGAGGCCAGAGTAGGTTTCACTGACCAGCTCAACTACTATGTCGATTCCACTTTGAACCAGGGCTTCCCGGCAAAGCTGGGATGGCAGTTTGCCAAGGCCGATCAGTTCCCGACCACCAACATCTCGGGAAACTGTTGCTTTGGCAGCTCCTCACTTGGAGGCCTCGCCCCTAACGTCAATGCCGTACAGAAGGAAATGGTCTTCGATTTTTCTGATGTCATCACGATGATTCGCGGCCGGCATATTCTTCACTTCGGAGGTGAGGTACTGGTCTACCGGACCGACACAACGACGTGGGGCAACATCAATGCCGGGACATTTTCATACTCAGGTGCCTACACGCAATCCACTGTCGGCGACAACACCACCGGCATAGGATATGCAGATTTTCTTTTAGGCCAGGCGCAGAGTTGGAATGCATTCGTTGCCCCGGAATATGGACCGCGATCAAAGAATCCGCAATTCTTCATTCAGGACGACTTTAAGATACGCCCGAATCTGACCTTGAATGTCGGCTTGCGCTATCAGATTCAAACTGGATGGAAGGAAGTTAAGAACAACATGAGCGCCTTCGATCCGACTGTCATCAATCCTGAAACCGGCACCGCTGGCGCCCTTTGGTACGCAGCGACACACGCCAACGGCCGCGACCGTCTGGAAGCCAGCTCCTATGGAACTGTGTTACCTCGCCTGGGATTTTCCTGGCTGCCCAAACCGGACACGACCATTCGCGGCGGATTTGGGATTTTTGCCTATCGCTGGGGCCTGGATACCTATGGCACCGGAATGGGGACCGCCATCCAGTTCCAGGGAAACGCAACGGATCAAACGAATGGAATCACGCCCGTTGTCACTCTCTCATCAGATGGATCAAGCCTTCCTTACATCGGACCGACAACAGATCCCGCAGCGCTGAATGGACAGAGCGTGGTTTATAACAAGTACCACACGCCCGTTCCCACCATTTACCAGTGGAACCTGGCAATTCAACATGAACTCGGCCCGAATATGGTGGCTGAAGCGGCATATGTCGCCAGCCACGCCCACAGTCTCAGCTTCCCGGTTGATATTAATCAGGTGCCTGAGAACCTGCTGGGACCAAACGACAGTCCTTCCGCATTGCCATACCCGATCTATCAAAGCATCACCGGCGACACGTATAACGCTATTTCGAACTACAACTCGTTACAGCTTTCTCTCGAGAGGCGCTTCACCTCAGGATTCAGCTTCGAATTCAACTACACCTGGTCCCACTTCCTCGATGATCAGGATTCTTCCGGATATGGAGGCGCAGCAGGAACGCAGACTGTTCAGCGCTCCTATAACCCGGCGGCAAGCTATGGCTCTTCCAATTTCGATGTTCGCAATGCATTCAAGGGACGAGTCGTCTATGAACTCCCCTTCGGCAAGGGAAAGATGCTCCTGAATAAGGGCGGCTTGCTCAATTCGGTGATCGGTGGCTGGCAGGCCTCGGGTACGATGGTTTTCTCCACTGGCCTACCATTCACACCGACAATCAGCGGCAGCAACAATTCGTTCTCCCAGGCAGGAGATTGGTATCCGAATCAGATCGGAAATCCCATACCACGTCATCAAAGCACCGATCAGTGGTTCGATCCATCTGCATTTACCCTCCCAGCGCCGGGCACCTTCGGCAACATGAGAAGGAACAGCCTCTATGGTCCTGGGATCAATGTGGTCAATCTCTCAGCAGGAAAGAAATTTGTAATCCACGAAGGAGTTGAGTTCTCCATCCGTGCAGATGCTACCAATGCCTTCAACCATCCCAGCTTCGGCCAACCCAATTTCGGTCTTGTTTCCGGAGGGGATGGCTCTACTAACGCGAATCCGTTCTTTGGCTCGCCCACGAACATCACCACAACGAGCGAGAATGGCCGATCGATGCAGCTCAATGCGAGGATATCGTTCTAACACATGATTCATAACTGGCGGTAAAGCTAAACAATGAATCGTCGAGGAGATCGTGTGGCCCGGTGGACGAACTTCCAACTCATTGAGATCTATGCTGCAATGTTTGTCCTATGCGCCTCCGTTGGTATAGCGGAGGCGCAGCAGGTTGTCATCGATGCCACGCCATCGCATGTCGTGAACTCATTCAGTCCTGTACAAGCCCTCGGTGCCGGAGTTGATAGGTTGAGGGCTGGCGAAGGCGCTCCGGAGATGAATCGCCGTGACATCACCAAGGAAGAAGTTGAGACAAACACCGACAAGTTATTATCAGGTCCAATTCTCGCTGCGATTCTTGCAGCCGGGTGGCAGCCCGTAACCTATCGGCAAAACACCGAATTGCAGATGGAGGCATGGCACTGGAACCCAAAGGGCGACTGGAGTAATCCATCGCAAAAGAACGGCTACTTCACCGGCAGCGCCGAGCCGGTCGAAACGATCCATCATTCATGGTCTTACCCGCTTCCTCGTCGAGGCGACACCGTGGGCGATGGAGACGGATGGTCACGGCTCACGGATGGCGATCTGAAAAGCTTTTGGAAGAGCAACCCATACCTTACAAGCGACTTCACTGGCGAAGACGATGCACTGCATCCTCAATGGGTGCTGATCGATCTGGGCAAGAAGGTCGACGTTAACGCGATCCAGATTGCCTGGGCGAACCCTTATGCGTTGGATTACAAGATCCAGTTCTGGACGGGCGACTTGGAGCCGTTCTACCGCGGAACCACCAAGGGCACATGGCAAACTTTCCCTAAAGGGTCTGTCACGGATGGAAAAGGTGCAACGACAACGCTGAAGCTCGTCGACTGGAAGATTCCCGTTCAGTACATCCGTATCTGGATGACCAAATCATCGAATACGTGTGACGCGCATAAATCCCAGACCTCCAATGACAAGCGCGATTGTGTCGGTTATGCCATCAACGAACTCTATGCCGGAACGCTTTCCTCTGACGGGAAGTTTACCGATCTGGTCAATCATGTACCGAGTCGCAAACAAACAATCACCTGGGTTTCTTCGGTTGACCCCTGGCACTCCGACTCGGATCTCGACGTAACCATGGGAGATCAGGTCGGATTCGATTTCTTCTTTCACAGTGGAATTACCCGCGGACTACCGGCCATCGTGCCGATTGCGATGCTGTATGGAACGCCCGAGGACGCTGCAAATGAGATTGCCTATCTCGATAAGCGGCACTATCCGATATCCCGAATCGAAATGGGCGAAGAGCCCGATGGACAGCGCATGCTCCCTGAAGATTACGGAGCGCTCTATATACAGTTTGCGACTGCGATTCATCGGCTCGTACCGAACGCGAAGTTGGGAGGGCCATCCTTCGAGGGAACACTTGGCGATGTCGAGGTATGGCCTGACGCAAAGGGCAACGCTTCTTTCCTTGGCCGATTTCTGGACTACCTGAAAAGCCACGGCCGATTAAACGACTTCACCTTCTTTTCTTTCGAGCACTATCCACGGAACAATACATGGAATGACCTCTATCGCGAGCCGGGGTTTGTAAGTCACATCGTTCAAGTATGGAAAGATGATGGTTTGCCGCCCGACGTCCCGTTCTTCATGACCGAGGGCAACATGGAGGGCTACGAGAAAACCGCGGACATCAAGCAGGCGCTATGGCTTGCCGACTATGTGGGTTCGATGATGACAGCGGGAGCCAGCGGCACTTTCTATTTTCACTACATACCCACGCCCGGCCATCCCGGTCCTCTTCTCACTGTAGACCGGGATTATCGCGTTGTGGGATATCCAGCGCAATATTTCTCCACGCAGATGATTACCAAGGAATGGGCGCAGCCAGTGGATGCAATGCACCAACTGTTCAAGGCATCGAGCGACATCATGGACGAATCCGGGAACGTGCTTGTCACGGCCTACCCAATCAAGCGGCCCGATGGTAACTGGTCCGTCATGCTCGTGAACAGAGATCGCGATCACGATCATGCTGTGAAGTTGAAGTTTGCAAATGCAGAAGCCGGACAGAATAGCTTCTTTTCCGGACCGGTCGATCAGGTTACGCTGGGACCATCTCAGTATCAGTGGCATCCGGGTGGAACCATGGGGCATATAGACCCGGATGGTCCTCCCCTGCGGTCGACTCTAAACGGCAGCGCAGATACGCTCTACCAGCTGCCTAAGGCTTCCGTTACAGTTCTCCGCGGCAACATCAGTATCGGCAGCAAATAGCAAATCAACACTCAAGCATGTATCGAGGAAATAGATTGTTCTTCAAAGAGACTCACGTAGCCAGGAACAATGCGGTCATATTGCAAAGGGTCGCGCTGACATCTTTTCTAATTTCATTCTGTGTTCCCATGCTGGCAACAAAAGCCGCAGCGCAAACCATTACTGTCGACGCCGCTCCCAGCCACATGGCAAACACATTCAGTCCGCTTCGCGCGCTGGGCACAACCGTAGATCGCATTCCGAGCAATACAACCGACATCTTTTTTCGGCCCGATCAGATAAAACAAATTCTTGAAGCGGGCTGGGGACCGGTCACATATCGGCAGAACACGGAACTCTTTGTTCAGGCTTGGCATTGGAACCCCAAAGGAACCTGGAGTGATCCATCCGGACAAGGTTATTTTGTCGGCAATGCGAATCCTACCGGCGAAATGATTCGTCACTCCTACGGTTACAATCTTCCGCATCGCGGAGTGACGCGCAACAATGGATCGGAGTTCGATGGCTATTCGCGACTCGATGACGGCGATCTCGATACCTATTGGAAGAGCAATCCCTATCTCACGAAAGCATTCACCGGCGAGGATGATAGCCTCCACCCCCAGTGGATCGTAGTCCAGTTGCAGGCGGAAGAGATCGTCACGGATATACGCATCGCCTGGGCGGAGCCCTATGCGCGCAGCTACAGGGTGCAATATTGGCTGGGCCTCGGTAACCCTATGGATGAACCAGACCGCGGTGAGTGGAAGGATTTTCCGTCAGGAGCAGTCTCGGATGGAAAGGGTGGGACGGTCACCCTTCAGGTTTCCCCAGCGCCATTAGCAACGCGATATGTGCGCGTACTGATGACCGAGTCTTCCAACACCTGTGACACGCATGGAAAGTCTGACCCGAGAAACTGCGTCGGATACGCAATCAAAGAGGTCTATCTTGGAACGCAGAAGAACGGCGAATTCCATGACATACTCCATCACACTCCAGGTCAGGACCAGACCTTTACCTACAGTTCATCGATCGATCCCTGGCACCAGCCCTCCGACCTCTACCTGATTCCCGACCGCATGGAATCCGGAGATCAGGTTGGCTTCGATCTCTTCTTCACGAGTGGAATTACTCGCGGCCAGCCCGCGATGGTTCCGGTGTCACTACTCTATGGCACTCCGGAGGACGCTGCGGCCCAAATCGCATATCTGGAGAAACGTGGCTATCCAATTTCATACGTTGAAATGGGAGAAGAGCCAGACGGCCAGTACATGGCACCCGAGGACTACGCCACCTTGTATCTGCAGTGGGCGACGGCCCTGCACAAAGTTGATCCAGCGCTTAAACTTGGTGGGCCTGTCTTCGAAGGAGTAAGCGAAGACATTAAGTTCTGGCCTGATGCGCAGGGCAAGACCTCATGGTTCACGCGCTTTCTCGATTACCTCAAGGCCCGTGACCGCCTATCGGACTTATCATTCATGTCCTATGAGCACTACCCTTACTACGATGGGACGTGCCAGGGGCCATGGAGCAATCTCTTCAAGGAGCCCGAAGTCCTCACACACATCGTTCAAGTCTGGCGTGATGATGGTTTGCCCTCAAACGTTCCCATGTTCAACACAGAGACAAATGCTCCAGGTGGCGATGCCGCCGTCGATGTCTTTGGAGCACTGTGGTTGGGCGAGACCTTCCCCGCATTTCTCACCGCAGGCGGAAAAGCCTCCTACTACCATCATGCTTTGCCGTACTCTACGCCACATCCAGCCTGCTGGAATAGCTGGGGCACGTACCACATGTTTACCACCGACCATAACTGGCTGATCAAGCAGCGCACCTCGCAATTTTTTGCGACGCAGATGCTCACGCAGGAGTGGGCCGAACCCGTAGATGGTGAGCATCGCCTCTTCCATGCCGCAAGTGATATCAAGAATTCCAAGGGACAGACCCTGGTCACAGCGTATGCTGTGCTGCGGCCCGATGGGCAATGGTCGCTCATGGTGATCAACAAGGATTACGACAATCCCCACTCAGTCGGCATCACGTTTCACGATGCAGACACCGCGACCGACCATTCCTTTGTAGGACCGGTGACGAGGATCACCTTTGGGAAGGAGCAATATCACTGGCACTCTGCAATGAGAGATGGTTACGCAGATCCAGACGGGCCAGCGGACAAGTCTACCCTGCCCGACGGTACCCAACGCTTTACGCTGCCGCCAGCATCCATGACAGTTTTACGCGGCCGCATAAATGCCTCGACGCCGTCCAAATAAGATCGCCTCAGATCCCGAACCGGTTCCCATCGAGGGCTCTCTGCCGGATCAACTTACCGATAACGCCCGGTTTTTCGAAAAATCGCGTTAACGCCATCCATCGAATCTGATATGGTTCGTGCCAATGGCAGAGAAGAAGTGGTACCAGCGAACCGCGACCCGGTGGATGCACGTTCGGGCGGTGCCGTTAAAGCGCCTATGGGTGTTGCTAGCGGCGGTCTTCCTCTTGTTTTCAGTGTTCGGCTTCTACATCGATTTGATGTACCGGGGAGTCTTGCCATATCTCGTCGTGCTGCAGATCGGGATTTACACGGGGCTGAACGCTTCGTTGTGGATCATCGTGTTGTCGCGGATGTCGATGCCGTTTCTAGTCGGCCTGACTGTGCTGCAGTTTTTCAATACCTGGATCAACAGCAACCTCGCAAACTGGTTGATACGCACTTTCGATCTGAAGCCGGTGCCTTCGGAATGGGGAATCCGTTTTGCCGCAACCGCGACAATGTCGGTGATCATTCTCTCTTACGTTTTTTTCGTCGTGTATATCCGGCGCGAGGGCAGAGAGTCGTTCCGCATGCGCAACGAGCTCGAGCTGGCACACGGGATTCAAAAGACGCTCGTGCCGCCGATGGGATTGCGAACGTCGCGCTTCGAGATTTACGGCATTTCGTGCCCCAGTGAAAAGGTGGGCGGCGATCTGGTGGATGCGATTCATCTGCCGTGCGGTGATGCGATTGCCTATGTCGCCGACATCGCTGGACATGGCCTCTCCGCCGGCATTCTGATGGGAATGCTGAAGACAGCGACGCGCACGGCCCTGCTCGATGCGGAGGGACGCGAGCCGCATCGGACTCTGCCGGTATTGCTGGATCGGCTGAACACGGTGCTCCCGGAGGTGAAAGAGCCGCACATGTATGCGACGTTCACCGGCTTCCGGCTGGGAGCCGACGGCAGCGTGTTCTACGCGCTGGCCGCAAGCCCGCCGATTCTGCAGTGGCATGCGAGCGGTCAGACCTTGTCGCACACAGAGGAGGATCAGTTCCCTCTCGGGCTGCTGCCGGTTTCCAGCTTTGACGGACAGCGGCTGGAAGTTGCGTCGGGCGATCTGCTCCTGGTTGCAACGGACGGGATTCTGGAAGTGTGCAACAAACCCCAGGAAGAATTTGGCGTGGAACGACTGAAGCAAGTGATCGCGGCGAACGCCCAGAACCCTTTACCGGAGCTGGCGGCAAGGATTCTTGCGGCGGCGCGTGGGTTTGGACAGCAGTTAGACGATCAAACCATCCTCATCGTGCGTTGTTTGTGATTTGGAACTTCTACAGGGCGTGCGATGCAGCTTCTTCGATCAAAGCTGCAACCTCCTTCGGCCTGGAGGCGTAGACTGCATGGCTGGCGCCTGGCACTTCGACCGTGTGGCTCTTGGCTCGAGAGGCATACCAGCGTTCGAGGTCGGGGTTGATGGTTCTGTCTGCTCCTGCTACGAGCATCCAGCTTGGTTTGCTTCTCCACGCAGCCGTGGTGATGACTGCTTTGAAATTGTCAGCCGCGTTAAGTACCTGCGACTGCGCCATGAAAGCGGCCTGCTCAGTAGACAGGTCGGCTGCGAAGTATGCATGAAACTGTGCGGGATCGAGGTAAGTGAAACCGTCGGCGGTTTTCTTTATCGCACCAGACTTGCTGAGGTCGCTCGGGAAGCGCTTTCCGTCGTCCGCCTCGTTCTCTCCTGCGTCCGGCATATGGGCGGCAATGTACACCAAGCCGGCAACCGATGGATCCGTCCCGGCTTCAGTGATCACGGCTCCCCCATAACTATGAGCGACAAGAATGCACGGTCCATCTTGTTGAGCAAGGACGCGCTTCGTCGCAGCCACATCATCTTTAAAGGACGTCTCCGGCTCTTGGACAACGCTGACGTTGTACCCATCGCTGACAAGAATGTCGTAAACGCCCTTCCAGCCGGAACCGTCTGCCCAGGCGCCGTGAACAAGAACAATATTCCGAATGCGATGATCTTGCTCCTGCGCGGAGAGCGCGCCGCAGGTCAACAGCAAAAACACAACGCAGAGGAACGGAGACATTCCTCGTATAACTCGCACACCATTCTTTGAACTACTCATTTGGAGCTCCTTAGTTAGTTAATTTGTGTGTTGGTAGATAGCGGCCGTGACCAGCAAGGCACACTCAGCCTGCAGCTCAGAGCGTCAGATAAGCGACTTGCACCCACTGGTCGGAGTTGATGATTCCTCTGTCCCAAACGGAGTCGAGATCAGCGAACGGCTCTTCCGCGACTGCTTCCTGCGCAGATTTTCCCGCGGACTTCAATTTCTGAATACGATCACGCGAAGTAATCAGCATGTCCCGGTATTTCGTGAGGTCTGCTTTGTTGCCGAGCGGGCCGTGCCCCGCAACAATCTTGGTGTCGTTGTCGGCGAGCGAGAGGATTTTATCTGCGGCGGCAATCATGCCTGCAATTTTTCCGCCTGTACCGGGATCGATGTAGGGATACATCCCGTTGAAGAACGTGTCGCCCATCGCAATCACGTTGGCCTCTTGAAAATGAACGTAGATGTCCGAGTCCGTATGCGCAGGAGCAAAGTGTTGGAGCGCGAGGGTTTCGCCATTGGCTTGCAACTTGTAACTGGCGGGGAAGGTCTGCTGCGGCAAGGCCTCTGCGGGCGAAGGGTCGAAATGCAAACCGGAGAGCGTGCCATCTGATCCTCGATACAAGACCGGCAGATCATGCGGCTCGGACATCCGCTTCTTAGTGTTTTCGTGGGCAAGGACCGTCGCTCCTGCAGCGTGAAAAGGCGCGTTGTTATCGGTATGGTCGAAGTGCCAGTGGGTGTTGATGACATATTTCACCGGCGCACTGCCAAGCTCATCGAGAGCCGCTTTGAGCCGGGGCCACGCGGGCGCAACGAAAGTGTCCACGACGAATTTGCCGTCAGGGCCGTTGAGAACAACCACGCTTCCGCCAGGACCGGACAGCATTGTGACCTTGTCAGCTAGCTGTTGCGATTGGACGGGAGCGGCATTGAACTTGGCGCGCATACTCGCGAGCAGGTCGGCCGCCAAAGGCGCGGGTTGCGCATTACTCATTGCGGAGGCGCGGAATGACATCGGGGAAAAGAGTTGCGCCAGCAGAGCGCCTCCTGCCAATGTGACTGAACCTCGCAACATTTCGCGGCGTGAGGTCTGCTTCTGTAAGAAATTGAATTTCATCTTCTTGCGGCCTTTCTTTTGTGCGTTGGGCTATTTCTTTGCTGCATACCGGTTAGAGAGTTGCGTCCTCTTATTAGTGACATTGTTTGTTTTGTTGCCTGTGATGAGTTATGCAAATAAGATGAGGAGATGGAGCTTCGTCAAATTCGATCGTTTCTCTCGATTGCTGAGACTCTGCACTTCGGGCGTACAGCGGAGGTGATTCATCTCA